>ERZ777003.3640-NODE-3640-length-14559-cov-4.905130_pt1 | contig 14559 bp, 13 predicted proteins | sample MGYA00374956_ERZ777003 | MGnify/ENA primary metagenome ERZ777003 (study PRJEB29302, sample SAMN06268252) | bioreactor metagenome | isolation source: Joint BioEnergy Institute, California, USA | place: USA:Joint BioEnergy Institute, California, USA | collected... | reverse complement strand
TCCAGCAGCACCTTGCCGGGGAAGCGCGCGCGGGCGAGGACCAGCGCCACCGCGACCGCCACGGGCAGGCTGCAGGCGACCGCGGCGCCGGCGACCTGCAGGCTCAGCAGGAAGGCGGTTGCCTCGGCGTCGCTCAGCCAGCCTCCCATTTGTCAGTCCGCCACGAAGCCGTAGCGGGCGAAGATTGCCATCGCCTGATCCGACAGCAGGAAGTCGAAGGCGGCCTGCGCGTCCGGGTTGCCGGTCGCGACCAGGGCGAAGGGATAGCGGATCGGGCCGTGGGTGTCCGGCGGAAAGGCCGCCACCACCTCGACCCCGTCGCTGATCGCCGCATCGGTGGAATAGACGATGCCCAGCGGCGCCTCTCCGCGCTCGACCAGCGCCAGCGCCGCCCGCACGTCGTCGGTCCCCGCCACCAGGGGTGCGACCGCATCCCACAGGCCCAGGTTCACCAGCGCCTCCCGGCCGTACTGGCCGGCCGGAATGCGCTCGGGGTCGGCCATCGCGATCACGCTGTCCGGCCCGATCAGCCCCGTGAGGTCGAGGTCCGGCCCGATGGCGACTCCGGTCGGCCCCTCCCCCGACGGCGCGATCAGCACCAGGCTGTTGGAGAGCGCGCTCGTGCGACTGCCCTCGACCAGCAGGCCCTCCGCCTCGACCGAGTCCATCCACTGCTCGCTGGCCGAGATGAAGATGTCGGCCGGCGCGCCCTCGATGATCTGCTGCGCCAGCGTGGACGAGCCGCCGAAGGACAGCCGCCACGGCGCGTTCCCGGCCGCGACCCAGGCCGCGCCGATCTCCTCCACCGCGTCGGTCAGGCTGGCGGCCGCGAAGACGGTGACCTCGCCCGCTACGGCCGGCAGCGGGGCGAGCACGGCAACGACAGCGGCGGAAACCAGGGCGCGCATGAGAGCCTCCACGAATTCCGGCGACGCGCTATATTCACCCATATACACCGCCTGGCAACAGGCAGCCGCAGGCGGGGGGATCATCCCCGTTGGGTATCGCGGCCGCGTACGCTACATGTTGTTGTCGCCGCGACAGCACGGCGCAACATCTCGCATCAACGCAGATGTGCCCGGCGCTTGACCTGCGCGCCGCGGCGGCCCATCGTCAAACGGGAAAGCCGGACCAGAGAGGAATTCATGTCGCTGCTCGACTCACGCCCGATGTACAAGCCCTTCAGCTATCCGTGGGCCTATGACGCGTGGCTTATGCAGCAGCGGATTCACTGGCTGCCGGAGGAGGTGCCGCTCGCCGACGACGTGAAGGACTGGCACAAGACGCTCAACGATGCCGAGCGGAACCTGCTGACCCAGATCTTCCGCTTCTTCACCCAGGCCGACGTCGAGGTGAACAACTGCTACATGAAGCACTACGCGCGGGTGTTCCAGCCCACCGAAGTGCAGATGATGCTGGCGGCCTTCTCCAACATGGAGACCATCCACATCGCGGCCTATTCCCACCTGCTCGACACCATCGGCATGCCCGAGGTCGAATACCAGGCCTTCCTCCACTACAAGGAGATGAAGGACAAGTACGACTACATGCAGCAGTGGGGCGTGGAGACCCCGCGGGACATCGCCAAGACCCTCGCCGTCTTCGGCGCGTTCACCGAGGGGCTGCAGCTGTTCGCCAGCTTCGCGATCCTGATGAACTTCCCCCGCTTCAACAAGATGAAGGGGATGGGCCAGATCATCACCTGGTCGGCGCGCGACGAGACGCTGCACACCAACTCGATCATCCGCCTGTTCCGCACGTTCATCGACGAGAACCGGTCGCTGTGGGACGACGCGCTGCAGCGCGACCTCTACAAGGCGTGCGAGACCATCGTCACCCACGAGGACGCATTCATCGACCTCGCCTTCGAGATGGGCGCGGTGCAGGGCCTGACGGCGGAGGAGGTCAAGCGCTACATCCGCTACATCGCCGACCGCCGGCTCGGCCAGCTCAACCTCCAGCCGCTGTACCGGATCGAGAAGAATCCGCTGCCGTGGATGGACGAGATGCTCAACGGCGTCGAGCACACCAACTTCTTCGAGAACCGGGCCACCGAGTACACCAAGGCGGCGACCACAGGTACGTGGGAGGAAGCCTTCGCGTGACCGCCGCCGCGGCCGGACGGCAGCCGGCCGCGCTGTCGCGAACGCGCCGGGGTTGACTGGCACAAACGGGTGTACAACCGGCGCCCCGCGGGTCAGCATCGGGTCCGCCATCGGTCTGCTGCTGATCGGGAGGGCGCATCGTGACGGTGTCGAGGACGGACGGGGACGCCCGGTCCCCCCACACCCTGAGCGACGACGAGATGACGACGGAGCGCCGGCTCGGCCGGCGCACGCTGCTGACGCTGGTCACCGGCGCGACCGGCGCCGGCGTTGCCGCCTGCATCCCGTTCCGCCAGTCCGGCCGCGACAGTCCCGGAACCAGCGGGGACTCCGGCCGCTCCGGCGGCGGCAGCGGCGGTCCGACCTACACCGGGATCACCGACAGCGACTCCGGCGCGTCGCGGGATTCCCCTGGCTACGGCGCCGGCAGCAGCAGCGGGAGCGGCAGCGGGGGCCCGGTTTATACCGGCTTCACCGACAGCGACTCCGGCCCGAACCGCGACCAGTCCGGCTACGGCCGCCATGGCGGCGGTGAAGACGGCCGCACCGCGAGCTACACCGGGCTCACCGACAGTGACAGCGGCGCCGACCAGGACAGCCCCGGCTATGGCCGACGCGGCTCCTGACCTGGTGGCGGACGTCCAGCCCGTCGGCAGTCTCGCCTGGCTGATCGCCCCGGAACCGGCCGAGCGCTTCCTTGCCGAGCACTGGGAGCGGCAGCCGCTCGTCGTCCACCGCGGCATGCCCGACCGCCATGCCGGCCTGCTCTCGCTGGACGACGTGCACCGGGTGCTGACGGAGACCGTGCTGCGCCTCGAGGACGTGCAGGTGACCAACGCCGCACGCGATGTGCGGCCGGAGCAGTACAGCCGCGAGGGCGGGATCATCGACGTCGCGCGCCTCTACCAGGAGCTCGCCGACGGCAGCACCGTCATCCTGCCGCAGCTCCACCTGCGCCTCCCGCGGCTGGCAGCGTTCTGCCGGTCGCTGGAGAGCGAGCTCGGCGCCCGTTTCCAGACCAACGTCTACCTCACCCCGGCCGGCGCCAGGGGATTCCGGAGCCACTACGACAGTCACGACGTGTTCGTGCTGCAGGTGGCGGGGCGAAAGCGCTGGCGGCTGTACCAGACGCCGATCCGGTTGCCGATGCAGGGGCAACGGTTCACGCCGGGCTCCGTCGAACCCGAACGGACGAGTGCGGCCTTCACCCTCGAGCCCGGCGACACGGCCTACATTCCGCGCGGGGTGATGCACGACGCGGAGTCGGACGACGGCCCGTCGCTCCACATCACCGTCGGCATGCTCACCCGCACCTGGCACGACCTGTTCGTCGAGGCGCTGTCGGAGGTGACGCTGAACGACCCCGACTTCCGGCGCAGCCTGCCTCCGGGCTTTGTCGGGCCCGGCTACGACCGCAGCGCGGCCCGCGCCCGGTTCCGGGAGCTCATGGACCGCCTCGTCGCCCGCGCCGACTTCGACGCGGCGCTCGACCGCTTCGTCGACGATCTGGCAGCGACGCGCCATCCCCTGCTGCCGGGCCAGTCCGCACAGATGGCGGCCCTGCCGCGGCTCGACGGCGACAGCCTGGTCGCCGCCCGTCCCGGCCTGATCTGCCGGCTGGAGCAGAAGGCGAACACGCTGACCATCCACTGCTACGGCAATGCGGTCATCGTTCCCGCCAAGGCTGCGCCGGCCGCGGTCGCGGCGCTGCAGCCCTCCGGCACCGCCATCCGCGACCTGCCCGGTCCGCTCGACCTCGAGGGCAGGCTGGTGCTGGTCCGGCGGCTGGTGCGCGAGGGCCTGGTGACGGTGCAGGTCCCCTGACAGGGGCCGTGGTGCTTCATCCCGGCGTTCACCAGATGTGCTTGCCCGCACGGGCGAGGCGCGGCGTACTGAGGGGCATGACGACTCGCCTCTCGCAGCACGATGCGCGCCGGCTGACGCTGGGCCTGCAGGGCCTTGCCGACCCGCCCCGCCGGGCGATGACGACGGAGAGCCTGCGGGACCTGATCCATCGCCTCGGCTTCGTCCAGATCGACAGCATCCAGACGCTGGCGCGCGCCCATCACATGATCCTCCGCGCCCGCGCCGACGGCTACCGCCCGGCCCTGCTGCAGCGCCTGCACGAGCGGGAGCGGAAGCTGTTCGAGCACTGGACGCACGACGCCTCCTTCATCCCGGTCGAGTTCTACCCGCACTGGAACCGGCGGATGCTGCGCAGCGCCGACCGCCTGCGCGAGCGGTTCAGCCGCTGGCACGGCCCCGCCTTCACCCGCCACCTCGAGGCGATGCTGGACCGGGTGCGGCGGGAGGGCCCCCTCCTCGCCCGCGACGTGGCCGGCACCGAGGTGCGCAGCGGCCCGCGCGAGCCGGGGTGGTGGAACTGGCACGAGGGCAAGATCGCGCTGGAGTACCTGTGGCGCAGCGGCAAGCTCGCCATCGCCGGCCGGCGCAACTTCCAGAAGGTCTATGACCTCGCCGAGCGCGTGGTGCCCGAGCCGTACGTCTCCACCGTCACCGACCACGACGCCTATGTCGCCTGGGCCTGTTCCAGCGCGCTCGGGCGGTTGGGCGTCGCCACCCCCGGCGAGATCGCCCGCTTCTGGGACCTGGTGACGGTCGAGGAGGCCAAGGCCTGGTGCGACGCCGCCGTCGCGGACGGGACGGTGCGCACGGTGGCGGTCGAGGGCACGGACGGGACGCGGACGATGCTGGCGCGGCCGGACCTGCCGGAGGTGCTGGCGGCCATGCCGGAGCCGCCGGACCGGATCCGGGCGCTGAGTCCGTTCGACCCGGTGCTGCGCGACCGCAAGCGGCTGGAGCGGCTGTTCGGCTTCGACTACCGGATCGAGGTGTTCGTGCCGGCGCCGAAACGCAAATACGGCTATTACGTCTTCCCCCTGCTGGAGGGCGACCGGCTGATCGGGCGCATCGACATGGCGGCCGATCGCGCCCGCGACGCGCTGGTGGTGACCGCGCTCTGGCCCGAGCCGGGCATCGGGCTGGGCCGCGGGCGGATGGACCGGCTGCAGGCGGAGCTCGACCGGCTGCGCCGCTTCGCCGGCCTCGCCCGTGTCGCGATGAAGGACGGCTATCTCCGCGAGCCGCTCTGAGCCGCCGCGGAACGGGCCGCCGCATCGCGCAACCTTTGCCTCCGCCCCGCTCCGGTCGCTATCATCCGGCAACGGGACAACGCACCGGCATCGCGCCGGCAGGGGAGGAAGGAAGAGTGGTGCAGACGGCAAGTCTCGGCTTCCCGCCGATCGGGATCAGCGACGCGGTCGGGCTGTGGCAGACCGGGGCGATCGACGACTGGCGGCTGAGCACGATGGCGCGGACCGCCCGCCAGGCCGCGTGGAGCGCACAGCGTGCGGCCGGGATCGACATCATTCCCAGCGGGGAGTGGGGCTACGGCGACCCGGTGGCGGACACCGCGGCGATGGCGGGCGCGGTGCCGGCGCGATTCGGCCCCGACATCGGCCGCGCGAAGCTCGAGGTGCGGCTGGCGCTCGCCTTCGGCTCCGGCGAGGAGGCGCCGGCCCGGGCGGCGTGGTACGGCACGCACCGGCAGTTCGTGCAGCCGGTGCTGGGGGAGGACGACCGCTGGCGGCTGAATTCGGCGCACCCGGTGGCCGAGCAGCTCGAGGCGCGGAGCTTTGGCATCACCACCCGGCCGGTGCTGATCGGACCGATCAGCTTCCTGCTGCACTGCCGCGCCGCCGGCGGCTCGCCGCTCGCCTTCCTCGACCGGGCGCTGCCGGCCTATCAGGAGATGGTGAAGCAGTTCCACATCCATGGCGCCGACTGGGTGCAGCTCGACGAGCCGGCGCTGGCCGGCTGCAACGACCCCTCGGTGCTGCAGGCGTTCGCGAAGGCCTACGCGCAGCTCCGCGACGGGAGCGCGCCCAGGATCATGGTCGTGACCTACGGCGGCCCGGTGACGGCGGCGCTGGACGTGCTGAAGGCGGCGCCGATCGAGGGGCTGCACATCGACCTGGTGGCGGCGCCGGACCAGATCGGCCCGGTTGCCGCGGCCTGGCCGGCCGACCGCGCGCTGTCGCTCGGCGTGGTCGATGCCGCAAGCCCGGCGCCCACCCGGGTCGCCAGTGCGCTGCGCCTGGTGCAGCAGGCGATGGACCAGCTCGGGCCGGCGCGGCTGCAGGTGGCGCCGTCGATGCCCCTGACCTTCGCGCCGACCGCGCTCGACCGCGCGCCGCTGGATCTGGTGCCGCGGATCGAGACGGCGGCGGACAAGCTCCGCGCCGTGCGCCGGATCGCGGACGCGGCCACCGGGGGGACAGACCTGCCCGACGCCGGCACGGCGCTGCCCGACCGGCCGGAGCTCACCCCCGCGGCCCTGGCCGGCTGATCCGGCCAGGAGGCGCGGACCGGAAAGGAAAAGTCAGAGGCTGTCGTAGTCGCCGGCGAAGTCCAGCTCGCGCATCAGGAAATGGCTGTCGCGGGCGATGTCGTCGAACTCGTCCTCGAAGTCTGCCTCGGCCTCCTCGAAGACGTCGTCGGCCTGCCAGTCGTCGAAATCCTGGTCGAGGATGACGTCGTCGAAGCGGTCGCTGAACGCGTCGGCATTGCTGCGGTGCATGGCTTTCCTCCACCGTGTTTTCCTGCTGACAGGGCTCAGGTGGCCGCCGCATTTGGCGCACGCGCGACAATAATGAGGCAACATCGCGCCCGATGTGCCCGGCGTCACACAGTGAGGACGGTGGAAGCACCGCCGGGAGCGGCGCGGGAGGCCGGTGACCGAGACGTGAGAGCACGCCCGGCCGCGGACCGGTCCGGTCTGGCGGCGCCCTGAGTGAGACAACGCGACCGAAGGGCCGTCCGAATTTCGGACGTCCCATGACACCGCCTCGTCATGGCGCGCACTCCCCCGGGAGATGGCCGGGACGGGCCCGGCCATGAGGGGGCAGCAGGAGCCCTGGTCCCCGGGGCGTCGGACGTCTCTTCCGGAACCTGCCCCGGTGCAGGAAGCGGCGCCGGGACGCCGCGCTACAGCATCAGCCGTCGGTCGGTCACCGGCAGCACGCGCGCCATGTCCGGGGTGGGGTGGCGCGGGCGGGGCGGGTTGCTGATGGGCTGCGGGGCGCCGGTGTTCGCCGCGCGCTCGATGGCAAGCAGGGCGCGCATGTCGGCCAGGCCCTCCTCGCCGTCGGACTCCGGCCGGGTGCCGTTCAGGATGCACTCGGCGAAATAGGCGGTCTGACCGGCGAAGTGGTCCGTCTGCGGGAACACGCGCTCGGTCGTCTCCGCGCCGCGGGTGAGCCGCATGCGGGTCGCGGTCTCGAAGCGGAAGCCCGGGTTGAGCGAGATCTCGCCCTCGCTGCCGACGATCCGGTACTGGTCGATCCCGGCGCAGCCGAAGCTCGCGACGAACTGGGCGATGCCGCCGTTGGGAAAGCGCAGCGTGGCGCCGATCGACTCCTCGACCTCGGTGAACCGCGGGTCGTTGTCGCCGCGCACGGTCATGGCAATCGCCTCCACCGGTTCGGCGGCGAAGATGTGCCGGGCCGCGTTGACACAGTAGACGCCGAGGTCCTGCAGCGGCCCGCCCCAGTGCTCCGCCTTCAGCCGGTGGTTGTCGGGCGTGGACTGGAAGCCGAACACCGAGGAGAAGATGCGCGGCGTGCCGATCGCGCCCTCGCGGATCAGCCGCAGTACCTCCAGCGTGCCCGGCTCGTTGTGCAGCCGGTAGGCCGTCATCAGCCAGACGCCGGCCTCGGCGGCCGCCGCGATCATCGCCTCGCACTCCGCCTCGGTGACGGCGAGCGGCTTCTCGACCAGCACGTGCTTGCCGGCGCGGGCGGCGCGGATGGTGTAGTCGGCGTGCATCGAGTTCGGCAGCGCGATGTAGACCGCGTCGACCACGTCGTCGGCCAGCATGGCGTCGTACTGGTCGTAGCCGTAGATGCGGTCGATGCCATAGAAATCGGCGAGCTTCTTCGCGTTGGCGGCATTGCCGCTGACGATCGCGGTCATCACCGCGTTGCCGGCGGCGGCAACCCCCGGCATGAAGGCGATCTGCGAGATCCAACCGGCGCCGACGACGCCGAACCGCACCTTGTCCACTGTCTTCCCTCCCCTCAGGACCGGGCCGGAGGCCGCGACCGTGTCCCCGGCCGAATCACTCGGGGGCACGATAGCACCGCCGCGCGATCGGGACATGCCGGGCGGCGCGCGGAAGCCGCCGGTTCGCTATTCGACCCGGATGAATCCGGTCATGCCGGTCTTCTGGTGCTCGATGATGTGGCAGTGGAAGACCCAGTCACCGGGGTTGTCGGCAACCAGGGCGACGTCCACGCGCTCGTCGGGCAGCAGCAGCGCGGTGTCGGTGACGAGCGGCAGCAGTTCGCGCCGGTTCGAGTGGAGCAGTCGGAAGCTCATGCCGTGGAGATGGATCGGGTGCATGTGCGGCGTGCGGTTGCTCAGGCTCAGCACATAGGACCGGCCGAGGCGCAGCACCACGAGCGGCGCGCCGGGGTCCGGCATGTCGCCCGGCCAGGCCTGCCGGTTGATCGCCCAGAAGGTGTAGCCGGGCGTGCCGCACACGCTCGGCCGGTCGGCGGTGTCGGCGGTGGCGCTGAACTCGAAGGCGAGCGTCTCCGCGGCGGAGAGGTCCGGCTCCGGCACCGGGTTCGGCGGCAGCGGCGCGAGCTCGGCGAGACTCCGCCCGAGGCTGGCACCGGTCGCCCGCAGCCGCGCCAGCGTCACCAGCCGGTTGCCCGCCAGCGTCGCCAGCGCCGCCTCCTCGCCCTCCCCGTCCGGCATGCGAACGGCGAGGTCCAGGCGCTGGCCGGGGCCGAGCAGGAAGTCATCCGGCAGCGCGAACGGCGTGGGCGCGGGATTGCCGTCCAGCGCGATCGCCTCCGCCTCCCCACCCGTCATCCGCAGCCGGTAGATGCGGGTGACGTCGGTCGCAGCCAGCCGCAGCCGGACGAGGCCGCCGGCCGGTGCGTCGTGGACCGGCGCCTGCCGCCAGTTGGCGGTGAGCACGGTGCCGAAGGTGCCGGCGCGCGCCGCCTGGCGCGGGATCGACGGCGGGAGGAACCGCCCGTCGTCGCCGAGGCGGAAGTCGCGCAGGTTGAGCACGACCTCGGCGTCGAAGCCGGGGTCCTCCGCCTCCTCGACGACCAGCACGCCGGTCAGCCCGTGCCCCATCTGCTCCAGCGTGTTGCAGTGCGGGTGGTACCAGAAGGTACCGGCATCGGGCGGGGTGAAGGCGTAGCGGAAGCGTTCGCCCGGCTCCACCGGCGGCTGGGTCAGGTAGGGCACGCCATCCATCGCGTTCGGCACGCGCAGGCCGTGCCAGTGGATCGTGGTCCGCTCGTCCAGCCGGTTGTCGAGCTCGGCGACGAAGACCTCGCCCTGGCGAATGCGGATCACCGGCGGCGGCGCGTCGGGCGCGTAGGACAGCACGTCCGTGACCGCGCCGGGCACCAGCGCGAACCGGGCCGGCTGCGGCGCGATCACCATGTCGGGCGCGGCCGCCGTCGCGCGCCCGGCGAGGCCGACGCTCAGGCCGCCGGCCATCCCTGCGGCCGTCAGCCCGCAGCCGATCAGCAGTTCGCGCCGGGTCAGTCCCATGGTGTCTGTTGCGAATGAGGATCGCTTGCATCAAGCGGAGCCACCGCGCCGGAGTCAAGGCGATCGCCTGCGACGGATTGGGCGACGGTGGCGGAAGTTGCCCTCCGACGTCATGCCCCGGCCTGCGCCGGCAACCCCGTGACAGGTGCACCCTTGCCGGGAGATGGCCGGGACGGCCCGGCCATGACGCCAGTGGCCCCCCTGCGCGAACCGCCCCTAGTAGCAGCCGGCGACCCGCGCGCGCTGCTGGACCAGGGCAAGCACCATGTCGATGGTCGGGGTCGGCACCTTCGCGAGCCGGCCAAGCTCCTGCACGGCCGTCACCAGGGCGTCGATCTCCATCGGCTTGCCGTTCTCCAGGTCCTGCAGCATCGAGGTGCGGTGGGCACCGACGTCGGCAGCCCAGCCGATGCGGGTATCGACGTCGACGGTGAAGCGCACGCCCAGCGCCTCCGCCACCGCCTGGCCCTCCACCATCATCGCCCGCACGACGGCGCGCACGCCAGGATCGGCGGCGATCTCCTCCAGCGTCGCGTGGGTCAGCGCGCTCACCGGGTTGAACGACAGGTTGCCCCACAGCTTGATCCAGATGTCATCGCGGATGCGCGGCCGCACCGGCGCCTTGAAGCCGGCTTCCGTCAGCGCCTTCGACAGCGCGGTCACCCGGTCGGAGCGGCTGCCGTCGGGTTCGCCGAGCATGAAGCGGTTGCCGTGGGTCACCTTGACCACGCCCGGCTCGGCGATCTCGCCCGCCGGATAGACGACGCAGCCGATGCAGCGCTGCGGCGGCAGCTTCTCCCACAGCACCCCGTCGGGATCGACCGACCGCACCCGCTCGCCGTCGAGGGGCCCGCCGTGGGCATGGAAATACCAGTGCGGGATGCCGTTCATCGCAGTGACGATCATCGTCTCCGGGCCCAGCATCGGCTGCATCGCGTCGGCAATGCCGGCGACGGCCGGGGCCTTGACGGTGACGATGACGGCGTCCTGCTCGCCGGCCTCGGCCGGATTGTCCGTCGCCGCCGGGCGGGTGACGAAGTCCTCGCCCTCGCCGATCAGACGCAGCCCCTTCTCGCGGATTGCCGCGAGGTGCGCCCCGCGCGCAATCAGCGTCACCGCTGCCCCGGCCTGGGCGAGCTTCGCGCCGAGGAAGCCACCGATCGCCCCGGCGCCGTAAATCGCGATCTTCATCACGCGAGCCCGAGCGTCTTGGCGAGGCCGATGCGCTGCAGCTTGCCGGTCGGACCCTTGGGGATCTCGTCGAGGAACAGGATGGTGCGCGGCACCTTGAAGTCGGCCAGCCGGCGGGCGACGAAGGCCCTGATCGCCGGCGCATCCGGCACCGGATCGCAGTCGGGCCTGAGCACGATCGCCGCCGCAACTTCCTCGCCCAGCTTCTCGTGCGGCACGGCGAAGGTCACCGCCTGGGCCACCGCCGGATGGTCCATCAGCACCTCGTCCACCTCGCGCGGCGCGATCTTCTCGCCGCCGCGGTTGATCAGCTCCTTCAGCCGGCCGGTGATGTAGAGGTAGCCCTCCTCGTCCATGTAGCCCTGGTCGCCGGTGCGGAACCAGCCGTCGGTGAAGGCGGCTTCGTTGGCGGCCGGGTTGTTTTCGTAGCCGGCGGTGACATTGGGGCCGCGGATGCAGATCTCGCCGACCGTGCCGCGGGGAACCTCGGCGCCGGCCTCGTCCCGCACCGTCACCTCGGGGCCGGCGGCCAGGCCGACGGAGCCGGGCTTGCGCGGACGCGGCGGCAGCGGGTTGCTCGCCATCTGGTGGGTCGCCTCTGTCATCCCGTACGACTCGATCACCGGGCAGCCGAAGGTCTCCTCCAGCGCCTGCATCACCTGCGGCGGCAACGAGGAGGACGACGACCTCAGGAAGCGCAGCGGGTGCCGCGCGATCACCTCGGCGTTCCGCTCGGCCCGCGGCAGCAGTGCCTGGTACATCGTCGGCACCGCCGTCACCCAGGTTGCCTTCGCATCCTCCATCCAGGCGAAGAAGCGGAGCGCGTTGAATCCGGGCGTGGCGTAGATCGAGCCCCCGGCGGCGAGCGACGAGGAGACGGCCGCCACCAGCCCGTGGATGTGGAACAGCGGCATGATGTTCAGCACCCGGTCCTCCGGCCCCAGAGCCAGGGTTGCCCCGATGTGGCGCGCGGAGGCGGCGAGGTTGGCGTGCGACAGTGGCACGATCTTCGGCCGCGACGTGGTGCCCGAGGTGTGCAGGATCAGCGCGACATCCGCCGCCGTCGCCGGGCCGTCGGGGCTGGCCGGGCCCACGGGCTCGCCTTCGATCAGGAACTGGCCGGCGGGCGCGCCGTCCGGCACCACCGCATGCAGCACCGCCGTCCCGGTGCGCGCCGCCGCCTCGATGATCGGGCCGGATTCGTCCGCCGCCACCAGGACCGCCTTTGCGCGCAGGTCCTCGAGGTAGAAGGCGAACTCGTCCAGCCGGTAGGCAGGGTTCAGCGGCGCGGTCGTCGCCGCACCGGCGACGGCGACGAAGGCGGCGGCCATTTCCGGCCCGTTGGGCAGGACGATTGCCACCCGGTCGCCGCGGCCGATGCCGAGGGCGCGCAGGCGGCTGCGCGTCGATTCGATGAACGCCGCAAGCTCCGCATGGGTCTGGTCCCTGCGGTCGGGCGCGGCCAGGGCGACTCCGGCGCCGCCGTGGCGCGCGATCTGTTCGGTCAAGGTCGAAAGGCCGTCCGGCATGATCGCTGCGTCGAACACTGACACGGATGCTGTCGGATAGCCGGTCGCGGCGACCGGCGCAACATGTCCGCGCGTCAGGCGCGCAGGTCGAGCAGCGCCTGCTGGTCCTCCGCGGCCCGGTCTGCCCGCTGCTGGGCGGCGGCATAGGCCGCCACCTCGGCGACCGGCGCCAGCGTCGGGGAGATCAGGCGCATCCCCTGCCCGAGCTGCTGGGCGAGGAACGGCACCGACTGGTCGCCCAGGATCTGCGTCAAGATCCGGTGGCGGACTGCAGTCTCGGCCTCGCGGTCGAAGAAGGGCGTCTCGGCGGGACGGTCCGGCTGCGGCCGCCATGCCGTCGCCTCGACCCCGTCGCGGAAGCGGAGGTCGGACGCCGGGCGCACCGCCTGCACCGGCTCGACGGGCATCGCCGCGGCGTTGCGCAGCGACGCGCGCAGGCCGACCGGCGCGGACGTCGCCGGCGGCGGAAGGGCAAGCAGGGTCGGTCGGACGTCGGCCATGGCTCCTGGCAGGTTCAACACGCCGGTCATGCCGGGGGACCTGCCGTGAGGCTAGGTCCGCACCGCCGGTTTATCAACCGTTTAACCTTGACGAAGCGTGAAGCCTGCCACGCGCCGGCCGTACTGTTCAGTCCTCGCCCCGCTCACGCGACAGCTTGTCGAGCTGGCGCTGCATCGAGGCGAGCTGCCGCTTCAGGTCGTCGATCTCGCTCTTTTCCTGCGCCGACATGCGCTGCGGCTGGGGCTGCCCCTGGGCCGGCCTGCTGCGGGCGGAGCCGCCGTTGTCCGCCGGCGGCGTCTCGGGCGCGAGCGGATTGAACATCTGCATTGCCCGCTCGAACAGCGCCATGTTCTGGCGGCTGATCTCCTCGAATGTGGAGATCGGGAACATGCCGTCGAAGGCGCCGTTGGCGTATTTGCGGTAGCGTTCCTGGTTGTGCTGGAACATCCGCATCGAATAGTCGAGGTAGCGCGGGATCAGGCCCTGCAGGCTGTCACCGTAGAAGCCGATGAGCTGGCGCAGGAAGCTGATCGGCAGCAGGTTCTGGCCCTTGGCCTCGGCGTCGACGATGATCTGGGTCAGCACCGGCCGGGTGATGTCCTCGCCCGTCTTGGCGTCATAAACGGTGAACTCGATGCCGTCCCGCACCATCTCGGCGAGATTATCCAGCGTGACATAGCAGCTGGCCGCCGTGTTATAGAGACGACGGTTGGCGTATTTCTTGATGACGACGGGCTTTGGCTGAGCGCCGGCGTCTGTGGTGGTTTCTTCGGACTTGTCAGCCATCTGCTCGTCTCTGCTCACCTGGGACAGCCATCTTAATGGCCAGATGCTGCATTGCAAAGAGATGGTTGCGGCGCAACATGACCCCCGCCCGAACGTGGTAGCCAGGCCCTTGCCGAGCCGATGAGCCGCACGCCCGACAGCAGTGAGCTCGCCGCACGCTTCCTCCGGCTCTGGGAGGAGTCCTGGCAGCAGATCGCGCAGGATCCGCAGGTCGCCAGCCTCTGGACCGACCTCTTCGCCACCTTGCAGCGCAGCGTGGCGGTCGGTGACGTCGCCACGACCGGCGCGACGCCGTACTCATATGAGCATGTCCAGCGTGGAAGGCAAACGAATCGGTCCGCGCCCGCTGCCGCTTCACCTGTGGATGGCGGCGACCGCATTGGCGAGCTCGAGCGCCGCGTTGCGGAGCTCGAGCGCGCCGTCGCAGCACTCGGGCGCAGCGGCCAGCGGAAGCGGCGGCCCCGGGCCTGACGGCGACGGCATCGGCCCGAAAGCCCTCGCATCGGCCGCCTTTGCGGACGCGCTCGACGCGGCCGCCCGGGCGCGGCTGGATGCCTTCCTCACCGGCGTCGAGACCTACCGCGCCCACCCCTACCGCCGCGACCTGCCTCCGCCGCCGGCGATCTGGCGCGCCGGCACCACACGGCTGCTGGACTACGGCGCGAACCAGCCGCGCGACGCGCTGCCGGTCCTGTTCGTCCCCTCCCTGATCAACCGCAGCTACATCCTCGACCTCGCGCCCGGCCGAAGCCTGCTCCGCTGGCTCGCCGAGGAAGGGGCGAACGGCCGCCCGCTGCGCCCGCTGCTGCTGGACTGGGACGAGCCGGGCGAGGAGGAGCGGGCCTTCG
>ERZ777003.3639-NODE-3639-length-14559-cov-5.014755_pt1 | contig 14559 bp, 9 predicted proteins | sample MGYA00374956_ERZ777003 | MGnify/ENA primary metagenome ERZ777003 (study PRJEB29302, sample SAMN06268252) | bioreactor metagenome | isolation source: Joint BioEnergy Institute, California, USA | place: USA:Joint BioEnergy Institute, California, USA | collected... | reverse complement strand
GGTGTAGCGCGCCTGGATGCTCTGGGTTCTTCGCGACCACGCCCTCGAGGGCTTTGATGATCTCGGGCGTGCCGCCGTGCGGACGCCCATCCCGCAGCCAGTAATCCCACGGCTGCAGATCCATCAACGCTTCGGCATACAGAGTCGCTGCATCCTGATCGTCCGGATACTTCTCGTGCAGCAGACGCATCGCGCCGGCATAGGCTTGGTCCGCGGCCTTTCGATCCTCGGGCTTTCCGGTGTAGCGAACGGCAAGCGCATCGATGTAGTCGCGCTCGCGTTGAGTGACGTGTTCCTTCAAGGCGATCGCCTTCTGGATGAGCTCGTATGCCTTTGGCTCATCGTCGGGTGCCATCGGCGCATTGATGTTCGGGCCGAGCACGAGCGCCTGACCCCAGTACGCCATCGCAGCATGCGGATCGAGCCGGGCCGCTTCGGCGAACGCACGGCCTGCCTCCGCGTGATTGAAGCCGTACGTAAGGTTCAGGCCCTGATTCATGAAGAGACGCGCTTGCTCCGAATGCGTCGTTACCGGAAAAGTGTGCCGGCCGACGTTTTGCAAGCGGGGTGCAAGCGTCCCCGTCGGCGACGGCTTCGAGGCCCCCTCCGAGTCGTAGTGCTTGTGAACGGGTGTTTGCGCCGGGACGGCGCTTGGCATGATCAGCGCCAAGCCGATCAGCGGGGTCACCAACCAGAAGTGTCGATAAAGATTACGCGTACGCACGATATCGCCTCCGCTGCAAGTCCAGTTTGGGACGCTACAACGCGTTCGTGAGCCCGGCGTGTGAACAGGCGTGAAAGCGCCGTGAAAGTTCGTGCGCGGAGTCGTGCTGCAAGAGCACAATCACGAATGGAGAATTGGGAATGGAGAATCGAGAATTGCGAAGAATAGGCTCAAGACTGAAGGCCAAAGGCTGAAGGAAAAAGCACACTCTGCGCGCAATCCCTCTTCCATGGGAAAAGTCGCAGCGTGAGGAGAGGGGGCAAGTTGCTCCTCGCGGCGAAGCCCGATCCTTCTAGCCAGAGCCCAGCGTCCTGAGCCCAGCGGTCCTCATATCCGAGCCCCAAAGCCCTGATGTCTAGTCCCGGCCCAATGCGCATTTCGAGTCCCTCGGGGCTCGTGGTCGAGCTGAATTCCAACGGCTCGTTGCGCCGCATGCACCTCGATTCGACCTGCATCAACTTGTTCGTCGGCAACGAAGTCGAGGGCGGCCCGACGAATATCTACCTGCGGCGACCGGAGACGCGCGAATTCGTCCCGCTACTCGGGCCGCTGAGCGTGACCGTATTTCGGGCCGATCCCGAGCGTCGTGCGATCGTCGGCGAGGGTCGTTGGCAAGGGTTGCGCTACCGCATCGATCTCGAGCTGGCGGATGAGATCGCGGCGTGGTTTTGGCACGTGAGGATTTCGAATGAATCGCCGCGCTCCCAGCGCATCGACTTGATCTATGCGCAGGACGTCGCCCTCGCACCGTACGGCATGGTGCGGATGAACGAGTACTACATCAGCCAGTACGTCGATCACACGCCGCTTGTGCATTCGCAGCACGGCACGGTAATCGCCTCCCGCCAGAATCTTCCTTCGAACGGGCGACATCCTTGGTCCGCGATCGGGTCGCTACGTAAAACGGTCGCATTCGCGACCGACGCATTGCAATTTCACGGCCTGGCCACGCGCGCCGCGCTTGCGCCTGTGGGACTCGTCAATCGATTGAGCTCGCGACGCCTGCAGCACGAGCACTCGATGGTCGTGCTGCAGGAGGACGAGTTGGAGCTCGTTCCGGGCGCCAATGCACCGCTAGGGTTCTTTGGTGTTGTGCTGTCGGATCACCCGAGTGCAACGGATCTGTCAGATCTCGCCCTCGTGGATCGGGCGCTCGCGGTGCCTGAAGCTGTCGCGCCGATGGCAACTGCGCCAAGTGCAACACAGATCCAGCGCAACCGGTCGCTCTTCGCGACGGCACCCAAGCTCGTGGCCTTGGACTTGTCGCTCGACGATCAGCGGGCGTTGTTCGGCCCCGACCGCCGGCATGTCGAAACCGACGTGCACGGCAAGCGTCTGTCGTTCTTTTGCGGCGCCCAGTCGCATGTCGTACTGCGCTCGAAAGAACTCCACGTCGAGCGCCCGCACGGTCATTTGTTGCGAACCGGAAGCAATATCACTCCCGACGAGCGCGCGTTGACGTCGACCGTATGGATGAGCGGCGTCTTCAACTCGATGCTCACACAGGGGCATGTGAGCTTCAACCGATTGCTGTCGGTGCAGCGTAGCTACTTGAGCCTATTTCGCTCGCACGGGCAGCGCGTGTTCGTCGAGCTGAACGGCCATTGGCAGTTGCTCGATGTGCCATCGGCTTTCGAGATGCAGCCCGAAAGCTGTCGTTGGATCTATCGTCATGTCGAAGGCTTGATCGAAGTTCGAGTGGCTGCGCGCAGCAACGCTCACGAGATCCTGCTCGAGATGAACGTGCTGCTCGGCGAGCCGGTTCGATTTCTCATCACGAATCACATCGCGCTCGACGGCGACGACGGAGCGACGCTCACACGCCCGAGGTTCGAGCATCGCAACAACGAAGTGCACATTGCGCCGACGCCCGGTTCAGAGTTGTCGGAACGCTTCCCAGGCGGCGAGTTCCTGTTGTCGGCCGAGCCCGGCACGACGTTCGAGCAAGTGGCGGGCGATGAGATTCTATTCGAGGATCGGCAGTCGCGGAGCGAGCCGTTCGTCTGCATCGTGACGACACGTACGACGCGAGTCGGATTACGGATCGTCGGAAAGTTGGTGCAGGAAAGCGCTGATATCCCGATCGATCCGCAGGGCGTGCGTGCGATCGACCGTCTGCTGTTCTTCGCGCCGGAGACGAGCCCAATTGCGGACCGGGTCGAACGGCTCGGAGAGATCGTCCCCTGGTTTACGCATAACGCACTGATCCACTACTTGTCGCCGCGAGGTCTCGAGCAGTTCACCGGCGGAGGGTGGGGAACGCGAGATGTCACGCAGGGTCCGGTGGAGCTCCTGCTGGCGTCCGGCCATACCGCGCCGATTCGCGACCTATTGCTGCGTGTGATGCAGGCTCAGCAGGCCGACGGCGATTGGCCCCAATGGTTCATGTTCTTGGAGCGCTATCGCGCTATCCGTGCGGGCGACTCGCACGGCGATATCGTGTTCTGGCCGGTGCTCGCGCTTGCGCAGTACTTGATCGCTTCGGCGGATGCGAGCGTGCTCGATGAGCGCGTGCCGTTCTTCGACGGTCCGGATGCCACGGTGTGGGAGCACGTGGAGCGAGCGCTCGCGGTGATCGAGCGTCGTACGATCCGCGGCACGGCGCTCGCGGCTTACGGTCACGGCGACTGGAACGATGCGTTGCAACCCGCCGACCCGGCGATGCGCGAGCACATGTGCAGCGCGTGGACCGTGACGTTGCATCATCAGATGCTCACGACGCTTGCGAGGGCATTGCGAACGATCGGACGAGCCAAGGAGGCACAGCACTTCGAACGCTGGGCTGGGAGGGTGTACAACGATTTTCAACGTCTGCTGATCGTGGATGGCGTGCTCGCAGGATATGCGTTGTTCGATGGTGCAGAGGTCCGCTATCTGTTGCATCCGCGAGATCAAGTAACGGGCGTCAAGTACAGCGCGCTTGCCATGATTCACGCGTTGCTCGAAGACATGTTCACGCCGGAACAAGCGCGTGCGCATCTCGCGCTCATGGACGAACACTTGCTCGGCCCTGATGGCATCCGCTTGTTCGATCTTCCGATGGCCTATCACGGCGGACCGCAACATCTGTTTCAGCGCGCAGAAAGTGCCGCATTCTTCGGGCGCGAAATCGGGCTCATGTACATGCACGCCCATCTGCGCTACGTGCAGGCGCTCGCGCATCTCGGCGAGGCGGAGCGATTCTTCCGAGCTCTTTGCTTGGCGAATCCGATCGGCATTCGCAGGCTCGTGCCGCAAGCGACGTTGCGGCAAGCGAATTGCTACTACTCGAGCTCCGATGCGGCTTTTGAAGATCGCTACCAAGCGAGTGCGCAATACGAGCGAATCAGGCTCGGCACGGTCGGGCTCGATGGCGGATGGCGCGTGTACTCGAGCGGAGCAGGTATTGCGATCGGACTGATCGTGCGTCGCTTCTTGGGGTTGAATCTCGAGGCAGATGCGCTGAGCCTCGATCCGGTGATTCCGCCTACGCTGGATGGATTGCGCGTCGAGCTCGAGCTGTTCGGCAAGCCGCTCGAGATCACATACGAAATCGGAAGTGTCGGCTACGGTGTGCAGGCGGTCGAGCTCAACGGCACGTCGCTCGGCTTTGTTCGTGAACCCAATCTCTATCGTACCGGCGCTGCTCGGATCGCCGTGACGGAGCTGCGGAGTTTGTTGGGCGACAAGCAAAACATCATGAAAGTGGCGATCGGCTGAAACACGAGGCTGAAGGCTGTAGGTAGGGCGCGCGAAGCGCACGCTGCTGTACTCCTCACGACTCATTACTCACGGATTCACGACGAGTCACTGGTCGCGAATCACGGGTTTGCTTGCCTCCACTCTGATCCTCCCCTTCGCGGGGGAGGGAATGGTCATTGTCCAGGCCCACGCCCCGAGCCCCAAGTCCCGAGCCCTCAGGTTTCTTTGCAGTCACTTTGTCTTCATTGCCTGTAGCCTTGAGCAAAGAACACCGGCTCGTCGGGGGGGGGGGAACATGAAAACTGTCGTCGTGTCATTGGGTACGCTCGTCCTTGCGCTTGTCGGCACTGCGGCTGTGGGTGCCGAGATCAAGATCAATGTTCTCTCCTCGAAGCCAGAGTTCGTGAGCGGGGGAGATGCGTTGGTCGAAGTGGTGGCGCCGGGCGTAACGCGAGCTTCGCAATTGCGAGTCACACTCAATGGGACAGACGTGACGGCGAAGTTTGCACAGCAGGGCGAGCCTGGAAAGTTTCGCGGTCTCGTCGACAGCTTGCGCTTGGGCGAAAACGAGCTCGTTGCAGCGGCACAAGCCGAGGGTTACGCGGAAGCGAAGCTGACGCTCACGAATTATCCGATTACCGGACCGATTCTGTCGGGGCCGCATCTCACGCCGTACGAGTGCCGCACGGTCGAGTCCGGCCTCGGCGAGCCGCTCGATGCGAACTGCTCGGCGCAGCAGAAGATCGAGTACTTCTACCGGGCGACCGACAACACCTTCAAACCGCTGCCTGCCGGGGAACGTCCAGCCGATTTGGCGACAACGACGACGATCGACGGCAAGACCGTGCCATACATCGTTCGTGTCGATTCCGGAACCATCAATCGCAGCATCTATCGGATTGCGATCCTCGATGACGGTACGCCAAGCGACGCATGGAAGCCCGGTCCCGGCTGGAACGGCAGACTCGCCGTGAGCTTCGGCGGCGGTTCGGGAACGCAATACAACCAAGGGACTAACGAGGCGAGGTCGGCGCTCAATCACATGTACTTGTCACGCGGTTTCGCCTTCATGATCGCTACCGAGCTCGTCAATCAATTGCACAGCAATGCAGTGCTCCAAGGCGAAACCTTGATGATGCTCAAAGAGTACTTCATCGAGCGCTATGGCGTGCCGAAGTGGACCGTGGGCAATGGCGGTTCGGGCGGCGCGATTCAGCAGCTCTTGATCGCGCAAATGTATCCGGGCTTGCTCGACGGCCTGCAGCCGAGCCTTGCGTATCCGGACTCGAGCTTGCATACGGCCGATTGCGGGCTGCTGCAGAACTACTGGCGCAAGGCAGACCCGGCTGTCTGGACGGACGAGAAGAAGCAGACGGTCGAAGGTTACACGCGAGGCACGTGCGCTGCATGGGAGCGTTCGTTCGTACCTGTGCTCACAGCGACGAATGTCCGCGGTTGCGCGTTGAAAGACGAGTCCAAGGTGTATCACCCGATAAACAATCCGAAAGGGGCGCGCTGCACCGTTCAAGAGATGCGCGTGAATATCTACGGCCGCGACCCGAAGACCGGCTTCGCGCGCCGCCCGCAGGATAACGTCGGTATTCAATATGGCCTTGCGGCTCTCAATAGCAGCGCAATCACCGTCGACGAGTTCCTCGACTTGAACGAGCGTATCGGCGGCAACGACATCGACGGCGGGTTCATTCCGGAGCGTACGGTCGGCGATCCGATCGCGCTGCGTGCGCTCTATGCGAGCGGTCTCATGAATTCAGGCGGCGGCGGGCTCGCGCTCGTGCCGATCATCAATTGGCGTCCCTACACGGATGCGATCGGCGACATCCACGATCGACACCGCGATTTCACGATTCGTGCGCGCCTCGAGAAGGCGAACGGCCGTTCCGACAATCATGTGATCTGGGTGGGTCCGCCGCGCGAGCGTGCGCAGGCGCAAGCGACGCAGCAGGGCAGCCGCGTCGATCTGGCGGCAATCTCGCTCACGACGATGACTGCGTGGCTGGACGCCATCGTTGCGGATCCGGCGCCGCTCTCGATCGATAAAGTGGTCAAGCACAAGCCCAAAGAAGCGGTGGATGCCTGCTGGGATTCCGAAGGCAACAAGATCGTCGAGCGAATGACGTTCGACAGCAAAGGCAAGTGCAACACGCTGTATCCCGTTCACAGCGAGCCACGGCTCGTTGCCGGTGCACCGCTCGCCAACGACGTCGTGAAATGTCAGTTGAAACCGATCGACTTCAGCGAATACGCCGTGCGCTTCACGCAGGAGCAGCAGCGCCGTATGAAGGCCATCTTTCCGAACGGCGTGTGCGATTATTCCAAGCCGGGCGTGGGGCAGGTGCCGTTTGCGGGGCCGTACCAAAAATATTGAGCCCAGTGCCCAGAAACCAGCGCCCTTTTCAACGGCCTACTGCCCGGCGCTCTCTTTTTTCACCAGGTAGTTCACGAGCTCGAACATCTGGTCGACGCCGCCTGCGGACTGGACGGTCAGGCGGTACTTGCCGTTGACAACGATCGTCGGGGTCGAGTCGATACGCGCAGCGCGCAGCCAATTCTCGGTGCGATTGATGGCGGCTTGTATGCCGAAGGATTTCGAGGCGGCGATGAAGTCGGCCGCTTTGACGCCTGCGGTGCGTTCATAGAACTTGGCGACCTGCTCGATTGTCGGCTGCGGATTCTTTATCCGATTCGTCTTGAAATCGACGACCGCAAGCTCGCCGGTTTCCCAAATGGCGCGCAGCATTGCATCGTGGGTCTTCTCGCGGATTCCGAGCGCTTCGGCCGTCAAGAACGCCCGCTGGAACAACGGCCAGCTCTCGGCCTTGTTGAACGAGGCGTGTTGATAGATGAACTTCGCGTTGCTCGGCAGCGTCGCTTCCAGCTGCTTGGCGAGCGGATGAAAGGAATAACAGGCCGGGCAGCCGTATGAGAACGCTTCGGCAACCTCCACTATGTCAGCAGGCACGCTCTTCGGGGCAGCCGGCCGAATCAGGAAGTAATGCTTGCCCTCGATCCACTGCTGTTGAGCCGGCGCGGCGGGGGGAATGAAGGCGAAAAGTGCCAAAGCTGCTGCAAGGAACGTTCGCATCAGTGACTCCGAATCGCGAGAAAGGCTAAAGGCTACAGGAAAGAAATGGCTCTGGGCACTGGGCTCCGGTTCGAGGCCAGGCCTCAGCGACGGTTAAGACGCGCGTTGGCGCAGATCATTCCCGTCGTTGTCAATTGTTCACCGTCAATTGTCAATTCCCAATCGGCGTTCTTCGCCATCAACTGTCAACTTTCAACTGATTCCCGGTCGCCTTGTTCGTTGTCTCAACTGTCCATTGTCAATAGTCAATTAATTCTCAATTCTCAATTCTCAATTCTCAATTCGGCCTGGTCAGGCCTTGAGTCTGTAGCCGGTCTTGAAGATCCAATAAATGACGGCCACGCACGCCACCATGAACACTATCGTCATGCCCAGACTGATTCCGACCGCGACGTCGGAGATTCCATAGAAGCTCCAGCGGAAGCCGCTGATCAGATAGACGACCGGATTGAACAGCGTGATCTTCTGCCAGAGCGGCGGCAGCATGCTGATCGAGTAGAAGCTTCCGCCCAAGAACGCGAGCGGCGTGATGATCAGAATCGGGACGATCTGCAGCTTCTCCCAACCGCTCGCCCAGATACCGATGATGAACCCGAACAGACTGAACGTGACGGCCGTCAGCACGAGGAACGCGACCATCCAGAACGGATGCTCGATCTCGAACGGTACGAAGACGCGTGCCGTGACTAGGATGATGAGCCCGAGCATGATCGATTTCGAGGCGGCCGCGCCGACGTACCCGATGATGATTTCGAAGGCCGAGATCGGCGCTGACAGCACTTCGTAGATCGTGCCTGCATAACGCGGCATGTAAATACCGAAGGACGCGTTCGCGATGCTTTCGGTCAGGATCGACAGCATGATGAGTCCCGGCACGATGAATGCGCCGTAGCTGACCCCATCCACTTCCGCGATGCGCGATCCGATCGCTGCGCCGAACACAACGAAGTAGAGCGACGTCGAAATCACAGGCGAGGCGACGCTTTGCACGAGCGTGCGAAACCAGCGCGCCATTTCGAAAAGATAGATGGCTCGGATGGCGTAGGTGTTCATCGCTTGCCTCCGATCAAGGTCACGAAGATTTCCTCGAGCGAGCTCTCTTCGGTGTGCAGGTCCTTGAAGTCGATGCCTAGCTCGTTCAATTGGCGCAGCAGGCTTGCGATGCCCGTCGAGTCGCTCTGCGAGTCGAACGTGTAGACGAGCTGCGTGCCGTTTGCGGTGAGCTCGAGATTGCGATTGGCTAGTTGCGGCGGGATGTGTTCGAGGGCCGCTTGCAGATGTAGCGTGAGCTGCTTGCGTCCGAGCTTTCGCATCAGGACGCTCTTGTCTTCGACGAGAATGATCTCGCCTTTGTTGATGATGCCGATGCGATCGGCCAGCTCCTCGGCCTCTTCGATGTAGTGAGTCGTCAGAATCACGGTGACCCCGTTCTCGCGGAGCGAGCGCACCATGTCCCACATGCCCCGGCGCAGCTCGACATCTACCCCTGCCGTCGGCTCATCGAGAAACAGGATCTGCGGCTCGTGCGACAGCGCCTTCGCAATCAATACGCGGCGTTTCATACCGCCTGACAGCTCGATGATCTTGGAATCCTTCTTGTCCCACAGCGATAGATCTCGCAGTACCTTCTCGAGGTAGGCATCGTTCGGCGGCTTGCCGAACAGGCCTCGGCTGAACTTCACCGTTGCCCAGACGCTTTCGAACGCCTCGGTCGCAAGCTCTTGCGGGACCAGCCCGATCTTCGAGCGCGCCGCGCGGAAGTCGCGAACGATGTCATGGCCGTCGGCGAGAACGGTGCCGGAAGTCGGCGTTACGATGCCGCAGATGATGTTGATGAGAGTCGTCTTGCCTGCGCCGTTCGGGCCGAGCAGGGCGAAGATTTCACCGCGTCGGATTTCGAGATTGACGCCTTTGAGCGCCTGAAATCCGCCTGCGTAAGTCTTGACGAGATTCGAGACTGAAATAATGGACTGCACGCACGCACCTGCTTATTGCGGCTCATGGTCGCGCGCGATTATAGAGATCCGGCGGCGGAGAATTGCTGAGCAGAGGTCAGCACGATGTTGACGAGGGCCGCACCGGACCGTTTCGGGGAAGAGGAAGAGGGAAAAAGGAAGGGCGACGGTGTCGCCCTAAGGCTGTCGTCGAGGCGCGAGTTCGCTCCGATGAATCGCGAGTCCCGCGCCCTAAGCCCCGAGCCCACTTATGGCCCGATCGCCTTGACATTGTCGAAGTCGGCCGAGGCGTCGTTCGTGATGAGTCCATAGCTCCCGGTTTGTAATGCGTCGTCCTCGCCTTCGAGGTACAACCAACGGCCCACGTACATCCGTATCGATGAGCCCACCGCTTCCAGGCGCACCGTGTGCGATACGTTTGCCGCGACGGGGAAGGCCGCTTCATCGAGAATTGTGACGGTGCCGTTCGCGACCTTGCGAAGCGAGATGCGACCGTCGGCCTTGAGTACGCCGTAGTAGTAGTTGTACTCGTCTTCATAGCGCACGATCACCCCGGCGAAGCCTCTACCGCTGGTATTGAAGGCGCGTCCACTTCGTGCAGGCTTGCAGGTCGTGTTTCGACTATGGAAGGGGCTGCGAGCGTCGCGCAGGCGAGCGCGGTGCTCACGCTTTGCGGAGCAGTCCGTCGAGCGGCTTTGCGCTGCGACTGTCCGGAAACACGGTCGTTTCGAGTGCCGCTTCGCTCACGCGTAAGTGCGTGGCGAGGACGGTCTTGAACAAGGAGCGCAAGTCCAGCGTCGGCTTCAGATCTCGCGATTGATACAACGATGCAGGAGCGAGCCCTGGCCAATCCGCGATGATGCGCCCGCCGGAGACCGCGCCGCCGAGCAGGAACGCACACGTCGCCGTCCCGTGATCTGTACCGCGGGTGCCGTTGATCGCAACGGTCCTGCCGAACTCGGTCGCGACGATGACGGCCGTTCGTTGCCATGCAGCGCCGAGTGCATTTCTCAGCGCTTCGAGCCCTGCGTCGAGGCTGCGCAGCCGATTCGCAAGCTGACCTTGTTCAGCACCCTGATTCGCGTGCGTATCCCAGCCATTCGTTTCCAGGACGGCGATGCGCGGACCGTCGTCGGCCGCAAGCAGTTTTCCAGCGGACGATGCTAGCGTGGCGAAGCTGCCGAGCGGATCGCGCCTGCCGCCGCCCATGTCGCCTGCCATTGCATCGGTGGCAAGCGCCGCCTGCAGGCGCGTCGCAAAATAAGGATCTATCGAGTAGAGGTCCGCGATGCGTTCGAGCGTGTCGCTGTCCGCCGCGGGCAGACGCGACTGTGCCCACGAGCTCACGGGCGCTTGGCCGCGCAGCACGAGCGGTACGTTTTGCGCAATGGCGACAGCGAGCTGTTGCGGGGTGCGACCCGGCGCGAGCGATTGCAGCGCGCGGTTCAGCCACCCATCGCGCGCGTGCGTGCGCATCGTCCCGCTTTCGAGCACGTCTTGGCCGTCGAAGTGCGAGCGTTCGCGATAGGGCGAGGCGGCGGCATGCAAGACGATCAGCTCGCCTGCGCGATAGCGTGCATGCAAACGCTCAAGCGAAGGATGCAGCGCGAATATACCGTCGAGCTTCAATTTCGGGACGGTGATCGCAAGCTCGCCGCGCATGCGCGCATATGCGCCGTCGCCGTACGCCGGTACGGCGGAGAGTCCATCGAGCGCGCCGCGCAGGATCACGAAGACGAATCGTGCGTCGGAGTTGCCGTTCGCGAGCAGCAATCGCGGCGCGAGAGCGCCGGCGCCGAACAGCGCCGAAGCTTCCAGGAATGCACGTCGTGTGACTTTCATGGTGCTCATCGTCGTTGAAATTCCGGACTCGCAAGCAGGAGTGTTATGCCTTGCGCAGCGTTTTCGGCGCGAGCAATCGCTTGACGCGTCCGCGCCGAGAGCGCATCGCCGAGTGCAGCCGCGGCGAGCTCGAGCGGCGCGAAGCGTCTGCCGACTCTTTCGCTGATCTGAGACGCCCACTCGATGCGATGCATCAGCGCATCAGGCCCGTCCCAGCCGTCTGCAGTATCCGGCCATCCGGCCGGCGACCCCGGCGTGTAGGGTCGCTGCCCGAGCAGATCGAACGCTGCAATCGTCTGCTGAGGCTGCGCCGGCACGAAATCGAACAGCCGAAACGTGGACACGACGAATTCGTGCGGCGTCTTGAGCTTCTTGAGCTCGTGCGCCCACGCCTCACGGAGATCGACGAGAGCGGCGTGCACACTCGGCAGATCGCCGTCGGTGTCCCGAAAAGTTTTCGCGATGCGCTGAACCGCGCGCTGCGGTGGCACATCGGCGACGAAATGCCGCACGAGCTTGGCTGCGATGTGCGTCGCCGTTGAGGGGTGACGAGCCAGATCGCGCAGAATCGCGCGCGGCTGCTCGATACCGCTCTCGCCGTAGCGCTTGCCGAGGATCGTTTGCGCGCCGGGCTCGTGTACGTTTTCGCGAAACAGGAACTTGCCCGGCGTGCCCTGTGCGTACGGACCGAGCGATGTACCGATCGACCACCCGGTCAAGGCGCGCGCGAATGCGGTGACATCTGCCTGGGTGTAGCCGCCATTCACGCCGAGCGTGTGCAGCTCGAGGATTTCGCGCGCGAGATTCTCGTTGAGACCGATCTTGCGTTCCGCATCAGCGAGGCGCCGCGTTGCGCGTCCCGCGAGCGTCGAGTTCGGACCGACCGAGGCTTGATTGTCGAGGTACAGGATCATCGCCGGATGCGACTCGACGGCGAGCAGCATGTCCAAGAACGAGCCCGAGAGGTGCGGTCGGATTGCTTCGTTCTCGAGCGCACCAGCGAGCGCGAGCACCTGCGGCTTGTCCGCGGACACGGCGAAATGATTGGTCCAGAAATGCACCAGCCGTTCGCGAAACGATTCGCGCGAATGCGTCGCGACGCGATAGCGTGCGGCAACCTGCTCGCGATAGATCGGCGCCAAATGCTCGCGCAGCGTCGTGAATGCGCGTTGCGCAGCTTGCCCATCTTTGGCCGGTTCACGAGTCTCGCGCCGCTGACGTGCCAGGTCTTCGTAACGCGCGTACGTGGCAGAGGAGGGCGTTAGTGCGCGGATTTCGGCGGGCAGCTCCCGCGGTCCGCGGATTTGCTCGCGCAACCAGCCGCGCGGGTCCGAAGCTGCGGCTTGCAGCTCACCTGGGCGGGCGCCGAGCCCGAAGCGATTCGCAGCGATGACGGCGTCGTAACTCACGGGCGTCCTCGGTTCGCTAGCGCGGTCTAGAACCGCTGTTGGCGAGTCAATTATTCGGCCGTCGAAAGGCGAAGGTTGTAAGAACTTGTAACAAATTCGCAAGGAGAGCTCTGGGCGCGGAGTACCGGGGTCTGGCAAGAAGGTCGAATACAACGACAGCGACAGGCGACGCGACGGGCGCATTGCGCGCGGATGATTGCCTTCTCCCGCGAATCGGGGGAGGATCAGGGAGGGGGCCTCCCTTTTCCCTTCCCTATTCCCTGTTCCGCTTGACCACGGGTAGCTGCACCTTCGACGGATGCTGCGGATCGGCGAGGAGCTTGATGACAGGCGCGGGCGTTTTCGGCGTGCGATCGCGTTCGCGGTAGTCCGCGCCTGCCACGGTAATTTGAATGCGGTGCCCTGCCTTGAAGATGTACGACGTCGGCAGGAACGCAAACGTCAAGCGCGCAGGCTCACTTGGCGAGAGCGGTTCAGCGTCTTCCTCGTGACTGCGATGGTAGGGTAGGCCGAAGTTCTCGTAAGGCGGTTTCGAGACTTTACGAAGCGACGCCTTGAGACGCGCATCCGTAACGGGAGTGACTTTGCCGTCCGGCGAAACATCCTCGAGATAGACGAAGATGTTCGCGTCCGGCGTCGAAGAGGTAATCCATAGATCGACGATCGCATCGCCTGTGACTTCCACATCGGATTTCAGAATCTCGGTCCTGAAATGCGGCCCGGCGTGCTCGAGCGGGCAAGGCGGCGCGCCAGTCAACAAACCGTCCGGCCGACGCGGAATTCCCGGGCAATCGACGTCGTAGCGAACGGTGAATTGCGTGTCGCGAGCACGCTTCGGCGCATCACGTAGCATTCGTCCATCGGCCAGGTGATAGTCGACCGGCTGCGCCTCGGGAATGGGCCACGTCGACGCAGAGCGCCACGCCATCTCCTGTGGAGCATTGACCGTGTAGTAATGAATCGGTGCTTGGCGCGCTATGCCGGTATCGATGCCCTTCAAGTACTGGTCGAAGAACCGGTGCATCTCGGCGAGCAAGTCGAAATCGCCGTTGCCGCAATGATCCCAAGGCCCGATCACGATGTGCTTGGGCGGCTTTACGTTCGCAAACGTGATCAGGCCTTGGCTGCGTAAGTCGTCGCGCCAGGCGCCTTGCACGTAGAGAGCGACGCCTGAACGTTCGATCTGCGGGCGATAAGTTGCGACGCTGCCTTCGTACCAGAATCGGCTTTGCGTGAAATCCGACCAGCTATCTCGGTAAGGCATCGACGCCCACATCTCGCGCAGCGGATGCGCGTGCTGATGTTCTTCCGCCGCCTGCCGCAGCAATGTCTTGCTTTCATCGCCCTGCACGGGCGTCGATCGCAGGTCCTCCTCGACGGTGCGCGTGGGGCCCGTGCCCCAGTTCGCAAAAATGCCGCCGCGCAAGAAGCCGTCGTATTTCTCCCACGAGAAGCATCCCGCCCATGCTGCCTTCAGATTCGGATTGCTCATCGTGACAGCATGCATGGCGGCATCGCCCGTGTTCGAGCAGCCGTAGATGCCGATCGCTCCGTTCGACCACGGTTGTTTCGCAAGCCAGTCGGTGATCTCGTAGGCGTCGTACGCCTCGATACGGTCGTTGTAGCCCCGTCGTATTCCGAATGAGGGACCGTTACCCCGGCGTGCGACTTGCACGATCACGTAGCCATGACGCACGAGCGTCTGAACCTGGCGATATCCGCGAGCACGTGCTTCTCCGAGCGGCCCTGCTTCCGTACCTGCGGCGGCAATGCCCAGCGAATGCTGCCAAATGACCGGCAGAGGTTCTTCGACGACGACTCCGTTCTTCGTCGGACGCCCGATGC
>ERZ777003.3638-NODE-3638-length-14559-cov-13.205943_pt1 | contig 14559 bp, 15 predicted proteins | sample MGYA00374956_ERZ777003 | MGnify/ENA primary metagenome ERZ777003 (study PRJEB29302, sample SAMN06268252) | bioreactor metagenome | isolation source: Joint BioEnergy Institute, California, USA | place: USA:Joint BioEnergy Institute, California, USA | collected... | reverse complement strand
TCTGTCGGGATGCAAAGGGAATGCCGGGGATTCAGCAGGCAGCGGGCGGCAGGCAACAGGCGGCAGGCAGCAGGCGGCGATGGACGGATGCGCGAACCTCACTTCGTCCGTCGTCACTTCGTCTCTCCGTCTCTCCGTCTCTCAGTCTCCCCGTCTCCCTCCCATCACGCGATCACCAACGGAATCGCCATCTCCTGCGGGCTCATGCCTGCGTGGACGCCGAGGTACAGGTGGCGGATGGGCTTGTCGCGCGGGTGGTAAGCGAGCGTCGTCGCACGGTAGGCGACGGCGATGTAGTCGCCGAATCGCCTGCGCGCCAGCGGCGACATCGGGCCGGGGCCGAACAGTTCCATGGCTTCGGCATGGTCGGTTCGCAGCAGCAACATGCCGTCGCCGAAGCGCTCGTTGAACAGGCTGATAAACGCCTCATGCCCTCCCTCGCGCACGTGGAAGATCGGCAGGCGTGCATCGCCCGATGGCGGCACCTCCAGCAGATCCAGCAGCGGATCGCCGTCCAGCAGCAGCGTCTGATCGGCTGGCGGGACATCGATCAAGCCGTGATCGGCGCAGACGACGATCCGCGCGCGATCGCCGACGGCGTGGTACAGCCGCTCGATCTGCGCATCGATGTCCTCCACCAGCGGCACGACGCTTTCGTGCGTCACGCCCAGCCGATGGCAGATCGTGTCGATCTCCGGCAGGTACAGATGCGTGTACGTCGGCCCGGCGGCTTGCAGGACATGCTCAATGACGCGATCGATGGCCTGGGGGATCGTCTGATACCCCATGCCCGGCGCGCCGCCGCGCGACCAGAGGTTGTAGGGCGTATCGCAGATGTCGGCTGGTCCGACAGACAGCGGCTGGTGCGTCATCCGCGGGATCAGCGGCGGCAGGCCGATGACGTCCTTCACCGCGATGCCGCGATGGATCAGCGGCTGCTTGGTGAAACGCTCGCAGAACGGCAGCGTCGTCACCGTCATGCCGATGTCAGGCATGTGCGTGAACCAGCCGGTGATCGCGTGGCGATTGGGATAACCGCCCGTGGCGACGGTCGTCAGCGCGCAGGCGGTGGTCGATGGACAGCTTGCATTCAGACGCATCTTCAGATGCTTGCGGACAAACGACGTCGGCGGCAGGCGATTGACGACGTTCATCCCCAGCCCGTCGAGCAGCGCGAAGATGACATGCTCCGCCGGGCCGATCAGGTCGATCATCTGCCGTACCGGCGGGCTGATCTCCAGGTCGCTTACGCCGCAGATCGTCGCGATCGCCCGCACGAGATGCACGACGTTGGGCGTGTGGTGCGACGGACGGACGAGCCTGCCATCTTCGAACAGTTCCTCGATGGCATCGGACATGGGCATGGGCGCATCGTAACGCCGCTGCGGCTGTACCGGGGCGTGCGAAAATCGCCGCGCGGGCGGTTTTGCGGATTTGCCGGCCGATCCGGCTAGAATGCGGATATGGACGTCGTCTATCTGGACAACAACGCCACGACCCGCCCGGCTGATGAGGTGATTGAGGCGATGACGCTGCACCTGTCGACGCTGTACGGCAATCCGTCCAGCGTGCATCGCTTCGGCCAGCGAAGTCGTCAGAGCATCGACCAGGCGCGGGCGACGGTCGCCGAGCTCATCGGCTGCGCCGACTCCGAGCTGATCTTTACCGGCGGCGGGACGGAGGCGATCAACCTGGCTATTCGAAGCCTGCTCAAGTCGCGCGCCCCGCGCCGGCGGATCGTCACATCGACCGTCGAGCACTCGGCGACGCGCGAGCTGTGCAAGGTGCTGGCGGAGGATGGATTCGAGATCGTCGAGATCCCCGTCGATCGCGAGGGGCTGCTCGATCTCGACCGGCTGGCGTCAACCGTCGATGACCAGACAGCGCTGGTCACGATGATCTGGGCCAACAACGAGACGGGCGTGCTGTTTCCGGTCGAGCAGATCGCGGCGATCTGCCGGCCGAAGCGCGTGTCGCTGCACATCGACGGCACGCAGGCGGTCGGCAAGATTCCCGTCGACGTCAAAGCCGTCGGCATGGATGCGATGAGCTTCGCGCCGCACAAGTTCCACGGGCCGAAGGGCGTGGGTGTGCTGTATGCGCGGCGCGGGCTGCGGATTCATCCGCTGATCATCGGCGGTCCGCAGGAGCGCAACCGTCGCGGCGGGACGGAGAACGTGCCCGGCATCGCCGGCACGGGCGTCGCGGCGGAGCTGGCGTTGCAGCATCTGGCCGACATGCAGCGCGTCGCGGCGATGCGCGATCGGCTGGAGCGGTCGATCCTCGAGCGAATCGAGATCGCGCATGTGAACGGTTCGCGTGAGCATCGCCTGCCGAACACGACGAACATCGGCTTTGAGCGGCTGGAGTCGGAGGCGATCTTGCTGCTGCTCAGCGAGCAGGGGGTGTGCGCGTCGGCTGGCGCGGCGTGCAGCAGCGGCAGCCTGGAGCCGTCGCATGTGCTGAAGGCGATGGGGATCGATCCGATCATCGCCCACGGCGCGATCCGCTTCAGCCTGTCACGGTTTACGACAGATCAGGAGATTGATCGCTGCCTGGAGGTTCTGCCGGGTGTGATCGAACGCTTGCGGCAGGTGCTGCCTGTGGGGTGAGTCGCTCACCGCAGAAACGCGGAGGCGCGGAGGAGTCGCTGGGGATTCTTGCGTGGCGCGGGCGTCTCACCCGCGTTTCTCATCGATAGACCCCAAAATCGCGGGCAAGATCTACATTATGCATCAACATAGGCGATAGTCGTCCAAAATCGTCATCCTGAGCGTAGCGAAGGATCTCAACCGTCCGAACGCCGAGATCCTTCGCTTCGCTCAGGATGACCTTCTCGAAAGGACGTACGCCGATCATGCGTAATGTTGGGGACGCCCGCGCCATGTGTTTCGGCCAACTCAGCGGAAAACCTCTGCGCTCTGGGCGTCTCTGCGGTGAATAACCGAATCTACCGCGGACGAGACGCCCCGGCTGAGGCGTTCTGGCGGAGGCGGCGTTTGATGGCGAGGTTGATCGCCATGTCGATGGCGGCGCGCATTGAGCCGGGGTTGGCTTTGTTGCGGCCGACCAGATCGAAGGCGGTGCCGTGGTCCGGGCTGGTGCGGATGATCGGCAGGCCGATCGTGAGATTCACAGCCTGATCAAACGCCAGCAGCTTCACGGGGATCAGCCCCTGGTCGTGATACATGGCAACGACGGCATCGAAGCGGCCGTCGCGGGCTTGCAGGAAGACCGTGTCCGGCGGATAGGGACCGGTGACATTGATCCCCTGCTCGCGGGCCATCATGATCGCGGGGGTGATGATGCGCTCTTCCTCATCGCCGAACTGGCCGTTCTCGCTGGCGTGCGGGTTGAGGCCCGCGACGGCGATGTGCGGCGCGGGGATGTCAAACCAGTCGACCAGCGCCCGATGCAGCAGCTCGATCGGCGTGAAGACAGCACCGATGTTGAGCCGGCCCCACAGGCTGTTGAGCGGTACGTGCACCGTCGCCAGCACGACCTTCAGCGGCCCGCCGGCGAACATCATTGCAAATCGGCGCGAGTTCGTCCGATCGGCAAACAGCTCGGTGTGGCCCGGATAGCCATAGCCGGCCAGCTTCCAGGATTCCTTGGCGATCGGCGCGGTGACGACGGCATCGACGATGTTCAGGTTGGCGGCTTCGATGGCATCGAGGCAGAAGCGCATCGAAGCCTGCCCGCCGATGCGGCTTGGCGCGCGAATCGCGCTGCCGAGCACCGAGTACTGGTCGTAATCCACCACGACCACGTCATGGGGATAGCTTCGCAGCCGGCCATTGGACTGATCGCGCCACCAGAAGACATCGAACTCCGCCAGATCGGCTGCATACGCCAGCAGCTCGTTCATGCCGTAGATGATGTACCGGGCGCGATGGCGAAGGATTGGATCAGCCAACGCCTTGACGATCACCTCCGGCCCGATGCCGGCGGGGTCGCCCATGGTGATCGCAATGGTCGGTCGGTAACTCATCGCCTAAAAGGAACCTACGAGCGCCGGCGTCAAAAGGAAAGTCAAAAACGCGCGTTTGGGCGCCTTCGGGGCGGGCAGGTCAGGCGGCCCGGCGCATTTTTTTTGGATGTTGCATTCTGTTGCATTCTGTTGCATCGGCCGCTGCCGGGCGGGGCAGGCGAATGCATCGGTGACAGACCGGAGAAGTATACCTTACGGAATACGAACGTCAAGTCGGTGGAGGAATTTCTGCCCCGACCGCGATGACGGCGGGCGAGGGCCGGAATGGGGCGGGATGTGGTCCGCGGTTTGCGAAGCCTTTGCTGTTACCGCGCAGCCGTGGCGGCTGCCGTTGGGTCCGAAACGACAAGGAGCCGGACATGCAGGGAAAGAAGGAACAACTGGGGAGCATCGGGGAGCAGGAACGCATTTATTCGCTATTGGGCGCGGGCGCATTGTTGATGTCGGGGTTGCGGCATCTGTCGCTGATGCGGCTGGCGATTGGGGGATTCCTGGCCTATCGCGGGGCGACCGGCCATTGCCCCATCCGCCAGGCGATCGAGCAGCAGCGGCTGGCGTCCCATGACGCCGCCCAAGCCAGCGGCCATCCGCGGGAAGAGCTGTGGGCGAAGCAGCCGGCGACGGACGTCGTCGACGAGGCGTCGATGGAATCCTTCCCCGCCAGCGATCCGCCGGGGTACAGGCACTGATCGGCTCGCGGCATCTGAACAGCCCTCAAATCGCCGCCGTGGTGGACGCCGCCCGCGCGGCGTTTTATGCTGCGCCGACATATGAGCCATCGGTACCTGATCACGGGCGGAGCGGGGTTCATCGGATCGCATCTGGCTGAGCGCCTGCTGGATGACGGCCATGCCGTCACAGTGCTGGACGACCTGTCCACCGGCCGGGAAGCCAACATCCGCCACCTGCTGGGCCGGCAGGGATTCCAGCTTGTCCGTGACACGGTGGAAAACCAGGCCATCGTGAACACGCTGATGTCGCAGTGCGACCGCGTGTTTCACCTGGCGTCGGCTGTGGGGGTGCAACTGGTTGTGGATGAGCCGGTGCGGACGATCCGCACGACGATCCACGGCACGGAGGTGGTGCTGGAGGCTGCCTACCGGTTCAACCGGCCGGTGCTGATCACGTCGTCTTCGGAGGTGTACGGCAAGGGTGTGCGCGTGCCGTTCGACGAGGAAGATGACGTCGTGATGGGCTCGACGAAGCACAGCCGATGGTGCTACGCCTACAGCAAGGGGATCGACGAGTTCCTGGGACTGGCGTATCACCGGCAGTTCGCGTTGCCGGTGGTGGTGGTGCGGCTGTTCAATACCGTCGGCCCGCGGCAGGTCGGGATGTATGGCATGGTGCTGCCGCGATTTGTGGAAGCCGCGCTGGCGGGCAAGCCGCTGCGCGTCTTCGGCAGCGGCGAGCAGACGCGCTGCTTCTGCCATGTCAGCGATGTGGTCAGTGCCCTGGTTGCCCTGATCGGCAACAACGAAGCGTACGGCGGCGTGTTCAACGTCGGCAGCGACGAGGAGATCAGCATCAACGACCTGGCCAGGCGGGTGATCGAACTGACCGGTTCCTCCAGCCGGATTGAACATGTCAGCTACGAACAAGCCTATGGACAGCCGTTTGATGACCTGGCCCGCCGCGTGCCCAGCCTCAAACGCATCCGAGCCGTGATCGGTTTTGCACCTAAATTCAATCTGGACCAGATCATACAGTCGGTCATCGCCGACCAGCGGGGCGGGTAACCCGCCGCCCGGGAATTATAGGACGCCACAACGTCCCACCTCGGTGGTTTTACTGGCATGGGGAGATTTTTGGGGTAGACTGGTATCCACCATAGGAACAGTTGAACCGGCCGTCGGGGGCTGCCGATGTTCCCCGGGCGGCGGTCAGCGCCGCCGATTGCCCGCGAGTACCGCCGTCCGTCGCCGAGGCGGTCCCTGGAAGGATAGAGCGTGAAGATCTACGGCATGTTAGCCCAGGCAGCGTCGTGGGACGATGTATTGTCGCCGTATATCTACGTCTTCTACGCGTCCTTTCTTGTTTCCTTCCTGTTCACCCCCGTCATGCGGACGGTGGCGACCTTCTTCAACATCATCGATGAACCTGATCGCATCCGGAAGATGCATCGCACGCCCGTGGCCTATCTGGGCGGGGTGGCGGTCTTCCTCGGGTTGCTGGCAGGCTTGGCGACCAGCCAGTTCCTGACGCTGCACCGCCTTGAGCCCGGCTGGCCGGAGCATCTGGTCATCAAGTTCAGCATCGTGGTCGGCGCATGCGTGATCGTGCTGCTGGGGCTGTGGGATGACATCCAGCGTGTCAGCCCGGCGGTGAAGATCGCGGGGCAGGTGTTTGCCGCCCTGATGCTGCTGGTGGATGGCGTGGGCACGAAGATCGCCGGCCCGGGGCTGGCGTTCCTGTATCGCCTGTTGCAGGCCAAGTTTGGCGCCCCGGCGCTGTCCAGCGAAGTGTTCGACGTGATCGTCGTCATCGTCAGCAGCATGAGCGTGATCGCGATCATCGTCTTCTGCTGCAACGCGACGAACCTGATGGACGGCCTGGACGGCCTGTGCGGCGGCGTGACGGCGATCATCTCGGCTGGCTTCCTGTTCCTCGCCGTGAATCTCGCGATGTTTGGCGGGGGCCTGGGGACGAACTGGGACGGCTTGCGGGTGGTGCTGGCGCTGGCGCTGCTGGGGGCGGTGCTGGGATTCATCCCGTACAACTTCAATCCCGCGAGCATCTTCATGGGCGACACGGGCAGCATGCTGCTGGGGTATACCTGCGGCGTGCTGATCGTGCTGATGGGCCAGGGGCAGCATCCCAAGTGGTTCCTGGCGTCGATGGTGATGTTCGCGCTGCCGGTGCTGGATACGGCACTGGCGTTTGCCCGGCGATGGGTCAACGGCCGGCCGCTGTTCAGCGCTGACAAGTTCCACATCCATCACCAGTTTGTCAGCCGCGGCTTCTCGGTGAAGCAGACGGTCATCCTGATGTATGGGATGGCGATCGGGTTTGCGGTGCTGGGGTCGCTGATCGTCTTTTTGCGGACGCGGTATGCGGTGGCGTTCTGGATGGTCATCTTCGGCTGCCTGCTGGTAGCCGCCTACAAGATGGGCATGGTGCATGAGCGAAAGGCCGCGGTTGAGCCCAAGCGGATCGGCGAAGGCGCCGCGGAAGGCGCGACGGCTGTCGAATCGGAGGAAGCCGGCGTGATCGAGATCGTCGATGCCCCCCAGGCGCCCGAATCCCCCTCCGTCAGTCCCCACACCTGGCCCACCGCCAGCCAGCCTCGAACGCTGTGATGGTCGGGATACAAGTCAAACGGCGAACGTGAAGGCGCGAAGATCACGAAGGTGTGGGATAGCGCAAAGACTTCAAAGCGTCCAGAGATCGCAGAGTTGTTGATGGCATGTTGCTTGTTGCATGTGGCGCGTTGACATCCATCGATTGCCGGCAACTGGCAACTACTGCCAACTGCCAACTCTGCCTCATAGCCTCTCGCCCGGCAGGCGGGCTGCCTGTTTCACCCACGACACGAACTGCTTCTCATCGATCGCTTCACCTTCGTGGATGTGGTAGTAGCGCACGCGCGGCTGCTTTGACCCGACCGGCGGCGGTGGGGTTAGCGCGGCGCCCTGGAAGAAGGCCACTTTCACGTAGCGCGTGATGCAGTGAAAGCTCACAAACCAGCCGTCGGCATCCGGGGCGCCGTAGAACGGAGAGTTCCACTTCACGGCTTTGTGGACGTCGGGAACCGCCCGCTCGATCAGCTCATCCAGCCGCCGGCCGACGTCATGCTTCCAGCCGGGCATCGCGCGGATGTACGCCTGCACCGGCACATCCCCATCCCCCTTGGGGATCTGTGGATTGCCGCCGGACAGGAGCCTCGGCTCGGAAGCTTCCGCCTTGCGGCGCGACGGAGCCGCGCGCTTCGCAGATCGGGGGCTTCTGGCGTCTGCCATGCGTCTTCCTCTCGAGCCGGTGCGATGTGCGCCGGTCTACTTCTCCTGCACCGCCGGCTGCGTCGTGGGCAGAATGTGCTCCAGGTCAAAGCGCAGCACGTCGTAGGGGTTGTGATCGGACGTCGCGTTATGGACTTCGATCTTGAGGATCGACTGCGGATTCTTCGGCCGGCCGGTGGAGCGGTTCTCGATCTCGGCTTGCGCGATCGTGCGCACGACGTCCATGCCCTGCACGACCTGGCCGAAGGCGGTATAGCGGCCGTCGAGCGAGCGCGTGCGCTCGTAGTTGAGACAGATGAAGAACTGGCTGCCGGCGCTGTTGGCGAACTGCGGCCGCGGCATGGCACCGGACCGCTCATTCGGATCGCCCTGGCGCGCCATGGAGAGGACGCCCTCGCGATGCGGGCGATCGTTGAACTCAGCCGGGATGCTGAAGCCCGGACCGCCGCTGCCGTCGCCGCGCGGATCGCCGCCCTGGATCACGAAATCGGGCACGATCCGGTGGAACGTCAGCCCGTCGTAGAACCCTTCGCTGGCCAGCCGCAGGAAGCTGTCGACCGTGGCGGGCGCCGAGTTGTAGTAGAAGATCACCTCGATCGGCCCGTGCTCGGTCTGGATGACGGCGTACTGCAGGGGCGAGACGCGCACGACCATCGGCCCGACGGGCGCGCCCTCGCGGCGATCGGCTCGCACATCGACCACCAGCGGCGTGCCGAGGAACTCGCGGCCGACGTTGTCGACGCGGTAGGCTTCGACAACGTACGTTGCCGGCACGGACAGCGCCTGCGGGAAGATCTCGCGCAGATCGACGGTCTGCCCGCCGTTGACGATGGTTGCGTCAGGGTCCATCGGCTCGCGCTCGCTGCCGCCGAACTCGCGCATGACCAGCCGCACCTGTCCGGGCGCGTCGATCTTCACCTCCAGCGGCTGAGACGGCGCAAACCACATCCGCGCCGGGACAAGAACGGAAAACAGCGTCAGGTACGAAACGAGAAACGAAGCGGTCATCGGTGGGGGACTCCTTCTTGTTCTTGTTACTGGGTGTTTGGGAGTTTTGTTGTTTTGTGTTTTGTTGTTTGGTTCTTTCGCTGCTGACTGCAGACCGCCGACTGCCGCCTGCCGCCCGCTGCCTGCCGCCTGCTGCCCGCCGCCCGCTGCCTGCTAAAACCCAATACTCGCCCCGCCATCCACGGGCAGGACGACGCCCGTGACGAACTTCGCCGCCGGCGAGCAGAGGTACGTCGCGGCCCAGCCGATATCCTCGGGTTGGCCGAAGCGCGCCATCGGCGTGCGGCTGAGGATGCGGTTGCGGCGGGCCTCGTCACCCGCGAGGGCCTGATCGAGCATCGGGCTGGCGATCCAGCCAGGGGCGATCGCGTTCACGCGCACGCCATGCGGCGACAGCTCGGCTGCCAGCGTCCGCACCATGCCGACGTACGCGCTTTTGGCGGCTGCATAGGCAATCACGTTGGGGATGCCCAGGAAACTCGTCATCGACGCGGTAAACAGGATCGACCCCTCGCCACGTTCGATCATCCCGCGCGCCGCCGCCCGCGACAGGGCGAAGGCTGCCACCACGTGCGTGTTGAGCACGGTGAGAAACTCCTGCTCCGTCGTCTCGACCGCCGGCTTTTTCAGATGCACGCCGGCATTGTTGACCAGGATGCTCACAGGCCGGCCAGCCAGCTCCTCGGCTTGGGCGATCAGCCCGCCGGCAGACGCAGTATCCGTGATATCGGCAGCAATGAAACGCGCAGCCGATCCCAGCTCGCGCGCCGCGTCTTCCAGCACATCCCGCCGCCGGCCCACCAGCACCACGCGCGCCCCCGACGCAGCCATGCACCTGGCGATGCCCAGCCCCAAGCCGCTGCCGCCACCGGTAATCACGGCTACGGCCCCATCGAGGCGGAAGGGATTGGCAGGATCGTTGGAACCATGCGTGCTGCTGCTCATGCTCGACACCCCACTTCCAGCGACGGCGTGTCCTGGTGCTTGTACATGATGAAGTACTCCCGATGCCCCAGCGATTCGGGCTTGCTCGGCATGCCCGAGGCCACCTGGACGACGAGCTGCCCCAGCTCATCGGCGGCTTGATGAAGCGTCAGCTCACCGCTGAGCACGCGCCCGGCGTCGAAATCCATGTCCTCGTGCATCCGCCGATACGTGTGGCTGTTGCCCGTCACCTTGATCAAAGGCGAAATCGGCGATCCGATCACGCTGCCCCGGCCAGTGACGAACAGCACGAGCTGACACCCCGCGGCGATCAGGTCCATGATCCCCTCGGTGTCGTTCGGGTTCGTGTAGCCAAACTGCATGTAGTGCGGATCGGGCACGCTGTCCAGCAGCCACAGCCCCGGCCCCGGCGGCCGTTGTGAAACCTTGATCACCCCCTGGATCGGGCGCGATCCGCTCTTGGCAAATGCGCCCATCGACTTTTCTTCGATCGTCGTCAGCCCGCCGGCGAAATTGCCGGGCGAAACCGACCATTGCCGCACCGAGCGGCAGTAGGCTTCGGCTTTGTCGTATGTCGCGACAAGCTGCTGGCGCGCCTCTGGCGTCGCCGCACGCTGCGCCAGCACATCGCGCAAGCCGATCATCTCGACCACTTCCTCGAAAATCGCGATCCCGCCGGCATCGACGATGCGATCGAACAGCGCGCCCACCACCGGATTGCCCGCCAGGCCGCTGGTACCGTCGGAGCCGCCGCACTCACAGCCGATCGACAGATCGGCTACCGTCATCGGCACGCGCGGCGTCGTGGCGCGAAGCTGATCGCGCATCTGGCGCACGATCCGCTTGCCATGCTCGACGCTGGGGCGCGTTCCGCCGAGGTCCTGGATGTAGAACCAATCCGCCAGCCGGCCCGAGGCGCGCACGACCTCAGCCAGCTTCTTCGGCTGGGTGTATTCACATCCCAGCCCCACAGCCAGCACAGCGCCGACATTGGGATGCCGCGCCAACGCCAGCATCAGGTTCACGGCATACTGGTTGTCATAGCAGCCGGGAAAACCGATGACGTGCGTGTCGGTTTCGCCCTGGGCGATGGCGTGCGCCACGTGGCGCGCGCATTCGACCGTGTAGATCACGAGCACGATGTCGCGCACGCCCTTGCTGCCGTCGGGGCGCAGGTAGCCGCTCCAGGTTGTGCTCGTCCACTCAGGCATATCGCGTATCGGTGGCTGCGCCGCTGTGCAAATCGAGCGTGCTGCTGCGCTCGTCGAGGAAGCTGGCGCAATTGTTCAGGTGAACCCATTGTCCCGGGGCGATGTCGCGCGTCGCCCGGCCGATGCGCACGCCGAACTTGATGATCGGCTGATCGGCGGCGATGGCGCAAAGGGCGATCTTGTGCCCCGGCTCAATCACCTCGCGCGCTTCGATCTGCGTGACGTGACCGTCGCCCAGGACCGTGATCGTCGCCCCCGCCTCGGCGCGGTCCAACAGCGTCGCGACATTGTCGACGGCATGAACGACGAAGCTGCGAGGCGAGGCTGGCATGGTGCTCGTTTCAGATCAAGTGGCGCGGGCGTCTCGCCCGCGATTCGGAGCAGAAAACGCGGGCGAGACCAACATTATGCATCAACATAGGCGATGATCGCCCGTGCCACAGTCAGATCCTCGGCCAGCCTATGCTACCGCACGGAGAATGCAACACGGAACGGCTAGCGCGTCGACGGCTGAGCCGGTCACGTCTCTTCTTCATCCAACGCCTCAGCCGGATAGGTGATGCGCGTGCCCTCCACCTTCGCGAAGGGCGTGAGCTTGTGCGGTTTGGCGCTGGTCTTGCTCATGAGGTCGATGACCTGCCAGTTGCGGACCAGCAGGGCATCGGCGATGAGCGAGCGATGGCAGCGCCAGGGGACGGCTTCGGCGCACATGATCGCCGTCGGCTTGGCGCGGGCGATCTTGATCAGTTCCTTCAAGCCGGCTTCGAACGCCTTTGTCTGCATGTAATCGGCATAGCCGCGGAAGCTGGCGTTGCGCCAGGCGGTGTTGATCGAGTCAGCCTTCGTTCTGCGCAGGCCACCGAGCGCGGGCATCGGGTGGTATTCGATGCCCGCTTTCGCCAGATCCCTGCCGAGCGTCTCGGCATTGAACTGCGGCACGCGGCGCGACCGCGGCACGGTGCGCACATCGGCCAGCACGGCAACGCCGTGCGCCAGCAGGATCTCGATCAGCTCCTCCAGCGAACGCGTGGAGTGACCGATCGTGAACAGCGTCGGCTGCCGCCTGGGCATGGGCGCACCTCATCGGCAAATCCGGCGACTGCCCGTCGGACGACCGCGCATCCGGCGATGCGTCACTTGTGCGCGCCCGGCTGGTAGGAGCCCGGCACCTGGCGGAACGTGACCGCCAGGCGGTTCCAGCCGTTGATGGCGATGATCGCGCCCGTCAGGTCGACCAGCTCCTTCTCGGAAAAGACCTGTCGCACGCGCTGGTAGACGTCATCGGGCACGTGGGTCTGGCTGATCAGCGTGACGGTCTCGGTCCATTCCAAAGCCGCCCGCTCACGCTCGGTGTAGAAGGGCGTTTCGCGCCAGACGCTCAGCGCGTAGAGCCGCTGCTCGGTCTCGCCGGCGGCTCGGGCGTCTTTGGTGTGCATGTCGACGCAGTAGGCACAGCCGTTGATCTGCGACGCCCGCAGACGCACCAGTTCCAGAAGGCTTGGCTCGAGGCCCGTTTCGCGGACAGCCTGTTCGAGCCCGCGCATCGCCTGCACGATCCCCGGGCTGAGCTTGTAGTAATTCAAACGCGGTTGCATCTGTTCCCTCACTTCCCTTTCAGGTGGGTCAAATCGAGCAGTTGGGTGACTATAGGCAGGCGGTTTGGCAGGGGGGCTGGAGGAGCGAAATTTTCCCGATCGGGAATATTCTGGGCTGGGAACGTATTTTGGCGAGCGAATTTTACCGATCAGTAAAAATGTTGCCCCTTTCCGGTAGATAGCGAGTATATTTTACTGATCGGTAAAATCATGGAGATCCGGACCCCCGAACAGCTCGGCCAAGCCATCCGCGCCCGCCGCAAGGCGCTTGGCGCCACGCAAAGCGACGTCGCCCTGACAGCCGGCACGGGCCTGCGCTTCATCGTCGACCTGGAGAACGGCAAACCAACCTGCCAGCTAGGCAAGACGCTCGACGTGCTGCAGTCCCTGGGCCTGTCCATCACCCTGACCCCGCGCAGCGCTGCAGGCACAGGAGAGGAGCGATGAAACGGCTGATCGTCTATCTCCATGGCAGGGCGGTGGGCACGCTGGATCAAGATGAATCCGGCTTGCTGATCTTCCAGTACAGCGAAAGCTGGCTGGCTGCACCCGATGCCGTTCCGCTGTCGCGGTCGTTGCCGTTGCAAGCTGAACCCTTCAGGGGCAAACAGGCCCGCCCGTTCTTCGCCGGCATCCTTCCGGACGAGGGACCGCGCCAGCAGATCGCTGCAATTCTCGGCGTCAGCCAAGCCAATGACTTTGCGCTGCTCGAACGAATCGGCGGCGAGTGCGCCGGCGCTGTCAGCCTGTTGCCCGAAGATGTGCCCTTTCCTCCGGCAACCGAGCGACGTATCCACTGGCTTGAAGAAAACGCGTTGCGGGAGATTGTCGCAGAGCTGCCGAACCGTCCGCTGCTCGCCGGACGGGAGGGAATCCGGCTTTCACTGGCGGGGGCGCAAACCAAGCTGCCTGTCGTCGTCGACGGCGATGCTATCGGATTGCCCCTCGGCAACACGCCCAGCACGCACATCCTCAAGCCTCAACCCCAGCGATTCCCGGGGCTTGTCACCAACGAAGCCTTCTGCATGACGGTTGCCCGCGCGATCGGGCTGAATGTTCCTGCCATCGCCACACGAACCATCGGTAGCACGCCGTGCATCTTGGTCCAGCGATACGATCGGACTGTTCGCCCTGACGGCACGATTGAGCGCATCCACCAGGAAGACTTCTGCCAGGCGCTTGGGATTCCGCCGGAGCGGAAATATCAGCAGGAAGGCGGGCCGCTGGTTCGTGATTGCATCGCCTTGCTGCGCGATTGGTCGACAGCCCCTATCCTCGACATCCGCAGCTTCGTCGATGGGCTGATCCTGAACGTCCTCATCGGCAATGCCGATGCGCATGGGAAGAACTACTCATTGCTGTACCGCGATCGAGAGAGACGCCTTGCGCCGCTGTACGACCTGGTCTGCACGGTGGCGTGGCCGGAGCTTTCAACGACGCCGGCTATGAAGATCGGCAGGAGCAAGTCGATCGAGGCGATCACAGCGGCTCACTGGCAGAAGATGGCTGAGGAGACGCGACTGGGCTGGCCAATGCTGCGAAGCCGTATCGCCGAGCTGGCACAGAAGATGATCGTTGTCCTGAATGACAGCACCTTGCAGCGCAACACACCCGAACCCGCGATCGTCGATCGGCTGTCCGCACTTGTCGAGAAGCGCGCGTCATCCCTGATGGCGCGCGTCACGTGAAGTGGTGTGTCTTTCCCATTCCGCGCAACAGAAAGCCCGTTCAAGATAGGGTTAGCAAGAGTTAAGAGTTGGGTACCTTTGTACCCAAAAAAAGCCCCCGAAGGGGCATTTTTGGGTACAACAGGCCGCGTTCTTGGGCCAAAAAACGGGTTTTAGTACCCC
>ERZ777003.3637-NODE-3637-length-14561-cov-11.725010_pt1 | contig 14561 bp, 10 predicted proteins | sample MGYA00374956_ERZ777003 | MGnify/ENA primary metagenome ERZ777003 (study PRJEB29302, sample SAMN06268252) | bioreactor metagenome | isolation source: Joint BioEnergy Institute, California, USA | place: USA:Joint BioEnergy Institute, California, USA | collected... | reverse complement strand
CGGATGGCAATCCGCCCCGGGGTGGGCGGCGTACGCAGGGACGGTCAAGGGGCTGTCGAAAGCGGGGGCACATTGCCATGTGCCCCTACAAGTGCGGTCAGGACCGTTCGACGCGTGATCGCCATCTCGCCATGCCAAATCCTCCTTCGTGATCTTTGGGCTCTCTGCAATCTTTGCGCCATTCCGCCTTCGCGCCTTCGCGATCGCCGCTATCCACGCGTATAACAACGGCGAGCAATGTTCCACGTGGAACATCGATCAGCGCGACTTTGTGGCGCGGGCGTCCCGCCCGCGTTAGTGATGTCTTTGTTTCACCCAACAGGTGATTGTGACAGCCCATGGATAATCGCAAGCGATATGCAGTGGTCGGCACGGGCACGCGCGTGGTGATGTTCCTGGATGCGATTGCCGGCCGGTATCGGGAGACGAGCGTGCTGGTCGGGCTGTGTGACGTCAGCCGATCCCGCATGGAGTGGCACAACCGGCGGCTGACGGAGCGGTTTGGCACGTCGCCGGTTCCCATGTATCCAGCCGACGCGTTTGACCGCATGATCGCCGAGCAGAAGCCGGATGTGGTGATCGTGACATCGGTCGATGCGACGCATCACATCTATGCCATCCGCGCGATGGAGCTCGGCTGTGATGTGCTGTGCGAAAAGCCGCTGACGATCGATGCCGAGCGGGCACGGGCGATCCTGGATGCGATCGAACGCACCGGCCGACGCCTGCGCGTGACGTTCAACGTGCGATACACGCCGTACGCCTCGCGCGTGCGCGAGCTGATCGCCTCGGGCGTGATCGGCCAGCCGATGGCCGCCGATCTGCAGTGGGTGCTGGATACATCGCACGGCGCGGACTATTTCCGCCGATGGCACGCCTGCCGGCAGTTCAGCGGCGGCTTGCTGATCCACAAGGCAACGCATCACTTCGACATGGTCAACTGGTGGATCGGGTCGTATCCGCAGACGGTGTTTGCGTTTGGCGACCTGAAGTTCTACGGCGCAGCCGCGGCGGCAAATCGGGGCGAGCAGTACACGTACGATCGCTATCTCGATCAGCCGGCGGCTGCAAACGATCCGTTCCGCTTTGCGTGGGAGAAGCATCCGGATCAGCGCGAGCTGTACACCGGCCAAGCGGAGCGCGAAAGCGGGTATATCCGCGATCGCAACGTCTTCGGCCCACATGTCGACATCGAGGATACGATCGCGCTGACAGCGCGGTATCGCAACGGCGTGATCTTCAGCTATTCGCTGGTGGCGTATAGCCCATGGGAGGGCTTTCGCGCGGCGGTGACGGGGACGCGCGGACGGATCGAGCTGTTCATCCAGCAGGGGTCGCACATCCTCACCGCGAAGGGCGATGATGAGCTGGCGGAGCAGCAGTCAGTCGGGGAGGTGACGCGGCTGCGCGTCTTCCCCATGTTCGGCCAGCCGTACGACGTGCCGCTGGCCGCGGCTGCGGGCGGCCATGGCGGGGGCGATCCGGTCATGCTGGAGGCACTGTTCGCCGCGACGCCGCCACCCGATCCGCTCGGCCAGGCGGCCACGCACCTCGACGGCGTCGCGTCGATCCTGATGGGCATCGCAGCCAACCGATCCATCGCCACCGGCCAGCCGGTGCACTGCGATGACCTCGTGCGGCTGCCGCCGCATCCGGCGTCGCAGGATGCGCGCTGAGAGCCGCGGCAGGGCGGAGCGGGCTGACCGGGTCATCCCGCGCGGTGCTGCGGCTTTCAGGGGGCCGGTGTTTTCGACGCAAATGGGATGAGGCGGAGGTTCAACCTGGCGGCCTGTTGCAGCAGGGCTTCCAGCCGTTTGGGAGTCACGTGGTGATGGGGGGCCTGCGGGGCGATGGTATGCGCGTAGAGCGTGACGCAGGCGGCTGAGTCGGCCGTGCGGCGGAGGACCTCGTCGAGCTGCTGATCGGTGATGGCTGGCTGATCGATCGACTTGCCGATGAGAACGCGTCGGTCAGCCAATGCGGCCAGCGGAACGAGGCATCGCTCGAAGAGGAAGGCTTCGTTCGCGGCCCCAGCTGTCCATCCCGATCGCAGCCGCTCGAATCGAGGCAGCAGCACGCTATCCGTCGCTTCGGATCGCTGCGATCGCGGATAGGCATACGAGCGGACGGCAAATCCATGCTGGCGAAGCTGATCGATGGCTGGGTCGATCTCGCTGGCCAGAAAGCCGTCGGGGCCATGCCGGGCCAGGCAGTCGACGGCTGAGGCGTGTGTCAGGCCGTGGCAGGCGATCTCATGGCCGGCGGCGGCCAGGCGATGCAGGCCATCAATCTGGCTTGGCTGAAGCAGGTGCGGCTCGCTGATGAAGAACGTCACGCGGGCGCCGTGGTCGGCAAACAGCGGAATCGCCGTCACCCACGCATCGGTGAAGTGATCATCAAACGTCAGCAGGATGACACCGGCAGATTCGGCAGGCACGGTCGTTCCTCACGATGGCCAGGGGACGGTGAACGCGTGCGTGCCGGCGGGCAGTTCACGCGATGTGCCGTCTTTGTAGTGGAAAATGGCTGAGCACTGCGGCGGCACGACGACGTTGAGCGTGAGCTGATCGTCCTTCAGCTCCCACCGCACGGCGATCTGGCCGTTGATTGTGTCCAGCGTCGCGGCTGCCCATGTGAGGCCATGCGCCGGCGCGGGCAACGGGCGGATGTGAAAACGCCTGTACCCCGGAGTGTGCTCATCCAGCTCGATCCCGCCCAGCCGGGCATACATCCACTCGCCGCAGGAACCATAGGCATAGTGGTTGAACGAGTTCATCCCGGGATCCTGGAATCCCTTCTTCTCCGTCCAGCCGTCCCATCGCTCCCAGATCGTCGTAGCGCCGTGGTTCACCGAGTAGAGCCACGACGGATACTTCTCGCTGGTGAGCAGGCGCAGGGCCAGATCATCGCGCCCGATGCGTGAGAGCGTCGGCAGCAGCAGGTTGACGCCGACAAACCCGGTCGTCAGCACCCCGCGGCGCTCGATGTCCTCGCACAGATACCGTGCGGCTGCGTCGCGCATCTGGCCGTCCACCAGGTCGAACGCCAGCGCCAGCAGGTACGCCGTCTGGCTGTCGCCGACGATCCTGCCAGCGGGGGTGACGAAGTGATGCTGGAAGGCTTGCCGCATGCGGCGGAAGTAGCCGTCGAAGCGTTCCGCATCGTCAGCCTTTCCCAGGATGGCGGCGATGCGGGCGAGCAGCCGGCAGGAGCAGGCTGAATAGGCAGTGCCGATCAGGTCCATCGGCGTGTACGAATCGATCGCCAGCCAGTCGCCGAATCCATCGCCCGGGTGCCGACCATCGACACAGCGCTTCGCAAGGTACTCGCCATATCGCCGCATCGACGGATACTGCCGCTCAAGGATGCGGATGTCGCTGTAGATGCGGTAGATGCTCCACGGGCAGATCACGCCCGCATCCTCCCACGCCGGCGAGCCGGCAAAGCGGTTGCCCGGCGTCGAGATGATGTCGGGCACGACATGCGGATACGAGCCGTCGTCGAACTGGGCGTCGGCGATATCGATCAGCCATCGCGTGAAGAACGGCGCAACGTTCATGTTGAACGCAGCCGTCCGGATGAAGACCTGGGCATCGCCCGTCCAGCCGAGGCGTTCATCCCGCTGGGGGCAATCGGTCGGCACTTCGACGAAGTTGCCGCGCTGGCCCCAGACGATGTTGCGCTGAAGCTGATTGAGCTTGGCATGCGAGCAGGAAAAGCTGCCGGTCGGTCGGGTGGCTGTGCCGATGACGATCCCATCAACCATCGATAGCTCAGGCTCGTCTGTCAGGCCATCCACCTCGACATAGCGAAAGCCATGGAGCGTGAACGTCGGCTGAAAGATCGCCTCTTCGCGGCTGGCGCAGATGAAGGTGTCGGTGCAGCGGGCCTTACGCAGGTTCGCCAGATACAGCGAACCGTCGGGATTGAGCACTTCGGCGTGGCGAAGGGTGAGGGTCTGGCCCGGTTCACCGGCGATACGAAGGCGCACGACGCCGACCATGTTCTGGCCGAAGTCGAAGACCCATCCACCGGTGGGGGAGCGGTGTTTCGCCACAGCCGGCAGGACCTGTGTCGGCTGGACCGTCTCGCCGATCTGCACGACGAGCTTTGTCTGGTCGCGCGGCCTGCACCGGACCGGCTGCCAGCCGTCATTGCCGGACGTCGGTTCCGACCAGGCTCGCAGATCGCGGCGCAGGTCGATCGTCTCGCCATGCAGGAAGCTCTGGCTGACGATCGGACCGTCGTTGCGGGCCTGCCAATGGCCGTCGGTGGCGATCACCACCTCCGAACCGTCGTCGAACGTGACATGCAGTTGCGCCAGCAGCTCCGGATGGCTGCCGTACAGGTGATGCCGCAGATCCCACGCCATCTCGCCGACATACCAGCCGTCGCCGAGGATCGCGCCCAGCACGTTCGCGCCGGCTCGCAGATGTTCGGTGACGTCGTACGTCTGGTAGCGGATACGGATGCGGTAGTCGGTCCAGCCGGGGGTGAGCAGGTCCTGGCCGATGCGCTGTCCGTTCAGCCACGGCTGATACCACCCGCGGGCGGTGATGTAGAGCCGCGCGCGGTGGACAGGTCGATCGATCTCAAACCGCCGGCGGAGATAGGTCGCCGGCCCGCAGAGGGGATATTCGCCTTCGATCGGCAGGCTGATCCACTGCCCCGACCAATCCGTCGGCTCGAGCAGGCCCATCTCAAATGTTGCGGGGGCCGACCATGGCGACGGCTGGCCATCGGCATCCCACGTGCGCACCTGCCACACAGCCTGCTGGCGCGATCGCAGGGGCACGCCGCCATAGGCGATATGCGCCGTCTGATCACTGTGAACGATACCGCTGTCCCACAGATCGACGGCGGGAGCGACCTGGCGGACGCGGATCTGCCAGGCGGTCTGGCGCGCGCCCGGCCGAGGATCGTTCAGCCACCAGGAAAACCGCGGCGCCCGCTCATCAATGCCGAGCGGGTTCACCATGTACTCACAGGTGAGGTTCGTCGGAGCTGCGGGGTAGGCGGGCGGAGTGGGTGTGGACATGGGGATGTCGATTCTCCTCGATCAAACATCTGTGCAACGCAGACAGCTTACCTGGCCTGTCCGCCGGCATAGGCGGACTTCTGCTGGCCGTAGGGACTGTTGACGGCAAAGCCCAGGCGCTCGAACTGCCGCCGCAGAGCCAGGAATCCGTCGCGCAGCAACGGCACATCGGCACTGCAACTGACGAACGTTCCGCCCAGGTCGAGGACGCGGCGGATGCCGGCTTCGTCGAAGGCGAGCGTGCCGAAATGCTTGCCGGCGGCACGGGCGTCTTTGCAGACGCGCTCCATGGCCGACCACAGCTCAGGGCTGTTGACCTGCCCCGGCCGGCCGCTGAGGACCGAGTAATCGCCCGGGCCGAAAAACAGGCCGTCCACGCCTTCGACTTCCGCGATCGCGCGCGCGTGCTCAACGGCACTGGGCGATTCGATCTGGCAGAGGACGAACGTCTGCGCGTTGGCTTGGGCGACGTACGTTGCCATATCCATCAAGCCGTACGGCATGTCGGGGTTGCCGCCGTCGAAGCCGCGCTCGCCGAGGGGTGCGAACTTCGCCCATCGGATGACTTCGCGGGCTTCTTCGCGGCTTTCGCAGCGGGGGTAGAGGATGCCGTTGGCGCCGGCTTCGAGCAGCCGGCTGAGGCGCGCGAACTCGCCCTTGGCCGGGCGCGCCATCACGTCAGCCCCGCCCACGCGCGCGGCTCGCATCAGATGGCCAGCCGATTCGAGGCTGTGCAGATGATGCTCAAAATCCAGCCAGATGCAGTGAAAGCCCAGCAGGCTGACCAGCTCCACGACCGACGGGTCGTTAAGCGTGACAGCCGTGCACATGGCCGGCTTGCCCTGGTTCCACAGTGCTTTGACTTGGCTTGGTCGCATGGTGCAGCTCCGATGCAGTGAGCAGGTGTTGCGCTGGGGATTCACGAGTCTGCGGCGGCAGCCAGCAGATCCGGCGGCAGCAGCATCAACCGCAGATCAGAGGCGCGCGCCTCTTCGCGGCAGAAGGGGGGCGAGCAGGCCCAGTACGTCACGGCAGCCCAGCCGTCGGAAAGAAACGTGCAGCCGATGTTCGTGAACTCGTATTGTTCGTCATGGATCAGATCGCGGATGCCCTTCCATGTGGCGCCGCGATCGGTGCTGATCGCCATCGTCAGGGGCGATCGCTCGCCGAAGTGGTGATGATCAGGGTCGCAGCGGCTGTGATTCCACAGCAGCAGCAGGTGATCGGTGCCGGGGATCGTGCGCAGGCAGGTGCACGATTCGGGCGCACTGAGGCTGGTGGGTTGCGGCTGGGACCACGTCAGGCCGCCGTCGGTGCTTCGGCTGAGGTAAACGCTGCCGAGCTGCGTGCGGAGGCCCATGACCAGCTCGCCATCGGGCAACTCGGCGATGCTGGCTTCCATAGCGCCGCGTTTCGGCAGGGAGATCCACTGGTCGATGCGTCGCCAGGTGTTGCCGTCGTTGTCGCTGACAAAGCAGCTGGCGCGGTTGGTCTGGGTGAGCTGGTCGCCGCTGCCGCCGTGGAAGGGGAGGATCAGCCGGCCGCTGGCAAGGCGGAGCAGGCTTGGCGCGCCGCCCTGGAGCCACTGGCCCGGGCTGCGCTGCCAGATGTCGGTCTGCCGGGTCCATGTCCGGCCGCCGTCGTCCGAGGCGTAGAGCACCATGGTCGTGCTGCGCGTGGAGTGCGCATGCAGGCAGGCCATGAGCAGCCGGCCGCTGGGCAGCAGGCACAGGGCCGGGGCCTGTACGTTGAGATCGCCGGGGGCGCGATCGATGGCGAGCTTGGCGTCATCCCATGTCCTACCGCGATCGGTCGATCGGCTGACATAGATCTGAGCCGTGCCGCCGTCGTGTCCGGCCGCGGCGCTGGGGCAGTATCGCTGCCAGGCCACGAGGCAGGATCGATCCGGCAGTTCGACAAGGGTGGCGGTGTCGTTCCTGGGCGATTGGGGACCGGCGGGGGCGATGGTGATGAAGACGGGCGTCACGGAAGCGGCCTCCAAGTGGGCACGGCAAGGGAGCTTACAGTATTACAGAATGCGATTCAATGCTCGTTTGGAGGGGTGATCGTCGCCTCAATGGGCCCGTAAAGTGCGGAAGATATAGGGGCAAATCGGGCTTTGCGAGATTTTTTTTGACAGGGGATGGAGAGTGTAATACAGTAATACACATCGGGTGTGATAGCCGCCTCGTTCTGAGCGGCATGCGAGGTACGTCCCCGGCACTGTCGCCTCGTCTTGTCCAACTGCACATCGTTTGGAGGAGTGTCATGCATATGCGAAGCCTTTTTCTGCTGTCCGCCGCGGCCCTGCTGATGAATGCGGGTGTCAGCTCTGCTGCGCCGATCGGGCCGAATCTGCTGACCAACGGGTCGTTTGAGAATGAGCTGAACGGCTGGACCCTGCACGATTCTCTGCTCGAGTACGTTCATGATTCCAGCGGCCTGCTCGGTACGCCGCCCGATGGCAACTACTACCTGTTTCTCCAACGGAACACCCCTTACAGTGGTTGGGTCAGCAGTGTGTCGCAGACGACCCAGCCGCTGGAGATCGGCCAGGAGTATCAGGTCTCCGGGTACTACAAGACCTGGAGTAACATTCCGACGCTGACCGCCACGCTGCGGGTCGGCAGTGTCGACGTGGTGACGATGCCGGTGGAGTCGACCGAGGGGCAGTGGGTGTACGTCGAGGGTACGTTCGTCGCCGCTGCGGCGACGCCGACGTTCCAGATTCGCATCACCGGCACCCAGAGCGCGACGCTGAACATCGGCATTGACGGGCTGGCCATCCACGCCGTGCCCGAGCCGGCTGGGCTTGGCATCCTGGGTGGTGGCGGGCTGATGCTGATGGCGCGGCGCCGTCGCGAGGCGTAAGCCGATGCGGGCATAGCCGCGGCCCTGTTGAACAGGAGAGCAGGTTCTTATGACACCGCGCGTGGTTCGAGGCAACAAGGTTCCGCTGTATCGCCAGTTGGCGCGGGACATGATGCAGCGCATTCGCACCGGCGATTATCGTGCGGGTGAGCCGTTGCCGTCGATTCGCGCGATCTCCGACGAGTTCAAGGTCAGTGTCAATGTGGTCCAGCGGGCCATCCGCATCCTCGAGCGGGATGGCCTGGTGCGGCCGCAGCATGGCAAGCAGGTGATGGTGACTGGCGATGAGGGCGCCAAACGGGCGGCCCTCATCTTCGGCTTGATCCATCCGTACGCTGAAGGCATGGCGTTCGGCCGTGATGTGCTGCATTATGCCGGACGCGCCTTCAGCGAACGGCACAACCTGCTGGTGACCGTCTCTTCCGACGGCCTGGCGGCACGGGAACGCGAACGGGCGGAGCATCTGCTGAACAACGGCGTATGCGGCCTGCTGGTCTGGCCGGTGGCCAACGACGACAATGCGCCGTTCTTTGCGGAGCTCAGCCGCAAGGTGCCGGTCGTCCTGGTGGACCGGCTGATTTCCGGCGCTTCGCTGCCGGCGGTGATCCATGACACGCACGCGGCGGGGCGGGATGTCTGCAGCTACTTCTTCCAGCAGTGCGGCAAGCGGCGGCTGCTGGTCGTGATGGATGACCTGGATATCTCGCCATACCACGACATGATCCGCGGCATGCGGGCCGAGGCTTTGGAGCTGGGGCGGATGGCCGACCTGACGGTGATCCAGCTTCCCGTCTCCGAGCTGGTGCGCCAGTTCAACCAGGGCGATTTCTCCAGCGTCGACCACTACGCCGCGAGCATCGAGCGGCTGGTGCGTGAAGGCGGTTACGATGCGTTGTTCTGCTACCAGGAGGAGTTCCTGGATTACGTGGTCGTGGACAACGGGCTGCTGGATCGTCTCAGCAGCCTGTCGCTGGGCGCGACGCGAAGCGTCGACATCAACATCCGATCGCGGCGATACGTCGAGGCGGCGCCGGCGATCTGGCAGATCGACCATGTGGGGGCGATCTCCGCGGCAGCCGATCGGCTGCAGGAGATTGTTCTGTCCCGACGGCGATCCAACGAGGTGGTGACTATCCCACTGGTGCGAAGGCGGCCATTCTGACGAGATCTCTCATGTCTACGAAATCATCTGTGTGGCGAAAGCAGCGTATGTGTGACGGCGGTGTGCGTGCGGCCGCCGCCCGCTCGGGCCTGAATGGCGGTTGTCGCGCCCTTACGGCATTTACGCTGGTCGAACTGCTCGTAGTGATCGGCATCATCGCGTTGCTGGTTGCGATTCTGCTGCCGGCATTGAACCGGGCGCGCGAATCGGCTCAGCGCGTGGCGTGCATGAGCAATCTGCGGCAGATCGGCATCGCGATGACAATGTACCACGTCGATTCGCGCGATCGAATGATCCCCATCTACTGGATGGGCACCAATCCGCACTACACCTGGCGGGGCAAGCTGCTGCCGTACCTGGGCAACGAGTCGATGGAGGTCTTCCGCTGCCCGAGCAAGGGCGAGCCGGGGGCGAGCGTGGCGGTCGACCTGCCGCGCGGTGTGGCGCCGCACTCGTATGGGATCAACCGGGTGCTCGATCTGCACTACATGGGGTCTGGCGAGATCAAGACGTCGTCCAACCGCCGGCTGAGCGAGGTTCGTGAGCCGGCCGCGACAATTGTGGTGGGGGATCTGGGTTGGCCGGCGAATCCGACGGCCCCGCCGGAAGAGTGGGGCCGCGATATCGGCACAGCCAGTTGGGGCTACATGCGGATGCCTTCGGATCCGCTTTACCGCAACGTAGCCGATGCGTGGAACCTGTATCCGCGTCACAGCAAGAAGGTGAACGTGCTGTTCTATGACGGGCACGTTGAAACGCGGGCCATCACCGGTGACATCGCCGAGTATCCGCCGGGCCATCCGCTGTGCATCTACGACAACAACTAGGCTTGGAGGCGCTCGACGATGTTTCGGTTTGTCGTACTGCTGGGGTGTGCTCTTGCGCTGCTGGTCCCGGTGTCGCGGTGCGCGGCGGTTGCATTCGAACAGGTGCAGCCGACGCCGCGCCAGATGCACTATGATCCGCATCGCCCGTCCTTCAGCCTTGCCGGCGTACAGACGCTGACGCTGCGCCTGCCGACGGGAATCGCACAGCATGGTCAGCGCTTTGCGCGCGAAGCCGAGCTGCTGCTGGGCGGGCTGCGCGTATCGGTGGTCGAGGATGGGACGCTTTCGGCCAACGCGCTGATGCTCAGCCGCCATGCGGCATGGAAGGGGCCGGAGATCTGGCCGACGCCCCCCGCATCGGCTGAGGGATATGCCCTGCATATCAGCCGTGACGGCATCAGCATCGTCGGCACGGACGCGCAAGGCGCGGCATCGGGTCTGAAGACGGTGCTGCAACTGCTCATCCAGGCGGCGGACGAAGCCGCACCGATTCCGGCTGGGCGGATCGTGGACTGGCCGGCGGTCAGCCAGCGGTCGATCCTGCTCAGCCTGCGCAACCTGCGCGGCACGCACGACTTGGCCTACCTGCAGCGTGTGCTCGCTGCCTGCAGCACGCTCAAATACAACAGTGTCTTCCTCGAGTTCAACTCGGCGGCGCCGGGCGATCGATACCCCTTTCCCAAGACGGTTCCCCAGCCGCTGACCGATGAGCAGCTTCGCACGATCCGTGACGCGGCTGCATATCACGGCCTGACGGTCAATCTCTACTTCCAGTTCGGTGGCCATTGCCGGTGGCTGCTGGATGAACCGGCTTACGCCGACCTGGGCAGTGCGGTCGACCAGCCGCTGAGCTGGGACAACTCCAACTGGTGTCCGCTTCAGCCGAAGCTGTGGGAAGTCGTGGGGGATGTAGTCCAGCGGCAGGTGGCGATCTTTCAGCCGCAGTGGATCCACATCGCACATGACGAGATCGGCCATGGCGAGTTCGGCTCGACGCCGCAAGCCAAGGCCTCGGGCCTCAGCCGCGAAGAGCTGATCGGCAAGAGCCTCTCGTCCGTTCGCGACATCGTCGCCAGGGCAGCGCCGCAGGCGCGGACGATCGTCTGGCATGACCTGCTCGTGCCGGATCGGTACAAGAGCCGGGCTCGCGTGGGATTTGTTGACGGCCCGCGGCTTCTGCAGCTCGTGCCGGAGAAGATGGCGGTCGCGATCTGGAAGTACGACGGCGGCGAGGAACTGGACCCGATGATCCAGTACTTCGCTGACCGCAACGGCCGCGACCTGTGGCTGGCTACCTTCCAGGCGGAGACGGCATTCAAAGTCGCGGCGTATGCAGCCAATCACAAGGACATCGGCGTGCTGTCGACGCACTGGTACGAAGCGCCCTGGTGCACGTGGAACGATCCGCGCGGCATTTCGGCTGCCGCGATGAGCGGGGTGGTTGCATCCGCGGCGGCAGCCTGGAACCCGAATTTCGACGCGGCCCGGACGATCGCCATCGATCGCGTAACGCTGTTCCGTCAGTTGGTCGAAGGCGTGCAACCCGTCAGCCGGGCGGACAGTGCCTGGGTGTGCGTGACATCGGCTGAGGCCGATGCATCGGCGCTGGAGGCCGATGCGGATCCGGTGCTTCAGACGCTTGCGCGCAGCCTGCCGCGGACGCTGGTGGCGCCCGGCGGCGTTCGATTCTACCGCTTTGCCCAGCCGCTGGCGGCTAAGGGCGCGGATATGCCCGTGCGGATCGCGGTGGATCAGCCGGTGACGGCGGTGTATTTCCTGCATGCCGCCGACCGGCCGGATGCGGCATCGGGCCTAAACTCCTGGCAGCGCGGCAGTGAGACGCCGCGTGCCGGCGAGTACCGGCTGAAGTTCCGCGACGGCCAGGTCGTCACGATCCCGCTGGAGTATCGCTGGAACATCCAGAACTGGAATGCGACCGAAGGCGCCTATGGCTGTCGCGTCGCCTGGAGCGGCACTTTGAGCGGCGGCGTCCAGGCGCAGCTCACGACGCTCGCATGGCGATCGCCCGATGGGAAGGCGCGGCATCTGGAGTCTGTCGAACTGGTGGGGGCCGCCGCGCCCCGGCCGCGCCTGTGGGGGCTGACGGTGCAGACGCCCGGCAGCCAGACGGACAGCCTGGATGCCGATGGCTTTGTCCATCGCGTCTTCGAAGATCGATTTGCCTACGCGTCGACGGACGCACTGAAGGCCGCATGGAATGGTTTCAGCGGCCGGCTGGTGCAGGTGCCCGCGGATGCAGCCAATCCATCGCATGTGCTGATCACACTGCCGGCGACCCAGCCGGGCGCCTCGCCGAACCGGCTTGACGTCGGCAAGCGAGAGATGGAGCTCGACATCGCATCCGCCAATGCGCTGTCGCTGAACATCCGCTCCAGCGCCACGGTGGACGATGCCGTGACGATGATCATCTATCTGGGAAACACGAAAACCGGCAAGGGATCGTACTTCCTGGCTTACAACATCCCTGGCGTGACGTCGGAGTGGAAGCGCATCACGCTTCCGCTGGATGGCGCTCGCACCGAGGGGACGCGGCCGACCGAGAACAGGTCACGCTTCGACACGCTGAAGGTGTCGTTCTGGCATCGCAATGCCAAGCCGGTCGACATCCGCATCAGTGATCTGGTGATCGGGCAGTATGTCGGTCCGGAGATCTACAATTCCGCGCCGCCCGTGCCCACGCGTACGTGGTTGCCGGAGGCAGGGCAATAGGCGAATCCGTCGTTGCTGGAAGGTTGAGTTTCGATGGCAGTAACGCTTTCAGATGAGCAGTACAAGCGACGGGTGGTCGGCTGCTGGCTTGGCAAGAGCATCGGTGGGACGCTGGGCATGCCGTATGAGGGGGTACGTCAGACGCTGAGCCTGACATATTACGACCCGGTCCCGACGCAAATGCTGCCCAACGACGACGTCGACGCGCAGGTGATCTATGCCGTGCTGCTGGATCGCATGGATCAGCCGCGCGTTGATCGCCATGTGCTCAGCGCTGCGTGGCAGCACATCGGCATGTCGGCCGACGAGTACGGCATCTGCAAGCGCAACCTGCGGCTTGGGCTGCTGCCGCCTGTCACCGGCAGCTATGACAATCCGTTCACGCGCGGGATGGGGGCTGCGATTCGCACGGAGATCTGGGCATGCCTTGCGCCGGGCCAGCCGGAGCTGGCTGCTGCGTATGCGTACGAGGATGCGTGCATGGATCATGATGGGGAGGGGATCCACGCAGCCGTTTTCATCGCGGCCATGCAGAGCATGGCGTTTGTCGAGCGGGATATCGACGTGATCCTGGATCGCGCGATGCAGTTCATCCCGCACGAAAGCGAGCTGCATGCAGCGCTGACGGACACGCGGCGATGGTGGGCCCAGACGGGCGACTGGGCGGCCGTGCAGCAGCGGCTGGCGGATCGCTACCTGACGGACAATTTCACGGATGTCGTGATCAATGTGAGCTACATCGTCCTCGGCTGGCTGGCCGGGAGGGGCGATTTCGGCCGGGCGATCTGCGCAGCCGTGAACGCGGGGCAGGACACCGACTGCACGGGTGCGACACTTGGCGCGCTGCTGGGCATCCTCGACCCCGATGGCATGGACGAGCGATGGCTTGCGCCGATCGGCCGCGAGCTGGTGCTCAGCGACTCGGTGCACGACATCACGCATCCGCCCACAATCGATGTGTTCGTTGATCTGCTGATGGACTTGCGTAACCGGCTTGCCGGCGCGCGGCCACAGGTCGAAGAGGTGGATCAGGAGACCGATCACCTGGCGATCGTGGCTGAGATCGGCTTTGGGAGTGGCAATTGCCTGCCGGAGATCGATGTTGCACCCTCACCGCCGGCCGCGATGCAGCCGACGACGTTTCCCGGTCACTTTGTGACCCTGCCCGTCGAGTGCTGCATGGGTGAGCTGGTTTGGGTGAGATATCGCGTCCATCTGGCACAGACGCAGTCGGTCGGACTGCTGTTCAACACGCCGGCGCCGATGCGGCTGTGGGTGGATCGGCGCGGTGTGCTCAGCCGGGACGGCGGGGCGTTTGTCCCGGCCATGCATCGCGCACCGCGAAACCAGTTTGCGACGATGACGCTCTTCGCCGGAGAGCATGAACTGCTGGCTGTCATGCGCAAGCCGCAGAGCGGCGCGCTGATCTGGTGCGTCGGGCTGTGCGATCGCAAGCCGCGCCCCGTCGACAGCGACTGGCTGATCGAGGCGTTTCCACGCGTGGGACACAGCGTTCATGGGGAGCAAGCCGCCCTTCCACGGCGCGCGACAAACGGCGCGCTGCGGCGAGCCGCCGTCGTCGATCTTGCGCAGGATGGCGCATATCTGCGTTCATGACCGGCCGTTCCGACCCTGCCGTACAGGCAGAAGCCGGATGATCCTCTGGCAGATCTATGATCTGCGCACCAGCTTGGGGATCGGCACGTATCCGTTGCCACGGGGGCAAGCCGCGCATCAAGAGTATATAATGAGTTTAACCTCAGCATGTGCTCTTTGGGCGACAGGCGGCTTGTTGAGTTTGTCGCGACGCTGTGAAAGTGCCACAAGATGAGACATTTCAGTTATTTAACTGCATCAGATGGGGCGATGCCTGTGAAAATGCTTTACAGCATATTATTCTCAGTGTATACTCTCTATCAGCATCGGAACTCCG
>ERZ777003.3634-NODE-3634-length-14575-cov-7.525620_pt1 | contig 14575 bp, 13 predicted proteins | sample MGYA00374956_ERZ777003 | MGnify/ENA primary metagenome ERZ777003 (study PRJEB29302, sample SAMN06268252) | bioreactor metagenome | isolation source: Joint BioEnergy Institute, California, USA | place: USA:Joint BioEnergy Institute, California, USA | collected... | reverse complement strand
GGATCCGGCGCCGGACAGGACAACCAGCACCGAATCGCTCCCGTGCAGGCCGGCCCGCGTTCCCGGCCTTGACGTCATACCCGGACGGCAGGGCATAGGCCGGTGCGGCCGCCGACCCGAGCAGGGCGGCGATGAGGCCAAGGGCGAGCAGCCTCCGGATGGACCTCATCGTTCCCGCACCTGCTCGCATCCCGTTGCGGAAACGGACCCCAGTAGGGAAACGAACCGTCGTCGTCACGGCGCATTTACCTCCCAGAACCGACATCTCGAGAGCAACCAGGAGTGCAGCCAACCCTCCATTAGATTCTGGATTCCAGGTGGAACCAGAGCCGGGACGCAGCCGGCCCGCTTCCCCCAAGGTTCAGCGGCGCCGCGTATTCGATCCGCAGCGTGGTGGCGTCCGGGGGCGCATAGGTCACGCCCACTCCGGCTCCCGCCAAGGTCCGGTGATTGATCCCGGACGTCCACGGGTGCCGGTAGCTCGCTGTGGCGCCGGCCGTCCCGGATGAAGACGATTCGCCGGCAGAAGCTTGCAGCGAACGGGTCGTGGGTCACCATGACGATCGTGGTCCCTTGGTCACGGCCCGGGCTGCGGCCGCTCGCTGCTGCTGCCCGCCGGAGACCTCGTAAGGGTACTTCCCCAAGATCTCCCCGATGCCCAGCTCGGCCGCGATCCGACCGGCGGCCGCCCTGATCTCTTGGGGCGGGCGCCGGGCGAGCACTAGCGGCAGCGCGATGCTTTCTTCGATGGTCAGCGTGTCCAAGAGGTTGAAGTCCTGAAACACGAAGCCCAGCTTCCGGCGGCGAAAAGCGGCCAGCTCGCCGGCACCAAGCCGGGTCGTCTCAACTCCGTCGATGCGTACGCTGCCGGCAGTCCGCCGGTCGATGGTGGCCAGCAGATTGAGCAGCGTCGTCTTGCCGCTCCCCGACGGGCCCATAATGCCGACGAACTCGCCCGGTTTCACCGCCAGCGAGAAGTTGGCCAGAGCCTTGGTCGTCACCTTGCCCTGGCTCGTATAGACCTTGGTCAACCCCTCGGCCTCAGGCACGTACACGAGCAGTCCCCCCTGCAGGTCCAGGATGCAGCCCCAGTGTAGCGCCGCGGCCAGATGGCCTGCCATCGACGAAGCTTACAAACGCGGGCTTTCGCCTTACACCGTTGTCACTTTTTCGCGGGGCGCCAACCGGCGTGCAGGGTTCGGTCCAGGAAGAAGCGGAGCCGGACGCAAGTACCGGCGCCGGGCGTCGACGTGATGGTGATCCCGTGCCCAAGGCGCCGGCACGCCTCCCGGGCGAGGTACAGACCCATCCCTGTGGCGCGGGGATAGCGCCGGCCGTTGGCGCCGGTGAAGAACGGGTCAAACACCCGCTCCAAGTCCTCTGGAGGGATGCCGACGCCGTTATCCTCGACCTCCAGGACGACGTCGCGGCCGTGGCGCGAGAACCCGATGCGCACCCGGCCTTCGCCGTCCGGCCTGGCCGCATACTTGATCGCGTTGCTGACGATCTGCTGCAGGACCAAGCGCATCCACTTGGCGTCGGTTTCCACTTGCAAGAGCTCAGGCGGCAGCGCCTGCTGCTGCGGCTCCTCGATCCGGGGGTACACCCGGTGCGCGATAAAGGCGCGGCGGTTGTCGTTGACGACCGCCCTGGCCAGCGCCACCAGGTCCACCTTGTCCACATGGAGGTCGGCGGCGAAGTCGTCCAGCCGGTTGACGCTGAGGAGCATTTGGAGCTGGGCGTCAAGATGCTCGTTTTCTTCGGCGATGCTCGCTAGGACTTGCGCCAGAGCGGGGTCCGCCGGCAGGCGCGCCGCCGTCTGCAACAAGAGATCGATGACGGAAATCGGAGTCTTCATGTGGTGCGCCCACTGGCTCACGATGGCGACCCGGGCAGCGCCCCGTTCCCGCTCGGCGGCCAGCTCCTCCTGAAGGCGGGCATTGAGCCGCTCCCAAGCTTGGCGCACGAGCTCCTGCTCATGGGTGACGGGCTCAGCCAGCGCGACGGCGGCGTCCAGGTCCGCGCCGGCGGCCACCTCCCGCAAGCGGTCGAAGAAACGACGTTGCCGGAGCCAATCGTACCAAAGAAGCAGGCTCAAACCCACAACGCCCAAAAGGAGCAGGTACAAGACATTGACGTACCGCAGCGACGCGCCGGCAAGGCGGAGGTCCAGCTGGACGACGGCCACGGTCAGGAAGGCAAAGGCGACGTAGGCCACGATATAGGCTGCGCGGTCCCGCAAGTACGCGCTGAAGTTCACCGCCTGCCTTCCTCCCTGGCCGCCGCCGGCCCGGCGCCATCGGCCTCATCGCTCACGGCCAAGCGATAGCCCTGGCCCCGCTTTGTTTCAATGGCTTGCTCCAGGCCTAGTTCGGTGAGCCGCCGCCGCAGGCGTGCGATGTTGACCGTGAGCGTATTGTCGTCCACAAACTCGACGTCATCCCATAAGGCTTCAAGCAGCTCGTCGCGGGGCACGACCTGGCCGTGGGGTCGATCAAATGGGCCAGCAGGCGGGCTTCCTTGGGCGAAAGCTCCACCTCCCGGCCGCGATAGGTCGCGCGGTTGTCGCTGCGCCGGAGCCACAGCTCGCCGGCCCACACAACGTCCGCGTCCCGTCCCAGGGCATACTCGCCGTACACCCGCCGGATGAGGCTGTGGATTTTCGCCATGGCCAGTTCCAGGTTAAACGGTTTCGTGATGTAGTCGTCCCCGCCGTTCTCCAGGGCGCGCACCTGGTCGAAGTGGCTGTCCCGGGCCGAGATGAAGATGATGGGCACCCGGGATACCTGCCGTATCTGGCGACACAAGTAGAAACCGTCGTAGCGGGGCAAGCTGATGTCCAGCAAAACCAGGTCCGGCTTGTGGGCGACGAACTCCTCCTTGACCCGGGCCGGATCCAAAGGACGCACGACGTCGTAACCAAAACGCGTTAACTCCGCAGCGAGGATGGAGGCAAGCTTATCGTCGTCCTCCACGATCATGACGCGGTATGGAAGGCGCTCCATGGTGACCTCACGCTCCCGGCGCCTTCATTGTACCGCGGCCGTGAGCACCGCCGCAGGTTTTGAGGTGCAATGCGTCACCCGCGGCGGCGCCGGGCGCTTTGCTTGGTTTGAATGAAAAGTTCGCCCGCGGTGTTGAGCTGGGCAAAGAACACCTGCCGCGGCCCCGCGATGCCCCGGCGCTGGAGCTCCTTTTCCAACCAGGTATCGTCGAGGCCGGCGGCCGCCAGCGCCTCATAGTTGACGATACCGTCCTTGATGAGGGGCAAGGGCAGGCCCTCGTAGCGGGTGGGAACCCCAAGGTCGGCCGGCGTCACCGGCCGGTGCTGGGACTTGCGGATGACGCTCAAGGAGCCGTTGGGTTCCAAAATGGCCACTTCGACCTCGGTCACGTCGGCCACGTCTTTGGCCCGCAAGCTCTCAAGGAGATCGTCGATGCAGAAGCGGACCGAGCGCAGCTCGTCCTCCACCAGCCGTCCGTCGCGGATGACGACGCTCGGCCGGCCCGTGAGCAGGTGCCGCACGGCTTGGCTCTTGAGGGTGAGCCACGACAGCACCAGTTCGCCGAATACAATGGTGGCCAAAGGCACAAGGCCGTGCCATACGGGCCGCTCCGGTTCCGCGATGGGCAACACCGCCACCTCAGCGACGAGGATCGCCACGACGAAGTCAAAAGGCGACACATGGCCCATTTCGCGCTTGCCCGTCAGCCGCACGACCACCAGCAACGCCGCATAGACGAGCAAAGTGCGCAGGACGACGACGCTCACCACGACGGCCTAATCGCGCCACGGCTCCCCGTCGTCGGCCGGGTAAGGCCCCGTTTCGCCGGTCAGGTACACGTCCACGTCGTCGGGGCTGTCAATGGCCACCAGCGTGTCGTCGTCGCTCACGGACGATGACGGCTGCAGGTCGGCATCGTCGGGATTGTCGATGCGCAAGAGCGGACGCCGGCGGCGAAGACCGCGCAGGCGCATGGACCCCACCTCCGGGGATAGGGTGCCCATCGACCCGCTTGATCTTTCCCGGCGCCTGGCGTATACTTATCGGTGCTGGTGCAGGTGCCGGCACGCAGGCGGATGTAGCTCAGTGGTAGAGCATCGGCTTCCCAAGCCGAGGGCCGCGGGTTCGAATCCCGTCATCCGCTCCACTTCCGGCGCTGGCGTAGCTCAGCAGGCAGAGCGGCGCACTCGTAATGCGCAGGTCACCGGTTCGAGCCCGGTCGCCAGCTCCAGACTCGGCCCATCGCAGGTGCTCGTGCGGTGGGCCGGTTTCTTTTGCGCCAAACCCAGGTCCCCGCAACCAAACATGGTATAATTGAATGGTATTTCCTTGGGATAGTCCCGCAGGGAGCAAACGTCTCCTCCAAACCCGAAGCCATCTCCGGGATCTCGCTTGCCGCAAGGAGGGGCGCGCCATGCCGGCGACCGTAATTTTGGCTGGAGCCCGCACACCCTTTGGCACGTTCGGTGGTTCCCTCAAAGACGTCCCCGCGACGAAGCTCGGCGCCGCAGCTATCCGCGCCGCCCTAACGCGGGCCGACGTCCCCGGCCCACAGGTCGACAACGTCATCATGGGCATGGTGGTACAGGCCGGAGCGGGCCAGATCCCGTCGCGGCAGGCGAGCATCGGTGCCGGGCTGCCCGTCACCGTCACTTCCGAGACGATCAACAAAGTGTGCGCATCCGGCATGCGGGCCGTAAACTTGGCCGATCTGCTCATCCGCGCCGGAGAAGCGGACGTCGTCGTCGCCGGCGGCATGGAGAACATGAGCCGCGGGCCGTACCTTTTGCCGGGCGCCCGTTTTGGACATCGCCTCGGCCACGGCCAAGTGCTGGACGCGACCGTGCACGACGGCTTGTGGTGCGCCTTTCACGACGTGCACATGGGCCGTCACGGAGAGCAAATGGCCAAGGAGTTTGGCGTCAGCCGCGAGGAACAGGACGCCTGGGCGTACCGCAGCCACGTGCGGGCTCTGGCGGCTATCGACGCAGGGCGCATGGCCCTGGAAACAACACCTGTCGAAGTCCCCGACGGCCGCAAGGGCGTGCGGCTGTTTGACACCGACGAAGCGCCCCGCCGGGACACAAGCCCGGAAAAGCTCGCCCAGCTGCGCCCCGCCTTTGCCAGCGAAGGCTGCATCACCGCCGGCAACGCGCCCGGGATCAACGACGGCGCTGCAGCGCTGGTGCTGATGCGCGAGGACAGGGCCCGGGCCGAAGGTCGCAAGCCGCTGGTGCGGATCCGCTCGCACGCCACCGTGTCCGCCGAACCGCCCTACCTCGCGACGGTGCCGGCGCTGGCCGCCGAAAAAGCGTTGGCCAAGGCGGGCCTAAGCCGGAGCGATGTCGGCCTGGTGGAGATCAACGAGGCCTTCGCCGTCGTAACCCTGGTGAGCACCCGCATGGGAGAGTGGGATCCGGAGATCGTCAATGTCAACGGCGGCGCCATCGCCCTCGGCCATCCCATCGGAGCCAGCGGGGCGCGGATCGTCCTCACGCTGGCCCTTGAGATGCAGCGCCGAGGCGTGCAGTTCGGCGTGGCCGCCATTTGCAGCGGCGGCGGCCAGGGCGAAGCCGTCGTGCTCGAGCTGGCAGACTCGTAGAACCGAGCCGGAGCGGCGAACCGCCCGGAGATCCGGCGAAGGAGGAAGAGGGCTCGGTGAATCGACCCGAACCGCCGGGGCGTATCCATGGCCACGTCACCGCGCCGGACGGACGGCCGTTGCCGGACGCCTCGGTGCGCGTCGTCGACAACGGCGTCGTCGTCGACCTGCAGACGACCAACGAACACGGCGAGTTCACGTCGCGGCTTCTTTTCGCCGGCATCTACCGGGTTGAGGTCGTGACCGACGGCCTGCAAGGATTTCTCGACGAAGTCGAGGTGGAACTGGGCCGCACCACCCACGTGCGCCTCACCGTCGGGTCGTAGCAAGCGGGCATCTCACCGTCGCGTCGTAACGAGACAAATACTCCCCGTTTTCAGGACAAGTGTCACTGCCGGAGTTGTACGGTGAACCCTGGCCAAAGCTTGGTAATTTCAGGTATGCTAATAGATGGGAACGGGGGTCTAAGGGAGATTCTCCATGGACGCAGCCTCAGAGGCACCGGATTTGACCGCCCTCAAGGCCATCGCTCTGGACGCGGCGGCCAACGCCGTCGTGATCACGGATCGCGATGGCCGCATTCAATGGGTCAATGCGGCGTTTACGCGGCTGACAGGCTATGAACCTGAAGAGGTCATGGGCCGGACGCCGCGCCTTTTGCGCTCTGGCCGCCACGATGAAGCGTTTTACCGTCAACTGTGGGACACCATCCTCTCGGGCCAGCCGTGGCACGGACAGGTGATCAACCGCCGCAAGGACGGCTCCCTCTACGTCGAAGAGCAGACAATTACCCCGGTCCATACCAATGGTGAGGTTACCCACTTCATCGCCATCAAGAGCGACATCACCCAGCGCAAGCACCAGGAAGAGCAACTGGAGTACTTGGCCACCCACGACGCCCTGACCGGGCTTCCCAACCGGATTGCCTTGCAGGCGGCGGTGGAGCGGGCCATTGCGCTGGTAGATCGAGGCGTCGGCAGCGCCCTGGTGCTGCTGGACATGGATAACCTCAAAATGATCAACGACACCATGGGCCATTCCGCGGGGGATAAGGCCCTTATCGCCTTGGCCCAGAGGCTCAAGGCCAACCTGCAGGCGCGGGACCTGCTCGCCCGGGTGGCGGGAGACGAGTTCGTCATCTTGCTCAACGACACGGATCTCGAGGAAGCGGTGCGCACCGCGCAGCGGCTCCGGCAAGCCGTCGGGGCGCTGCCGGTCAACGTGGACGGCCAGAGCGTGTTCGTAACCGTCAGCATCGGGCTCGTGCCGGTAGAGAGCGGCCTCGATGTGGAGCAGCTGCTGTCGCAGGCGGATGCGGCCATGTACCAGGCCAAGCTGCGGGGCGGAAACCGGGTACAGGTCGCGCAGAGCTCAAGTCCCCCGACCGGCCGCGTCAGCGCCGAGTTCGCAGCGGGCCAGCGGGTCCGCCAGGCGCTCATGGAAGGCCGCCTGCTCCTGCACTACCAGCCCATCGTCCACTTGTACGACGGGCGGACGTACGCCTACGAAAGCCTGCTCCGCCTGCGGGAGGCGGACGGCCGGATCGTCTCGGCGGGAGAGTTTCTCGCCCTGGCGGAGCTGGCCGGCTTCATGAACGAGATCGACCGTTGGGTGATGGAGCAGACGCTTCGCACCTTACGCGAAAATCCGGGCGTGTCGCTCACCATCAACGTCTCCGGCCACGCGTTTAACGACGAGGAGCTTATGGCGTGGCTTTTGCGGGAACTGGAGAAGCTCGGCCACGGGGCGGCCCGGCTTGGGCTCGAGCTGACGGAAACCGCGGTCATCCACGACCTCAACATGGCCCGCAAGGTCATCGACCGGTTGCGCAGGACGTCTTGCCGGGTCCTGCTGGACGACTTCGGCGCGGGGTTCAATTCGTTTGCCTACTTGCGGCACCTGCAGGTGGACGCGGTCAAGATTGACGGCGGGCTCGTCCGGGATCTGCAGGATAGTCCCCGGCACCGGGCCATGGTGCAGGCCATTACCCTGCTCGCGGACGCCTTTGGACTGACCACCATCGCCGAAGGTGTGGAAGACGCCGCCACGGCCGCGTACCTCAAGGAACTCGGCATCGTCTGCGGCCAAGGCTACCATTTCGGCCGCCCCCAGGGCGCCCTCCGGCAGTTGACGGCGTAGCGCCGGGGCGCCTGCTCCCCGGGGCGCCGACACATGATCCCATCCACGCGGCCAGATTCCACCCACGCGGTGCAGGCGGTTTCTCCGGGAGAAACCGCCTGCACTTGCTTGCTGCGTTCCACGGCGGGAGCACCGCCGTGCGGCCAGCGTTCTAGAAGCTGAACTCAATCCCGGCCGTGATCAGGTCGGCGCTAGGCTTGATCTCGCGGAACTCCGAGCCCGGGCCCGCGATGACGTGGGCCGCGCCGAGGATGAGCCGGGTGGCCTGGTTGATGTCGTACGTGTAACGGCCCATGGCCAGGACGCCGCCGTCCTTGGCGTTGATGAGCGCCGTGCCTTGCAGATCGTGACCAACCTCCGGCGAGTACCGCACGACGGCCACGAGGTAAGTCTGGGGCGAAGGCCCGGCGCCGGGCTCCTTGTAGGGGTTGAGGAGCGAGCCCCCGCCGTTGTACACGAGCTGGCCGGACACCATGACGCCGCCGGCGAAGGTAAAGTCGGCGCCGACGACGGCTTCGACGGACGGTCCGTTGGAGGAAAGCGCCCCGGGACCGTCCAGCACGGGCAGCTGCTCCGGCACCGTGTAGGACAGCTCCGTCCAAAGACCGGCCGGTCCTACCGTGCCCGCGGTCGCGACGCCCAACTTTTGCACCTTGCGGTACGCGGCGGCCAGCCGCTCCGGCACCGGGGTCGGGTCAGGCCCCGGCATCGTCGTGAACTCAATCCATGCCGCCGGGTAGTCATCCCAGCCGCGGAAGTACGTGAAGTACACGTTGTGGCCGCCAATCATCCCTTCGGCCCGGGCAGCCCACTCGATCTGCGAACCGTCGGCGGGAACGGGAGCGGGTCCGTCGATCGGCAGCGGGCCCCCGCCCATCTGCCCGCCGATGCGGGCGGCGATCGCCTGGAGGATCTGCCTCGCTGTCTCCGCCGGCACGAACTCGGCCACGCCCACGCCGGTAAAGCCCCAGCCTGACGCCCCGTAGTACGTACCCTGCACCGCCAGGACCGGCGTGCCCTTGGGCGCTTCGCCCGCGAGGGCGAGGGACGCCGGGGACAACGCCCCTTGCGGGTTGATCACGTTCGTCGGATTGATACCGTCGGCCGTGCCCCAGCTGACGATTTGGCGGCCGATCCGCCAGTCGGTGCTGTTGCCGTAGATGTCCACGTATGCTTGCCCAAACTGCAAGCCGAGCGGCTGCCCGCTGAACGGCAACACGGCGTCGCCGTCGACGTGCAGCTTGCCGAAATCGAGGCGGCTGTCCAGGCTGACCCGCAAGGTCAAAGCCTGTTCTACGGCTTCTCCTGCAGTGTACCCGTAAACGGCCTGGTACCCGGCCTTGCCCCTTACCGTGGTGTCCTGGGCCGCCGCGACCGGCGCGAGCCCTACAAGCAGGGCGATCGCCAACAGCCACGCTGTCCGGCCCCCGTTGCGCCATGCGTGCATGTGTTGCTGCCTCCTCCGCCGTTCCAATTCCCTGAACCTACAGCCCCGCCGCCTTACCGGCGCAGGTACCGGAGGGTGAAGTACTCATCGGGCACCGGTTCGCTGCTGGTTTCCAGCACGCGGATGATGGTGCGGCTGCCCGTGTTCTCGTTGCGCATCGTGATCACGTGGGGTTGCCAGCGGCCCTCGGCATCGGGGCGGACGTCTTCATTGATAAGCACCTTGTCCAGGCCGCCCTGGCGGTTGTAAAACTCGATGCGCAGCGGCACCATGTGCTCCTTCCACACCCACAGCTGGACCGAGCTGTACTTGCTGTCCGCCGCATGGGGCGCAAGGCGCAGGACATAGCTGTCGCGCCCGTCAACGGCCTCATCCGGGAGCCGATCCGCGTCGTAGTCCTCGGAGAACGACCCCATGCTTCCGATCTCTTCGAAGGTAAAGTCCGTGCCCATGAAGTTGTCCTGGGTCGCGCTGCCCGAGATGCGCCGCTCCCGGCCGAGGGCGGGCAAGTACAGCCACATCATCGTCTCCCCGCTCTCGTCGTCGACGGTCAGGAACTTCGTGCCGGCGACGTCCGCGGGAGACAAGTACTCAAGCAGCTGGTTGGCGCCGTAGGCGGTCTCCTGCCGGTAAAATGCGAGGCGGTTGGACCGCTCCTGTCCCCGGGCGTTGATCGTGACCAGCTCGATGGTGGCGCTGCCGCTGCCGGTGAACGCCATGCCCTTGAGCTCGTCCAGTATCTCCCGGGCCGTCGGCTCGGCGGCCGCGGCGCCGCTCGTCCCGGCCACCACCAGCGCCAGGACCAGCGCCCACGGCATCAATCCAAGCGTCCGTTGCCTCAACGTCCCATAACGTGTCGTCGTTCTCATGGCTGCCTTCCTCCCTTTTCCGTTCGTCTCGTCTGTTGCCGGGCGCCTTTGCCCGGTGCTTTCCGTGCGCTCGCTGCTTTGCTCTCCCGGCGCCTGCTGGTGGTTTCCGTGAGCCTGCTTTGCCCTTGTTGCGCCTGCTGGTGCTTTCCGTGCGCCCCGGCCGGCGACCGGAGGCTCCCCTCGTTGTCACCGTCCTTGCGCCGGGACCGGCCGCGCCTTGCGGGTCACCTGCCGCCGTTCCACCAAGACAAACAGGGCCGGCAGCACCGTCAGCGCCGCCGCCGAGGATACGCCCATCGTCAGCGCGATGAGGAAACCAAAGACCCGCAGGGGCGGGAACGTCGACAGAAGCAACACCAAGAACCCTGCGGCCACGGCGGCGGCGTTGAGGATCACCGCCCGGCCGGTCGTCGCCAGCGTCGCGGCGGCCGCCCCGGGGGGTTCGAGACCGTTGCGGACCTCTTCGCTGTAGCGGCTGTACACGTGGATGCTGTAGTCGATGCCCACGCCCACCACGATGCTGGCCACCAGGGCCGTGACGACGTCGAAGTTCATGCCCGCCCATCCCATGAAACCGAAGTTGATGGCGATGGTGAGCAGGATCGGGAGAATGCACAAGAGCCCCTTGGCGAGCGACCCGACCATAACCCACAAAAGCAGCAGGACGCCTGTTATGGAAAGAATGAGGCTTTGCACCTGACCGGTCGTGATCATCTCGGCCATGCCGTCCACGAGGTAAGGCAACCCGGTTACCGTCACCTGCCCGTAGGGGCCGAGCTTCTCCTGGGCGAGCTCGTCAATGCGGCGCAGCACCTCCTCCCGCTCCTGGGCCGAGGTCGTGCTAACCGGCACCTCGATCTTGGCCGTCGTCTGGTCGAGGGTCAGGAACTGGTCCAGCGTCGAGTCCCCTGACATGGACAAGAGCAGCAGGTACTGGGCGACGGCCGCCCGGGTTTCCGGGATGACCTCGTACGCCGGGTCGTCCTCGTTGAGGGCCCGGCCGACCTCCTTGACGATGTTGACGACGGACATGGCGCCCGTCAGCCGGGGCATGGCGTCAAGCTCCGCCTGCAGCGCCTCCATAGCCCGCAGCGTCTCCGGCTCGAGGATCTCGCCCTCCAAGACTATCTGCACGGAGTCAACGCCGCCGAACTTGTCCTGAACAAGCTGGTACGCTTGCCGTGCTTCACTGCGGGCGTCAAAAAACCGCAGGTAGTCCGTGTCGACCTCAAGGCGCGCGAAACCGGCCGCAGCCGCGGCCGCCAGGACGACAGCCGTCGCGAGAGGCACGGCCGGGCGACCGGTGACGACGGCCGCGAGCCGCTCAAGAAACCCGCCTGTGGCCTCCGCGCCCGACATGGGGGTTGCCCCGCGCGGGGCGGTTCGGTTGCGCCTGGCCACCACAAGAACCGCCGGGATGAACACCACGGAGATGAGCAGGGCTACGGCCACGCCGACCCCCATAAACACGCCGAACTCCCGGATGCGGACGATGCCTGTAAAAGCGTTGGACACAAAGCCAACCACGGTGGTCAGGCCTGACATCACCACCGCCAGGCCGACCGAGCGCACGGTTTGCTCCGCCGCCGCGCGGCCGTCGCCGTCCCTGCGCCATTCCTCGTCATAGCGGCGCAGGACGTGAATGCCGTACGCGCTGCCGACGCTGGTCAAAACGACGGGGATCGCCGCGCCCAACTGGCTCAGGGAAACGCCCAGGAATCCCATGAGCCCCATAGTCCAGATGACGCTGATGCCGACCGCGGCCAAGGGCAAAAGCACCCCGGTGGCGGTCCGGAAGCTTAGATACAGGACAGCCACGATGATGAGAAGCACGGGCGGCATGAGGCGGATGACGTCGGCCCGCAGTTCCTGGTTGAGCTGCTGCGTGAGGGCGGGATGGCCCGTCAGCCGTACGGACAGCCGATCCGTGTAGCGGCTGACCACCTCCCGCACCGACTGCACCAGGGCGTCGGTGTCTTGAGAGCGGCTGAGCTGCACGAGAATCATGGTGTGCTGTTCATCGCCGGAAACGAAACGTTCGGCGACGGTCTCGCTGGCAAGGAGCCGTTCCCGGAAGCGCGCGGCCGCGGCTTCGCTGGTCGGCAGTTCGTCCATCACGGGCGCCACTTCGATGCCCCACAGCGTCCCCCGCACATTCTCCACGTTGGTGATGCTGCGTACGCTGGCGACGCCCGGCAGCCGCCCGAGCTCCTGGGTCAAGGCGTCGATGGCCTGGATGACCGGCACGGTAAAGAGATTGCCGTCGGCGGAGACGACCGCCAGCACATACGTGGAACTGCCGAACGTCTCGTTGACCCATTTAAAGGAGGCAAGCCTCGGGTCGTCCTCGGCAAAAAAGCTCTGAACGTCGGTGCTGAACTCAAGCTGCAGCACTCCGTAGGCAAACACGGCGGTGATGAGCCCGACGACGCTGATGATCCACCCCGGATACCGGCGCACAATCCGGCCTATCCACTGCATCCAACGCAACTCCTTCCACCATCGGGGCGCGACCCGGCCTGGAAACGCCGGCCCGCTCCCACGCCCGCTCAAGCGTCCCAAATATCCAACAAAACCCCGAAGACCAAAAAACCTTTCACAAAAATGCAGCGTCCGCTACGCGCCCGCGGCTTCGCCGGCCAGCGCTTCGTTGAGAAAGCTGACGAGCATCTCTTTTTCGGCTCCGGACAAGTCCATCACAGACTGCAGGAAACGTCCCAACAGTCCGATCAGCTCTTGGCCTACGCCGTGGCCCATCGCCTCGATGGCCATCCCGGCCACGATGCCGACAAATACCGTTAGCGGCATCTCCACGCCCGGCGCCTGGCGCACCAGGTCGCGCACGACCGAGACGGCGCCTTCGCTCAAGTTCGCCAGGTGGACCAGGAACAAGGCCATGATGTACGTGCAAAATTTGACCTGCACGTCCGCCCCTGCGATCGCGGCCATGATTCGCTGCGTCGCCCGGGTCGGACCAAGGGCCCGCCACTCCGACAGAGACTGAAGCGCCTCATCTTTCAGCGCGCCGAGATCCCCGCATTCGAGGGCTTGCGAGCGCACCTGAGTAAATAGGGCTTCGGCGGCGGCGGTCGGGACGAACACGATCTGCGAGCGCCCGGGCTCTCCCCGGTTGACCGCGTAGTCTCGCGTAAGGAGGCCTTGTTCCTCCAAGGCCCGCAGGACGTCGTAGGCGGTCCACTTGCTGACGCCGAGGCGCTGCGCGAGGGCCTCATAGTGGACCGGCAGCTGCGTGCGCCGGTACATGTCCAACACACTGCGCAAGAACTGCTTGCGCCGCTCGGTCAGCCGCGTCGCCGTCGCCTCCCCAAAAGACCCAATTTCCGCATTCATTGTATGGCCGATCCGGGAACCCGTCAACGGCGGCGCGCCACAAAAGCGCAATGGAATTAAGCGGCTTAATCGAACGGGCTAGAGGGGCTTCTTGCCGACAAACATGTCCCGGCCCCACGGATCGACCCGGGACGTCGCCGTGAATCCGGTTTCCTCCAGCCACGCCAGCCAAGCCGCGCGGGGGAACAACCCGAACCGGTGCCGGTCGTGCTCGACCGAGACGCTGCCGTCGGCATCTCGGAGGATCAAAGCAAATACGACTTCGTAGGTGTCGTCGCTCGGATCGGGATCCCAGATCCATTCGAGGTAGCGCAAGCCGCGGCCGTCCGGGCCGTCCTCCCCGCCGGTGACGGTCTTGGGGGAAAACGTCTCCTTTACCACGTCCGGGATGACGACGACGGCACCGCCGGGGGCACAGTGCCGGTAAGCGGTGGCTAGGGCAGCCATGACCGACGCCGGGTCGGTCATGTACATGATGGCATCATGGATCAGCACCCGGTCAAACTGCCGCCCCAGGTCCAGCGTGCGCATGTCCCCGACCGCGTGCTCGCACTCGGGGTTGAGCTGCCGGCTGACGGCCACCATGTCCGGCGAAAGGTCCGTGAGGGTAAGCGCGAACTTGTTTTTGAGATGAAATGCCAGGCTTCCCCCGCCGGCGCCGAGCTCAAGAAGCGTGCGGGGCGGGCGCGCCGACGCGTTGAGCAAAACCGGCAACAAGTCAGCCGCTTCCTCCTCATAATCGTCAGGAGGGGAGAACAGCGGCCACCACCGGGCCAGTTCGTTGTAGAGCCGCGGTCCGGCGGAGTTGAACCGATCCGGCCCAGTGTTCACCAACGGCTCACCCTTTCGTTCCGGCGGGAGGGTAAGGAACCCCCGGCAACGGCGTATTTGACACGGGTGGTGACGTAGCCCCCAAGATACAATTCGCCGGTGGTCCGGTGCGGCTCCTGCGGCTTGCGGTGCTGGTGCCTGGCGACGGCGAGGCGAACGCACGGACACCGTTCCCGAAAAGAGAAATCGCCCTCCCGGAATCCCGAGGAGGGCGACCGCTTCTTGGTGGGCAGAGAGGGACTCGAACCCCCGACCTCTACGATGTGAGCGTAGCGCTCTAACCGGCTGAGCTATCTGCCCGATCGCACATTTAACTATAGCAAACGGCGGG
>ERZ777003.3633-NODE-3633-length-14582-cov-7.176568_pt1 | contig 14582 bp, 12 predicted proteins | sample MGYA00374956_ERZ777003 | MGnify/ENA primary metagenome ERZ777003 (study PRJEB29302, sample SAMN06268252) | bioreactor metagenome | isolation source: Joint BioEnergy Institute, California, USA | place: USA:Joint BioEnergy Institute, California, USA | collected... | reverse complement strand
CAGGCCGCCGCGACACCTCCATCAGACGATCAGGCGCGTTTCGCAGGGGTCTCCTCTGGTTGGTCATGACGGAGTTCATACCGTTCAGCCGCGACCAGGCCTTCGTGCTGCCGCCGGGCGCCCAGGGCAGATTGCCGGCGGGCGACGTGCGCATTTCGAGGTAGCGACGGTGGATTGGGTTCCGCTCGGCACATTCGCCGTATGCCCGATCCCCGGCGGCGAGCCGCGGCACGAGCCGCGCCTGCTGCCGGCGCTACTGATGGACGCCTGTGCCAACGGCATCTTCTCCGTGCGGCGGATCGAGCGGACGACGTATCGCGACCTCGGAGTGCAGTACGTGGCAGCGAACCTGCGCCCCGACCACGACACCATCGCGCCTTCCGCGGCACCAACCGCGTCGCCTTCGAGGCGGCCTGCCTGCTGGTGCTGCTGATCGTGCGCGAGTCCAGCGTGCTGCGGCTTGGCACGGTGGCCATCGACGGCACCAGGCTCGATGCCAACGCCTCCAAGATCCACTCGGTGCGCTACGTCCGCGCGGTAGGATGGCGCGTCGGGCTCGCCGCCGACATCGCCGCGCTTACCGCCCCCGCCGAGGTGGCGGATGCCGAGGCGCAACCCGGTCCGCAGGCCCCGCCCGCCGGGATTGCTCGGAGCGAGGCCACCACCGGCTGGACCCGGCCGCGTCCGCTGGATGCGAGGCTGCTGGCTCGACCGGTAGGTCGGTGTCGATCGTCCGCTGCTGCTGTGAGCACGCGAGGCGGACGCCGGGGATGCGCTGTGGGTGTCGTGCCGAGGACAGCCGCTCGGGCGCGGTGGGATGTCCCGGGCGATCCGCCAACTCGGCGAGGAGCTGCTCGGGCACTCCATCAACCCACATCGCGTCCGCCACACCTTGGCGACGACGCGGCTCTGGCCCGATCTGGGGCCCCTCAAGGTCGCCGCCACCGCGCTGTCGCACCGCGACACCAGCATGGTGGCTGAGTTCCATGACCGTTCCGGCGATGCCGCGGCAGTTGGGACTTGGCGCTCGATCACGGCGCACCTGATGCCGGCCCCAAAGGCGCACTAGGGTCCGGCCCCATGAACCGGATTCCCGCTGGGGCGGCATCATGATTCACCCTCTCGGGCGGCGGGTGGCGTGGGATGTCCGAGGAGTCGTGGCTGGATGATCGGCAGTGGCGATGGCTCGCGACGCTCCTGCCGCACAAGCCGCGGGGCGTTCCGCAGGTGGACGACCGGCGGCAGATGATCGGCGGCAACATCCACATGCTGCAATCTGGTTGCCTCTGGGTGGATGCCGCTCGTCGCGTAGCACCACCGAGAGGCACCGCTGCACACCCCCCGCCGGGGTGCCGGCGGGCGCGTAGAGACCATGCCAGGTGCTCATTCCCTGGCCGGGACCCGCCTTCGGCCGCGGTCGGTATCTCGGGTAGGCTCGGCAGGCGTGAGGGGCGGCTGACGGCGTAGGCGTAAAGTGGGCGGCCCTCGCCGATGACGGGCGCTGTGCGGGTGGCATGGTCGCAGAGCAGGCCGATGCGCCCGGCGATGGTCGGGCCGGTAACGCGGAAGGCGACGACGGTGGCCCGGTTGCCCGCACCCTGTGGAGGAGCGGACCGCTGAGGTTGGCCGCCGATCCGTGACGAGGACCGGCAACTTCGAGGCTCAGATGGATGCACTAACAGGCCGGCCGGAGCGGGGCCGCTCGGGCTTTGAGAGGCCCGCCCGCGAACGAAAAATCCACGAGGATCTCCCGACCCTTTGCCGACGGAGGTCATCCGCGGGTAGCGTCGCCGTCGCCTTTGTGCTCTTTGCGTCCTGGGTCCGGCACGTACGGAATGGAAAGAACCCCATGCAGCGACGTACGCTCCTCAGTGCGACTTCTGCAGCTCTGGCGCTCGCGGCGGCGGGTGCCCGGGCGCAGCAGCGGGGCCGCTACCCGAGCCGACCGATCACCATCCTGGTGGGCTTCGCCCCGGGCGGCGCGGGCGACGTGACGGCGCGCTTCATCGCCGACGCCGCCAAGGAGAAGCTCGGCGTCCCCGTGGTCGTGGAGAACCGGCCCGGCGCAGGGGCAACGCTCGCGGCCGCACAGCTCGCGCGCAGCCAGCCGGACGGCTACACCCTCGCGCTCGCAACGACGTCGCCCTTCACCGTGTCGCCGCACCTGCAGACCGTGCAGTACGATGCGGCGAAGGACTTCACCTACCTGGTGCAGTACCTGGTCACGCCGCACCCTGCCTATGTCACGACGCAGTCGCCCTTCCGCACCTGGCAGGACGTGATCGCCTACGCCCGCGCCAATCCAGGACGCCTGCGCTGGGCCACCGCGGCGCCGCGCGGCGGTCCGCACATTGCAACCGAGGCCGCCTTCCGGAAGGAGGGCGTGAGGACCACCTTCGTGCCCTTCGGCGGCGGATCGGAGGCAATCGCCGCACTGCTCGGCGGCCACATCGAGATGGTCGTCTCCGCGGACTACCCGCCGCTGCTGGAGGCCGGGCAGGTGCGCGTCCTGGCGGAGATCGGGCCCGACAAGGTGCCGGGGATGGAGAACGTCCCGACCTTCGTGGACCTCGGCTACCCGTTGCCTCTCCAGATGTTCTTCGGCCTGGCGGGTCCTGCCGGGCTGCCCGCCGAGGTGATCGGGATCTGGGAGCGGGTCGTGCAGGAGATCATGGCGACGCCCGCTTGGGCCGATCTGATGCAGAGGTACAAGGCGACCTCCTCCTTCCTGCCACACGCGCGCTTCCAGGAGCGCGTCCTGTTCACGAACCGCGAGATCGGGCGCCTGGTGCGCGAGCTTGGATTCCGGAGCTGAGCGCGCGGCATGTGGAAGCCCAGGATCATCGTTCAGAACGGCCGCTCGATTCCGTTCGACGAGGCGCGCATCCATCCGCTCTCGGTCGGCACGGCATACGGCATCGGGGTGTTCGAAGGGCTCCGCGCCTACTACAACGCCGCCACGGGTCGCCTCTCCGTCTTCCGGCTGGAGGAGCACCTCACGCGCCTCGAGCAGGGCATGAAGATCATGCGCTTCGACGATCCGCCCTCGCGCGAGGTGCTGCGGGAGGGCGTCCTGCGCGTGGTGCGCGAGAACGAGCCCGACGACGACGCCTACATCCGCCTGCAGGTCCACATCGAGGCGCTCGGCATGATGGCCACGACCGGTCCCGTCGGTTGGGTCGCAGGCGCCATGCCGCGCGAGCGGTCGCCCAAGTTCCGGACCGGCCTGTCGGTCGGCGTCTCCTCCTGGACCCGCATCGCGGACGACGCGATGCCGCCGCGCGTGAAGGCGACTGCGAACTACCACGCCGCGCGCCTCGCCACGCTACAGGCCAAGGCGGACGGCTACGACACGGCGATCCTGCTGACGCAGCAGGGCAAGGTCAGCGAGGCGCCCAGCGCCTGCCTGTTCATCGTGCGCAACGGCCGCCTGATCACGCCTGCACGGTCGAGCGACATCCTGGAAAGCGTGACCCGGGACACGGTCCTGGTCCTCGCGGACGAGCTCGGCATCCCCGTGCGGGAGGAGACGGTTGACCGCACCGAGCTCTACGTGGCGGACGAGATGTTCCTCTGCGGCACGGGGCAGGAGCTGGTGCCGGTGACGCAGGTGGACCGTCTGCCGGTCGGCAACGGCCAGCCGGGACCGCTGACGATGCGACTGCAGGCCGCCTACGAGGCTGTGGTGCGTGGCACCACGGACGCGCACCCGGAGTGGCGCACGCCGGTCACCTGACCGGCGTGCGGCGTCGGGCCAGCCTCACCAGCCACGCCGCCAGCGGCCACAGTACCAGCAGCGCCGTGCCCGCGAGAAAGCTGGCGGAGAGCGGGCTCTCGAGGAACACCATCGGGTCGCCATAGCCCAGGATGAGGCCCTGGCGCAGCAGCGGCTCGAACATCCGGCCGAGCACGAAGGCGAGCAGGAGCGGCGCGGGGTCGAAGCCGCCCTTGCGCAACGCGTAGCCCAGCAGGCCGAAGCCCATCATCGCCAGCACGTCGGTGGCGTTGTTGTTCAGGCTGTAGGCGCCGATCCCGCAGAACAGCACGACGAGCGGCGCCAGGATCCCCGCCGGGACGCGCAGCATGGCGACGAACACACCGACCAGCGGCACGTTCAGCACCACCAGCATCAGGTTGCCGACCAGCATGGAGGCGATGACGCCCCAGAACAGTTCGGGATGGGTCTCCATCAGCCGCGGCCCGGGCGTCACGCCGTGCAGCATGAGCGCGCCGAGGACCACGCCCATCACCGCGTTCGAGGGCAGGCCGAGGCAGAGCAGCGGCACGAAGGCCGACTGCGCGGCGGCGTTGTTCGCGCTCTCCGGCCCGGCGAGGCCCTCGATCGCGCCCTTGCCGAAGCGCTCCGGCTCACGGGCGAGCCGCCGCTCGACGACGTAGGAGGCGAAGGAAGCGATCACCGCCCCGCCCCCCGGCAGCAGGCCGAGGAGGAAGCCGAGCACCGAGCCGCGCCCGATCGGCCCCGCGCTGGCGCGCCAGTCCTGGCGCGTCGGCAGCAGGTCCCGGAGCCGGGAGGAATAGGCGAGCGGCTCCGCTTGTGCCTGGCGCCGTTCCGCGAGCAGCAGCAGCTCGGAGATCCCGAACAGGCCCATCGCCAGGACGGCGATGTTGAACCCGTCCTGCAGGTAAGGGCTGCCGTAGGTGAAGCGCTCGGTGCCCGAGACCAGGTCGATCCCCACCGAGGAGAGAAGCAAGCCGGCAAAGACCATCATGTAGGCCTTCAGCCGCGAGCCCTGGGCGACCGACACCACGAGCACCAGGCCGAGCAGGATGAGCGAGGCGCGTTCGACAGGGCCGAAGGCCAGCGCGTGCGTGGCCAGCGCCGGTCCCACCGCGGCGATGCCGAGCGTCGCGACGATGCCGGCGATGAAGGAGCCGAAAGCGGACATGCCCAGTGCCACGCTCGCGCGTCCGCGCCGCGCCATCTCGTAGCCGTCGAGGCAGGTGACGATGGAGGCCGCCTCCCCCGGTATGCGCACCAGGATCGAGGTGATCGAGCCGCCGTACATCGCGCCGTAGTAGATGCCCGCGAGCATGATGATCGCGCCGGTCCGGTCGATCGCGAGCGTCACGGGCAGCAGGAGGGAGATCGTCGCCGTCGGGCCGAGGCCCGGGAGCACGCCGACCGCCGTGCCCACCGCCACGCCGACGAGGCAGAGCAGCAGGTAGGTCGGCGTCAGCGCCACCTCGAAGCCCGCGGCGAGTTGCGCCAGGACTTCCATGACTCAGAACGGCCCGCGCGGGAGCGGCACCTGGAGCAGCCGCTCGAAGAGGAGCCAGGAGAAAAGCACCGCCCCGGCGGTGATGGCGATGGCCGTCCGCGGCCGCACGAATTCCAGCCCGAGCATCACGAAGGACAGCACGAGGGCTGTCACGAGCAGATGCCCGAGAGGCTCCAGCAGCAGCGCATAGGCCAGCAGGGCCACGACGTAGCCGGCGACCCTGCGGCGGTTGGGCGGGCCGTCCCCCTCCGCCTCCTCGTCCGGCGCCAGGCCAGGCCGGGCCAGCAGCACGAGCGCCAGCGCCCCCAGGCCGAGCGCGGCAAGGAAGGGAAACAGGCCGGAGCCGGGCTCGCCCGTGAGGTCGTCCCGCAACCCCCAGCCGAGGCCCGCCCATGCGCCGTAACCGGCGACGGCGAGGCAGAGGAGCGCCCCGCCCTGGTCCCGTCGGCGGGCTGCGAGGGACGCGTCGGTCATGCCGCGTCCGCCGCGCGCGGCAGATCCACCACCAGATTCAGCGCCGCGTCGCAGGTCGCGCGGGTGCCCGGCGGCAGAACGAGCGTACATTCACGCTCCTCGACCAGTGCTGGCCCCTCCACGGCATCGCCGGGGCGCAAGCGGTAGCGATCCAGCACCACCGCCTCCACGAAGCCCCCGGCAGTGGGGAACCAGGCGCGCCGCGTCCCCTTGCGCGCCGGCCCCTGCTCCGCCGTGCCGACGGAAGCGGCATTGAGGTCAAGCTTCGGCCGCGGGCCGGCGACGATCACCCGCCAGGAGACGCACTCGACCGGCACCGACGGCTCCGTGCGCCCGTACTGCCGCGCATACTCCGCCTCGAATGCCGCGCGCAGCGCAGTGCGGTCGTTCCTCGCTATAGCCTCGGCCGGGATGTCGGCCTCCACCTGGTAGCCTTGGCCGGCGTACCGCATCGCGCCGAGGATGCGCACCGTGGCGGCCGCCGCCTCTACCCCCGCCTGAGCCACCATCCGCCGGCCCTCCGCTTCCATGCCGCCGAGGAGGTCGCGCAGCCGACCGAAGTCCAGGGCCTCCAGCGGCGCGACCCAGCCCTGCACGAAGGCGAAGGAGATCGGCGCGGCGAGGAAGCCGAAGGCCGAGGCGACGCCGGCGCCGGTCGGCACGACGACGCGCGGCAGTCCGAGCTTGATCGCGACGTGGCAGGCGTGCACGGGCCCGGCGCCGCCGATCGGCACCATCGTATAGGCGTCGATGCGCCTTGCCTTCTCCAGCGCGTGGATAGCGGCGGCCTGGGCCATGTTGCCGTTGACCGTCTCGTGGATGCCCCAGGCGGCCTCGACGACGGAGACGCCGAGCGGTTCCGCGACGTGCCGCGCGATGGCCGCCTCCGCAGCCGCAAGGTCGAGCCGCATGTCGCCGCCGAGGAAGCTCTCCGCGCCGAGGTAGCCGAGAACGAGGTCCGCGTCCGTCACGGTGGGCAGTGTGCCGCCCAGGCCGTAGCAGGCGGGGCCGGGGTCGCTGCCCGAACTCTCCGGTCCGACGCGGATGAGACCGAGCCGGTCCACATGCGCGATGGAGCCGCCCCCCGCGCCGATCTCGATCATGTCGATCACCGGCACCTTCAGCGGCAGCCCGCTGCCCTTGCGGAACCGGTCGACGCGTGCGACCTCGAAGTCCGTGCTGCGCTGCGGCTCCCCGGCGTCGATCAGCGCCGCCTTGGCGGTGGTGCCGCCCATGTCGAAGCAGAGGATGTCCGCCGCACCCGCGGCCGCGCCATAGACCGAGGTGGCCTGCACGCCGCCAGCAGGGCCGGACTGGACAAGGCGGATCGGGTGCCGGGCGGCCGTCTCCTCGTGCACCGTGCCGCCATCGGAGAGCATCAGGTAGAGCGGCCCCGTCAGGCCAAGGCTGCGCAGCCCGTCGCCGAGTCGCCGCAGGTAGCGGTCGAAGACCGGGAGGACATAGGCGTTGCAGACCGCCGTCGAGGTCCGCTCGTACTCGCCGATCTCGGGCACGACCTCGGAGGAGAGGCAGACGACGAGGCCCGGCGCCTCCTCCGCCAGGATCTCCCGCATGCGGCGCTCGTGCGCCGGGTTGCGGAAGCTGTGGAGGAAAGACACGGCAACCGCCTTGACGCCGGCGGCCGCGAGCGTACGCGCCGCCTCGCGCGCGGCGTCCTCGTCCAACGGCTCCAGCTCGGAGCCGTCCGGCATCAGCCGTTCCGGCACGCCAAGGCGCAGGCGGCGTGGCACCAGCGGCTCCGGCACCTGCATGAAGAGGTCGTAGGTGTCGTGGCGCAGCTCCGTGCCGATCTCGAGCACGTCACGGAAGCCACGCGTGGTGATGAGGCCGGTCGGCACGCCGCGGCGCTCGATCAGGGCGTTGGCGACCAGGGTGGTGCCGTGGATGACGTGCCGGACCTCCCGCGCAGCCACCCCGTGCCGGTCCAGCATCTCGCGCACGCCCCGCAGCACGGCCTCTTCGGGCGCGTGCGGCGTGGTGAGGACCTTGCCGTTGAACAGGCGGCCGTCACGGGAGTCGAGCATCACCAGGTCGGTGAAGGTCCCGCCGATGTCCACCCCGATGCGGTAGGGCGCGGCCGCGGCGCTCATCGGGCGTAGGCCTCCGCGCCGGCCTCTGTGATGTAGCCCTCGGCAAGGTCACGCTGCAGCGCATCCCGGTCACGCTCGGTTGGCGGGCCGAAGCCGCCGCCTCCGGGCGTCTCGAAGGTGAGGGTGTCGCCCGGCTTCAGCACGATCCTGGCCTTCGCGGGAACGGGCTTGCCGTTGACCAGATCGCGCCCCGTCGCACCGGGCCGGCCGCCGAGGATGCCGCGCGGCGGGTGCTGCACGCGCTCGTGCCGGTAGGTGGTCGTGACCGGCTTGGTGCCGACGACGCGGAAGGTGAGGCGCTGCCCGTTGCCGCCGCGGGTGCGGCCCGCCCCCCCGCTGTCCGGCATCAGTTCCTTCTCCGTGATGAGCATCGGCATGCCGTTCTCGAACTGCTCCACCGGCTGGGTGGCGACGTTGGAGGGGAAGGAGAGACAGGCGGGACCGTCGCGTCGCGGGCCCGCACCGTGGCCCCCGTTCATGAAGAACATGCGCACGTACCGGCGTCCGTCTTCGTGCTCGCCGGTGAAGTACACGTTCCACAACGGAGAGCCGCATTCGGCGATCACGCGGTCCGGGATGAGCCGGCCGAGCGCCGTCAGGACCAGCATCGGCAGGTAGTGGCCGGTGAGGTGCCGGCCCCAGACCGGCGCGGGGCGTCGCGGGTTCACGATGCAGCCCTCCGGGGCGATCAGGCGGATCGGCCGGAAGGAGCCGTCGTTGTTCGGCGTCATCGGGTCGAAGGCGCACTTCACCGCGTAGTTCGAGTACGCGCGGGTGAAGTTGAGCGGCGAGTTGACCGGCCGCGCGATCTGCGGGTCCGTACCCGTGAAGTCCAGCGTCAGCCCGTCGCCCTGTATGGTGAGGCGCAGGCGGATGGTTACCGGATGCTCGAAGCCATCGGCGGTCACCTCATCGGTGACCTCGCCGTCCGGCGCGGCGGCGATCGCCTCCCGCATGCTCCGCTCCGAGCGCACGAAGATCTCCTCCGCCAGCGCGTCGAGATCTTCGATCCCCTCCTCGGCGAGGATGCGCTGAAGCCGTCTCTCGGCCTGCTCGTAGGCCGCGAACTGGGCGCGGATGTCGCCCAGCGTCTCGCCCGGCTGGCGGAGGTTGGCCTCGAGGAAGGCGATGACGTCCTCGTTCTCCTCGCCCTCGCGCAGGATCCTGGCGACCGGGATGGTCAGCCCTTCCTCCCACGAGTCCCGCGCCTCGACCGAAGGGGCGCCGCCGATGTCGGTCGAATGAAAGATGCTGCCGATCCAGGCGACCACCCGCCCACCACGGAACAGCGGCTTCACCATGGTGATGTCGTTCAGGTGGCCCGTGCCGTGGTAGGCGTCGTTCGAGACCAGGACGTCGCCGGGCCGCAGGCGCTCCACCGGGTAGCGCTGCAGCATGGCGGCGAGCGTGCGCGGCATGGTGCCGACGAAGGAAGGCACGGAGCGGGAAGACTGCGCGAACTGGCGCCCGCGGCTGTCCATCAGGCCGATGGCCATGTCCCAGTTGTCGCGCACGACGGAGGAGAAGGAGGTACGGACGAAGGTCTGTGCCGTCTCGTCCATCAGCCCCGCGATGCGCTGCCAGGCCATGCCAAGGCGCAGCGCGGAGAACGTTCCGGTCACAGACATCGTGCCAACCACTCCATCGACTTCACGAGGCGCACCATTGAAACATGCGGCGAAACTGGACAAGGGCCATTCAGCCGCGCATCGCCTGAAGCTGCGCGGAATAGCCCGCGGGGTCCACCCGCACGTCGATCAGGCTCGGACCGTCGTGCGCCAGCGCCTCGCGGAGAGCGGTGCGGTACTCCGGCTCGTCGGAGGCGCGGAAACCACGGACTCCGAAGCCCTCCGCCACCCGCGCGAAGTCCGGCCGATTCCAGCGCACACCCGCCGGCGCGAGCTGCCGTTGCTGCTGCTTGATGTCGATGAGCGACAGCGCGCCGTCGTTGAACACGACGGTGATCGCGGGCGCGCCCGTCTGCGCCGCCGTTGCCAGCTCGGCCATGCACATCATCAGGCCACCGTCGCCGGTGAAGGCAATTGCGCCGCGCGCCGGGTCGTGCAGAGCCGCGGCGATGGCGGCCGGCAGCGCGAAACCCATTGAGGCGAGGCCGTTGGAGATCAGCAGGTCTCGCGGGGCCTCGCACTCCCAGAATGCGGTGGCCGAGAACATGTGCGCGCCGGCATCAACGGTGATGCGTGGGATCCGTCCGTGCGCGCGTGCCGCAGCCTGCGCCAGCTCGACGACGCGCGGCGGCGCAACCCCACCGGAGCCGGTCCAGGCCAGGGCGTGCCGCATGGCGTTCCGGTGGCGAGCGATCTCAGCCGGCGTCCAGCCGGATCGAACAGCCGCCGCCACCAGCGCGTCGAGCGCCGCTGGCAGTGGTCCGTAAGCTCCGGCCGCCATGGGCGTGTAGTGGACCGGATGCGGGCGCCTCGCCACATCGAGGACAGGCGCACGATAGCGCCAGGGCTGCAGGATCAGCTCCACAGGATCCAGGCCCGCGAGGATGATGAGGTCCGCCTCGCCAACGCAGGCGGCCTCCAGCGTTCCGCCCGTGAAGATACCGGCGAAGAGCGGATGGGAGTCCGGCACCACGCCCTTGGCCTTGTAGGTGACGAGGACCGGGCAACCGAGCGCCTCGGCCAAGCGGCGGACACCGGTGGCGGCGGCAGGCTCTGCCACCTCCAGCCCGGCGAGCAGAACGGGCCGGCGAGCCTGGCGCAGCAGGGAAACCGCAGCGTCGAGATCCGGCGCCTCGCGGTTCTCCGGCGCGGCGGACGGCAACGGTCCCGCCGGGCGCCGCGCCGCCTCGCCGGTCAGGTCGAGGTGGACAGCGCCACGCGGCGCGGTGCAGGCAAGGTCGAGCAGGGCCTCGATCTCTACGGCCGGCTCCGCGCCACGCGCCTGGGTGTAGCCCTTGGCGATCGGCGCCGTGGCGGCGCGCTGGTCGAAGACCTGGTGCGTGATGTAGCTGAGCTGCGCCTCGGTGAAGCCGTCGGAGATGAGGACGACCGGCGCACGCTCCAGCGTCGCGCAGGCCAGCCCATTGGCGGCGTTGGTTACCCCCGGCCCCTTGGTGGCCAGAACCGCGCCGGGCGCGCCGGTCAGCTCCGCGTCGGCAACAGCCATCATCGCCGCGCTGCCCTCGTGCCGGCACAGCACGAACTCAAGCCCGAAGCGCGGCGCAGCGGCGATCAGGTCCAGGGACGAACCGCCACCCGGCACGCCGAAGATCCTGCGCGTTCCACGCTTAGCCAACGAGGCGAGCAGATGCTCAACGACAGTGCAAACGTGAGGCGCGGCTTGCGGCATACCTGTCCGGTTCCTGGTGGCCTACAAGGACTTGGAGCGGGAATACCACGCTCTGACCGGGAGCATAGGCCCACTGCGGTGCCACCCGGCTACGGGCGCCGTGGGCAGGTAGTATCGAGCGACGAATTAGCGGCGGATGTCGGCGAGCGTCAGGTCCGTCAGGAACATGTGGCCGACGGCATGGGTGAACATCTCCGGGATCCCGGCGGCCATCGCCACCGCCTGAGGCGTGACCCCACACGCCCAGAAGACCGGCACCTCGTCCGGCCCGATCTCGCACGCCGTGGTCCACTCCGCGCGACGCGGATCCACGCCGATCTCGGCCGGATCACCGACATGCACGGGACCACCATGCGCCAGCGGATACTGCTCGGTCACCGCGATCACGGCGTCCACCCAGCGCTTCGGGATGGGCTTGAGGCTGACGACCAGCGGACCGCGGAAGGGCCCCGCAGGGACACATTGGATATTGGAGGTGAACACCGGGATGCGGGCACCGCGGCGGAAGCTGCGCGCAGGGATGCCCTCGGCTTCCAGGGCCGCATCGAAGGAAAGGCTGCACCCCATGACAAATCCCACGTGGTCCGGGCGCCAGACACCCAACAGGTCTTCGGCCTCGCCCGACAGACGGCCATCCCGGTAAATGCAGTAGCGCGACAGGTCGGTGCGCAGGTCACTGCCGGGCGCACACTGGCGGGCCTCCGGATCGCCTGTGTCCGTCACGTCCAGAAGCGGGCAAGGCTTGGGATTGCGCAAGCAGAACCGCAGGAAATCGAGGGCGAGGCCCGCCGGCAGGACGGCGAGGTTGGCGTGTATGAAGCCGCGCGCCAAGTCATGCGTGGTGCCGCGCCAGCGCTTGCCGCGGATCGCGGCGCGCACCTCGGCTGCGCTCCGATCGGTCAACGCCTCGCGCTCCAGTCCAGTGGCCAGCATCGTACCCGCCGCTCCTCGCAGTGTGGCCCGAACATCGCGCGTCCGCACGCCATGCAGCAAGGGGGAAGTTCCATCGTCCAGGGCCATCGCGTTGACAACGCATGCGAGGGAGTGGTTAGCCGAGCCCGAACGGAACGCTACCGGAGAGGAAGAGCACGACATGCTTCACCGCCGCGCGCTACTGGGCTCGGCCGGCACCGCGACGCTGGCGGCCTCCGGAGCATTGGCCCAAACGGGCGCTTGGCCCAATCGCCCGGTGCGCATCATCGTCACCTTCCCGCCCGGCGGCACGACGGACATCCTGGCGCGCCTGATGGCCGAGCGGTTTGCCCGCGCTACCGGCGGCACCTTCGTCGTGGAGAACCGGCCTGGCGCGGGCGGGGTCATCGGCGCGGATCTGGTGGCGAAGGCGGCGCCCGACGGAACGACCCTCCTGCTGACCACCTCCGGCCCCCACGGCAGTGGTCCCTCCCTCTATCCCAACCTGCCCTTCGATCCGATGGGCGATTTCACCCACATCGCCTTGGTCGCCAGCACGCCGAACGTGCTGGCGGTGCGGCCCGAGGCGCGCTACCGCAGCGTTGCCGACCTCGTCGCCGCCGCACGGGCGGAGCCAGGCCGCATCACCTATTCCTCACCCGGCAACGGCACGCTCAACCACCTGAATGGCGCGCTGCTCGGCCTCGCCGCCGATGTGAACCTCGTGCACGTACCCTATCGCGGCGCGGCGCCCGCGCTGACCGCACTGCTCGCCGGCGACGTGGACACGATGTTCGACGCCATCGCCTCCTCGGCCCCGCATCTCAGGGACGGGAGGATCCGCGCGCTGGCCGTCAGCTCTCCCCAGCGCATTCCGGCGTTCCCCGACGTGCCCACCTTTGTGGAGCAGGGGCTGCCGGACGTGGTGGTTCTGAGCTGGTTCGGGCTGTCGGGCCCAGGTGGCCTGCCCGCACCGTTGGCGCAGAGGCTGAACGAACTGACGCTGCGCATCCTGCATGAGCCGGAGATGGTGCAGCGGCTCCAGGACCTCGGGTCCACGCCGAATCGCATGACACGGGCCGACTTCACCGACTTCGTCGCGAACGAGATCTCAAAGTGGCGGCGCGTCGTCCAGGCCGCCAACATCCGGCTCGAATAGATCGTGCATGAAAATCGACCTGCGGTCCATCGATCCGGGCCATGACGAGGTAATTCCGGGTGATCGCCCAAGGCGGTGCCTCGGACCGTAGCGCGTGGCGACGCGCCAGACCTGCTCGAGGCTGGTGAGGAAGAACACGACCCGGTAGCCCAGGCGGTCGAGTGCAGCGCATCTCGACATTTCTCCCCCCTTTCGACTACCTCGCGCCGACCGTCGGTTGCGGCTCGATGGCGTCGCTGACGTCGCCCTGTTCCTGACGACCCACCTATGAGGATCAAGTCCAACGCATGTCCACGTCTCGTCGCTTGATGCTCGGCTCGCTCGCATCAACACCCCTGATTGCCAAGACGCCGGCCAGCGCGACACCTGTTGCCGCCTGGCCCAACCGGCCTGTGCGCCTGGTCGTGACCTTTGCACCCGGCGGCTCCACGGATCTGGTGGCGAGGTTGCTCGCGCAGGGTCTGCAGGACCGCCTGGGCCAGCCCGTCATCGTCGAGAACAGAGCCGGAGCAGGAGGAACCACCGCCACGGCCCATGTCGCCCGCGCCGAGCCTGACGGGTATACTTATGTGTTCTCCAGCGTGAGCGTAATGGCCGTCGGGCCGGCCCTCTACCGCAACATCCAGTACGATCCGATGCGCGACTTCGCGCATGTCGCCCTGGTCTGCTACACGCACCAGGTTTTCGTGGCCAATCCGCAGTTCGAAGGGCGCAATCTTGCCGATCTGATCCGCCTGTCACGGGCCACGCCCGGTGGGCTGGACATGGCATCGTCGGGGGCGGGATCTCTCAATCATCTCTTCATCGTTCACTTCGCCAACACCACCGGCGCGCGCCTCAACCACGTGGCCTATCGTGGCGCGGGCCCCGCGATGACCGCCGTCATCAGCGGAGAGGTGCCCCTCATGTCGGACAGCCTTCCCTCTGCGGCATCCTATATCCGGCAAGGCATGGTCCGCCCCCTGGGGACGCCCGGCGCCCAAAGGAGCCAGCAGTTCCCGGAGATTCCGACGTTCAAGGAGCAGGGCGTCGATATCGTTGGCGGCAGCTGGTTTGGCCTGGCGACGCCGGCCGGCACGCCGCGGGCGATCGTCGAGCGCATGAACAGGGAGGTCCGCGCCGTTCTTGCGACGTCGAAGGTTCGGGATCGCCTCTCTGAGTTCGTCGCTACTCCAGGTAACCTGTCCGTCGAGGAGTTCACTGACCTTGTCCAAAGGGATTACAACCATTGGGGGCCGATCGTGAAAGCATCCGGTGCAGTGGTCGACTAGGGTCTGTTAGCGCCTGAGCCAGTCGATGGTGGCGGCGAGGCGGAGGACGCCGAGGAAGGATGCGGCGGTTTTCTCGTAGCGCGTCGCCACGGCCCTC
>ERZ777003.3631-NODE-3631-length-14586-cov-4.397839_pt1 | contig 14586 bp, 13 predicted proteins | sample MGYA00374956_ERZ777003 | MGnify/ENA primary metagenome ERZ777003 (study PRJEB29302, sample SAMN06268252) | bioreactor metagenome | isolation source: Joint BioEnergy Institute, California, USA | place: USA:Joint BioEnergy Institute, California, USA | collected... | reverse complement strand
CGGGGCGGCGGGGCGGCGGCGGGCTAGCGGACCCGGGGCGGGCGGGACGTCGGCGCGCGGACCGGTGGTGGACCTAGAGGACGCCGCCCTCGGTCATCCTCTTGATGTCGAGGATGCGGTCGACCTCCTCGTCGGGCAGCACCCCGGCCTCCTTGACGACGTCGCGCAGCGTGCGGTCCTCGACCAGCGACTTCTTGGCCAGCTCGGCGGCCTTGTCGTAGCCGATCGCCGGCACCAGCGCGGTCACGTTGGCGAGGTCCTTCTCGACCAGCTCGCGGCAGCGCTCGGCGTTGGCCTGCAGCCCGTCGATGCACTGCACGGCGAAGTTCTCGCAGGAGGTGGCCAGCAGCCGCACCGACTCGAGCACGTTGCGGGCCAGCAGCGGGATGTAGACGTTCAGCTCGAAGTGGCCCGACAGCCCCCCGACCGTGACGGCGGCGTCGTTGCCGATCACCTGGGCGGCGACCTGCGTCACCGACTCGGGGATCACCGGGTTGACCTTGGCCGGCATGATCGAGCTGCCCGGCTGGATCTCCGGCAGCCGCAGCTCGGCGAGCCCCGTGCGCGGCCCCGAGCCCATCAAGCGGATGTCGTTGGCGATCTTCGTCAGCGACACCGCCACGACCTTGCAGGCCCCCGACACCTCCACGAGCGCGTCGCGGGCGCCCTGGGCCTCGAAGTGGTTCTCGGCCTCGCGCAGCTCGGCGATCCCGGTCAGCTCCCGCAGCCGCGCGATGACCGCCTCGGTCATGCCCTCCGGGGCGTTGAGGCCGGTGCCGACGGCGGTGCCGCCCAGCGGCAGCTCCGCGAGGCGCTCCAGCGCCGACCGCACCCGCACGGCGCCGAGCTCGACCTGGCGCGCGTAGCCGGAGAACTCCTGGCCCATCGTCACCGGGGTGGCGTCCATGAGGTGGGTGCGCCCCGGCTTGACCACGTCGGCGAACTCCTCGGCCTTGGCCGCCAGCGACGCGCGCAGCCGCTCCAGCGCCGGCAGCAACCGCTCGACCACGGCCACGTAGGCCGCCACGTGCACTGCCGTGGGGAACACGTCGTTGGACGACTGGCCCGCGTTGACGTGGTCGTTGGGGTGCACCGGGTCCTTGGACCCCAGCGTGCCGCCGAGGATCTCGATCGCGCGGTTGGCGATGACCTCGTTGGCGTTCATGTTCGACGAGGTGCCGGAGCCGGTCTGGAACACGTCCACGACGAAGTGGGCGTCGTGGACGCCGTCGGCGACCTCGCGCGCGGCCTGGCTGATCGCGCGGTACTGGTCGTCGTCGAGCACGCCCTTGGCGTGGTTGACCTCCGCCGCCGCCAGCTTGATCAGCCCCAGGGCGTGGACCACCTCGGCCGGGATCGGCTGCCCGGAGATCGGGAAGTTCTCGACGGCGCGCTGCGTCGACGCCCCGTAGTAGGCGCCCGCCGGCACCTGCATCTCGCCCATCGAGTCGCGTTCCGTGCGCGTGTCAGCCATCGGTCGCTCCAGTGCCTCGGGAGATCGGTTGAGGTGGTGGCGCGCGGAGCCTACCCGCCCCGGCCGCCCGGCCCCGCCGGCCGAGAACCACCGCGCAGGGCGAGCTTCTCGCCCTGTAGCGTGCGTGGCGCCCCCGGCGCCCCGCCCTCCCGACGAGAAACCCTGCGCAGAGCACGGTTCTCCCCCAGGCACCGGGGCGGCCGCGGGGGAGGCGGGGCGGGGCGTGGCTAGGCTTGGGCCCCCATGACGACGCTGCTGCTGGTGCGCCACGCGACGACCGCCGCGACCGGATCGCGGTTGGGCGGGCGGACCGAGACGCCGTTGGACGAGCGGGGCCGCGAGCAGGCCGCCGCGCTCGCCGAGCGCCTGGCGCCGCTGCCGCTCAAGGCCGTCTACAGCAGCCCGCTGGCTCGGACCGCGCAGACGGCCGCGGCGATCGCCGCGCGCCACCGTCTGGAGGTCGTGTGCGACGACGGGCTGCTGGAGGTCGACTACGGACGCTGGACCGACCGCCCTCTCAAGGCCCTGTACCGGACCAGGCTGTGGCCGGTGATCGCGCAGCGCCCGTCGCTGGTGCAGTTCCCCGACGGCGAGTCGATCCGCGGAGCGCAGCAGCGGGCCGTCGAGGCGGTCGAGGCGCTCGTGGCGCGGCACCCGCGCCAGGTGGTCGCGGCGGTGACCCACGCCGACGTCATCAAGGCGGTGGTGGCGTTCTACCTGGGCCTGCCGCTCGACCTGTTCCAGCGCATCGCGGTGGCGCCGGCGTCGGTCACGGTCCTGCGCCTGCCCCCGGGCGGTCAGCCGCTGCTGCAGCGCCTCGGCGACGACGGGCCGCTGACCCCCGAAGCCGTCGCCCCGCCGCCGCGGCACCGCAGCCAGCGCGGCGGCCAGACCCGCACCGCGCGCGGCAGCCGGGGGCGCGGCAGCAGTCCACGAGGGAAGGAGTCGAGCCGTGGCTGAGCTCGAGTTCGATCCCGTCGACTGGATCACGGCCGGCGCGATCGGCGAGCCGGGCCGCCGCACCTTCTACGTCCAGGCCCGCCGCGGCGACGAGTTCGTCGCCATCGTGGTGGAGAAGGGCCAGGTGGCCGGCATCGCGCGGCTGGCGCAGGAGCTGCTCGCTCGCGTCGGCGTCACCGTCACCCCCGACGACCTCGACGAGAAGGCCCAGCGCGTCGTCGACCCCGTCGTCAGCGCGTGGCGGGGCGGGTCGATGAACCTGGGCATGGACGCCGAGGGCGACCGCTTCGTGCTGGAGATCGAGGCCCTCGACAGCGACGACGAGCCCGACCTCCTCGATGACCAGCCGACCGTCGCCCGCTTCTGGATGAGCCGCGAGCAGGTCGTCAAGCTGGCCGCCTACGCCGCGTACGCCGTGCAGGCCGGGGCGCGCGAGCGCTGCCGGCTGTGCGGCCGCCCCATCGACCCCGTCGACGGCCACGTGTGCCCCGCGATGAACGGGCACGGGCCCCTGACCGCCTGACGCCGTGCGCACCGACGTCGACCGCGCGCTGCTGGAGACGGCTCCGCTGACGGTGCGCGGGCGCATCCCCAACTCCAGCAACCACACGCTGCTGGTCACCTTGGACGGGGGCGGCGACGACGAGCAGGTGGCGGCCGTCTACAAGCCTCGCGCAGGCGAGCGCCCGCTGTGGGACTTCCCCACGGGCACGCTGTGCCAGCGCGAGGTCGCCGCCGCCGTCGTCAGCGACCTGCTCGGCTGGGGCCTGGTGCCGCCCACCGTCCTGCGCGACGGGCCGCTGGGCGAAGGGTCCCTGCAGCTGTTCGTGCCCCACGACCCGCGCCGGCACTACTTCGTGCTCGTCGACGACGAGCGTCACCACCCCGCGCTCGCGCGGCTGGCCCTGTTCGACCTGCTGGTCAACAACGCCGACCGCAAGGCCAGCCACGTCATCCTCGCCCCCGACGGCCGCATCGTCGGGTGCGACCACGGCCTCTGCTTCCACCCCGAGCCGAAGCTGCGCACTGTCGTGTGGGAGCTCGGCGGCTACGCGATCCCGGCCGCCTGGCGCGACGACCTGCGGCGGCTGGCCGCGACGCTGGCGGCCCTCGACGACGCCGCCGCCGACCTGCGCGACCTGCTCACCCCGCGCGAGGTGGCGGTCCTGGCCGAACGCGCCGCGGCGCTGGCGAGCCTCGACGCGCTGCCCGACGTCGAGGAGGACCTGCGCCCGTACCCGTGGCCACCGCTGTGATCGGGGTGCCCGGGAAGCCCGCGGGGTCCTTGTCGAACGGCGGAACCCGGGCGTATGGTCGCATCATCGCACAGAAGCGCACGTCTGCTCACAGCGGGGGTCGGGTGCTCGCAGAACAGCGACGGAACGAGGTGCTGAGAGCGATCCGGTGCGGCACCGGCGTGCAGACGTCGCTGCTGGCGGAACGCTTCGGCGTGTCCGAGATGACGATCCGGCGCGACCTCGACGAGCTCGCCAAGCGCGGGCTGGTGCAGCGCGTCCGCGGCGGGGCGCTGCAGCCCGGCTCGCTGCGCCACGAGCCTCCCTTCGCCGAGTCGACGATCTCGCGCCGGGAGGAGAAGGAGAAGGTGGGGCGGACCGCCGCCGAGCTCGTGCGGCCCGGCGACACCGTCATCATCGACGTCGGCACGACCGCGCTGCAGCTGGCGCGCCACCTGCACGGCCGCGAGGGCCTGACCGTCGTGACCAACAACCTCGCCGTGTACGAGGAGCTGGTCGCCGACGAGACGATCGACATCCTCCTGCTCGGCGGCCTGGTGCGGCGCAACTACCGCTCCCTGGTCGGCTTCCTCACCGAGGACTCGCTGCGCGGCATCCGCGCCGACCTGTGCTTCCTCGGGATCAGCGGCATCGCCGAGGACGGCTCGCTGCTGGACTCCACGGTCGAGGAGATCCCCGCCAAGCGCGCGATGGTGGCTGCCAGCAAGCACGTCGTGCTGCTCGCCGACGGGGCCAAGTTCTGGGGCTCGGGGCTCGGCCGCGTCGCCGGCATCGACATCGTCCACACGCTCGTGACCACCGACGACGCCCCCGAGGAGCGGCTCGACGCGCTGGTCGAGGCAGGCATCGACGTGCGGATCGCGACGTGAAGCTCACGCTCGTCGGCGGCGGAGGGTCCCGCACGCCGGTCCTCTACCACGGCCTCGTCCAGCGCCAGGAGGTCCTCCGCGTCGACGAGCTGGTGCTGCACGACACCGACGCGGCGGCGCTGGGGCGGATCGGCCGGGTGCTCGACGGCATCGACGAGCGCGGCGGCCCGCGGGTCACCCACCGCGCCACCACCGACCTCGACGACGCCCTCGACGGCGCCGACTTCGTGCTCACGGCGATCCGCGCCGGCGGCTTCGACGCGCGCGTGCTCGACGAGACGATCCCGCTGGAGCACGGCGTCATCGGCCAGGAGACGGTCGGGCCGGGCGGCTTCGCGCTGGCGCTGCGCAACGTCCCTGCGCTGGCCGCGGTGGCCGCGAGGATGAGCGCCCGCTGCCCCGACGCGTGGCTGGTCAACCTGTCCAACCCGGCGGGCATGGCCACCCAAGCGCTGGTGCCGCTGCTGGACGGGCGCGTCGTCGGCGTGTGCGACTCGCCGCTGGCGCTGGGCCGCGGCGTCGCGGCGGTCCTCGGCGTGGACGTCAGCGCGCTGCACCTCGAGTACGCGGGGCTCAACCACCTCGGCTGGCTGCGCGGCGTGTGGCTGGGCGGGCGCGACGTGCTGCCGGGGCTGCTGGAGAGCCCCGAGGCCAAGGCCATCGAGGAGGTCCGGCTGTTCGGCGCGGACGAGGTCCGCGCTGCGGGCCGCATCCCCAACGAGTACGTGTACTTCTACGAGCACGCCGCCGAGGCGATCGCCAACGTGCGCGAGGCCGGCGGCCCGCGGGGCGCGTTCCTGCTGGCCGAGCAGCGCGCGCTGGCGGCCCGCCTGGACGCGGCGGCCAGCCCCGCCGAGGCGCTGGCGGTGTACGAGGACAGCCTGCGGACCCGCAACGACACCTACATGAGCGTCGAGGCCGGGCTGCAGCGGGACCCCAGCGACGACGTCTTCGCCTCCGCCGGGGGCTACCACGAGATGGCGCTGTCGGTGGTCGAGGCGATCGCGTGCGACAGCCCCGCCGTGCTCATCGTCAACACGACCAACCGCGGCGCCGTCGCCGGCCTCGCCGACGACGACGTCGTGGAGGTGCCGGCGGTGGTCCGCGGCGCCGGCGTGTTCCCGCTCGCCACCCGACTCGACGAGCCCGACCGCCGCCTCGTCGAGCAGGTCAAGGCCTACGAGCGCGCGACGCTGGCGGCCATCGAGCACCGCTCCGTCGCCGACGCGCGCGCGGCCCTGGCCGCCCACCCGCTGGTGGCCGACCGCGCCGTGGCCGACGCGATCGTGGACGGCTACCTCGCGCGGATCCCCGGTCTGGCGGACTGGTTCGAGGAGGGCCCGCGATGATGCCGGGCCTGGGCGGCGTGCTCGTCATCGGCGACGTGTTCTGCGACATCATCGTGCGCGGCGTGGCACGGCTGCCCGACTGGGGCGAGGAGATCTTCGGCCGCGAGCCGGTGATGTGCCCCGGCGGCGTCGCCAACGTCGCCGTCGGGCTGGCGCGCCTGGGCGTGCCGACGCTGCTGCTGGGCCGCACCCGCGCCACCGACACGATCGGCAGCGTCCTGGCCACCGAGCTGAGTCGCGTCGAGCTGCTCGAGGTGGACTGGCTGCGCACCGGTCCGTCGACGGCGATCACCGTGGCCCTGCCGCACGGCAGCGAGCGGGCGATGGTCAGCTACGTGCCGCCGGCCGACGGCGAGCCGCTCGCCGACGCGATCCCCTGGGAGCGGGCGCGACGGGTCAGCCACCTCCACATCGGCGGCTGGACCGAGGGGGAGCGCGCCCTCGACGACCAGAGGGAGATCCTCACCGCCGCCGCCGAGCGCGGCATCACCACCTCGCTGGACGTGTCCTGGCAGCAGGAGCCCGCCCTGGCCGAGCGGATCCGCGCCGTGCTCTCGTGCGTCGACCTGTTCGTGCCGAACGCCGCCGAGGCGTGCTGGGTGGCCGAGACCGACGACGTGGAGACCGCCCTCGACCGGCTCGCGGAGATCGTGCCGACCGTGGTCATCAAGCTCGGCGGCGACGGCGCGATCGCCCGCAGCGGCGAGCGCGTCGAGCGGGTCGCCGGCCACGACGTCACCGTGGTCGACACCACGGGCGCAGGCGACGCCTTCGCCGCCGGCTTCCTGCACGGCCACATCCGCCGCTGGCCGCTGGCGCGCAGCCTGGCGCTGGCCAACGTCTGCGGCGCCCTGTCGGTCGCGCGCATCGGCAGCTCGATCTCCGTGCCCACCCGTCGAGAGGCCTTCACCGCGCTGGAACGAGGCATCGCCGCAGTCCTGGACCCCCCGCAGGCCGTCGCCGAGGCGGGCAGCCCCCCGTGAGAAAGGACGATCCCATGGTCGGAACCCGGGTCCGCACGGGCGCTCGCGACCTGCTGCGAGCCCCTGCGCCGTTGCGCAGCGTCATCGCTCTGCTGCTGCTCGCGTTGCTCGTTGCCGGCTGCCTGCCGGCCAGCGACGACGGCGCCGGGGAGGGCGCCGCCGAGGAGGACGGCGCCACCGAGGCCGCCGCCGACGACGCCACCGAGGAGGCCACCGACACCGGCGGGGAGGGCGAGACCCTGGTCGTGTGGGACCAGTGGGCCCGCGGGGTCGAGGGCGACGTCGTCGACCAGCTCAACGCCGAGTTCGAGGAGGAGCACGGCGTCACCATCCAGCGCGAGACCAAGACGCTCGACGACCTCAACGCCACGATCGGCCTGGCGATGGGCCAGCCCGACGGGCCCGACGTGGCGCAGGTCAACCAGGGGCGGTCCGACATGGGCGCGCTGGTCGAGGCGGGTCTGCTCATGGACCTCACCCAGGTCGCCGAGGAGCGCGGCTGGACCGAGCGCTTCAGCGAGAACCTCCTGAACCGCAACATGTTCTCGGAGGACGGCAGCCAGTTCGGCACCGGCAACCTCTACGGCGTCGCGCCGCAGGCCGAGATCGTCGGCTGGTACTACAACAAGGACGCGTTCGACGAGCTGGGCCTGGAGGTGCCGACCACCTTCGAGGAGCTGGAGGCGCTGCTCGCCGACATCGCCGCGGCGGGGGAGACCCCGATCACGTTCGGCAACCTCGACGCCTGGCCGGCGATCCACACCTACGGCGCCGTCCAGCACACGCTCGTCGACACCGACTACCTCAACGACTTCGTCTTCGGGCTCGGCGACGCCGACTTCGCCATCCCCGAGAACGTCGAGGCGGCGGAGACCATCCAGCGCTGGGTCGAGGCGGGCTACTTCACCGACAACTTCGAGGGCATCGGCTACGACGACTCCTGGGCCCAGTTCGCCGCCGGCGAGGGCGTGCTGATGCTGACCGGCAGCTGGATCTCCGGTGAGCTCGACGCCGAGCAGTTCGGCTTCTTCCTGACCCCCGGCGCCTCGCCCGACGAGGTCGTCCCGCAGATCGGCGGTCAGGGTGTGCCGTTGGCCATCCGCGCCGACACCGAGCACCCGGAGCTGGCGATCGAGTACGTCGACTGGATGGTGTCCGAGCGCGCCGCCCAGCTGTGGGCGGAGGCCGGGCTGCTGCCCTCGGGCACGCCGCCGGAGGGCACGGTGCAGGAGGGGACGCTGCTGGCCGAGGTGGTCGACGCCTGGACCACGACGTTGGACAACGACGCGGTCGGCCACTACCTCGACTGGGCCACGCCGACCTTCTACGACGAGCTCACCGCCGAGCTGCAGCAGCTGCTGAGCCTGTCGGTGGAGCCGCAGGAGTTCGTCGACAGGCTGCAGGCCGACGTCGAGGCGGCTCGCAGCGGTGGCTGACCTCGCGGTCCGGGAGGGCGCGCCGCGCGCGCTCTCCCGCCGCGGCCAGCGGCCCCGCCCCACGGGGCACGCCGGCACCCGCCCCTGGCTGCCCTACGCGCTGCTGGCGCTGCCCGCGGCCGTGTACGGCACCTTCATCGTCGCCCCGCTGCTGTCGACGGTGCGGGTCAGCTTCTACGAGTGGAACGGCCTGTCGCCGCCGCGGTGGGTCGGCCTCGACAACTACCGGGAGCTGCTCGGCGACGCCGGCTTCTGGCAGGCGCTGCTGCACAACGGCGTGTTCCTCGCCTTCTACACCGTGATCCCGGTGGCGCTGGCGTTCCTGCTCGTGGTGCTGCTGACCCAGGAGCGGGCGGTGCGCGGGCTGTCGGTGTACCGGGTCGGGCTGTTCGTCCCGCAGGTCGTGCCCATGGTGGTCGTGGGCGTGGTGTGGCGCTGGATGTACAGCCCCGTCAACGGGGTCGTCAACGCGCTGCTGGGCCTGGTCGGGGTCGAGCCGCAGCCGTGGCTGGGGCAGGCGTCGACGGCGCTGCCCGCCGTCGGCGTGGTGGCGACGTGGGTGCAGTACGGCTTCGCGATGGTGCTGTTCCTGGCCGGGGTGCAGCGCATCGACCGCGACCTGTTCGACGCGGCGGCCGTCGACGGGGCCGGGCCCTGGGCGCGCTTCCGCCACGTCACGCTGCCGGGCCTGCGCGGCGAGATCGTGGTGGCGCTGACCGTGAGCATGATCGCGGCCCTGCGCGTGTTCGACCTCGTCTTCGTCATGACCCGCGGCGGCCCCGCCAACGCCACCGACGTGGTCGCCTTCGAGATCTGGCAGCGCGCCTTCCAGCTGCGCCAGGTCGGCGACGCGGCCGCGGTCGCCACCGTCCTGGTCGTGCTGATCCTGGCGCTGTCGCGGCTGGTGCTGCGCCTGCAGCCGTCCGACGCGTGAGGCAGCGGTGAGGACGTCGCGCCTGTTCACCGTCAGCCAGCACGTGCTGCTGGTGCTGTTCCTCGTCGTGGCGGTGTTCCCGATCGTGCTGATGTGGCTGACCGCGCTGAAGACCAGCACGGAGCTGGCCACCAACCCCTTCGGGCTGCCCCAGGAGTGGCGCTTCGACAACTTCGTCGAGACCTGGCGGCAGGGTGAGTTCAGCGTCTACCTGCGCTCCAGCGTCGTCGTCGTCGTGCCGGTGGTGCTCGGCTCGCTGGTGCTGTCGGTGCTGGCCGGCTACGCCTTCGGGCGCTTCCGCTTCCGCGGCGACGGGCTGCTGCTGGCGGTGTTCCTGCTGGGGATCATGATCCCGACCGAGGGGGTCATCATCCCCCTCTACTACTTCATGGACGGCCTCGGCCTGCTCAACACCTACTGGGCGCTGATCCTCCCGCAGATCGCCATGTCCACCTCGTTCGGGGCGTTCTGGATGCGCGCCTTCTTCCGCGACGTGCCCGGCGAGCTGGTCGACGCCGCCGCGGTCGACGGCGCCGGCCCGCTCACCACCCTGTGGCGCGTCCTGCTGCCCCTGGCCCGCCCGGCGCTGGCGACGCTGTCGCTGCTGCTGTTCCTGTGGACCTGGAACGAGTTCCTGCTCGCGCTGGTGCTGGTGCAGGACGAGTCCGTGCGCACCCTGCCGGTGGCGCTGAGCTTCTTCCAGAACCAGTACACCGCGCAGGTGCCGCTGCTGGCGGCGGCGTCGACGATCGTGTCCGCGCCGGTGCTGCTGCTCTACGTGGTGCTGCACCGCGAGCTCATCGCGGGGATGATCGCCGGCGCCGTCAAGGGCTAGCGGACGGCCGGGCGGGTCACGGGTTGACGCTCGGCGTGACCGCCGGTGCGGGCGGCGCGGGCCGCGGCGCCGGCGCCACCGGGTGGCCGTGCCGCCAGGCCGCCACCGCCAGCGCGCCGGTCCCGTAGATCGCCGCGAGCCACAGCAGCGGCGCGGCGAAGGGGACCACGGCGAGCAGCTGCAGCAGGCCCACGCCCACCACCGCCGCGGCCAGCAGCTGGTCGCGGCGACGCAGGATCAGCGCGCCGAGCAGCGCACCCGCGGTGAGGTAGCCCAGCACCACCACCGGTCCCACCAGGACCGACAGGCCCACGGCGAGGGGCACGCCCACCAGCGTGGCCGCCAGCAGGACCGCGGCCAGCGGCACGCCCACGGCCAGCAGCAGGCCGCTGACGGCCGCCGGGGCGGGCTCACGCGCCGCGGCGTCGACGGCGGCGGCCGCGCCGCGCGGCAGGACCAGGACCAGCACCACCGCGAGCAGCAGCAGCGACACGGTCGTGGCCACCCACCAGTACACGCCGAACAGCCGCAGGGCCTCGTTGCCGACGTCGACCAGGTCGATGCGGTGGAAGGCGCCGGCCACCTCGCCGCCGGGGGCGACCACAGGCCGCTGCGACGACGTCACGTCGCCGCCGACGCGGCCGCCGTCGGCCACGGTGACGAGGCCGTCGAGGGCGACCACCGTGTCGTTGACGGTGCCGCTGACGGTCACGTCGCCGCGGCCGACCACCACCTCGTCGACGGTGCCGTCGACGGTGACGTCGCCGAGGGCGACCACGACCGACTCGTAGCGCTCGTCGGCGCCCACGACGGCCGGCCCGCTGAGCACCACGAAGGCGTCGGTCTCGTCGGCGGCGGTCGCGGCCAGCGCGGTGGCGGGCCAGCCCGCGACGAGGACGAGGACGAGGATCGCGGCAGACAGGATGCGCAGCACGGCGCCACCTCCCTCAGACGGGGCGACCCCGTCGACGCGGGCATCGTCCGCCCCCGCGGTCCTGACGCGATAGGGCCGTTCGGCCCCCTGCCTGCGGGCGGACGTAGACTCCGCCAGACCCGGCGAGGAGGAGTCCCGATGGCGCTGTCGTTCGAGCTCGCCCCTGAACAGCAGGAGCTGCGCGACGTCGTGCGCCAGTTCGCGCGCGACAAGATCGCCCCCCGCGCCGAAGCCTTCAACGCCGCGCGCGAGCTGCCCCTCGACCTGGTCAGGGAGATGGGCCAGATGGGGCTGTTCGGCCTGCCCTTCCCCGAGGAGTACGGCGGGATGGGAGGCAGCTACCTCGACCTGTGCCTGGCCATCGAGGAGATCGGCCGTGTCGACCAGTCGCTCGGCATCACGCTGGAGGCCGCGGTCGGCCTCGGCGCGATGCCGATCTACAAGTTCGGCAGCGAGCAGCAGCGTCGCGAGCTGCTGCCGCCGCTGGCGCGCGGCGAGCAGCTCGCCGGGTTCGGGCTGACCGAGCCGGGCGGTGGCACCGACGCGGGCGCGCTGCGCACGCGCGCCGTCCGCGACGGCGACGAGTGGGTCATCAACGGGTCCAAGCAGTTCATCACCAACGTCGGCACCGAGATCTCCGCGTTCGTGACGATCGCCGCGGTCACCCGCGAGGAGCCCCGCGAGATCACGAACTTCATCGTCCCGACCGGCACGCCCGGCTACACGGTCGGCGGCGGCTACGCGAAGGTCGGCTGGCACGCCTCCGACACCCGCGATCTCGCCTTCGACGACTGCCGCGTCCCCGCGTCCGCCCAGCTGGGGGAGACCGGGCGCGGCTTCGCGAACTTCCTGGCGATCCTCGACGAGGGGCGCATCGCGATCTCGGCGCTGGCCGTGGGGCTGATGCAGGGGTGCGTCGACGAGTGCGTGCGCTACGCCAACGAGCGCGAGGCGTTCGGCCGCCCCATCGGCGCCAACCAGTCGATCGCGTTCATGATCGCCGACATGGAGGTGGCCGTGCAGCTGGCGCGGCACGCCTGCTGGTACGCGGCGTGGCTGCGCGACGAGGGCAAGCCGTTCAAGAAGGCGGCGTCGATCGCCAAGCTGTACTCCTCAGAGGCCGCCGTGACGGTGGCGCGCAACGCCTGCCAGGTGTTCGGCGGGCTCGGCTTCACCACCGAGACCGCGGTCGGCCGCTTCTACCAGGACGCCAAGGTGCTGGAGATCGGCGAGGGCACCAGCGAGGTGCAGCGCATGCTGATCGCCCGCGACCTCGGCCTGCCGCGGCTGGCCTGAGCTGCGACGGCGACGCCGCCGCGAGGCGGCCGCAAGACCCGACCCGCCCGACGGCGCAGGCTCGGCGGGGCGCGCACCGTGTAGGCTGCAGACGATGGCCCGCGCCGACCTGCCCCCCGCGCTGAAGCGTGCCGCGAACCGCCTCCTCGACCGCGTCGTCGCGCGGCTCGCTGTGCGCTTCGACCAGCGCTACGCCCCCTACGGCGAGGTCGCGCGCCTCGACCGCGTCTGGGACGAGCTCGCCCGGCGGGCGCCCGCCTCCGAGACCGAGCGCCTCAACCACGCGTTCGCCTCCATCGCGCAGGTCGAGGCCGAGCTCGCCGAGCGCGCCCCCCGCTCCGAGGTGGAGCGCCTCAACAAGGCCTTCGACGAGCTCGCCGAGCTGCGCTGGTGGATCCGCGACCTGGTCCTGTCGGAGCGCTGCGTCGAGATCCCCTGGGTCCTGTCCCGCTACGAGGGCGAGGAGCGGGTCCTGGAGGTGGGCCATGCGAACGCCGAGCCGCGCTACGTGGAGGCGCTGCGCTCGCTGGAGATCCCGCACCTGGTCGGCATCGACCTCGCCGTGGGACCGCCGGAGGTGCAGGAGGTCTTCGACGGGGTGGTCGCCGACGTGCGCAACCCGCCGTTCCCCGCCGCCTCCTTCGACCTGGTGCTGTGCATCTCCACGATCGAGCACGTCGGGCGCGACAACAGCGTCTACGGCCTCCCGCCGGAGGAGGCCACCCCGCATCCCGACCACGACGCGATCCGCGCGCTCGCCCGGCTGCTGCGCGACGGCGGTCGTCTGCTGCTCAGCGTCCCCTACGGCCGCTACGAGGACCACGGCTGGCTGATCAACTACGACGCCGAGCACCTCGACGCCCTCGTGGAGGCCTCGGGCCTGCGCGTCAAGGACGCGACCTACTACGAGCAGCGCGGCGGCTGGACGCGCTGCGACCGCGACGAGGTCCGCCACCGCGGGTACCGCTCCCTGGGCGTCCCGCACGCCGGCGCGGTGGCGCTCCTCGAGCTCGCACGCTAGCCACCACCCGCGACAGGGACCCTTCACCAGTGGACGCCATCCTCACGACCACGTCTCCGAGCACGCGCGACGCCGCCCACGCCGCGATGGTGTCGGCGCGACGCCACCACCCCGACGCCACCGCGGTGGTGGTGTCCACCGACGGGGAGGGCCTCACCGGCGTCGCCGGCGACATCATCGCCCTGCGCGACATCGAGACGCCCCGGGGCGTGCTCGCCAGCTGCACCCTCGACGAGCGCAACCAGGCGCTGTACGCGCTGCCGTTCGCGCTCGAGCGGGCGCTGGAGCAGCACGAGTCGGTGGTGTTCGTGGCGCCCGGCTGCCTCGTGACCGCCCCCATGGAGGAGGTCGAGGAGCAGCTGGCCGCCCACGCCCTCGTGCTCGTGCACCCCACGCTCAGCGAGGACCTGCACTCCCTGGCGCCGCACCTGCACCGGCTCACCCGCACCAAGGAGCTGCTGTCCGACCGGATCGTGGCCGCCCGCCGCGAGGCGCTGCCGATCCTGCGCCGCTGGCAGGACACGGTGCAGGAGACGTTCTTCGACATCTACCAGCGGCGGCCGGAGGACATCACCAGCCGCCTGCTCGGCATGCTGATCGGCACCGCCGACGTCGGCGTGGCCGGCACGCGCACGCTCACCACCTGGGTCGACTACGCCGCCGTCAAGTCCGGGCGGGCCCGCGGCGAGGACACCGCGGTCATCACCGTCGACCACCTCCTCGACGCCGTGCGCCGCGACATCCGCGACGACAACGCCGAGGGGCGCGACGTCGAGTGGCAGCTGCTGGCCGACAACGTCCACGACTCGCGGCCGCTGGAGCCGTTCCTGCCCCTGCTCGCCGCGTCCGTCCTGGCGTGCCCGCGGCGCGCCGAGCCGGAGGACGCCTTCCGCCGCCTGCTGCTCGACCTGCGCCGGGCCGCCGACCCGACCGGCAGCCGCTGGGGCCGCGACGACGAGGCGGCCTTCATCCGCTGGCTGTACGACCGCAACCCCGCCGGGCTCACGCGCATCGCCCACCTGTACTGGCGCCGCCGCGACGACCTGCGCGCCGCCTTCCCCAACGTCAAGGAGGACCCCAGCGGCCTGCGCGCCTGGAGCGTGGCGCACGCGGCCGACGAGGTCGGCGGCGACCTGTTCACGCACCCGGCGGTCGTCACGCCTCCCGCGGAGGCGGCCGCCCGTGCGGCGCTGTCGGCCTCGCCGCCGGCGTCGGAGCGCGGCGCCCTCGGCCTGGACC
>ERZ777003.3629-NODE-3629-length-14593-cov-12.812354_pt1 | contig 14593 bp, 14 predicted proteins | sample MGYA00374956_ERZ777003 | MGnify/ENA primary metagenome ERZ777003 (study PRJEB29302, sample SAMN06268252) | bioreactor metagenome | isolation source: Joint BioEnergy Institute, California, USA | place: USA:Joint BioEnergy Institute, California, USA | collected... | reverse complement strand
GGCTCAGACGAAGTCGGAGTCGTACCGCCGGGCGACGGCGCGTGCCTCGGGCCCGCCGGGGTCGAAGGCCTCGCCCAGCCGGGCGGCCAGCTCGGCGAACTCGTCGAAGGCTCGCTCGGCGCCGCCGGGCACCATGCTGACGAGCACGCGGCCCGGCCGGTCGCCCGCGACCCGGGGCGAGTGCACCGTGCCCCGGGGGACGAAGACGAACGAGCCGGGCGGGGCCCGGTGGACCGTGTCGCCGACGAGGAACTCGAACTCGCCGTCGAGCACGTAGAACAGCTCGTCGGTGTCGTGGTGGACGTGCGGCGGCGCGGCGAACCCGGGCGCGCTCGTCGCCTCCAGTACCGCGATCGAGCCGCCGGTGTCCTCGCCGCCTGCCTTGACGACCAGCCCCTCGGGGCCGGGGATCGCCCGGCCGCCGCCGGCGGGGACGACGACGGGCTCGGGGGTCGGTGTCGTGGTGTCCTCGGTGTGTGCCATGCGGCCCACCGTCCCCCCGCGGGCGCCGGCCGCACCATCCCCCGATCGGGGGGTTGTGGCCGCCGGGGACCCGGGGGACACTGGTCGGGTCATGGACCGCGCGTCGGCAGCCCTCCGCCGGCGGCGCCGAGACGAGCTCCTGCGGCGGGCGGCGGCGGCGACCGACGTCATGGGCGTGTTCGACGCGGCCGCCCGGCGGCTCCGGGCCCTGGCACCGTACGACGCGGCGGCGTGGGTGTCGGCCGACCCCGTCACCGGGTTGCCGACGGGTCCCGCCCTGGTCGAGGACCTGGAGGGCATCACCCAGGCGCTCTGCTCGGAGCACTGGCGCCGAGAGTTCGTCGTCGACGACGTGCACCTGTTCCGCCGGCTGGCGCGCGCCCCCGTCCCCGCGGGCGCGCTGCGGGCCGCGGTCGACGACCCGGCGGCCAGCGGGCGCTGGCGCACCTTCCTCCGGCCACTCGGCTTCGACGACGAGCTGCGGGTCGTGCTCCGGGCCGGCGGCGCCACCTGGGGCACGGTCACGCTGTGGCGCCGGGAGGGGCGTCCCCGCTTCGGGCTCGACGAGGTGCGGCTGGTGGCGGGCCTGTCGACACCGCTCGGGGAGCTGCTGCGCGCCCGTCACCGCCCGGCGGCGGGGGCGGGGCCCGGCGGGCCGGCCGCGCCGCCCGGCCACCTCCTGTTCGACACCGACGCCCGCCTGGTCGCGGCCGACGACGCCGGCCGCCGCTGGCTCGACGAGCTCCTCGCCGCCGAGGCGCCGGCGGCCCGGGTCCCGACCGACCTCGGGGTCGAGGTCCCGCTGTGGATGGTCGTCCTCGTCCTGCGGGCGGGGGTCCGGGGCCCCGACGGGGCCGGGCCGAGCGCCCGGGCGCGCTCGGCCGCGGGGACCTGGCTCACCTGCCACGCCGGCGCCCTCCGCGGCGCCGGCGGCACGCCCGACCACGTCGCCGTCACGGTGGGCCCGGCGACCCCGGCCGAGGTGGCGCCCATCGTCGCCGACGCCTACGAGCTCACCGCCCGCGAGCGCGAGGTGGCCGCGCTCGTCGCCCGCGGCGCCGGCACCGGCGAGATCGCGGCCGCCCTCGCGCTCTCACCCCACACCGTGCGCGACCACGTGAAGTCCGTGCTCCGCAAGGTCGGGGTGGCCAGCCGGGGCGAGCTGGTGGCGACGCTCTTCGCCAAGCAGGTCGAGCCGGACCGCGTCCGGCGTGTCCGGCGCCACCCCGGCTAGGGGCCGGGTTCGGCCGTCGAGGCCGTATCGTCGGTCCCGTGGTGACGTGACCACCCGAGGAGCTCCCGATGGCGATCCAGTCTCCCCACAGGCCCCCGACGACCGCCGAGGCGGCCCCGCCGCTGGAGGTCGGCGGCACCCTGGTCGACCTGTTCTTCGACCGTGTCTCCCGGTGGGCCGACCGCACGGCCCTCCGCCACGTGGTCGACGGCACCTGGCGCGCGATCACCTGGCGCGAGTACGGCGACGCCGTGCGCGAGGCGGCCGCCGGGCTCGTGGCGGTCGGCGTCCAGCCGGGCGACCGGGTCGGCATCCTGGCCGGCAACCAGCCGCGCTGGCACATGGCCGACATCGCGATCATCACCGCGGGGGCCGTGTCGGTGCCCGCGTACCCGACCGGCGCGGCCAGCCAGGTGGCCCACGTCTTCGGCCACTCGGGCGCCCGGGTCGCCTTCGTCGGCGACCGCGACCAGCTCGCCAAGGTGCTGCTCGCCCGCAACCGCCTGCCCGCCCTGGAGCGGGTCGTCATGCTGACCGACCCGCCCGACGGCATGGACGACGACCTGCTGCTCACCTTCGACGACCTGCGCTCCCTCGGCCGGCAGCACCTGGCGGAGCACCCCGACGTCCTGCGCGAGCGGTCGCGGGGCATCGAGGCCGACGACGTCGCCACCCTCGTCTACACCAGCGGCACGACGGGCCCGCCCAAGGGGGCGATGATCACCCACGCCAACATCACCGCCACCATCGAGTCGCTGACCAGCATCGTCAGCGTCGGCCCCGACGAGCGGTTCCTGTCGTTCCTGCCCCTCTCCCACGTGGCCGAGCGGGTGGTCAGCCACATCGCGCAGATCGTCTCCGGCGGGGAGACGTGGTTCGCCCGCAGCCTGGCCACCGTCCCCAAGGACATCCAGGACTGCCGGCCGACGATCTTCTTCGCCGTGCCGCGCGTGTGGGAGAAGTTCGAGCAGGGCGTGCGGGCCGGCGTCGCCCAGCAGCCGGCGCCCGTCCAGCGGCTGTTCGAGCGCTACGAGGCGCTCGGGCTCCGGATGGTGGCCGAGCGGGAGGGCGGGCCCCGGGTGCCGCTCGCCGACCGGCTCGCCTACATGGTGCTCGACCGCACGCTCGGCGCCCGCGTCCGCCGGCAGATGGGCCTCGACAAGGGCCGGATCTTCGTGTCGGCGGCGGCGCCGATCCACGCCGACCTGGTGCGGTGGTTCCACGCCATCGGCATCCCCATCGCCGAGGTCTACGGTCAGACCGAGGACTGCGGGCCGACGACCATGAACCGCCCCGGCCGCATCCGCATCGGGACGGTGGGGGAGCCCCTGCCCGGCGTCGAGGTCAAGATCGCCGAGGACGGCGAGATCCTCGTCCGGGGGCCCAACGTCTGCGCCGGCTACTGGGACGACCCGGCGGCCACCGCCGAGCTCCTCGAGGACGGCTGGATGCACTCGGGCGACCTCGGTGTGCTCGAGGACGGCTACCTGCGGATCGTGGGCCGCAAGAAGGACCTGCTCGTCACCTCGACGGGCAAGAACATCGCGCCGCAGGACATGGAGACGGCGCTGCAGAACCATCCCTTCATCTCCCAGGCCGTCGTCGTCGGCGACGGCCGCAAGTACCTGACGGCCCTGATCGCCCTCGACGACAGCGCGGTGGCGAGCCGGCTGCAGGCCACGAAGGGCCACGGCAGCACCGAGGACCTGGCCACCCACCCGGTCGTCCAGGAGGAGATCGCCAAGGCCGTCGCCGAGGTCAACGCCGAGCGGTCGCGCGCCGAGCAGATCAAGGACTGGCGCATCCTGCCCCGGGAGCTGACCATCGCCGGCGGCGAGCTGACGCCGACGCTCAAGGTCAAGCGCGACGTCGTGCTCCGGCGGTTCGCCGACCTGGTCGAGGAGATGTACGCGGGCTGACCGGCGCGGCCGGCGCCACCGCAGTGCCGCGCCGGTCGGCCGGCGCGGCGGTGCTCGCGTCGTCCCGTGCCACCGCGCCGGCCGTGCCCGCCGGTGCGCCGGCCGCCCGGGGCTCAGCCCGGGCGGCCCTGCACCGAGATGCTGATGGCGTCGTGCGCCCGCCGGACGCCGCGCAGCGCCGCGAGCGCCCGCACGGCGACGGCCTGCTCCACCGCCTTGTCGAGGGGAGCGGGGAGTGGGAGCTCGAGCAGCACCTGCAGGGTCCGGCCCTCGGGCGTGATCCTGCAGGCGACCTCGGCGGCGTCGAGGCCGTGGTCGGCGAGCAGCGGCCCCAGCATCGTCGTGACCGCCCCCTCGAGCGGGGCGAACCCCGTCGCGGCCGCCTGCTCGGCGGCGGCCACGAGCGGCGTGTCGCCGTCCGCCCGGCCGGCGAGCACGGGGTCGTAGGCCTCGGACGAGCCGACGTCCGCCGTCGCCACCACCGGGACGCCCGCCCGCACCGCGCAACCGACGCCGGCCTCGTACGGCGTCGGGTCCGTGGCGGTGGCGTCGCGGGCGAGCACGGCCACGTCGGCGGCGCCCTCCTCCACGGGGCAGTCGCCCGGCCGCTCGACGCCACGGCACGGGAACGCCGGCCGGCCGTCGTCGTGGCACCGGACGACCCGGTGGCCGGCGGCCGCGAGGTCGGCCACGGCGGTGGCGCCCGCGCCCGGCCTGCTCTCGATGACCAGGACGTCGAGGTGTCGGCTCATGGGCCGATCATCCGACCACGGGGCGGCCGGCGACAGGGACCATCGGACGCCGCGCGTGTGACGAAGGTCCCGAGGCGACGGGGGCCGATCCGGCGCGCTCGGCGTGCGTGGACCACAATGGGTGGGTGCGGGCGATCCACGACCTCCTCGCCGCCGTGCGCGGGTCCGCCGCCGACCGCCTGCGGCGGCTCCACCCCACCGCCGTCGTCGGCGCCGCCGGCCTCGTCGTGTGCCTGCTCTTCGTGGCCGCCTTCGGCGCGCTCGACGACGACGGCCGCGACCTCTCGCCGACCGCCGGCGCCGCCCGCGGCGCGCCCGAGGCGGCGGTCGGCGGGGAGGCCCCGGCGACCACCGGGCTGGTGGCCGGTGCGGACGACCCGGTGACGGACGGCGCGGTGGCGGGCGACCGGGCCGCCGGCCCGCCGGCCCCGGCGGTGACCGCCGCGACCGCCGGCGGGGGCGGGGTCGACGCGACGCCGGACGCCGGACCCGTCACGACCGGTCCGACGGCGACCGATCCCGCGCCGCCGCCGGCGACGGGGACCGAGCCGCCCGCGGGCACGACGACATCGACGACCCCCGCGCCCACCGAGCCCCCGCCGGGCACGACGACGACGGCGCCGCCGGCGCCCGACCTGCTCGCGCCGCTGCGGCCCCTGCTCGAGCTCCTCGGCCTCGGCTGAGCCGGGCCCGGCCCGCCCGGTCACCGGCGCATCGGCCACACTGGCACCCATGCGGGCCTGCCGGACCCTCCTCGCCCTCACCGCCGTCGTGGCCGCCGCGGGCGCGTGCGTGCACGCGGCGGTGCCCGAGTCGCTGCCCGAGCCGACGACGACCACCCTCGAGGCCGCCGCCCCGCCCGCGGAGGAGCCCGACTGCGGCGACCCGGTCGCCAGCCTGCGGCCCACCGGGCCGGCGACGACCGAGGTGCCGCCCGACAGCTACATGGCCGAGATCCAGCGGCGCGGTCACCTGCGGGTGGGCACCGACGTCGCCACCATGCAGCTCTCGAGCGTCGATCCCCAGACCGGCGAGTTCGAGGGCTTCGACGTCGACATCGCCCGGGAGGTCGCCGCCGCCCTGTTCGGCGACCCCGACCGCATCGTCTTCGTCGGCATCCCCTCCAGCGACCGGGTGGCGGCGCTGGTCGAGGGGCGGGTCGACCTCGTCGCCTCGACGTTCACGCCGACCTGCGGCCGGCGCCAGGACATCGAGTTCTCGACCGACTACTACACGTCGAAGCAGCAGGTGCTGCTGCCCCGCAGCGACCCGGCCCGCACCGTCGAGGACCTGGCGGGCCGCCGGATCTGCGCGTCGGCCGGCACGACGACCCTGGCCAACCTGGCCGAGCTGCCCGGCGTCGAGCCGGTGCCCGCCGCCGAGCGGGCGGACTGCCTGGTCATGATGCAGCGGGGCGAGGCCGACGGCATGTCGACCAACGACACCATCCTCGTCGGGTTCGCCGCGCAGGACCCGACGCTGCACATCGTCAGGGTCGACATCAGCACCGAGCCGACCGCGCTCGGCCTGCCCAAGGGCCACCCCGAGTGGGTCCGCTACGTCAACGCCGTGCTGGAGGACGTGCGGGCCTCCGGGCGGTGGCAGGAGCTGTACGACACCTGGCTGGCGGACCTGCTCGGCCCGAGCGACGGGCCGCCCGAGCCGACCTACGTCGACTGATCCCCGACCATGGCGTCGACCCTCGCCGACCACCTGCACGCGACACGCGCCCGGGGCGCCTCGCCGTCCGAGGCCGTGCTCGACGCGGTCACGAGCTGGGTGGCCGACCGGGGGATGGCGCTCTACCCGGCGCAGGAGGAGGCGATCCTCGAGGTCTGCGCCGGGAGCAACGTCGTCCTGGCCACCCCGACCGGGTCGGGCAAGTCGCTCGTCGCCCTCGCCGCCCACGCCGTGGCGCTGGTCGAGGGCCGGCGCTCCTTCTACACGGCGCCCATCAAGGCGCTGGTGTCCGAGAAGTTCTTCGACCTGTGCCGCGAGCTCGGCTCCGAGCGGGTCGGCATGCTCACCGGCGACGCCTCGGTCAACCCGGGCGCCCCGGTCGTCTGCTGCACGGCCGAGATCCTGGCCAACCTCGCCCTGCGCGACGGCGAGCGGGCGGACGTCGGCCAGGTGGTCATGGACGAGTTCCACTTCTACGCCGACCCCGACCGGGGGTGGGCGTGGCAGGTGCCGCTGCTCACGCTGCCGCAGGCGCAGTTCCTGCTCATGTCGGCGACCCTCGGGGACACCCGCCGCTTCGAGTCCGAGCTGACCGAGCGCACGGGCCGGCCGACGGTGGCGGTCCGCAACGCCACCCGCCCCGTGCCCCTCGAGCTCGAGTACCGAACCACGCCGCTGCACGAGACGATCGACGAGCTGCTCGCCACCGACCGGGCACCGGTCTACGTCGTCCACTTCACCCAGCAGTCGGCGGTCGAGCGGGCGCAGTCGCTCATGAGCATCAACGTGTGCACCCGAGAGGAGAAGGACGCCATCGCCCGGGCCATCGGGGGCTTCCGGTTCGGGCCCGGCTTCGGGCGCTCGCTGGCCCGCTTCGTCCGCCACGGCATCGGCGTCCACCACGCCGGGATGCTCCCGAAGTACCGCCGGCTGGTGGAGCGGCTCGCCCAGGAGGGCCACCTCAAGGTCATCTGCGGCACGGACACGCTGGGCGTCGGCATCAACGTGCCCATCCGCACGGTCCTGTTCACGCAGCTGTGCAAGTACGACGGGGCGACCTCGCGGCTGCTCACCGCCCGGGAGTTCCACCAGATCGCCGGCCGGGCGGGCCGGGCCGGCTTCGACACCGTCGGCCACGTGTGGGTGCAGGCACCCGAGCACGTCATCGAGAACCAGCGGGCGCTGGCCAAGGCCGGCGACGACCCCCGCAAGCGGCGGAAGGTGGTCCGGCGCAAGCCGCCCGCCCGGGGCTACGTGCCCTGGGACGAGAACGTCTTCCAGCGCCTGGCGGCATCGCCGCCCGAGCCGCTGACCTCGCAGTTCAAGGTGTCGCACACCATGCTGCTCAACGTCCTCGACCGGCCGGGGGACGGCTGCGAGGCGCTGAAGCGGCTGCTGCTCGACAACCACGACCCCCGCCCGCGCCAGCGCCAGCACATCCGCCGGGCCATCGCCATGTACCGCTCGCTCGTGCGGGCCGGCGTCATCGAGCGGCTGGACGAGCCCGACGAGGACGGCCGCCGGGTGCGGGTGACCGTCGACCTCCAGATCGACTTCGCCCTCCACCAGCCGCTGTCGCCCTTCGTGCTCGAGGCGATCCGCCACCTCGACCCGGCCGATCCCGACTACCCGCTCGACGTCCTGTCGGTCGTCGAGTCGGTGCTCGAGGACCCCGCCGTCGTGCTCTGGGCCCAGCTCGACCGGCTGAAGGCCGAGACCCTCGCCCGGCTGAAGGCCGAGGGCGTGCCCTACGAGGAGCGGATGGCCGAGCTCGAGCGGCTCGAGCACCCCAAGCCCCTCGCCGAGCTGATCGAGCCGCTGTTCGAGCGCTACGCCGCCGAGCACCCGTGGGTGGCCGACCACGAGATCCGCCCGAAGTCGGTGGCCCGCGACATGTACGAGCGGGCGATGACCTTCGCCGACTACATCGGCCACTACGGGCTGGCCCGGGCCGAGGGCCTGGTCCTGCGGTACCTGACCGACGCCTACAAGGGCCTGGTCCAGACCGTCCCCGAGGACGCCAAGACCGACGAGCTGTACGACCTCACCGAGTGGCTGGGCGCGACGGTCCGCAGCGTCGACTCCAGCCTGCTGGACGAGTGGGAGCAGCTGCGGTCGCCCGACCCGAGCGCGGCCCACGAGGCGGCGCGGGCGGCGGCCGAGCCGGCGGCCCCGACCGCCCTCACCGCCAACCCTCGGGCCTTCCGGGTCATGGTCCGCAACGAGCTGTTCCGGTGGGTCGAGCTGCTGTCCCGGCGGGCCTACGCCGAGCTGGCCGCCCGCCTGCCCGGGCGGGAGCACACCGCCGAGCGGCTCGCCGCGGCGATGGCGCCCTACTGGGAGGAGCACGACGCCATCGGCATCGGGCCCGATGCCCGCAGCGCGGCGCTGTTCCAGGTGGAGGAGCAGCCCGACGGCTGGCTCGTGCGCCAGGCGCTCGACGACCCCGAGGGGCACCGGGACTGGGCGATCCACGCCCGGGTCGACCTCGAGGCGTCCGACGAGGAGGGCCGCCCGGTGGTCGAGCTCCTCGCCATCGACGACCGCTGACGCGCCGGCACCCGGGGCGGGCAGCCGCGGCCCCGGGGACTTCCGGCCCTCGTCGTCGCCGCCACCCTGCGCGCACCATGGGGCCATGAGCACCATCGACGGGCCGGAGACCGGCATCGTGGCGACCCTCGTCACGCCGGAGGCCGCGGACGCCATGGCCTGGCACCCGCTCGCGCCGCACGAGGGCGTCGAGTACAAGCTGTTCTGGCGGTCGGGGAAGTCCGTCGCGGGCCTCATGCGCCTGCAGCCGGGGGCGCGGCTCGAGCGCCACACCCACCGCGCCTCCCACCACCACATGTGGATGGTCGAGGGCAGCGCCCAGCTGCTGGGCCGGACGGTCGGCCCCGGCACCTACGTGCACATCCCGGCCGGCATCGAGCACGGCCTCGAGGCGGGGGACGAGGGCTGCACCCTCGTCTACCTCTACCTGCGGGAGCCGGGCTACGAGGGGTCGGCCGGCTGAGCCGTGCGGGCCACGACGTAGGCCACGAAGCCGTCGACCGAGGCCACGGCGGGGTAGTCCCGCTCGGGGATGTCGAGGCCGGTCTCGTCGTGCACGGCCTCGACCAGCCGCACGACGTCGATGGAGTCGAGGTCGACCTGGTCGCCGATCGGCACGGCCGGGTCGAGCGCGTCGAGGTCGACCTCGGGCGCGATCGTCGCCAGCAGGCGGGCCAGCAGCGCCCGGGCCTCGGCGGGGCTCACCGGGCCTCCCCGCCGGCGGCGGGACGGTCGCGGCGGTCGGGGGTCATGGCGGCTCCTCCGGTCGTGGGCGGCGTGGACGGCACCCCGGCGGCTCGCAGGGCGCGCCGCACGATCTTGCCGCTCTCGGTGCGCGGCAGCTCGGTCACGAAGTCGACCGTGCGGGGCGCGACGCCCGGCCCCAGGTGCCGGCGGGCGTGGGCCAGCAGCTCGGCCCGCAGGGCGTCGCCGGGCTCGGCCCCCGGCGCGGGGACGACGGCGGCGGCCACCGCCTCGCCCGCCACCGGGTCGGGCACGCCGAACGCGGCCGCCTCGGCGACCGCCGGGTGGCGGCGGAGCACGCCCTCGACCTCGACCGGCCCGACGAGGTGCCCGGCGGTGTTGATCACGTCGTCGGCACGGCCGACGAACCACAGCCAGCCGTCGGCGTCGCGGCGCACGAGGTCGCCGGTCAGGTACCAGCCGCCGGCGAAGCAGGCCCCGTAGCGGGCCTCGTCGCCCAGGTAGGTGCGGAACATCGACGGCCAGCCGGCCCGCAGCGCGAGCTCGCCCTCGATGCCGGGCCCCTCGACCGGCCGCACCCGCCCGTCGCGCACCACCGCCCGCCCGTCGTCGCCGAGGGCGAGCACCGCGGCTTCCACGCCGGGCAGGGGGCGCCCGAGCGACCCCGCGGGCGCCGTGCCGTCGAGCGGCGTCGCCACCATGATCCCGCCGGTCTCGGTCTGCCACCAGGTGTCGACGACCGGGGCCCCGAGGGCCCGCCGGGCCCAGGCGGCGAGGTCGGCGTCGAGCGGCTCGCCGACGCTGGCCACGAGGCGCAGGCGGCCCAGGTCGTGGCCGCGGAGCAGGTCGTCGCCGGCCCGGGCCAGGAGGCGCAGTGCGGTCGGCGACGTGTACCAGACGGTGACGCCGGCCGACGCGAGCGTGCCGCACCAGCGGGCGGGGTCGGCCCGGCCCTCGAGGACGACGTTCGTGGCCCCGTGGGCGAGCGGGGCGACGACGCCGTAGGACGTGCCGGTCACCCAGCCGGGGTCGGCGGTGCACCAGAAGACGTCCTCGGGGCCGAGCCCGAGCGCCCAGGCGGCGGTGGCGCGGTGGGCGACGACGGCCTCGTGGACGTGCACGGCGCCCTTGGGCGTGCCGGTCGTCCCGCTGGTGAAGTGGACGAGCGCCTCGGCCCCGGGGTCGGTGGGCGGGATCGTCCAGTCGGCGGGTGCCTCGGCGAGCAGCCGGGTCAGGGCGACCGCCCCATCCCCGGCGTCGGTGGTGCCTGCCGGCCCGCCGCCGTCCACCAGCAGCACGTGCTCGAGCCGGGGGAGGCGGGGGCGGACGGGCGCCACCTTGCGCCGGTGGAGGCCGGGCGTCGTGACGAGGACCCGGGCGGCGGCCCGGGCGGTGCGCTCCCGCACCGGCTCGGGACCGAAGGAGGCGAACAGCGGGCAGGCGACCGCCCCGGCCTTGAGCGTGCCGAGCACGGCCACCTGGTGCTCGACGCCCGGGCCGAGCAGGGTGGCGACGCGGTCGCCGGGGCCGACGCCGAGCCCGGCGAGCACGTGCGTGAACCGGTCCGTCGCGGCCGCCAGCTCGGCGTAGGTCAGCGCCTCGACCCGGCCGTCCCGGCGGTGGCACCGCAGCGCGACGTGGTCGCGCCGGGGGCCGGCGGCGTGGCGGTCGACCGCCTCGTGGGCGATGTTCAGGCCCCGGCCGCCCGGCAGGCCGGCCAGCTCGCGCCGGGCCTCGTCCCAGATCCGATCGTGCGCCATGCCGGCCTCCGCCGACCATCCTGCCCCGGCCGGTGCCACCGCCGCACCGGCCGGACGCGGGGTGGGCGGGGGACCTCCGGCCCTGGCCGCGCCCCGGCCGGCCGGGCAGGCTGGGGACGTGGAACGCCCCGGCACCCGGCAGGTCGACCTGGGGGACGGGCGGGCCCTCGTGGTGCGCCCGATGGCGCCGGGCGACGTCGACGGGCTGGTCGAGCTGTACGCCGGGCTGTCCGACGAGGACCGCTACCGGCGCTTCTTCTCCGCCTACCGGCCGGACCGGGCCTTCTTCGAGCGGGCGGTGGCGGTGTGGTCGCGGGGTGGGGCGGGCCTGGTGGCGGTCGAGGTCGACACCACCCGGCCCGACCGGCCGGAGCTGCGGATCGTCGGCGAGGCGAGCTACGAGCTGCTGCCGAGCGGCGACGGCGAGCTGGGCATGGCCGTGGCCGCCGACCGGCGGGGCTGGCTCGGCCCCTACCTGCTGGACGCCCTGCTGGAGGTGGCGGCGTCCCGGGGGGTGCCGAACCTGCGGGCCGACGTCCTGGCCACCAACGCGCCGATGCTGGCCCTGCTGCGGTCCCGGGGACACGCCTACCTGCCGACCAGCGACTGGGTGTCGCTGCGGCTGGTCATCGGCACCCGCGGCGACACCCCGGTCTGGTCCGGCGGGCCCGGGGGCGGCCTGCGGCGCCGCGGGCGCCTGCTGGTCGAGGCGCCGGGCGGGCGCTGGCACGGCACCGAGGAGGCCCGGGAGGCGGGCTTCGACGTCGTCACCTGCGCCGGCCCCCGCGCGGGCCGGCGGGGGTGCCCGGCGCTGGCCGGGCGGCCGTGCCCGCTGGTCGAGGGCGCGGACGCGGTGGTCGTGTCGCGCGCCCCGGACGACGAGCGGTGGCGGGCGCTGGTCGACGCCCACGCCGAGCTCCACCCCGGCGTCCCCGTCTGCATCGAGCCCCGCGAGGGCCCGGCCGGGCCGGAGACGCTCACGGTGGCGATCCTCGACCGGGTGACCGCGGCGCTCGCCGCCGCCGGCCACCCGCCGGCGCGCGACGAGGACGACGACGAGCGCGAGCCCCGGCGCGACGAGTGAAGCACCACCATGAGAGGTCACAGCCGTGCGCGTGACGTGGCAGGTGCGTTCGCACCTATCCACGAGCGGCTACGCGCCGTAGTCTTCGACCATGAGCACAGACGAGACCTCCGGCCTCGGCCAGGGCCCGGCCGACGAGCCGGGCGCCGGTACCCCGACCGGCGGCACCGGGTACCCGCCGCCCCCCGGGTCGTCCGGTCCGCAGGACGCGCCGCACCAGGACCGTCCCCCGGCCGGCGGGCCGCCTCCGGGCACGCCGCCGGGAGGCGGGGCGCCCCCACCCCCGGGTGGCGCCACGCCGCCGCCGGGTGGCGCGCAGCCCCCGCCCGCCGGTGGCTACGCCCCGCCGCCCGCCGGTGGCCACGCCCCGCCGCAGGGCGGCTGGTACCCGCAGGTCGGTGTCGTGCCCCAGCGCCTCGAGAAGCCGTTCTACAGCCCCGGCATCGTCATCCTGCTGTGGATCGTGACGTGCAGCATCTGGGGTGCGATCTGGACCTACCGCACGAACGAGGACCTGAAGAAGTACAACGGCGAGGGCCTCGGCGGACCCGTGGGCGTCGTGGTCTACCTGCTCCTGTCGCCCGTGCTGATGTTCACGATCCCCAACGAGATCGAGAAGATGTACCAGCGCGACGGCCGTCAGAGCCCGGTCTCGACGCTGTGGGGCCTGTGGTTCCTGCTGCCGATCATCGGCCACTTCGTCTGGTACCTGAAGGTGCAGGACGCGCTGAACGACTTCTGGATCGGCAAGGGGGCGCAGCCGGAGTGAGGCCGGTCGGGACGGGGCACCACCGAGCGGCGGGACGACCGCCGGACGAGCCCTGGTTCCCGCGCACGCCGCCGGAGGTGCCCCTCCCGCCGCAGCCGCCCGGGCCCGACCGGCCCGGGCCGCCGGTGCCGCCGGTCCCGATCGTCCCCGGGCCGGGCGGGCCGCTTGCCGGTGGCGAGGAGCTCCGCTCGCTCGTCTACGAGCGTCTGCTCGAGCGGCGCACGGTCATGCTCGACCGGCCGCTCGACGCCGAGGCGGCCTCCCTCGTCGCCGCCCAGCTCGTCTCGCTCGACGGCGAGGGCGACGGCCCCATCACGCTGGTCGTCAACAGCCCCGGCGGGCCGCTCGACGCCGTGCCCGCCGTGCTCGACGCCCTCGACCTCGTGCGAGGCCCGGTCGACACCACCTGCCTCGGGCAGGCGGGCGGCACCGCCGCCGTCGTGCTCGCCGCGGGGACCGGCCGCCGCCGGATCGGCCCGGGCGCGCACGTCCGGCTGCGCCTGGCCGAGGTCGAGCTGCAGGGGCCGGCCGACCGGATCGACGCCGAGGTGGCCCACCTGGCCGAGCTGCGCCGGGCGGTGATCGACCGGCTGGCCCGCTGCACCGGCCAGGAGCGCCGCCTCGTCGAGCGGGACGTCGACGCCGGGCGCAGCCTCTCGGCCCCGGAGGCCGTGACCTACGGGCTGGTCGACGAGGTCGTGGGCGCACCCGGCCGGGACCGGTAGGGTCCACCGCGGCGGGCGCCGTCACGACCAGGAGGTCCGCCATGCCCGCACGCACCGCGTTCGCCCGCTGGGACGGGAGCCTGCGCGAGGGCGCCGGGACGGTGCGCCTCGGCAGCGGCGCCTTCGAGGGCCGCTACTCGTTCGCCTCGCGGTTCGAGGACGGCCCGGGCACCAACCCCGAGGAGCTGATCGGGGCCGCCCACGCCGGGTGCTTCTCGATGGCGCTGACCGCCGGGCTCGAACGGGCGGGCTACCGGCCGGCGCTGGTCGAGACCACCGCCACCGTCCACGTCGAGCGAGGGGAGGACGGGTTCCGCATCCCCCGCATCGAGCTCGACTGCACGGCCGCGGTCCCCGGCATCGACGACGACGAGTTCCAGGCCCAGGCCACCGCGGCCAAGGAGGGGTGCCCGGTGTCCAAGGCGCTGGCCGGCACCGAGATCACGCTGACCGCCCGGCTCTCCGGCTGACCGGCCGACCCGGCGGGCCCCGGGCGGCGCCGCTCAGGCGATCTCGGCCAGCGCCCGGCGGATCCGGCGCTCGCTGACCGGGCGGGCGGTGCCGAGCACCTGGGCGAAGAGGCTGATCCGCAGCTCCTCCAGGTCCCAGCGCACCTGGACGACCGCCGGGTCGCGTCGCCGGGCGGGGGGCAGCGCGTCCACCGCCGCCGCGTAGGCGGCCTCCAGCTCGCGCACCCCGGCCATGGCCTCGCGGTCGCGGGCGGCGCGCTCGCCCAGCTTGTCGAGCCGGACCCGGATGCCCTCCAGGTAGCGACCGATGTCGGCCAGGCGGGCGAGGCCGGCGGCCCGCACGAACCCGGGCCGCACGAGGCGGTGCAGCTGCTCCCGCATGTCCGCGACCGCCGGCGCCAGCACCGGGGCCCGGACCTCGTCGAGCCGGCCGTCGAGGCGGGCGGCCGCCGCCACCAGCTC
>ERZ777003.3626-NODE-3626-length-14605-cov-7.294158_pt1 | contig 14605 bp, 13 predicted proteins | sample MGYA00374956_ERZ777003 | MGnify/ENA primary metagenome ERZ777003 (study PRJEB29302, sample SAMN06268252) | bioreactor metagenome | isolation source: Joint BioEnergy Institute, California, USA | place: USA:Joint BioEnergy Institute, California, USA | collected... | reverse complement strand
CGACTCAGGGCAATCCGCCCGCGAAAGTCCCCGGCTTACAAGCTGGCCGACTTCGAACGGGCGATGGAAGCGGCGCTCGAAGAAACCGGTAAAGCGATGATCCGTGACTTCAAGCGCACCGTCGCTACCTGGGAACACAAGCCGGACTTCCAGATCATGGGTAAGGTCTTCAAGGTTGGCAGGCGCGTGGTCAGCATCACCGTGGGTACCGACGATGAAATCTACGGATACGTATCGCTCGGCACCAGACCACACATCATCCAACCGCGAAGCAAACCGACACTCCTGTTCCGGCAGGGATACCGCGCGAAAACGAAACCGGGCCGCTTCCTGTCCAAACCCGGCGGCGCGTACGGCGACTGGGTGGCAGCAAAGGAAGTTCGCCACCCTGGCAACGAGCCGCGAGGCTTTGAAGAGCTGGTCCGTGAGCGGCATGAAAAGCGCGGCACGCTCGAAAAGGCAATCCAGAGCCGCTGGAATAAGCTGGGGGCCAAGTAAGGAGCAATCATGCGCGCTTCGACGCCAACGCTGCTGTCGCTGTTCGAGTGGGGCACGATCCTCGGCATCGATCCGTTCGAGCTTGCCGGGTTTATGTCTCCCATCGACCGTGACCGCGGCTGCGCTTCGGTCTTTTTCCAGTACCAGTACCAGCAGGATTTCCTGAGCCGGGAAGAAGTCGCGAGCACGATCGCGGCGGCAGAAGCGGCGATCGCCGATCATCTCGGCTACTGGCCAGCGCCTGTGTACACGAGCGAAATGATCACTTACCCGCGTCCGGCAGCGTCATGGTTGACGGTCCCTGCGGTTGCCCTGCCCGTGCGCTGGGCTAAAGTGCATGGCGCTGGAACGTTTGCTCGTGAGGAAATCAGCGCGTCGAGCCCTGTGACACTCAGCGACGAAGACGGTGATGGGGTAAACGAGACTTTCACCGTGACGCAGGCAACCGGCGTGACGGATCCGGAGGAGATCGCCCTGTACTACATTGCGGCGGACCGGCTCGGCGCGCCCCTGGATGAAACGTGGCGCATTCGTCCGTTGAACGTAACGATCAGCGGCGGCGTGGCCACGATCACGGGGCATGCGTCGCTGCTTGCGAAACCTGACCGGACCCACCGGTTCGACGTCGAGCCGCTCGACTATACCGACGCTGCAAACTATGTCACGAACGTTGCTGTGTATCGCGTTTATCGGGACACGACGGCAACGGAAGCCGCGCCCAAGCAGGGGCGAGCGATCTGGGACAGCGCCGCGCGGCCCTGCGTATATGCGCCATGTGAGCAAACAAGCCGCCCCATCTGCGTCGTGGACAGGTACACAGACAGCGCGCAGGTTCGCATTGCCCCTGTCAGTACGTCGACGTGTGCAGGCTGGCGGAACCCTGACGCTGTCGAGGTGCATTATCTCCACGGCGTGCCACAGGTGAACGGGCGTATGGACCGGACGATGGCCGAAATCGTGGCCAGACTGGCAACGGCCTGGCTGCCGGTCGAAAAGTGCGGCTGCGAGCGCAGCAACCGCATTATCAGTTACTGGCGCGCGCTGATGAATATGGATGAGACTGGCGGCGAGCCGCGTCCGCTGACGATTGGCGAAGTCGATAATCCGTTCGGGCCGCGCCGCGGCGCTGTCTGGGCATGGAACAGGGTGCAAGCGCTTAAACACGGCGCACGCGCCAGTGTGCCTTAGCACCGCTCCTGCCCGAACTCTTTCAAAGCATTCTTGAACTGGCAAAAGGAGCGAGAGCAACATGAGCCAGACACTCCGTCTCGGTGACGCGCGGGTGTTTCTACAACCGCTCGGCATCAGCCCCGCCAATCCTTACCGGTACATGGGGCGTATGAGTCTCGACGGTCCTGAGCAGGGGCAGGGCGAACCGACGCCGATTTATGAGCCGTCGAGCACTCAGCGCAATGCCTGGGTTATCGTCGATGAAGCGCCGACGGTCCCGGACCTCGGATCGACCGATTTCACGCAACAGATGGACCTCAGCCTGTCTGACGTCTGGTGGGACATCCGCCGCCGCAACTGCGTGTTCAATCTACAGATCACGCTCGGTCGTTGCAATCGCCCGGACGATTTCAACGACTGGCAGGCGAAAATCCTGCTGGACCGGGCGCGTCTCACCAACTTCACGCTGCCCACGCTCAATCCGCTCTCAGGCGAAGATAACGCCGGGGGCGAAATGACCGGTTCGCTGTCGTTCCGAGATATCGTGCGCATCGTGCCCATCCGCTTCTCGCAGAAGGACTCGGAGTCTATCACGACCGAACTGCTGGACGTGCTATTCTACGGCGATATCCAGTGTGGTGACTGCGGCCCTGCGAGCGACGGCTGCGACCGCGCTTACATCCTGTCACTCGCGCCTTCAGGTGGCAAGAGTTCCATCCTGTATACGCTCAACGGTTTCGGGTCGCTTGCATCTCTCACGATTTCGACGCTAGGCGCGGACGAGAGCGGTTCGGCGATGGCCGTCGTCGGTGACAGCCTGGTTGTCGTGAGCGAGGACAGTAACAGCCATCACGTCATCAGTCTCAGCGATCTGAACGCCGGTATCGATGGCTGGGCGGAAGTCGCGACCGGATATGTGCCTGACGGTGAACCGCGGGCGATCTACAGCCGGTCTGCAGCTGAGACGTTCATCGCTGGGGCCGGCGGGTATATCTACCTGCTCGAAACCCCGACCGGCGGTGTGTCTCCGGTCACGGACGGCAGCCTCACGGCTCAGGACCTAAACGCCATTCATGGCAACGGGCGTACAATCGTCGCAGTCGGCGATGCCAACGCCGTGCTGATGTCGAGCAACGACGGCAAGAGCTTTAGCGCGGTAACTGGCCCGGCTGTTGGTGTGGCGCTCAACACCGTCTGGGTCATGACCGACTACATCTGGTTCATCGGCGCTGCGGACGGTAGTCTGTACTACACGCTCGATGCCGGGCGGACCTGGACAGAAATCGCGCTGCCCTCCGGCACGACCTCGGTCAACCATATCGTCTTCGAAGAAGATGAAGGTGGGCAGACGGTCGGCTATCTGGCAACGTCTCACGGCTCTGGAGCGCGTGTGTACCGTACCACGGATGGCGGCCATTCCTGGCACTATACCGGTTCGCCGATCAGCGGTCTGCCTTCGAGCGCGCAGCGCATCAACCGCCTCGCGGTCTGCGGCGCGAATATGGTTGCTGCTGTCGGTCTCGGCCCCGACACGGATGGCATCGCCGCCGTTGCAAGCTAAGACCGTGTTTCAATAAGGGGCGGCGCAAACCGCCCCTTATCCACTTGCAGTCAGGAGAACAGATGCGACGCGAATATACAACCCGTTCAGGCGTGACACTGATACTCCGGCCGGTTCCTTGGCTGGCTTTCCAGCGACTGGAGATCGAGTGGGAGAAGAAGCGCCCACGCGTGCCTGTCGTTCAAGTCGAGATCGGCGATGGCCAGTTCCGTGAGGAAGAGAACCCCGACTCGCCTGAGTACCAGGAGGCGCTCGCCCAATGGGAAAACCAGAAGGGCACGGCGGTGTCGGAATACTTCTTTATTGCGGGCATTGCTAACAAGCCTGATGAGGAGTTTCTGGAACTCCATCGTGAGGTGTTTCCGGAGGCGACCGACAACCAACTGAAAGCGATGTGGGTGTCTTCGGTTGTCGAGCCGGATGAAGCTGGCGATCTGATTGACAGCATCATGAGCCAGACGATGGCAACGGAGAAGGGGATCGCGGAAGCGAAGGCATCATTTCCCGGAGCCAACGATCAACGGGACGCCAGTGAGCCGGTACCGGTTTCGAAATCCCCCAGGAGCAAACGTTCATAAACCGCTGTACATGATCGAAGAAGAGGCGCGGCGCTGGGCAGGATTTAGTGCTGAGGAATACAACGCCCTTCCCGGTACGATGCGGTGGGTTGACCCAGAGCGCGATGTGACTTGCAAAGCGCTCGTGATTGCGCTGTATCAGGTGCACTTGCTGACCGAAGCGGCAATACAGGACAGCATGACCAAGCGTAGAAGCGGACGGTAAACAACGGATGGCCAAACTCCCACGCGTTGGCGTTGAAGTGGTTGTCGCTGGCAAGGCGGCTTTTGATCGGGCGATAAACGCCGTCAACCGATCGATTGACGACGCTGGCCGCCGCGCCGAACAGGCAGCCCGGCGCACACAGGTGCTGGACCGTGCGTATGAGCGCATGGGCACTGCCGCGATCAGGGCTCAGGGCATCATGAGTAGGGCGATGTCCGGTATCACGTCGGCGGTTGGCGGCATGGCGCCCAAAGTCGTTGCCGCCATCGGCACAATTGCCTCGGCGCTGACTATCACGCTCTCGGTGGCGATTGGTATTGCCATTGCAGCAGTGACCTCGCTTGTCGGCGCCTTTGCTGCGCTGGCCGGACGTGGGGCGGCTTACGAAGGCATCATCAACAGCTTCGAAGCACTGACCGCCTCGGTGCAAATCAGCGCTAATGCACTGATGACGGACCTTCGAACCGCAGCAGCCGGGACAATCAGCGATCTTGACCTGCTGCGCACGGCCAATCTTGCGCTGGCCGGTGCATCCGGCGAAACGGGCAAGTTCTTTGGCGAGTCTCTGCCAAAACTGCTTGAAATCGCGCGGGCGCAGGCTCGTGCGACCGGGCAGGATGTCGACTTCCTCTTCAATTCGCTGATTACCGGTATCAAGCGCGGCTCGCCCCTCCTGATTGACAATACCGGCCTCGTGCTGAAAGTCAGCGAGGCGAACGAAGCCTACGCTGAGAGCCTCGGCAAAACTGTCGAGCAGTTGACGGCGCAAGAGCAGCAGATGGCGCTTTTGCACGCCACGCTCGAAGCCGGCGAGGTCGCACTACAAACTTACGGCAACGCGTCTGAGACGCTGGCGGAAAAGATTGCACGCGCCCGTGCGTCCATCACCAATATCCTTGACTATCTGGCGATTGCGTTCCAGCCCGTCGCCAAAGCGATCATGGACACAGTCAACAGCGTCCTGACCGACATCGCTGGGTTTGTGCGCCAGGCTGTTCCGTGGCTTCAGGCGCTTGGACAGATATTCATAAACGCCATTCGCCCGTTTCTGACCCAGATCAGCGGCGTGGCGAATAACCTAAACAGCCCTGGCGCGGCGCGTGCCTTCTTTAAAGGTGCGGCCAACACCTTTGGCAGTTTCCTGCGCGGCGTGGTGCTGATTGGCGCACAGATCATCCAGGCCGTCGCAGATATTGCGAATGCGATTGCCGACTTCCTGATCGGCGAATCCCCACCGCCCAAAGGCCCACTGTCGACCATCGACCAGGGTGGGCGCAACGTTATGCTCGCGTGGCTGGACGGCCTCCTTGGGGGATTTTCGCTTGAACCGGTGGAACGTGTTGCGCGACAGGTCACTGAAGCGCTTGGCCCTATCGCGTCTTTCACGCTGGAACAGGTCGAGTCTCGCCTTGCCCAGCTTGACGCTGCACTGAAACCGTTCCAGGACCGTCTCAGCATCGTCAAGGCCGACTTCGACGCCATCACGAAGATTGGCGATATCGCGCTGGGGCGGATCGAGCGCCAGATGACAGCCGCCGTGCAGGCGTTGATCCGGGGCGAACAGGGCAGCGGGGCTGTTGTTCGCTCACTCGACGCTCAACGCCAAGCGATTGAAGACGCACTCGAAGCGCAGCGTCAGCAGACAGAAGAATACGAACTGCAGCTCGCTATTGCCGAGGCAATGCAGGCGCGTGAGCGCGCATTGCTGGCCATCCGGCAGGGGCAGGTTGGGCCTGTCGAGCAGGCTGCTAAATCGATTGAAAAGGCGATGAAAGAGGCAACCGGCGCTGCGCCAAAGAAACCGAAAGGTAGCGGCTCCGAGGATGTGCCTGAACTGCCGGACGCGGGATTCGAAGGCTTGCCCATCGAAAACCTGTTCGATATCGGCACGGATGGCCCAAAAATCAAGCAGTACATGCGTGAACTGGAAGACGCGTTTGGCGCCGGCTTTGGTGATGCCGGGGATGTATTCGCAAACGCGCAGAACAGTCTCTCACAGGGTAGTGCTCGGCTTGGCAAGGCCATCACCCACATGGGCACCCGGATCAAGGAAGGGTTGCAGCCGTTTGCCGATTTCGCGATTGGCATCCAGAAGCATCTGCTTGCAGCACGCGATCACATCAACCTGTTCGTCAACACCACTGTTCCGACGTTCTTCAACGAGACACTGCCGACGAAAATCGCCGAAGCGCAGGCGGGGCTGGCCATCGCCATTCGGACCAATATCATCAATCCGATTGTGCCTCCGATCCGCAACGCGCTGTCGGCACTGTTCGACTCGACCGAATTTGGAAGCGTTGCCTATTACCTTGGCACACTTCCGACACGGATCCAGACGGCACTGGCCAATCTTGGGGAGAATATCAATACACACCTGGTCATTCCATTTCAGGAAAAGATCGCACAGGTCCAACTGGCGCTCGATACCTTCTTCAACAGCAATGAGGAAGGCTCTCTGAAGTGGATCCTGAACAGCGCGTTGACGTTCATTACCAACTTCCCAGGGGCGGTAGGCAACGCACTGCGCTCGATTGGCCAATTCTTCTGGACCAGCTTCGCTTCTCCGATCATTCGCGGCCTGAACTGGGTACTGGAAAAGATGGAGCAGTTTATCACCGACGGCCTTCGCAGCGCGGCCAATGCTAGCAATGAAATCGCGCGGGCATTGCGCGACGCCGGCCTCGATCCCGGTTTATTTACATCACTCACACGTGCGCTCGCCGAAGCGGCGCTCAGTGTCAATTTCGGGCGTATCCCTGAGGGCATGCCTGCATTTCTGGGTGGCGGCGGGGATGTAACAGGCGGAGCCGGTGGCAAAGCAACACGTTTCGCGCGTGGCGGTATCGCCGGACCGGGGCTGATAAAAGTCGGTGAACGCGGTCCAGAATATCTGGCCAGCGCCGCGCGCCTGGCGGTCTTCCCGCATCGTGTGGTTCAGGCAATCGAGTCTCTTGTAAGCTTCCAGCAGCAGCCGCAACCGTATGTCTCACCGGCGTTAGTCAACAACAACAACAGTTCGGTTGATAACTCGCGTCATTATGGCGACTTCAACGTCTATGGCGTGAATGACGTGCGCAGTTTCCGTCGTGAATGGGCAATAATGAAGGCATTTCGCTGATGGCTTTCTGGACCAACATCGCACTGTTCCGAGCACTCGACAGGTACTACCGTGGCGCGCCGCCGCCGGGTTTCTTCTACCTTGCGTTCGTGACAGACACCCCCGCGCCGACGGCACAAACGCAGACGTTATCCGAACTGACGGAAATCGCTGCTGGGAATGGCTATTCATCCGGAGGCATTCCGCTCACGATTGCGCCATTCCCGACCTTTATACAGGAAGCTGCAGCGTCATCAGCAGAACTAAAAGACATCGTCGTCGGTGCCGTCGGTGGTCCCATCCCCTCATCGGGGAGCGGCGCCCGGTATGCCGTACTGACCAACGACAATGCGACTATCGCGGATCGTGAGGTCTACTTTGTCTGGGACATGGCAAGCGAGCGCGTGATTGCCGACGGTGGCACGCTGGTCATGTCAGACGCCATGCTGCGTTTCCGGCAGTGGTCAACGCCGCCATCGTCGCCGCCATTTGTCACAAATCGCGGGCTCTATCTCATGCTGAGCCACTTCCTGCGCAACACGCCTGAACCATCGCAGTTTTACCTTGCGCTGTTGAATGACAATGTGGTGCCGACGTATCAGAGCAACCTGCTCGGAGATAATGACTGGGAGATTGAGGAAGGGAACGGATACGTCGAAGGCGGCATCGCAATTCCTCGGAGCATTGCCGGTTTTTCATCGGTCGGCTTGAGCCAGGAAGGGGGATATGCTGCTGTAACACTCGCAGACGTCGACTTCATCGCGAGCGGGGGCACGATTGGACCGGCCTATCGCTGTGCTCTGCTCACAGATGAGCCTACGCCTGCAAACCGCAATATCCTCGCCGTCTGGGACTTTGACGGGGCCTATAGCGTCAACTCTGGTGAAACACTACGTTTGCGTAATCTGAGGATTTACGCGCGGCAATTCTCATGACGATCATCTTTCAGGATACCTTCTCGACTGTCGTCGATGAGGCGCTGCTTGATCACACGCCGGACACGGGTACGGCCTGGCTGCTGCTGAATAGCACGTATACCGCCGGGGACGTGCTGGTCAAGGCAACGGGCGGCAGTGGAGAAGCGGGTGTCGTCGGGCCGGAAAGCAATCAGAACAACGCGGGGGTGTCGTTCGTGACATCTCCCGCACCGTTGTCGCCGGAATACGACATCACCGTCACGATCTACAGTCACAACTTCTCAATCAACAACACCTACCTGCGCGGTGTGTTCGGGCGCTACAGTGCTGGCGATGCCTATTTCCTAGTTATCTTACCGAATGGGCATGCTAATCCGTCACTGCGCCTTTACAAGCGGGTGTCCGGCTCAAACACGCTGCTTGGCGAGGCCGATGTCACCCTCGACAATGGCGACGAAATCAAGCTCGAAATTCGCGACGCTGCGAAGAAGGTTTATCACAACAATAGCGAGGTCATCAGCAGTGCCGATAATGCGCTGACAGGCGCAGGCGATTGCGGGATCTTTTTTGGCAACGAATTCGGGCTCGGCGGCCATATCGACCGGCGGCAGGAATTCGGCGAGTTCACGCTGGACGATCAGGGGGCGAGCGGTGTCGTCACGGTTGAGCCGGACGAGGTGGATTTCTATGGCGATGGTGTTGATCCAGACGTCGACGTCACTGAGCCGGCAAGCATCGTTATTGAGCCTGTCGCGACACAATTCTGGACTGACGGATCCGATCCTGAGATCGTCATTACATCCGGTTATGTTGAAGTCTTCCCGGATGAGGTCGAGTTCTATGTCACAGGCGACGGGCCTTCGATCACATACAATCCGCCGCCGCCACCGCCGCCCGTGCCGGTCCCTGCAGCGCCGTATGAGCCACGGCGCGATGATAGAAAGCTGCCAACCTATCAGGTCGCCGTGCTTAGCCCTGACGATGGGACTGTGCGCCGCATCTGGGGCACGGTTGGGCTCGAACTGCGCTACAGCCGCGTCCTGAATGGCATCGGTTCGATTGTGATGGTACTCGATGCCGAAGATGATCTGGAGAGTGTGTTCACGCTCGACAGTTTCATAGAAGTCTATCGTGAGCATCCGGTTACGCGCACGCTTGAAGTTGAAGAGACCTATCTCACACGTCTGACACATCGCTTTCGCGATGAAGACCGGGATTATTTTGTCGTGGGTGGGCAATCGCTTAATCACCTCATTAAACGCCGGGTCGTCGATCCCGCCGACGATCCCTTGCAAGCGGGCGGCTACAGTACCAAAGAAGGCCCAGCGCATGAGGTGCTTAGAGCCTATGCACGAGAACAAATGGGGGATCTGGCGCGACCACAGCGCCAAATACCGGAGCTGTCGGTGCCGCCAGGTCAGCCGGGGCGTTACCCGGTTGGGGCGCGCTTACGGTTTGAGAATCTGTTCGAGGTTTTCCAGGACCTGGCGCAACGCGGGCGCGTTGACTTTCACATCCGCCGCAAGACCGGACGGCAGCTAGAACTATTCATTGGCCCTATCGGTGTCGACCGGACGCGCGGCACCAACTATGCTCGCGCGCCGATGACCTACCTTGCGCCGGAACGCGGCAATCTGACCGCGCCATCCCTCGAAATGGACCGCACAGACGAAGTGACAGTTGTCTTTGCGCAGGGGCAGGGGCAGGGCAGCAGTCGTATCCTGCTGGAAGTGCCGAGCGAGGCCGTCGCCGCCAGCCCGTACAACCGGATTGAAGCTGCGATTGATGGCCGCTCAAATGAGCGCAACGAAGCGCTTGCGCTTCTGGGGGAAGCTCAGGACGAACTGTTCAAACGACGTGCCGAGGTCACCTTCACCTTCGAACCAACCGGCAGGGAGCCTGGAAATATCTATCGCCTTGACTGGGACATTGGCGACCGTGTGACTGTCCGATGGGGCCAGGAATACGATGTGCGTGTGACTGGCGTTGAGATCACGGTATCTGAAGAAGGGGAAGAAATCAGCGTCACTGTCGAAGAGGATCATCCATGACACGACCGACAGAAAAGATCTGGCGCGCGTTGCGACAGGACGTTGAGCGCGTGCAACGCCGCGTCGATAGGCTCTCGGTGAAAACTCAGCGCTCCGAAACGGCAGGCGGCGTTCCAGCGTCAACACTTGCCAATGCGCCGCGCGCGGCCGATGGTGGCATGAGCGACGGCACGAACTACATCGACCTGCTATGGATTTCGGACGGGCGCAAACCGGGGGAAGATGCAAACGCGGGAACGGGCGTTCTGGCAGTCTACAGCGCCACGACCGATAGCTGGCTTCGGATAGGTGACTACACGCCGGTGGAAACGTGATGTCGCGACAGCTTGGCGATCTGATTTCACTCACCACATATGATGGCGAGCGGCGGTATATTCCCAGTGGCGGTCTGCGAATACTGGCCTACGGCAACTTTGGCGCGCCGCCGGTGGAATGGATTACGTCGCGGGGCTACCGGCAGCACGGCGCGACTGTGCTTGACTTCTTCACGCAGCCGCGCACGGTAACGCTGGAGCTGTACCAGACCGGCGCATGCGGACGGCAGCAATACTGGGACAGCCGGGCTGAACTGATCAATCTCCTGCGACCAAACCGGGGCGGACCACTGAAGCTCACCGTGCGCACGCCGAACGGCAATCAGCGCGCATTGTACGTCCGGCCTGATCCTGGACTGATCCTGCCGCCGGTTGAGCCGACGGTGAACAATTGGGCCGTTCAGGAAGCAATTGACCTGATCGCACATGACCCAATCTGGTTTGACCCCGAGTCGATCGACCTCGTCACAGAGGGGACGATTGGAGATGATCTGATCTTTCCGATTACCTTCCCCATTGCATTCGGGCTGTCAGGGTTGCGGTTCATCTTCAATCAGGTCTATCGCGGCACATGGGAAAGCTTCCCGGTCTTCGAAATTGATGGGCCATATGACTCCGCGCTCTTCATTAACGAAGCGACCGGCGCACGCTTTCAACTCATGCTGCCAATATCCAGTGGCGAGCGCCGGATTGTCGACTTGACGCCCGGACGCCAGAGCGTGACTGACAGCATGGGCATTAACCGTTTTGGCGAGCTTGCGCCAAATTCGAACCTTGTGCAGTTTAGCTTGCAGCCAGACCCGATTGTGCCGGGTGGCGCGCAGCAGATCCATGTGATCCTCAGCGGCGCGACGGCTGACACCCGCGTGACCATTCACTATTTCGAGAGATACTTCGGGATTTAGGGGGAAACTGTGGCGCAGACTTCGCAACCGTGGCAAATGACCTTGTTGGGCGACGCCGGACCGTACAGCGCCTTCGCATGGCAGGAAATGTATATGTATATGTTTGCTGCCTTCATGCCTGATGCGAATGGCTTCGTATTCCCGAATTCCGGTTCCGGAGATGTTAGTCCGCTGCGCGTGCGTCAGACTGCCGCGCCATCGACATCAATTCGCGTCGCGCCTGGCAGCGCGATGCTGCGTGGTATCTACTACCGCAATACGACAGAGGAAGTCATTCCGATCCCGAACAATCTGTCGGGCAACCCGCGTATTGACCGGATTGTGCTGAGAGCGGATTATACGTCTCAAATCGTGCGCCTGGTCCACCTGCAGGGAACTCCGGCACCATCGCCGGTTGCGCCCGATCTGACGCAGGTAGATGGCAGCATCTGGGACTTGCCACTCGCGACGATTCAGGTTCCCAATGGCTTCCTCACGATCACCGACGCGAACATCGCGAACATCGAATATCGCCAGCACACCGATATTCTGACGCCGCCGGGCACGATTGTCGCCTATGCAGGCGCGACTGCACCGGAGGGGTGGCTGCTTTGCGCAGGGCAGGCGGTGTCACGCACGGTGTACGCGCGCCTGTTCGCCACGATTGGCACTGCCTACGGCGCGGGCGACGGCGCAACTACGTTCACCCTGCCCGACCTGCGCGGGCGCTTCCCGCTGGGCCGCGACAACATGAGCGGCATTTCGGCTAACCGGGTCACGGCGCCACAGGCCGACAACCTCGGTCAGGGCGCAGGTGCGGAAAGTCATACGTTGACGATTGCCGAAATGCCCTCTCACGCGCATGCCTTTGGCAGTGGTGGCACCGGCCCAGGGGTTTTCGGTGAAACGGCTAGCGGACGAAATTCGTCGACTGGAGAATTTACAACAAGGTTCGCAGGCGGGGGAGACAGCCACAACAACATGCCGCCGTATCAGACCGTCAATTACATTATCAAATACTGAGGTGCTGCATGCCTGATATGTTCAAACACCACCCCGATGGCTACATCATCATCAGGCGAAATGATGACGTACACATAATTCCGCTCGATGTGTTCCTATCCGTTGAGCCGGACTATCATACGCCGGAATTGTCCGGATTTATCGGTCGTGAGTATGTGCCAGGTGTTCGGCATTTCCTGCACACGTCCGACACCGCAGAGCCGCAGCCTTTGATTTGGCCTGAAGGCGATGGCTATATCGCCCGCCTGGACGACTATTTGGACGCTCTGAACGGGCCTGGTACCCAGGAATAAGCCGGGTCTCTATTGCTTGTCGAAGGAAGCACGCTGCATCCGAAGGGGATGATGATGACCAACAGGTATTACCGCGGAGAACCTGATATCAAGCTACTGGAAGACGGCGGACGCGCACTGGTTGTGGATGGCGGGGCCATTGCCGATGCGATGCACAACGCGGACCCTGTCGGCGCTCACAGCGCGACCAGCGCGCCAGACGCGGTGGTCACCCTCACACGCCCCGCGGGCGCGAACGTGCTATGGATACAGACGGAAGTAGAGAACATCCGCCTGACGCTCGACAGTACCGATCCTGATCCATCGGCGACGCCACCGGTCGGTTTCCTGCTCAAGCCGGAAGACGGCGTACGATCGATACGCGTGCCCGAAGGGGCCGTGGTCAAATACCGCCGCGAGGCTTCAGGAGCCATCGTGCAAGTTCAGTGGATGGCCTGATATGGTCTGGATCGCAGAACCTCTCGACAGACCTTTCGCGAGACCTATCGAGCAGCCGGATACGCGTGTTAGCGGCATCACCGAAATCACGCTTCCCGGCCCGGTGACAATCACGCCGACGCTCGGCGCGGAACTGCTCACGAACGGCGATTTCAGCAGTTGGAGCGACGACAACCCGACAGGGTGGGTCGTCAGTGAAAGTGGTAGCGACCCGGGGGTGACGGAAGTTGCCCCGGATGGCAGCGCCGGAAACGGTGCGGCGCGACTCTATAGCAGCGCTACGGTTGCTCAGCCACGCATCGCGCAAAGTTTCGGCACCGCTCATAGCGGTTGGGGACACGCCGTTGCCAACGTGACCGCGTGGGTGGGGGGTGCTCTGCGATTCGAGTTATTTGGTTCCACATCGCTAGCGTTTGTGGGCAAACAGGGCGTTGGCGCACACTTCGGCACGAACCGCATGGGCACTGGTGCTCAACTGTTTTGTGACAGCCCGTCAACGGACCTGGTACTTGACAGCGTAAGTGTCAGGCCGATCGATACCGCCTCCATGTTTTATGCGATCAGCGATGCGTTTGTGCCGCGGGTTATCAAGGCCAAAATCACCCGTACTGCCTTTACGCAGGCGGGCCTCGGCGTGTACGTCAATAGCAGCAACTATCTGGTTGCTTATGAGGACGGACAGGGGCGCATTGTCCTGTATAAGCGAGTTGGGGGTACGGCCTCACTGGTTGGCTCGCCCGTTTCCGTATCCTACGCCGACGAGCGGGAACTGGAATACAACTATGACCCCGGCGCAAAAACGGTCACAGTCAAATACAACGGCGCGACCGTGATTAACGCGGCGAGTGTGCCAGATGAAGTGTTTGTGACAGCAACCGGGGCGCGTCTGTTCAGTACGTATTCCGCGAATACATTCACCGAGGTTACGGCCCTGGGAAAATGACTCGCCCCGCATATGACGGGGCAGATGGATGGTTTGTCGATGCGAACGCCGCCGAAAGTGGCGCGGGTTCAATAGGTGAACCGTTTGCCGACCTGGCGACGGCGTTCGAGAACCCGCGCCTGAAAAGCGGGCATACGATTTACCTGCGTCAGGGAACTCACCCGCTAAGCAAAGTTGTAGCGCATACTGTCGCGGGCGTGACGATACGCAGCTACCCCGGCGAACTGGCGGTGATTGACTGCGGCGCTTTTGACCTCGACCTGAACGCGAGTGTCGATTTGCGCGACCTGACGGTGACAAGCAGCGTGACGACCCGCGCCACGGAAGAGCCCCTATCCAGCGCAATGGACGGGATTATCGGCGCGATGGTCGGCAATGCAGGCACAATCAACCTGACGAATGTCCGCCTTGTTGCTACGAGCAACGTCGGTTGGTGGACTGGTTCGACTGGTACATGGAAGGGCGTACTCGTACAAGATACAGGTTGGGACGCGCCCGACCGGGGGCATGGGCACGTGCTGTACACGCAGAACGACGCGAAGGATGGGCTTAAAACCGTCACGGCGTCAATTCTGGTCGAGGGTTACGGCGGCAACCTGCGCCTGTACGGGTCGAGCGCCAGCATCCTGCAAG
>ERZ777003.3623-NODE-3623-length-14620-cov-6.041538_pt1 | contig 14620 bp, 13 predicted proteins | sample MGYA00374956_ERZ777003 | MGnify/ENA primary metagenome ERZ777003 (study PRJEB29302, sample SAMN06268252) | bioreactor metagenome | isolation source: Joint BioEnergy Institute, California, USA | place: USA:Joint BioEnergy Institute, California, USA | collected... | reverse complement strand
TCCGTGAGGCTCCAGCCCATCCATCCGGTAAAGGGCAAACACGACCCCTTCTATCTCTTCCCGCCCCACCTGCGCGAGGCGCACTCCCCGGACGGTCAGCGTCGCAGCTTCGGCCCAGATCCACAACTCCTCGGTTCGGTACGGAAGCGGCCGGCGCAGCACCATCGGCTCGCGCCAGGGAAGCGCGTACGCGACCACGTACTGCCGCTCCCCGCCGGGGGGCAGCGGCGTCGGGTCCACCACGCCACCGGGTGCAAGCACCAGGGGGTCGGGCAGTTGCTCCCAACGGGCGTCGGCGGGTACAGGGAGCCGCACCTCGTCCACCGGCGACGGGCCGGCATTGACCAGTTCGATCATCTGCAGCACCCGCAGTCCCTCCGGCCCCCGGGTCAAAAACAGGTGCTCGCGCTCAACCCACGCGTCCGGCGCACCGGGCGCAACGGCCGCCCGAGCCTCCGCCGCCGGCCCTAGGACTGCGAGGGACACCGCCGCCAGCACCAGGACCGCAGGAAGCGCCAAGCCCGCGAGGAACATCGCGCGACGGCGGTCAAGGCGCGCCGGTTGGCGAGGGCCCGTCCTGGGGCGGCGTACCGTCATCACCGGACCTCCTGCCGCGAGGCGGCACGCTCCGCGGCCAGCTCCCGCTCGAGGGCGACGCGTGCAGCCGTCTCCGCGTCGGCAAGCTGTGCCGCCTGCCGCACGAGGGCCGCCCTCAGGCGCGCGTACTCCGGTTCCGGAATCCGGCCCATCGCCCTGTCGTACTCGAGCTCCCGCAGCGCCTCATACACCCGCTCCGCCGGTGCCGGCGCCCGTTCAGGCCGCGGCCAGAGGGCAAACAGCGTCCCGCCCAGCAGCACAAACCCGCCGAACCAGAGCCACCCGATCATCGGATTCCAAAACAGCTGGAAACCGGCCAGGCTGCCAAACTCGTCCCAGCCGGCCAAAACCACGTACAAGTCCCCCGCCGCGGTGCTGTAGAGCGCGACCTCGGTGCTGGGACCTTGGGTGTCAACCCAGCCGGGGTAGTAAAGCTTGCGGGGGAACAAATAGCCGATGTCCGTGCCGTCCCGCTGCACTCGCACCCTTGCCGCGGTGTAGGGGATTCCCGCGCGCTCGCCTTCTTCCAGGCCTTCGAAGACGACCGCGTACGGCCCCACCACCGCCGCCTGGCCCACCTCCAGGCCCCGCAGCTGCTCCTGGTGGTAGTGGGTGTGCCCGGCGATCCCTAAGGCGATAATGGCGATCCCGAGGTGCACCGCATACCCGCCGTACCGGCGCGGGTTGCGCGCGAGAAGCCTCGGCAAGGCCAAAAGTGGCGGATCGCTCGTGAACTTGATCCGGGCCGCGAGCGACTGTACGAGTTCAACGGCCACCGCCGCGAAGACGACCACCGTCGCCGCGACGGCCAGGAGAAACCCGGGTTCCCGCAGTCCGGCGGCCGCGGCCACCGCCCCCGCGAGCACCGCGAGGCCCAGCGGGATAACGACCTGCCTACCGACGGCCGCCCACGTCGAACGCCGCCAGGCAAGCAGCGGCCCGAGGCCCATAAGAACCAGCAACGCCCCAAACAGCGGCGCCGTGATCCGGTTGAAGAACGGCGCGCCCACCGTGACCTCAATACCAATGAAACGCGACACCAGCGGGAACACCGTGCCCCAGAAAACGGCCAGCGCGAGGCCGCCCAGGATCAGGTTGTTCAGCACAAAGCCAAACTCGCGGGACGTGTACGATTCCACGTGGTGCTCGTCCTCGAGCATCTCCCGGCGGTCCAGCATGAGATACAGCCCGCCGGCGAGGATGACACCCAGAAACCCGAGGAACAGAGGTCCGATCTCCGACTCGACAAAACTGTGCACGCTGGCGAGAATGCCGCTGCGGGTGATGAACGTGCCAAAGATGGACAAGAAGTACGTAGCGAGGATAAGGCCGATGTTCCAGCGCTTAAGCATGCCGCGCCGCTCCTGCACCATCACCGAGTGCAAAAACGCGGTGGCGGTCAGCCATGGCATGAACGAAGCGTTTTCCACCGGGTCCCACGCCCAGTAGCCGCCCCAGCCGAGTTCCTCGTAGGCCCACCGGGCGCCGACGATGATCCCGAGGGACAAAAACCCCCACGCGGTGAGCGTCCAGCGGCGGGTGAGCTTAATCCAGTCGTTTCCCCGGCGGCGCACGATCAAGGCTGCCATCGCCACGGCAAACGGCACCGACAGCCCTACGTAGCCCAGGTACAGGAGCACCGGGTGCGAGATCATCCAAAAGCTTTGCAAAAGCGGGTTGAGCCCGCGCCCGTCAACGGGGGGGAAGGCGAGTTCCACAAAGGGGGACGCGACAAAAGCGGTCACGCCGGCGAAAAAGCCCCCGCCGGCCAGCAGGATAGCCACGGCCGGCGCCTGGAGGCTGCCCATTCGCTCAGGCGGCTGGCGGGCGAGGAGCCACGCGTATGCCGCCTGCAGCCACAACCAAAACAGCAGCGACCCCTCCTGCCCGGACCAGAGGGCCGCTATCTTGAAGGCCACCGGCTGCTCCCGGTACGAATGCTGCGCCACGTACGCGAGGCGAAAGTCGTTGGTCAAAAGCGCCACCAGCAGCGCCGCCATGGCTAAGGAGGCCAGGGCGAAAAACAGCGCCGCGGCCCGCCGTACCCACGCCGCCCATTTGGGCCGGCCGCTGGCGGCTGCACCCGCGGCCGCCGCGCCGGCCGCGGCCACGGCACATGCCGCCACCAGCGCGCCCTTTCCAATCCAGGCCAGATGCAAAGGAGAACCCCCGTTCACTGACGCGCCGCCCGGCCCCCGGCGCCGCCGGCGGGCCCCGCCGTCACAAGTACTCTTGCAGCCGCCGCTGAACCTTGGCCTCGAGCTCCGGGTCGACGTCGCCTTCCGCCGGCGGCGCTAGGGGCGTCGGCCCGGGGCGCCGTCCAAAGCGCCGGTACACCCACACCGCCCCTAGCGCCAGCACCGCGAAGGGCAGCGCGTACACCCACAAAAACCGCCCGGCGGCCGGGGGCGAGAGCAAGATCCATACCCCGTAGCGGTTCACAAGCTCATCCAGGACTTCCTGGCGCGTCATGCCTGCGGCGAGCAGTTCCCGGATCTCATCCCGCATAAGCCAGGCGGACGTCGCCTGCGACTGCCACACCGACAGTCCCTGGCACTCCTGGCAGCGGACCTGCTGGGCGACGGCCCGCACCTCGGCCTCCAGGCTCGCGAACGCCTGCCCGTCCGGGCGCAGGATTTGGGCCAGGTGCGCCCGGAAGTCCTGCTCGGACAGCTCCCCGAGAATGCGGCTGATCAGCTTGCCGTCCGCGTTGATAAAGTAGGTCTGGGGCAGGCCCTGCAGCTGGTACGCCTCGGCCGCCGCTCCGGTGGCATCCAGCAATACCGGGTAGCTCCGGTTGCGGTCCCGCACGGCCTCCCGAACGAGGTCGCCCGGCGCGCCGATCTCAACGGCGACAATCTGGACCGCCCCGCCGAGCTGCTGCTGCAGCTCTTCCAGGAAGCCGAAGTCGTCGTAGCAATACGCGCACACCCGGCTCGAAAAGCGGACGATCAAAGGCCTTCCCGTCCACCGGGACAAGGGCGCCGGGTTCCCGTCCAGATCGAAGAGCACGGCGTCGGGTGCGGGTTGACCCATCACCAGCCCAGGGGATACCGTGTCCCGCACCGCGGTCCAGCCCCACAGTCCCAGGGCGACCGCGAACAAGACGGGAGCGGCCCAGCGGTACAGCCGCGGCGTCACGGCGCTACAACCCCCAGTTAAACCAGCTGTTGAGCAGGACGAAGGTGTTGGTGTACAACATTACACCGAGCACCACCAAAAGCGCCCCGCTCGCGAACCGGATGCGCTCGACATGCGGCAGGAGTTTTCGCAGCACGGCCCGCATGCGGCTGAGAAACACGGTCAAAAGCAAAAACGGCACCGCGAGGCCCGCGGCGTACGTCAGCAACAGCAACGCGCCCTGCCCGGCCGTGGACGACGTCCCGGCCAGGACGAGTACGCTGGCCAGCACCGGGCCAATGCACGGCGTCCACCCGGCGGCAAACGTCATGCCCAGCAAAAGCGAGTTGGCCGGCCCCGGCGGGCGCATCCTAGCCTGCACGCGCCGCTCCCGATCCAGAGCAAACACCCGGAGGACGCCCATCATGTACAGCCCGAAGGCGATGACCACAAGTCCGCCGAGCCGGCGCACGATGGGCAGGTTTCCGGTAAGAAACTGGCCGATCGCGCTGGCCCCAAGCCCCATGAGGACGAACACCGCCGAAAAGCCGAGGACGAAAAAGGTGCCGTTGAGCATTAGCCGGCGGCGTTCGCCCGCCGCCCCCGCGCTCACCTCATCGAAGCTGCTTCCCGTCAGAAACGTCACGTACGCCGGGATGAGCGGCAGCACGCACGGCGACACAAAGGACACGAAACCCGCCAGAAACGCCAGCGGTAACGTCACCTGCTCAGGCACCATAGCCCGCGGTCACCCCACCTTGCCCCGCCCGCTGCGCTCAAGCACCGCCGCGAGGTCGGCCACTTCCTCCTGCAGCCGCCGCTGCCGCGCGCCGAGGACAGCCACGTAGCCGGCGAGGATGAGCCAAAAAACGCTGTAGCCGAGAAACAAGAACGTCATGGTCAGGATTCCACCTCCAGGCGGACCCGCTCCCGGAGGGCCGCAACCCGCCGGCTGACATGCTCAAGACTGACGCGATGCGACAGCAAAGCGGCGTTCAGCAGCGTCGTGGCGACGACGGCCACCACCATTGTGACGATCATGTCGGGATCCATGTTCATCCGGATCGTGCCGCCCTGGGTCTGGATGATGTTGGGGTGCATCCCCCGCCACCACGTGGCGGAGAAATGCACCAGGGGCACCGTGGCAAAGGCGATGACGCCAAACACCCCCGCCAGCCGCCCCCGCCGCTCCTCGCCTTCGGCCGCCGCCCGCACCAGCAGGTACGCCACGTACATGAACCACATGATAAGCGTCGTCGTCAGGCGCGGGTCCCACGTCCACCAAACGTTCCAGACCGCCCGGGCCCAGAAGCTCCCGCTGGCCAAAGTGAGCGTCGTAAACAGGATGCCGATCTCCGCCGCGGATACGGCCACCGCGTCGAGGCTTGCCTGCCGGCGGAGCAGGTAGCCGACGCTGGCGAGAAACACGATGAGAAACGACAAGTACGCGTTCCATGCGGAACCGACGTGAATGTAGAAGATGCGCTGCACCGTGCCCAGCGTCCGCTCATCCGGCGCCCAGATGAGCGCCATGTACAGGGCGAAGACGACGGCGGGCGCGGCCAGGGACAGCAAGAGGGTCTGCGCCCGGCTCGGGCGAGTCATCGGCAAGGTCATACCTCCACCACGTATTCGAAGATCAGGTACGGAACACCCCAGAACAAAATGTTATACAAGATCAGCATGTGCATCCATACCCCCTCCCTTTCCCAGCCGCCGGTGGTAAGGAGCGCGTCCGTGAGATGCACCGCCGCAAGAATGACCGGAACCAGCAAGGGAAACAGGAGAACGGGGTACAGCACTTCCCCCGCCCGGAGCTGCGCCGCAACCGCGGAGAGGAGCGTTCCGGCGGCCGCATACGCCAAAAGCACCAGGCCGACGACGACGCCCCACCGCCAAAGGGGCGCGCCGAGGCTCTGGCCAAAGACCCCGAAAAAGGCCGGCATCGTCACGAGCGCCACCACCGCCAGGAACAAAAAGGCGGCCAGGCCCTTGGCCAAAAAGACGGCGCTGCGATCCACCGGTGCCAGCAAAAGCCCCCACAGCCGGCCCTCCGCCCGCTCCCGGGCGAAAGTGCGGGCAAGACCCACCGTGCCCGCGAAAAACAGCGCCGTCCACAAACTCGCGGTCAAGACGCCCTCCTGCCGCGCGACGCCGGGAGGAAGGGCAAAGACGATGACGAGCAACAGCAGCAAGGCGAGGAGGGCGGGCGTTAGGATTGCCTCTCCCGTCCGCCATTCGAGCCGCAGGTCTTTCCAGATGATGGCGGCAACCGCCCGCAGCACGCTCACGGGCCGCCCCCCTCCCCGGGGAGCGCTGCACCCATGGACGCCGCACCGGCCACCTCCGCATGGGAAAGCGCCGCGCCGGCTTCCACCGAACCTGCGGGCATAAGGAGCTGCCGGTACTCCGCGCCGAACCGGTCGACATCCCATGCGGCAGCGTCCAGCAGCCGCTCGAGCCGTCCCCGCACCAGCACCGCCGCCCGGTCGGCCAGCGGCCACGCCAGGCGCCACTCGTGGGCGACGACGACGACGCTCGCCCCGCGGCGCCGCTCCGCCGCCAGCCGGTCCGCCAACCACGCGGCCCAGCGGGCGTCGAGGCCCGCGAACGGCTCATCGAGCAGCAACACGTCCGGGTCGTGCAATAGCGCCCGGGCCAGCGCCAACCGCTGCTTCATACCCCGCGACAACCGGCCGGCGGGCTCCCGGGCTACAAGGCGCAGTCCCGCCGCGTCGATCATGGCCCGGACGCGCCCTTGGGGCTGCGGGAGCCCAAACAAGCGCGCGGCAAACAGGAGGTTGTCCACGACCGAAAGCTCGTCGTACAGCAGGCTCTCGTGAAAAAGGGCGCCAATCCGGCGCCGCAAGGCGGGTCCCCATTTGGACGCCGGTTTCCCGTCGTAGAGAACTTCACCCCCGGTCAACGGCACGAGCCCAGCCAGCGCCTTGAGCAGCGTGCTCTTGCCGGCGCCGTTGGGCCCGCAGATGAGAAGCGCCTGTCCCGGGTCGATCGCGAGGGTGATGGCATCCAGAAGCCGGCGGCCGTCGACGCGCCGCGTCGCGGATCGGAGCTCGATGCGCAAGCTAGCGCACCCCGCGCCAGCCCGAATCGTACGACTCGTAGAGCACCCCGTCGATTTCCTCGTACTTGGGCGCGCTCGCGCCCGGCCGATCCGCCGCCTCGTACTTGGACACGCACTGCACCAGCAGCCGGTCGACTTCAAAGACGCCGGCGGAGTTGAACGCGCCCTCAAGCACGACGTTGGTCCCGTCGATCAGGTTGTCCGGCCGGACGCCGCGGTACACGACGGGCACCCGTTGCCGGCCGTCGGACACCTCAAAGGTGAGCAGAAACTCGCGCGAATCCCAACGAATCGTGTCCCCCGGCACATGGCCCTGGATGCGAATCCAGCGCCCCTCCAGGTCTTTGCCGCGGGCGAGGGCCTCTTGGACCGTCAAGTAGTACATGGTCGTGCTGGACGCCGCGGTGGCGATGAGATAAGCAAGGACGACGCCCACCAAGACGAGCGCTACCGTGACCTTGCGCTTGCGTGGATCCATGGGCCTAGGCTCCCTCCCGGCTCTCTCGTCTCAGTCTAGCAAAACCGCCCCACCGGGACAAGGGATCCACGGCCGGGGCGCGCTCCGCGCCGCAGGAGGGGACGATTGTCGAGTGCGTTTAGGACATTTGTCCCTTCGCCGCGCGGGCGCAAGGATTCCCACGCCCGAGCGCGGAACATCCCCGCCCGTGAGTGAGGTGTTGGCGCAATGGACCACATTCTGGTCATGGTCGAGATTCCCCGCGGCAGCCGCAACAAATACGAGTACGACAAGGAAACCGGCCGCTTCTTCCTCGACCGCATGCTCTTCTCCTCGGTGCACTACCCGGCCGATTACGGGTTCATCCCGGATACTCTCGCCGAGGACGGCGATGAGCTGGACGCGCTGGTCTTGGTCGGCGAAGCCACGTTTCCCGGTTGCATCATCCGCGCCCGGCCCGTCGGCGTGTTTGAGATGTGGGACGAAAAGGGGCCCGACGAAAAGATCCTCGCGGTGCCCGTCAGCGACCCGCAGTGGAACTGGGTGCAAGAGCTGAGCGACGTGCCGGCGCACCTGCTGCGGGAAATCACGCACTTCTTCCAGGTGTATAAAGATTTGGAAGGCAAACAGACCCGTGTCGGCAGCTGGAAAGACCGGGAACACGCCCTCCGGGTCATCGAGGAATCCGTCAGGCGGCGCCGACAGGCGCGCGCGTAACACCCGGCCCCGCCCCGGGGGAATACGGCGAGGGGGCAAAAAAGGGGCCGCCGGGCACCCGCCGGATCGGGCGGTCCCAGCGGCCCCGGGTTATCTCCCGGCTGCGGCGGCCCGGACCGGCGCCGCCAGCGGTGCGACCCCGCACGCCATTAGGCCGTACTCGACGCTGTCCACCAGGGCGATCCAGCTCGCCTCGATGATGTTGGCCGAGACGCCCACCGTTCCCCACGACCGGCCGTCGCAGGCGCTTTGGATGAGCACCCGCACCTTCGCGCCCGTGCCCCCGTCCTCGTTGAGCACCCGCACTTTGTAGTCCGTCAGGTGAATGCGAGCCACCTCGGGGTACACGTCCACCAGCGCCTTGCGCAAGGCGTTGTCCAGCGCGTTCACCGGGCCGTTTCCCTCCGCGGCCGTGTGCACCACCGCATCGCCCACCCGCACCTTGATGATGGCCTCGGCCACCGGCTCATCGGTCATGTCGTCCTTTTCGATGATGAGCCGCAGGCCTTCCAGGGCGAAGTACGGCCGGTAATCACCGACGGCCTTGCGCAGCAAGAGCTCAAAGGAGCCTTCGGCGGCCTCGAAGTAGTAGCCCTGGTGCTCCAGGTGCTTGATGGTGGCCACGACCTCCTTGAGCGCCGGCGAATCCTTCTCGAGCTGAATGCCCCGCTCCCGGGCCTTGTAGATGACGTTGCTGCCGCCGGACAGCTCCGACACCAGCACCCGCCGCTCGTTGCCCACCAGTTCGGGAGGGATGTGCTCGTAGGTTTCCGGGTACTTGAGCACCGCGCTGACGTGGATGCCGCCCTTGTGGGCAAAGACGCTCCGCCCGACAAACGGATGGTGGTCGTTGGGCGCGCGGTTGGCCAGCTCGCTGACGAAGCGGGACAGCTCGGTCAAGGCCCGCAGCTCGCTGGCCGGCACGCAGCTGTACCCCATCTTGAGCTGCAGGTTGGGGATAACCTGGATGAGGTCCGCATTGCCGCACCGCTCGCCGTAGCCGTTGATGGTCCCCTGCACGTGGCGGGCGCCGGCCCTCACCGCGGCAAGGGTGTTGGCTACGCCCAGCCCGCCGTCGTTGTGGGCATGGATGCCTAGGGGCGCCGGCAACCGCTCCCGCACGGCCAGGACGATCTCGTAGATCTCTTCCGGCAGCGACCCGCCGTTGGTGTCGCAGAGAACGAGCACGCTCGCGCCCGCCTCCCACGCCGCCCACAAAGTCTCCAGGGCGTAGGTGCCGCAGCGCTTGTAGCCGTCGAAAAAGTGCTCGGCGTCGTAGATGACCTCAAGCCCATTGGCTCGGAGAAAACGCACGCTATCGGCGATCATGTTCAGGTTTTCCTGCAGCGTCGTCCCGAGGGCGTGCGTCACGTGGAAATCCCACGACTTGCCGAAGATGGAGGCCACCGATACCCCGGCGTCCACGATGGCCTTGAGGTTCGCGTCATCTTCGGGCGCGACCCCGGCCCGGCGCGTGCTGCCGAACGCCGTTACCCGGGCCCGCTCCAAGGGGACGTCCCGGATGCGCTGGAAGAACTCGACGTCTTTCGGGTTTGAGCCGGGCCAGCCGCCCTCAATGTAGTCGATGCCGAACCGGTCCAAGCGCTGGGCGATGCGCACCTTGTCCTCGGCGGAAAAAGACACGCCTTCGCCCTGGGTGCCGTCCCGCAGTGTCGTGTCGAAGAGCTGGATGCGTTGTGCCACCGACTCGGTCATCGCCAAGCCGCGCCTCCTTCGTCCGTTGCTGCATTTGCTCCGGCGGCTCCACCGGGCCGCCGCCCCGTCCCTCGTCCGCTGCGACGCCGGTGCAACCTGCGCGGTCCGCTGCGGGCGGCGCAGTTACCGCGCCGCCATGCCGTAGATCCGGTGCCGCTCCTCAAACGCGCGGATCTTGTCCTCGAACTGGAGGGTGATGCCGATGTCGTCGAGTCCCTCCAGGAGGCAATGGCGCCGGAAGGGATCGAGCGTGAACTCGACGACGAGCCCCGCGTCGTCCCGCACCTGGCACGTCTCCAGGTCCACCGTCAGCCGGTAGCCGGGCTCGGCCTGGGCCCGCCGGAACAGCTCATCCACCTGCTTCTCGGTCAGGCGCACGGGAAGAATGCCGTTTTGGAAGCAGTTGTTATAAAAGATGTCCGCGAACGACGGCGCGATGATGACGCGGAAACCGTAGTCGAGGAGGGCCCAAGGCGCGTGCTCCCGGGACGAACCGCACCCGAAGTTGTTGCGGGCCAGCAAAATCGTGGCGCCCTGGTACTGCGGCTGGTTGAGTATGAAGTCCGGGTTGGGCGTCCCGTCCTCCTGAAACCGCCAGTCGTAGAAGAGGAACTGGCCGAAGCCGGTGCGCTCAATGCGCTTCAAAAACTGCTTTGGGATGATCTGATCGGTGTCGACGTTCACCCGGTCCAAGGGAACGACGAGCCCGCTGTGGACGCGCAAGGCCTGCATGGCGAAACCGCACCTCCAATGCTGTTGACAAACTCACCGGCGCCGGCAGCCGGCCAGCGGCCCGCCGGCGCCAACCGCCCTGCGGCTCTGGGCACCGCGGGATTAGCCGACCGACTCCGCCGCCACGTCCCACTCGCGGATGTCCACGAAGTGGCCGGCGATGGCCGCGGCCGCCGCCATCTGGGGGCTGACCAGGTGCGTCCGCCCGCCCCGGCCCTGGCGGCCTTCGAAGTTCCGGTTGGACGTGGATGCGCACCGCTCGCCCGGCGAGAGGATGTCGGGGTTCATCCCCAGGCACATGCTGCAGCCGGCCTCCCGCCACTCAAAACCGGCGGCCTTGAAGATCTGGTCCAAGCCTTCCTTCTCGGCCTGCTTCTTGACGAACTGGGAACCGGGAACAACCATGGCCCGCACGTGGGGCGCCACCCGCCGGCCACGCACGACCGCCGCCGCGGCCCGCAAGTCCTCGAGGCGGGCGTTGGTGCACGAGCCGATGAAGACCCGGTCGATGCGGATGTCCTGGATGGGCGTGCCAGGCTCCAGGCCCATGTACTCCAGGGCCCGGGCCGCCGCCTTGCGCTCGTTGGCGTCGGCGAAATCGTTGGGATCCGGCACGCGGCCCGTTACCGGCACCACTTGGCCGGGGCTGGTGCCCCACGTCACCATGGGCTCCAGGCGAGCTCCGTCGATCTCGACCCGAGCGTCAAAGCGGGCGCCGGGATCGGTCGGCAGCTTCTCCCACTGGGCTACCGCCTCTTCCCACTCCTTGCCCTTCGGAGCGTAAGCCCGGCCTTCCAGATACTTGAACGTCGTCGCATCCGGGGCGATCATGCCAGCCCGGGCGCCGGCTTCGATGGACATGTTGCAGATGGTCATCCGCTCTTCCATGCTGAAGCCGCGGATGCACTTGCCGGTGTACTCGACGACGTAGCCCGTGGCTCCGGCGGTGCCGATGTGGCCGATGATGCCGAGGATGACGTCCTTTGCGGTCACGCCCGGCGGCAAGTCACCGGCCACGTGGATCTCCATCGTCTTGGGTTTGGCCTGCAGCAGGCACTGGGTCGCGAGCACGTGCTCGACCTCGCTGGTGCCGATGCCAAAAGCAAGGGCCCCGAAAGCGCCGTGGGTGGACGTGTGGCTGTCGCCGCAGACGATGGTCTTGCCCGGCTGCGTCAGCCCAAGCTGGGGGCCGATGACGTGCACGATGCCCTGGTGCGGGCTGAAAAGGTCGTAGAGCGTGATCCCGAACTCCTTGCAGTTGCGGGCCAGCGCCTCCATCTGCCGGGCGGCGATCTCGTCGGTCACCGGCAGGCTCCGATCCCACGTCGGCACGTTGTGGTCCATCGTGGCAAAGGTCAGGTCGGGCCGGCGCACCTTGCGCCCGGCCAGCCGCAGGCCGTCGAAGGCCTGAGGCGAGGTGACCTCGTGCACGAGGTGGAGGTCGATGTACAGGATCGCCGGCTTGCCGGGCTCCTGGTGGACCACGTGGCTGTCCCAGATTTTCTCGAACATCGTGCGGGGCTGCATGGGGCTTCCCTCCCAGATTGTTGCGCTAGCTGGCCACGCCGGGGGCAAACTTTTGCCGGTCGTAGACGAGCTTGTTCAAAGCCTGCAGGTACGCCCGGGCGCTCGCCTCGATGACGTCGGTGCTGGTGCCGCGGCCCGTGTAGACGTTGCCGTTGTCCTGCACCTGTACCGTCACCTCGCCGAGCGCGTCCTTGCCGCTCGTCACCGCGTTCAAGGTGTAGCTGGCAAGCCGGGTTTCAAGGCCCGTCACCCGGTCGATGGCCCGGTACACCGCATCCACCGGCCCGTCTCCGATGGCCGCCTCCTCGAGCTCTTGCCCGCCCTTGATAACGCGGACGGTGGCGGTCGGCACCGCGGCGGTGCCGGAGGTGACGTGCAAGTAATCCAGAACGTACAGTTCCGGGATGGTCACGACGTCTTCCTCGACGATGGCCTGGATGTCCCGGTCCGTGACGTGCTTCTTGCGGTCGGCGAGCTCCACGAACCGCTCGTACGCCCGCTGGATCTTCTCCTCGCTCAGGTCGTAGCCGAGCTCCTTGAGCCGTACCCGGAAGGCGTGGCGCCCGGAGTGCTTGCCGAGCACGAGGCGGCTCTGGCTGATGCCGACCGACTCGGGCGTCATGATCTCGTAGGTCGTCCGTTCCTTGAGGAAACCGTCCTGGTGAATGCCCGACTCGTGGGCGAAGGCGTTGTCGCCGACAATCGCCTTGTTGGCCTGGATCTGCATGCCCGTCAGCGTGCTCACGAGGCGGCTCGTGCGGTATATCTGCTCGGTGACGATGCCGGTTTCCACTTTGTAGTAGTCGTGCCGGGTGCGCAGGGCCATCACGATCTCTTCCAGCGCCGCATTCCCGGCCCGCTCGCCGATACCGTTGATGCAGCCTTCCACTTGGTCGGCGCCGGCCTCGATGGCCGCGAGAGAGTTCGCCACCGCCAAGCCCAAGTCGTCATGGCAGTGAACGCTGATGACGACCTTGTCGATGCCCGGCGTGTTTTCCTTGACGTAGCGGATGAGGCTCGCGTACTCCTGCGGCGTCGTGTAGCCGACGGTGTCGGGGATGTTGATGGTGGTTGCGCCTGCCTCGATGGCCGCTGCGAAAATGCGGCACAGGAAGTCCCAGTCGCTGCGGGTTGCGTCCTCCGCGGAAAACTCGACGTCGTCCACGAACTCCTTGGCGTACCGCACGGAGGCCACCGCCATGGCCACGACCTCATCGGGCGTCTTGCGCAGCTTGTGGCGCATGTGAATGTCGGAGGTGGCGATGAACGTATGGATGCGGGGCCGCTCGGCCGGCCGGACCGCCTCCGCCGCCTTTTCGATGTCGGTCTTGTTGGCGCGGGCCAGCGCCGCGATGACCGGTCCGCGCACCTCCCGGGCGATAAGCTGGACGGCCTGCAGATCGCCGGGTGACGCCACGGGGAAACCGGCTTCGATGATGTCGACCCCAAGGCGCGCCAGCTGCCGGGCGATCTCAAGTTTCTCCTGCGCGTTCAAGTTGACGCCGGGCGACTGCTCGCCGTCGCGCAGCGTGGTGTCAAAAAACCGAATGCGCCGCATACTGACGACCTCCTCATCGTTGGACTGGCCGTGTTGCGGGGGCCGGCACGGGCCTTTCGGCCGGCCCCCTGCCCCGTGCCGCTACCAGCGCACAAGGCGCGTATCCCACAGATCCTCCACCTGGCCGAGCCGCTCGAGTACCGGGGGCGGGATGGGATCGTCGACGCCGAGCACCATCACCGCCTGGCCGCCGACTTCCTTGCGGCCGACCTGCATAAACGCGATGTTGATCCCGCTTTCGCCGAGCAGCGTCCCGACCCGCCCGATCATGCCGGGGCGGTCGACGTTGTGGGCGATGAACAAGTACCCCGAGGTATCGACGTTGACCCGGTAGCCGTCGATGCCGACCAGCGTCGGCACATCCCGGCCGGTCAAGGTGCCGGCCACCGTGCGATCCACCCCCGGCCCGCCGCTGCCCCGGAGCGTGATCAGGCTCTGGTAGTCGCCGTTGCCCTGTTGCCGGGTCTCGGACACCTGAATGCCCCGTTCCCGCGCCACCAGCGGCGCGTTGACGTAGTTGACCGAGGCGTGCAGGATCGGGTCGAGCATACCCTTGAGCAGCGCTCGGGTCAGCGGCGCGCAGTCGGCGCCGGCGAGCTGACCGCTGTAGACGACCTCGAGCCGCCGGTGGCCGCCGCCCACGAGCTCGGTGTACAGCCGCCCGAGCCGCTCGGCCAAATCGAGGAACGGCCGCAGCTTTTCGAGCTCCTCCGGCGACAGCGCCGGCAAGTTTACCGCATGGGCCACCGGCTCGCCCCGCAGCGCCTTCAGCACATCCCCGGCCACGTCGACCGCCACGTTGACTTGCGCCTCGGCCGTCGACGCGCCTAGGTGCGGCGTCACCACGACTCGGGGGTGGCCCACCAGGGGACTGTCCCACGGCGGTTCGCTGCGGAAAACGTCCAGCGCCGCCCCCGCCACCTTGCCCGACTCGAGCGCCTGATATAGGGCGTCTTCGTCGATGATCCCGCCCCGGGCGCAGTTGATGATGCGCACGCCGGGCTGCATGAGCTCAAACTGGCGCGGGCCGATGAGATGCTCGGTGGCCCGGGTGAGCGGGGTGTGCACCGTGATCACGTGCGCCCGCCGGCAGATGTCATCTACGGAAGCC
>ERZ777003.3622-NODE-3622-length-14627-cov-6.730511_pt1 | contig 14627 bp, 12 predicted proteins | sample MGYA00374956_ERZ777003 | MGnify/ENA primary metagenome ERZ777003 (study PRJEB29302, sample SAMN06268252) | bioreactor metagenome | isolation source: Joint BioEnergy Institute, California, USA | place: USA:Joint BioEnergy Institute, California, USA | collected... | reverse complement strand
GGGGGCCGGGCAGGGAAGCATCGCAGTGGACGCCCGTGCCGTGTTAAGAAGATAGTCAATCAAGAACAGACGGAAGGGAGGCCGTCGCCATGCACAACAACGATCCTGTTCCGCGCCGGGGCTTCGTGGCCCTGGCCGGCGGCGGCGCGCTGGCCGCCGCCGGGCTCCGCCCGGGTGCGGCGCGCGCGCAGCAGCAGCAGGAGTGGCCGAACCGGACGATCACGCTGATCGCGCCCTATCCGCCCGGTGGCACCACTGATCTTTCCGCGCGGCCGGTGGCGCAGAAGCTGACCGAGATCCTCGGCCAGTCGGTCGTGGTAGAGAATCGCGCCGGCGCCGGTGGAAGCATCGGCGCCGCGCTGGTCGCGCGGGCCGCACCGGACGGCTACACGCTGATGCTGTTCCCGACCGCGATCCTGACCATCAGCCCGCACATCATGAACCTGCCCTACGATCCGGCGACGGCCTTCACGCCGGTATCGATGGTGAGCGTCGCCTATGGCGTGGTCGCCGCGCATCCCTCGGTGCCGTTCCGCGACGTCGCCGGGCTGATCGCCTACGCCAAGGCGAATCCGGGCCGGCTCCGCTTCGGCTCGGCGGGGAACGGCACCATCACCCAGCTCTCCGGGGAGCTGTTCGCCGACGCCACCGGCATCCGGATCGAGCACGTGCCCTATCGCGGCTCGGCGCCGTCGCTCACCGACCTGCTGGCGAACCGCGTACAGCTCCTCTTCGACTCTGTCGCGATCCCGGCGATCCGCGAGGGGCGGGCGATCGCGCTGGCGACCAACGCGCCGACGCGCAACCCGCAACTGCCCGACGTGCCGACGATGCGCGAGCTGGGGCTGGAGCATGCCGAGGCGATACCCTGGTTCGGCATCGCTGCGCCCGCCGGCCTGCCGGCGCCGGTCCTGGCGAAACTGACCTCGGGGTTGCAGCAGGCGCTGGCCTCGCCCGACGTCGCGCGGGCGATGGAGCCGATGGGCCTCACCCCGACCTTCGAGGCCGGCGAGGCCTTCGCCGAGCGCGTGCGCCGCGAACGGGAGCGATACGGCGAGGTGGTGCGCCGGATCGGCGCGCGGGCGCAGTAGCGTCGGGGCAGGGCAGGGGGCTCAGGGCGGCGGCGCGACGGGATCTGGCCGCTGCGTTGCCGCCGGCGGCCGTGCCTGGCCGCACCCCTGGCATCGCCGCGCTGCCGCCCGGCGGCAGGGCCTCCTTCGGCTCAGGGCAGCACCAGATCCACCAGCGCGCAGGTGTTCACGCTCCGGCGCTCCAGCGCCTGGCCGTTCGTGTACACCACCCGCACGTCGTTCACGCACATGCCCGCCGGCAGACGGATGATGAGGGCCTGCCCCGCCGGCAGCACGTTCTGCCCCAGCCGGTCCGGGCCCCAATTCGTGTCCTGCGAGGAGGAGACATAGACCTCGTAGATCGTCACCGGGCTGCGGTTGACCAGCCGGAAGGAGGGATCGGCGCTCACCTGCTGCGGCATGGCCTGCGCCGGCGGTGCGGCCGGGGCGTTGCCCGGCGCCTGCTCCAGCGGATGCGGCTGACGTCCGGGATCGGCGCCGTAGTAGTGCATCATCATCCGCCGTCGCTGGTCGTTCTGCAGGAAGGTGTCGATCAGCGAGGAGTGCGGGTTGTTCCAGATGCGCCCCGTATAGGGGTTGCGCCACTCGCCGCCCTGCTGCGCCGCGGCCGGGCCGGCGAGGGCGATGGCGAGCGTGCCCGCCGCCAGCTGGGCGGCGGGGCGGCGGATGGTCGTGAGGCTCAACATGCCGCTGCGTCCCTTACCGCGCCCACCGCCGATGGCGGGCGCCGTCCGGGAGAGCACTAGCGGAGCTTCGTTTCGCTCCGATGTCGCGCCGCGTTTCGTGCGTGTCGCGCGCGTGGAGGGCTACAGCCCCCCGCCCTTCCGTCCCGCCATCGCCCCGAGCCGCAGCCGCAGCGCGTTCAGCTTGATGAAGCCCTGCGCGTCGAACTGGTCGTAGGCGCCCTGGTCCTCCTCGAAGGTCACGTGCTTCATCGAGTAGAGGCTGTTCGGCGACTGCCGCCCGGTGACGATCACGTTGCCCTTGTAGAGCTTCAGCCGCACCGTGCCCGTCACGCTCTTCTGGCTCTCGTCCACCAGCGCCTGCAGCATCCGCCGCTCCGGCGAGAACCAGAAGCCATAATAGACCAGCTCGGCGTATTTCGGCATCAGGCTGTCCTTGAGGTGCGCGGCCTCGCGGTCCAGCGTGATGCTCTCCATCGCGCGGTGCGCGACGTGCAGGATCGTCCCGCCGGGCGTCTCGTAGCAGCCGCGCGACTTCATGCCGACGAAGCGGTTCTCCACCAGGTCGAGCCGCCCGATGCCGTTGCGCTTGCCGAGCTCGTTCAGCTTCGTCAGCAGCGCAGCCGGTGACAGCCGCTCGCCGTTCACCGCCACCGCGTCGCCGCGCTCGAACTCCACCGTGATCTCCTCCGGCCGGTCGGGCGCGTCCTCCGGGCGGATGGTGCGCTGCCAGACGATCTCGTCCGGCTCGATCCAGGGATCCTCGAGGATCTTCCCCTCGGAGGAGGAGTGCAGCAGGTTGGCGTCCACGCTGAACGGCGCCTCGCCGCGCTTGTCCTTGGCGATCGGGATCTGGTGCGCCTCGGCGAACTCCAGCAGCTTCGTGCGCGAGGTCAGGTCCCATTCGCGCCAGGGCGCGATCACCTTCACATCGGGCTTGAGCGCGTAGTAGCTGAGCTCGAAGCGCACCTGGTCGTTGCCCTTGCCGGTCGCGCCATGCGCCACGGCGTCGGCGCCGGTCTGCTCGGCGATCTCGATCTGGCGCTTGGCGATCAGAGGTCGGGCGATGCTCGTGCCCAGCAGGTACATGCCCTCGTAGAGCGCGTTCGCCCGGAACATCGGGAAGACGAAGTCGCGGACGAACTCCTCGCGGAGGTCGTCCATGAAGATGTTCTCCTCCTTGATGCCGAGGAGGCGCGCCTTGTCGCGCGCGGGGCCGAGTTCCTCGCCCTGGCCGAGATCGGCGGTGAAGGTGACCACCTCGCAGCGATAGGTGGTCTGCAGCCACTTCAGGATGACCGATGTGTCGAGCCCGCCGGAATAGGCGAGCACGACCTTCTTCACGTCCTTCACACGCATTGCGGATCCCCAGGAACGGCGCCGGACCGGGCGGGGCGGGCCGGGACCGCTGCCGCTCGGCCGGGGCCGGCGGGGCAGCGGCGCAGGCACGGCCGCCCCGGCCCGCGAGAGGCGCGGACCATGCCCCCACGAACCTCTTGCCGCAAGCAGGGTGCTTATGGTTCCTTCGGGCCAGGGACCTCACGCAATGTTCAATTACATTGTATCCGCTTTTATTGCGGCTGGGATTGCCTTGGTCGCGCTGGCCGGGATTGGGCCTGGCGGCGCGCCGCGCGCGGCCGAGCCCCCCACCCGGATCGGCACATCCCTTCCTGTACCGCAACAGCCGGCGCGGGGCGCCGCCGCACCCCCGGCCGCCACGCCGGCCTCGGCCGCCAGCGCCGCGAACTCGATCGCTGCCATCCTGGACGCGAACCGGGTGCCCTACCTTCCGCAGGAAGGCCGGGCCGACTACCGGCGCTTCCTCCTCCGGCCCACGCCGCGCGCCTTCGCGATCAGCCGCGATGGCGCCTGGGGCTGGGCCTCGGCCATCGACAACGACCCGGAACAGACCGCCGAGCGCGCCCTCGCCAATTGCCGGCGCTGGGGTGGCAGCGATTGCCGGCTCTATGCCCGCGACCTCTCGGTCCTTTGGCCCGGGATGGAGGCCACGCCGCCCGCCCCGCCCGATCGGCCCCTTGTCGCCGGTTCGGGCTACGCCGTGGTGCCGGATGGTCGCTTCCTCTGGCGCGGCCCGCAGGCGGCGCGCGGGGCCTATATCTGGGCCCATGGGCGGGCGCCGAACGGCATCGACAGCCGCGGCGCGCAGCCCCAGCCGCATGTGCGCCCCTTCAACCACGCCGGTTACGACGTGCTGCGCTTCGACCGCGATCCCGCCACCGACGAAACCGAGGCGGGCGCGGCCTGGCTGCGTGAGGCGCTCGTCGCCCTCCGCGCGCAGGGCTACCGGCGCATCGTGGTGGGCGGCCAGTCGCGAGGGGCGTGGAACGCGTTGCAGACGCTGGACCGGCCGGGCTTGGCTGATGCGGTGATCGCCATCGCCCCGGCCGCGCACGGACCGACCGGCAGCCCGGCCCATGCCTGGGCGCTCGACGACCTGCGCCATATCGTCGCGACGGCGCAGAACCCGAATGCACGGGTTGTTGTCGCGAATTTCGCCGGGGATCCCTTCGACCCCGACCCCGAGCAGCGCTCCAGGATCTTCCGCGCCCTGACGAGCCCACGGGTCGGCGCGCTGCTGTTCCTCGACCGCCCGCAGGACTTCTCCGGCCATGGCGCCGGTGCCGACTGGCGGTTCACCCAGCGCTACGGCGCCTGCCTGCTGGACTTCGTGGAGGGCCGCGCGGCCCGTTGCGGCGGGTAGCCGGAGCGTTCCCGATCGGTCCGGGTCGTGGCCGCCAGCGGCGCCGAAGCGGTTGGCGCACCCGGCGGGGGTGAAGGTCTCGAAGAGGCGGCCATTTGGTGCTGGGCCAGAGGCCGCCGACGGTGCGCGCGGCCGGCTGGGGGGCGGGGCACGGCCTTCGTCCCCGGCTTGCTTCGGCCCGGCGGGTTCGGCCCGATCGGCGCGCCCCCTCCTTTTCGGCACGGAGGCGCTGTCGAGCACCGCGCGGCGCCGGTCGAGCTACATTGCCGCGTGCAGACGCTCCAGCAGCGCCCGGCGCGGCGCCGCCCCGACCCCATTGAATGGCTCTGTCGTTCAGCCTTGCCATCCGCACGGCCGCGCCAGCAGGACATCTTCGAGCCACATTCCATCTCCGGCGGCCGCATCTCCCAGGAGATGCCTACCTTCAGCACGAACAGCGCGCCGGACAGCGCCGCACGGTCGGGATCGACGGCCTGCCGCCCATTGGCTCCCGGCCCGCAGGCGGCAGCAGCGGCGGGACCGCCGCCCAGAGGTCGTCGGCAAACAGCGGCCCAGGCCACGCCACCCCGGCGCGCCAAGCCCAGCATCGTTGAGTACCCTCATGGGCTGACTCATCGTCCGCGCCGCTGGGGCGATCGGGCCTCATGCCCGCGCACGGCGGACGACTGCGGCCAAGCCGCGGGTGAAATCCCCTCAGCCCGAAATCCGCCGGGATGCAACGGGAGCAAGGCGAGCGTCGAATCATGCTGCGCCGGTTAGATCGAAGGCGCATCACCGCTCAGGCTATCCGGCGACGAGCGTAACGATACCCCCGTAGTCACTCCGGAGAAGTTGCCGGAGCGCCGATAAGGCGAAGAGCTGCGGCTGCCTCCCGACAGAGCCGCTCGCCGTCGAAGCGGATCGCGCCAGTGAAGCGGCTGCGGGAACCCTCCTCACCCGTCCTCGGCGCGCGGAGATTGCCTCCGTCCCTGCCCATGCGGCACGCCACTTTCACTGGCGCAACATGCCAGCCTGGCGTCACATCGCGGTGGCACACGCCAGGGGAGGAAAACCAAGATGAAAGCACCTACCATAGGACGGCGGCACCTCGCTGCGGCGGCGCTCGCTCTCACCGGGCCGCGTGGCGCCACTGCGCAGGACTTCCCCACGCGGCCGATCCGCCTGATCGTCCCCTACACGCCCGGCGGCGCCTCGGACATCATCGCCCGGCTCCTCGCGGAGCAGATTTCCCCGGAGCTAGGTCAGCCGATCGTTGTCGAGAACCGCGGCGGCGGCGCCTCGGTGCCAGGCACCCAGGCGATCGCGCTTGCCCCGCCGGACGGGCACACGATCGGCGTGGTTGACAGCTCCTTCACGATCAACCCGACCCTGCTCGGCCCGACGCGGCTGCCCTACGACACGCGCCGCGACTTCACGCCGATCTCGCTGCTGGTCACCGCGCCGCTCGCCCTGTTGGTTCATCCGGCCGTGCCGGCGAACGACCTCCAGGCCCTCGTCGCGCTCGCCCGGGCGCGGCCCGGGCGGATGAGCATCAGCTCCGCCGGGATCGGCACCGCCGTTCACCTCGCCGGCGAGCAGTTCAAGCAGGCCGCGGGCGGGCTCGACATCGTGCACGTGCCCTACCGCAGCGGCGGGCCATCGGTCGCCGACCTGATCGCCGGGCAGGTGCAGATGACCTTCGCCACCGTGCCCTCGACCCTCGACCATGTGCGCGCCGGGCGGCTGCGCGCGCTGGCCGTCACCGGCAGAGAGCGCAGCCCACTGCTGCCCGAGGTGCCGAGCACTGCCGAGGCTGGGCTGCCCGCGGTCGATGCCGAACTCCTCAATGGCCTGGTGGCCCCGGCGGCGGTGCCGCCGGCCATCGTCGAGCGGCTTGCCACAGCCGTGCGCGGCGCCATCGCGGCGCCCGGGCCCTTCCGCGACCGCCTGGTGGGCATGGGCTTCCGGCCCGTCGGCAGCACGCCGGCCGAGTTCGCCGCGCGCATCGAGGCCGAGATCGCCCGCTGGGCGCAGGTGATCCGCGACGGCAACATCCGCGCCGAGTAGGCGGCGTGCGGGGGTACGCCGGACGGCGGCGTGGCCGGCCTCCAGCCGGCTTGTCGTCAGTGTCGTGTGCGTCTTGGCCGCCGCCGCCCGGGCCACCCTGCTGCGCCACCGCTGGTGCGAAGGCTGGAGCGCATCGCGCCTCGGTGCCGCTGTCCGGGATCGACACAGCTCCTGCCGCTTCATGTCGGCGCGGGAAACCGGGGGCGACGTCGCCACCCACGCGTGGTCCAGCGACGAGCCGTGACTGGCGGCGACGCGTCGGTGCCGGCGCGCCCTCAGCGCCAGTTCTGGCCGGTCGGCTGGCCACAGCCGAAAGGGGCCGGCATTGGGCCGCCATGGTCCAGGCGAGCCCACGCGGAGGCTCGGCGGTACATCGGGCAGCGGCGGGATTGGGGCACTGGCGATGCGACGCCGTACCGAGACGGTGCAGCGACCTTACGTCCTCCGCCGCGCAGGCTTCTTGTGGACGGCCTCACCGCCGCCACGCTTGCGCTGGCCGCCGTTTGCGGCCGCGGCTGCCCTGAAGGCCGCGCCGCCCGCATGTCCGCTCTCCTTCCGCACCCTAGGGCAAGAGCATCAGGGCCGCCGGCGAGTTCTCGGCCGCCCCAGCGTTCACATTGGCGTCCACAGCCGATCGCCGTGTCGGCGACGGAGGCGGTCCTTGAAGGGCATCGTGCCGCCGCGTAGCGTCGCGCGCCGACGCCACGATGCGGAAGCGCCCGTTGCGAACGGCATCGGATGGCGAGGAGAGGATTGGACGTCATGCTCACGATCGACGCCCAGGTGCACGCCTATGAGCGCAACCATCCGGGCCGCCCCTGGGCCGCTGCCCTGCACGGCCCGCCCGAGGTCACGGGCGACGACATGGTGGCCGCCATGGACGCGGTCGGCGTGGACGGTGCGATACTGGTCTCGGTTTTCACGATGTACCGCTACGACGCGAGCTACGCGATCGAGGTGCATGCGAAGCACCCCGGCCGCTTCGCGCTGGTCAAGCCGGTGGACCCGAACGATCCCGCGGTTGGCGACACCGTCGCCGACTGGGCCTCTACGCCCGGTGCGGTCGGAATCCGGATCATGATGCGCGGCGGCGTGTCCGAGGACCCCGCCGATCCGGGAATCAACCGCGTGCTGGCCGCGGCGAAGCAGCATTCCCTCCCGGTCAACCTGCTGGCCTATGGACGGCTGGACCAGGTCCGCCAGCTCGCGGCGCGGCACCCCGACACACAGCTGGTGATCGACCATCTCGGCCTGCCGCAGCCCTTCGAGCCGCCACCGCCTGCGGAGCCCTGGGCCGATCTGCCGAAGCTGCTGGCGCTTGCGGAGCACGACAACGTCGCGGTGAAGATCACCGGGGCCTGCACGCTGTCGCATGAGCCCTTCCCCTATCGGGACATCTGGGACCCGCTCGGCCGCATCTTCGACGCCTTCAGCCTTGACCGCTGCATGTGGGGCACCGACTGGACCCGCGCGGTCGCACTCCTGTCCTACGAGCAAGGGGTCGAGGCGTTCCGCCGCACCGATCGGCTGACGGACAGCGACCGCGCCACGCTGATGGGCGGCACCGCGCAGCGGATCTACCGCTGGGCACCGTCGAAGTCCTGATCGGCGGCGGCAGCCCTCTGCGCGCGGAGTCTTCCCCGCGGCATCGGCCATGGGCGTGGCCGGTGCGGGGCGGTGGGCTGCCCCGGCGTCCGGCCGGCCCTCGATCCGCGGCGGTCAGGCGTTCGCCTTCATCAGCCTATCGAGCTCCGCCAGGCGGCGATCCACGCGCTCGGGCTGCTGGCTCCCGAGCTTCATTATCGGCATCGCCATCGGCAGCGTGACGATGATCTCGAAATCCTTGCTCCGCGCGCGTCCCGCCTTCGCCAGCGCGCCGTCGAGGCGCCCGATCATGTCCCTGGTGGCAGCGGGGTCACGGTTGAAGCCGTGCCAGCCGGCGCCGAAGCGCGCGGCGCGGCGGAGGGCGGCTCAGCATAGCCGCCGACGATAATCGGCACATGCGATTTCTGGACCGGCTTGGGGTTCAGCCGGCAGCCTTCGAACCGCACCCACCGGCTGGCGAAGTCCACCACCGGCTCGGTCCAAAGCCGGCGCATGGCTTCATGCGTCGCATTCGGCGCCTCGGGAACAGTGGAGGAATTGCCAGGCATTCCCACCGGCCGCACACTCGGTGGCCTCGCGGGCATCGTCGTGCCCGTCAGACTGACTGCCCCCGCCGCAAGGAGTGCCATATGGGCCGCATGCAGGATCGACTCGCCGTCGTGACCGGAGCCGCGAACGGCATTGGCGCCGCCATCGCGCGTCGCCTGGGCGGGGAGGGAGCAAGGCTCGCCCTGCTCGACATCGACGCGGCGGGGTTGGAGCGCCTGGCGGCGGAGCTGCGCGGTCAGGGAATCCAGGTCCTCACCCAGGCTGGCGACGTCACCGAGGAGAGCGTCGTGCAGGCCGCCTTCGCCCGCATCGCGGAGGAGTGCGGCCCGGTGGACGTCCTGGTGAACAATGTGGGCGGCGCGCGCAACGCCCGCATCTGGGAGATGTCGGTGGAGGACTGGGACTTCACCATCCGGCTGAACCTGCGCTCCGCCTTCCTCTGCACCCGCGCGGTGCTGCCCTCGATGATGGCGCGCCGGACGGGCAGCATCGTCTGCATGTCCTCGGGGTCGCGCAACGGCACGCCCTGGTCGGCCGCCGACACCGGTGCTGCCGCCTATTCCGCGGCCAAGGCGGGCATCCACGGCTTCATCCGCGACGTGGCGCTGGAGGTCTCGCATCTCGGCGTGCGCATCAACGCTGTGGCGCCCGGCCCGATCGAGACCGACCGCACCCGCCCGGCCTTCGCGCGCATGGAGCAGACGCTGGAGCTGAGCCCGAACCGCCTAGTGCCGATGCGCCGCATCGGACAGCCGCGCGAGATCGCCGACGCCGTGCTGTTCCTCGCCTCGGATGAGGCGAGCTACATCACGGGCACAACGCTCGACGTCGCCGGGGGACGCTGACGCCGGTCCAGCGCCGCCGTCCGCTTCGCATCGCCGAGCCGGAACCGCCCGGCCCGTTGCACGTCGCACTGATCAGGGTGGCGGGCGGGGCCGGCAGAGGACTGGTGCCGCCATGAGCCAGGCGATAGTCGCGCCGGGTCGCCGCCGAGCTTGGCCGGCAGTGGTCGGCCCGCGCAGTCTGTTCTCCCGGCGCGGCGCACTGCCGGGCTTGCCGCGGAGGTGCGGCGGTCGGATGATCGTGCGGACACCGGGGGAGGAACAGCATGCGGCTGAAGGACAAGGTCGCCATCGTGACGGGCGGCGCGCACGGCATGGGCGAGGCAGAGGCTCGCCTCTTCGCCAAGGAGGGCGCGGCGGTCGTCGTCGCGGACGTGCTCTCCGACATGGGCGAGGCGGTGGTGGCGGACATCAATGCCAGCCAGGGCCGGGCGATGTTCGTCCGGGCCGACGTCTCCTCGGAGGCCGACTGGCACGCCCTGATCGCCAGGACGCTCGAGACCTATGGCAAGCTCGACATCCTCGTGAACAACGCCGGCATCAGTGGCAGCGCCGTCGGCAGCGAACTGTCGCTGGAGGGCTGGAACAGGCTGATGGCGGTCAACGCGACCGGCGTGTTCCTCGGCACCACGCTGGCGGCGCAGGAGATGGCCAAGGCCGGCAAGGGGTCCATCGTCAACGTCTCCTCCATCATGGGCTTCGTCGGCAGCGCCGAGGGGCATCCCGGCTACGCCGCGTCGAAGGGCGCGGTCCGCCTGCTGACCAAGGCGGCGGCGGTGCGCTGGGGACCGCAGGGCGTGCGGGTGAACTCGGTGCATCCGGGCTACATGCCGGCGATGCTGGGCGGCACCAATGCCGGCACGCGCGCGGCGAAGATCCCGATGACGCCGCTGCGGCGGCTAGGCGAGCCGATCGAGGTCGCCTATGGCGTGCTATTCCTGGCCTCCGACGAGGCGTCCTTCATCACCGGCACCGAGCTGGTGATCGACGGCGGCTACATCGCGCAGTAGCAGCCGGCGATGCCCGTCGAGTGTCACAGGGACCGCGATGCGTCGCGTTCGGCCGCCGTTGCCGCGCGGTGCTTGCGAGGGATTTCGGAGGCCGTGGCGGCACCGTGGAAGGCTCCATGACCCGTCGCGTTGACCAGGCGCAGGCCCGCGCGGCCTTCGAGCGCGCGATCGCTGGAACGCGGGAGACCTTCGGCGACTTCTTCCTCGCCCGGCTGCTGGGGCTGGAGATCACCTATCCCGGCGAGGCGTGCGAAGTCGCCTTCGACGTCGCGGACTTCATGTTCAATCCGCAGGGCACCGTGCATGGCGGCGTCCTGGCCACGGCGCTCGACATCTCCATGGGGCATCTCATCAACCGCCTGGCCGGCGGGCCGGGCACGACGCTGGAGATGAAGATCCAGTACCTGGCGCCGGTGCGCGCCGGGCGCGTGGTTTGCCGCGGCGAGGCACTGCGCCGCGGCGGGACGTGGTTCCTGCGTGCTGAGGCCCGTGACGCGGAGGGGACGCTGGTCGCCTTCGCCACCTCCACCTGGAAGCTCCTGAAGAGGCCGCCGGCGACGACGCCGGACCAGGGCGATTGAAGACGCCTCGGCGGCGCCGAACCGATCACCGGCCCGATGTGGCGGGCGCGCCGGAACCTGCCAGCGCCGTCGCTGGAACTCCCCGCTCCGGCCTCGTGAAGCGCGCCAGCAGCATCCGGTGAAGGGGACGCTCAACCAGGAGATGCACCGCGAGCGACGCGCCGAGCGCAGCCAGGAGCAGGCCCGCCGCGTAGGCGACCGGCGAGAGTGCGATCATGTCGCGTAGCGCGACCGCCACCGGCCGAATGCCGAAGATGACGAAGGCGTGGACGAGATAGATGGAATAGGACGCGTCGCCGAGGAGGACCATCGCTCGCGTCCCGATCCCTCTCCGCGTCCAGCCGCTGCCCAGGGTCAGGCCCGCGATGACCAGGGCCGCCGGCACGCCCCACAGGATCGTCCGCGTGGCCACATCCGGCTCGGTCAGCCACTGTGCGGCGGGCCCCGACATCCATGACGCGGCGATCCCCTGTGCCGCGAGGGCCGTCACCCCCGATGCGATGAGCGTGACGCGGAGCGCCGGCACCAGCGTCAGCCCGCGGATCCGCGCCAGCGCGATCCAGGCGCCCGCGACGAATTCCAGGATGAGGGGCGCCGACCAGACCTGCACCGCGAAGGGCCAGGCATCTGAGGCCTGCCCGATCGCCACGACGGCCGCGAAGAGCAGCGTCAGGGCCAGGACGGCCCGGCCGAGGCTGAGCCCGAGCAGGAGCGCGAAGACCGCGTAGAAGAACATCTCGTGGTTCAGCGTCCAGCCGGGCGAGAAGGCCGGATTGTGGGCACCCGCCGCGTCCGGCCACGGCACGAACAGGAAGGGCGCGATGATGCGGTGCGGGTCGAAGTTGAACCGGACCGCCTCGGGCCTAATGGCGCGCAGGGTGAGCAGGGCGGCGAGGAAAACGGCGGTCATGAGCCAGTAGAGCGGCACGATGCGGATGAGCCGGCGCCGGACGAATTTCGGCCTGACGCCGGGCCGCCCGAAGTCGTGCCGGCAGGACCAGACCATGATGAAGCCGGAGATGACGAAGAACAGGTCCACGCCGGCTGCCCCTCCATGGAGGACCGGACTGCCGAAGCCAAGATGCAGCGCCAGATGCTGCGAGAGGTGCAGCGCAAGCACCATGAGCGCCGCGACGGCTCGGAGGAGCTGCACTTCGACCAGCATGGAACCGGTGGAGCCCCCCTGCTTGCGGAACCGCGCGGCGCTCCGCGCGTGGCGCGCCGGATGTGGCGCGACGCGATCGCTACCGAGGTCGCAGGCCGGCGTCAAAGGTCCTGGCCGGCTCGCGCGGCCGTGGTCCGTGGCCGTATGGGTGCACCGGCGCAGGCGCGGCAGGCAGGATAGGCCCTCATTTCCGTCGCTTCGGGGAAGCCGGGGCGTCGTCAGGCGGCGGGGCCGCCAGGAGTCCCGGACCGGGCGAGGTGGGCAGTGCGGGGTTTGGCCGTCGTCGGCTTACGCCTGAGCTTGCCGTTGGCCACGGCGAAAGCCGTGATTGAAGCAAGGGGAGGGGGGCGGTAGCGTCATGCGCAACGCATGTCAGGCTCATGTACGCACGCCCGCGTGAGCGGACGGAGGCAGGCGCAACAGGGCAGGGGAGAAACGCCATGGATGTCGGCATGATGATGCTGTTCACCAGCTACGGCTGGGAGGACTGCCCCGACGGCCGCGTGTGGGAGGAGGAGATCCGGCTGGCCCGGATCGCCGCCGACTCCGGCTTCGACTGCCTGTGGTCGGCCGAGCACCACTTCAACGACTACTCCTTCGTGCCCGACAACATCCAGCTCATGAGCTACCTAACGGCGCTCTGCCCCGGCATCGACGTGGGCACGGCCGCCGTCATCCTGCCCTGGCACGACCCGCTCCGCGTCGCCGAAAACGTCGCCGTGCTCGACCTGCTGAGCAAGGGCCGCTTCCGTTTCGGCATGGGGCGCGGGCTCGCGCGGCGCGAGTTCGCCGCCTTCCGGCTGAGCATGGACGAATCGCGCGAGCGCTTCGACGAGGCGGCGCCGATGATCCTCAATGCGCTTAAGACCGGCTTCATCGAGGGCGACGGCAAGTTCTACAAGCAGCCGCGGACCGAGATCCGCCCGAGGCCGCAGCACTCCTTCGAGGGGCGCATCTATGCCGTGGCGTCGAGCGAGGACTCGGTCAACTCCGCCGCGAAGCTCGGCGCCCACATGGTGATGTTCGCCGACCGGCCCTGGGAGATGCGGCTACCAGCGATCGAGCGGGGGCGGGAGCTCCACCGCAAGTACCACGGCACCGAGCCGCCGCACCTCATGCTGACCGAATTCTGCGTGTGCGGCACCAACCTCGCCGAGACCGAGGAGGAGGCGCGCCGGTATCAGGGCAAGTTCGTGGAGAGCAATTTCTACCACTACGAGTTCCTCGGCGAGCACTTCAAGACGGTGAAAGGCTACGACGCCTACCAGCAGAAGGCGGAGATCGCGCGGAAGGGCGGCTTGGAGGGCGCGATCGCCGGCTTCATGCAGGCCGCGAGCTGGGGCACGCCCGACAAGATCCTGCGCGGGCTCGAGGAGCGGCGGCGGATCCTCGGCGACTTCGAGCTGAACGTTGCATTCCGCTTCGGCGGCACGCCCTACGCAGTGGCGGAGCGGGGCCTCAAGCTGTTCGCCAAGGAGGTGCTGCCGGTTCTCAAGTCTTGGGGGCCTGCCAAGGCGCAAAAGGACGCGGCGGCGTAGGCCGCCGCATGCCTAGCGATGGTCAGGCGGCGTGGCCGTCCCGAAGTCCTGCCGCAGTGCCGCATTGGGCGGCGCTGCGCCGGAGGCTCATGTGCCCGCTGGGACTCGAACCCAGGACCCCAAGATTAAAAGTCTCGTGCTCTACCGGCTGAGCTACGGGCACATCGGGATTCCGCAAGAGCGCCGCGCGCTTGGCCTGTCAAGTCCGGGGCCCATCCCCGGCTGGGCGGCTGGCCCTCAGCCGGGCGCGTCGGCGACGATCGTAGCGCGCTGGATCCGGTCCGGATCGCGCACCTGGCCGTGCTGGCCGGCGCCGCGCTTGATCCGGTCCACCACCTCCATCCCCGACACGACGCGGCCCCAGATGGTGTACTGGCCGTCGAGGTAGGGGGCGGGGGCGAACATGATGAAGAACTGGCTGTTCGCGCTGTTCGGGTCCGAGGTGCGGGCCATGCCGCAGGTGCCGCGGACGAACCGCGCCTTGGAGGGCGGCGAGAATTCGGCGGGCAGGTTGGGGAGGTCGGACCCCCCCGTGCCGGTCCCGGTCGGGTCGCCCCCCTGGGCCATGAAGCCCTCGATGACCCGGTGGAAGGGCGTGCCGTCGTAGAAGCCACGGCGCGTGAGGGTCTTGATGCGCTCGACGTGCAGGGGGGCGAGGTCGGGCAGCAGCTCGATCATGACCACCCCGTCCTTGAGCTCCAGGCGCAGGCGGTTCTCGTTCTCCGCCGCGGATGCTTCGGTGGTCGCGGCCGCCGATGGCTCCGCGGGCGCTGCTCCCTCGGCCGGGGCGGGCGG
>ERZ777003.3621-NODE-3621-length-14631-cov-16.034783_pt1 | contig 14631 bp, 13 predicted proteins | sample MGYA00374956_ERZ777003 | MGnify/ENA primary metagenome ERZ777003 (study PRJEB29302, sample SAMN06268252) | bioreactor metagenome | isolation source: Joint BioEnergy Institute, California, USA | place: USA:Joint BioEnergy Institute, California, USA | collected... | reverse complement strand
AGTCACCTTGTCACCGTGTCAGCGCGAGCGGAGCGAGCGCACGTCACCGTGTCACCCCGTCACCGAGTCACCGTGTCACCTCGTCGCCGTGTCCCTGTGCTGGTAGTGGCCGTGCTGCTCGCGGTGTTCGCGCTCCCGCGGCCTGCCGCCGCCTGCAGCTGCCCACCGAAGCAGAGCCCCGGCGCGGCCCTGGCCGACTCGCACGCCGTCTTCGCCGGAAGGGTCGTCCGGCTGCGCCAGCCGGGGCCGCAGGTGGCGCTCACCAGCACCTTCCCGTTCTTCACCTACGGCGTGCCGGCCCACGCGCCGCTCCATGTCACGCTGGAGGTCTCGCAGGTGTGGCGCGGCCCGTCCCAGCGCACGACCGATCTGTACACCGCGCGCTTCGCCGCCGGGTGCGGCTTCCTCTTCGTGCTGGGCCGCGAGTACCTGGTGTACGCGGTGGAGAACGCCCGCGAGCAGCTGGTCACCTACCGCTGCTCGCGCACCAGCGAGCTGGGGGACGCCGGCGAGGATCTGGCGTTCCTGGGCCCGGGTATCCGCCCGGCCGCCGGCTCTCCGCCGTCCGCCGTGTGGGGCTGGGCGCTCTGGGGCGCGGGCGCCTGTGTGGCAGCCGCGGCGCTGGCCGGGCTGTGGCGGCGCAGATGGTAGAGCGCGGCCGGACGACCGCACTGCTTCGCCCCTATGCAGCGCTGCAGCGAGCGACGCTTTGACTAGCCCGCCTCGCCCGCGGGGAGAGCGCTGCGAGAATACCGGTTTCCCCTGATGTATCCGCGGCGCATCTCTGCTACAACCGACTCAGGGGCCGCGCAGCGCGCATCGCGCTGCTGGAGGATATGGACAGAGCATGGCTGAACAGGAGTACACGGCGCCGCCGGACGGCTGGCGGACCTTTCTGATCGTCTGGGTTACCCAGGCCCTCTCGGTGTTCGGCAGCGCGATCACCGGGTTTGCGACCACCATCTGGCTGACCCAGGTGGCCTACCCCGCGCCGGAGCAGCGGCAGGAGCTGGCCTTCGCCCTCTCGGCGGTGGGGCTGGCCTTCTTCACCTCCGGGCTGATCGCCGCGCCGATCGGCGGCGCCTGGGCCGACCGCGCCGACCGGAAGCGGACCATGATCATCATGGACACGGTGAGCGGGCTGGTGAGCGTGGTGCTGATCGCGCTGCTGCTGGCCGACGCGCTCAACCTGTGGCTGCTGCTGGGGCTGCTGGTGGTGGCGGGCGTCGCGAACACCTTCCACGACTCGGCGTTCGACGCGTCGTACGCGATGCTGGTGCCGCCCGAGCGGCTGCCGCGCGCCAACGGCATGATGCAGACGATCTGGGCGCTCTCGGGCATCTTCTCGCCGGCGCTGGCGGCGACGATCATCGCGCTGCCGGCCCTGGCGCGCCAGGGGAACCTCCCCGACCCGCCGGCCGGCTGGCTCGCCGGGCTGCAGAACGGCGTCCCGCTTGCGATCGCCGTCGACGTCGTCACGTTCCTGATAGCGGTCGGGGTGCTGCTGATGGTGCGCATCCCGTCGCCGCAGCGGGTGGACCTGCGCGCCGACTCGGACGAGCCGAAGCCGAGCATCTGGGACGATGTGCGCCAGGGCGGGCTGTTTATCTGGCACCGCCGCTCGATGCTGTGGCTGCTCGGCACCTTCACCGTGGTCAACTTCGCGTCGGCGCCGGCGTCCGTTCTGATGCCGCTGCTGGTGAAGTACAACCTGGCCGCCGACTGGACGGCGCTCAACTTCACCTACGAGACGGCGCTGGCGCTGGTTAGCTCGGTCGTGGGCGTGGGCGGCGTGCTGGGCGGGTTCGCGATGAGTGTCTGGGGCGGCCTGCGGACGCGCCGGATCTACGGCGTGCTGGTGCCGATGATCATCGCCGCCGTGGCGCAGATCGTCTTCGGCTTCACGTCGCTGCTGTATGTGGCGGCGGGCGCCTCGCTGGTGATGACGGCCATGATCCCGCTGCTGAACGCCCACTCCCAGTCGATCTGGCAGACGCAGACGCCGCGCGAGATGCAGGGGCGGGTGTTCTCGGTGCGGCGGGTGATCGCGCAGTTCACCGCCCCGATCGGCACGATCGTCGCGGGGGTCACCGGCGGGGTGTTCAACCCAGGGGTGGTGATCGCAGTGATGGGCGTGATCATGCTGGTCTTCTGCACGGCGCAGCTCTTCAACCGCGCGCTGCTGCGCGTTGAGGACAAGGCCTGGCTGGACGAGATGGCGGCCAGGCGGGCGGCGGCCTGAGGGGCTCCCGCCGGGGCCTTCGGCGCGGCAGCGGGCGGTGGTACAATACTGCCGGTCCTGCGGTGTGGAGGAGGCTGGCCATGCACGTCTACCGGAACTTCATCGGCGGCGAGTGGATCGCCTCCCGCGCGCCGAAGCGCGTGCCGAACATCAACCCGGCCGACACGGACGACGTGCTCGGCGAGGTGCCGCTCTCGACGGCTGCGGAGGCCGAGGCGGCGGTCGAGGCGGCGGCGCGCGCCTACAAGGCCTGGCGGCGCACGCCGGCCCCGGTGCGCGGGGCGATCGTCGGGCGCGCGGCCCAGATCATGGCCGAGCGCAAGGAGCAGATCGCGCGCGCGCTGGTGCGCGAGGAGGGCAAGCTGCTCTCCGAGGCGCGCGGCGAGCTGCAGCGCGCGATCAACATCGTCGAGTTCTGCGGCGCGCACGGCCGCCGCCTCACCGGCGAGACCGTCCCGCTCGAGCTGCCGGACAACTTCGGCTACACGATCCGCCAGCCGCTCGGCGTGGTGGCGGCGATCACCCCCTGGAACTTCCCGGTGGCCATCCCGGCCTGGAAGATCGCGCCGGCGCTGGTGGCCGGCAACACGGTGGTCTTCAAGCCCGCCACGCTCACGCCCGAGACGGCGCGGCTGGTGGTGGAGTGCTTCGCCGACGCAGGGCTGCCGCCCGGCGTGCTGAACCTGGTGTACGGCTCGGGCGGCGAGGTCGGCGCGGCGATCATCGGGCACTCCGCGGTGCGGGCGGTGTCCTTCACCGGCTCGAACGAGGTCGGGCTGGCGGTGTACCAGCAGGCGGCGGCGCGCGGCATCCGCGCCCAGTGCGAGATGGGCGGCAAGAACCCGGTGGTGGTGATGGAGGACGCCGAGCTGGACCTGGCGGTGAGCGGCGTGGTGGCGGGGGCCTTCGGCTCGACCGGCCAGCGCTGCACCGCGACGAGCCGCGTCATCCTGATGCACCCGGTGGCCGACGCGTTCCTCGAGAAGCTGGTGGACGCGATCAGCCGCATCCGCCTCGGCAGCGGCATGGACGAGGCCACCGGCATGGGGCCGGTGGTGGACGAGAACCAGCTGCGGACGGTGCTGGGCTACATCGAGGCGGCGCGCGCCGAGGGGGCCGAGCTGCTGTACGGCGGGGCGCGCGTCACCGATGGGGCGCTGGCGCGCGGGTACTTCGTGCAGCCGACGGTGTTCGACCGCTGCCGCCCCGACATGCGCATCTGCTGCGAGGAGGTGTTCGGCCCGGTGCTGGCGGTGACGCGGGTGGAGAGCTTCGAGGAGGCGCTCGAGGCGGCCAACGCGTCCGAGTACGGCCTGACGTCGAGCATCTACACCCGCGACGCGTCGCGCATCTTCCGCTTCATCGACGAGATCGAGACCGGGATCACGCACGTGAACTCGCCGACGCTCGGCGGGGAGGCGCAGATGCCGTTCGGCGGCACCAAGGCCACCGGCATCGGCCCGCGCGAGCAGGGCACCGAGGCGTTCGACTTCTACACCGAGACGAAGGCGGTGTACATCGACTACAGCGGCGCCCGGCGGCAGGGGAGGCTGTACTGAGCCGGCGCGCCCTAGTTGTCGCGCACGCTGCCGAGCAGCGCGCGGGCCTGGTGGCGGATGGCGGGGAGGTCGGGCGCCTTGGGCTCGGAGCGGGCGTAGCGCTCCAGGTCCTCGAGCGCCGCGATGGTCTTGCCCAGGCGCGCCCGCAGCAGCCCGCGGTCACGCCGCTGGATGTGCTCGTCGGGCGCGAGCAGGAGGATGCGCTCGACGGCCGCCAGGGCGCGCGGCAGGTCCTCGCGCTCGACATACGCGGCCTTGAGGTTGCGCAGCATGCGCAGCAGGATGGCGGCCTTGGAGGGCGGGCGCAGCACCTCGCGCATCAGCGCGGGCGGCGCGGCGCCGTAGAACGCCGTCACCTGGCGCGCGCAGTCGGCGTAGCTCCACAGCTCCCCGCCCCCGAACGGGTCGATGTAGAGCGGCCCGTCGTCCGAGCGGTACTGGACCAGGAAGCGGCCGGGGAGCGCCAGGCCGGCGACCGGCAGGCCGAGGCGCCAGCCGACCTCGAGGTACACGACCGAGAGCGTGATCGGCAGGCCGGTGCGCCTCTCGAGCACGCGGTCCAGATAGCTGTTGGCCGGGTCGCCGTAGTCCACGCTGTTGCCGCGAAAGCCCAGCTCGCCGAACAGGTGGCCGTTGACCGCCGCGGCGATCTCGGGCGCGCCGGAGCAGCGGGCGAGGCGCGGGCGGATCTCCGCGGCGAACGCGTCCAGCAGCGCCAGCGCGGAGGGGATGTCGCAGGCCCCCTGGTCCTCCCAGGCGATGCAGAGCGCGGCCTCGGCCAGCGCGAGCTGAGGCTCGGGGCGGCGGATGAGCCCGCGGAAGCGCGCGCGTGCGGTCAGAGCGGCGTCCATGGGCCTATGATAGCATAGGTGGCACGACCTCCCCTTTCGGCTAGGATCCGCGCGCAGGCCCCCAAAACGCCCACCGCCGTGCTATACTTTGCATGACGTTCCCACAGCGAGGCGGCCCATGCGCCTGGTCTACAGCGCTGACCTGCACGGCGACCTCGGCTCATATCGAGCGCTGCTGGAGCTTGCATCCGAGACCGGCGCGCGGGCGGCGATCGTCGGCGGGGACCTGCTGCCGCACACGCCGCAGCTGGCGGGCGCGATCGAGCGCCAGCGGAGCTTCATCGAGGAAGAGCTGCGGCCGCTGCTCGAGGCCTTTCGGGCCAGCCACCCCCAGATCGCGGTGTACCTCCTGCCCGGCAACGACGACTGGGCGGCGGCGATCGCGGCGCTCGGGGAGCTGGAGGCGGCGGGCCTGGCGTACCCGCTGCACGAGCGCGTCTTCCCACTCTCGTCCCACCCCACCACCTCAGAGGGCGCGGCGGTGCAGCAGCCGGCGCTGTGGCTGGCGGGCTACGCCTGCGTCCCGATCACGCCGTTCAGCATCAAGGACTACGAGCGGCGCGACGACGGGCCGATCCCGCCGTTCAGCTTCGCGATGGCGTACACCAGCGGGAGCGGCAGCATCGCGGCGGCGAGCGCCGAGGAGCTGGCGGGGCTGCCGAGCATCGGCGAGGCGCTGGAGGCGCTGGCCGGCAGGAGCGACCCAGCGCGCACGGTCTACGTGTGCCACACGCCGCCGGCGGACACTGGGCTGGACCAGATGCCGCGCGGCAGGCACGTTGGCAGCCGGGCGCTGCGGGCGTTCATCGAGCGCCACGCGCCGCCGCTGACCCTGCACGGCCACATCCACGAGGCCCCCGAGCTGAGCGGGCGCTACGCGGAGCGCATCGGCGGGACCTGGTGCATCAACCCGGGGCACGACCGCCAGCGCTTCCACGCTGTGGCGCTCGACACCGACGATATCGAGGGCACGCTGGTGCACACCGTGTACGGGCGGCCCTAGCGACTCGACAGCAGCTCCTCCCCGCGGCACAGCCGCCGCGAGCATTCGCCTCCCGGCCGCGTGCGACGCAGCCGCGCCCGGCCGGAGCTGGGATACGCCACCGGTGTACTGGAACGAGTGATGCGACGCTTCTTCGGCAGAGAGCGGAGCGAGAGAAAGGCGGCCAACGTGTTCGACACGATCGAAGAGATCCGCTCGCGTCTCGGCGAGCAGCAGTATATCGCCTCCGACGAGATCGCCACCACGGTGTTCCTCGCCGAGCGGCTGAACAAGCCGGTGCTCGCCGAGGGGCCGGCGGGCGTCGGCAAGACCGAGCTCGCCAAGGTCTGGGCGGCGGCCACCGGGCGCGATCTGATCCGGCTGCAGTGCTACGAGGGCCTGGACGAGACCAAGGCGCTCTACGAGTGGGAGTACGCCAAGCAGCTGCTCTACACCCAGCTGCTGCGCGACAAGCTGAGCGATCTGCTGGCGGGCGCCGAGACGCTGGGCCAGGCGGCGGACCGGCTGGCGGCTGAGGAGGACGTGTTCTTCTCGGACCGGTTCCTCCTGCCGCGGCCGCTGCTGCGGGCGCTCACCAGCGAGCGGCCGGTCGTGCTGCTGATCGACGAGATCGACCGGGCGGACGCGGAGTTCGAGGCGTTTCTGCTCGAGGTGCTGAGCGACTTCCAGGTGAGCGTGCCGGAGCTGGGGACGATCAAGGCCCGCCACCAGCCCATGGTGCTGCTCACCAGCAACAACACCCGCGAGCTGTCCGAGGCGCTCAAGCGCCGCTGCCTCTACATCCACATCGACTACCCGAGCCTGGACGACGAGGAGCGGATTGTGAACCTGAAGGTGCCGGGCCTGCCGCCGCGGCTGGCGCGCCAGGCGGTGGAGCTGGTGCAGCGGCTGCGCACCATGGACCTCAAGAAGTACCCGAGCATCTCCGAGACGCTGGACTGGGCGAGGGCGCTGCTGGAGCTGAACGCCAGGAGCCTGGACCGGCACACGCTCGACACGACGATGAGCGTGCTGCTGAAGTACGAGAGCGACCTGCGCAAGGCGCGGCGGGCGGTCGCCCGCGCGGATGACGAGCGGGCCGAGCGGCGGCGGCGCGACCGCGACGACGAGTTCCGCAACTTCCGGGAGAACTAATGAACAGGCGAGTTGTCGAATTCATCACCGCGCTCCGGGCACAGGGCGTGCGGATCTCGGTGGCCGAGAGCATCGACGCGCTGCGGGCGGCCGACGTGGCCGGCGTGACCGACCGGAAGGTCTTCCGCTCGGCGCTGCGCGCGACGCTGGTGAAGGAGCCGCAGGATCTGCCGACGTTCGACAAGCTCTTCCCGGCGTACTTCGGCAGCGACCCGCCCCCGCCGATGATGCAGCCGGGCGGCGGGATGAGCGACGAGGAGCGCGAGCAGTTCATGCAGCAGCTTATGGAGATGCTGCGCTCCATGACGCCCGAGCAGCTGCGGCAGCTGTTCGAGGCCATGATGACCGGGCAGCGCATGAGCGGGCAGCAGATGCGGCAGATGCTCGACGAGCACACCAGCCTGTCGCAGATGCCGCCGAACGTCCCTGGGTCGTGGGCGCTGCGCCGGGCGATGCGCGAGCTGCAGTTCGACCGGCTGCAGGAGCTGCTCGAGGAGCTGCTCGAGAAGCTGCGCGAGGCCGGGGTGAGCGAGGAGGCGCTGCAGCAGCTGGCGGAGGAGGCGCGCCAGAACCAGCAGGCGCTCGCGCAGCAGCTGGCCCAGGAGGCCGGCGCGGGCATGGCCCAGCGCGAGGCCGAGCAGCCCCGGCCGCGCCCCAGCGAGGAGGAGCTGCTCGACCGGCCGTTCGAGTACATGGACGAGGAGGACCTGGCCGAGCTGCGCCCGATCGTCACGCGCCTGGCCGCGCAGCTCCGCTCGCGGGTGGCCCTGCGCCAGAAGCGGGCGAACAAAGGCAACCTGGACGCCAAGAGCACGATCCGCGCGAACATGCGCTACGGCGCGGTCCCGCTCGACATCCGGCACCGCCGCAAGCACCTCAAGCCGCGCCTGGTGATCATCTGCGACCGCAGCCGCTCGACCGAGCAGGTGGTGCGGTTCCTGCTGCAGCTGATCTACACGCTCCAGGACGTCGTGAGCCGGACGCGCTCGTTCGCCTTCATCGACACGATCTACGATATCAGCAGCTACTTCAACGAGGCGCGCCCGGAGCAGGCGATCGAGCAGGTTCTGCAGAACGTCTACCCGAAGCGCAGCTACAGCACCGACCTCGGGCAGAGCCTGGCAGACCTCATGCGGGACCACGCGGGGTGCATCGACCACCGCACGACGGTGGTGGTGCTGGGCGACGCGCGCAACAACGAGAACGACCCGCGGCTCGACGTGTTCGAGCAGATCAAGCGGCGCTCGCACAAGATCGTGTGGTTCAACCCCGAGGCGCCCCACATGTGGGGCCAGTACGACCCAGGCAGCCTGAGCAGCGACATGCTCAAGTACATGCCGCTCTGCGACAGCGTCCATCACGTGAGCAATCTGCGGCAGCTGGTGGCCGCGGTGGACTCGCTGTTCGTGCGGTAGCAGGAGCGACGCGGCCGCGCCGCCCTTTCCTGGGGAAAGGCCGCGGCGGGCCGCATGCCCTCCCCGGGCGCTCTCTCCACCTCTGCGCCGAAGCAGTGTGGCGGGAATGAGGGTTCGGGGAGGCGACACCTCCCCGCGCCCCACCGCCCCGTGAGCCCAGCCGTTCCGACAGAAGAGGTGATTCCTAGAACACGATGCGCCGGCGGCGCAGCGCGATGCTCTGGAGCGTGCCGATGACCGCGAGCGAGGTCATCGTGAAGCTGCCGCCGTAGGAGATGAACGGAAGCGGGATGCCGGTGATCGGCATGATGCTCATATTCATACCGACGTTGACCAGCACGTGGCAGAGGAACATGGCCGCGGCGCCCACGGCCATCAGCCGGCCGAAGGTGTCGCGCGCCACATCTGCGATCACGAGCGCCTGCCAGATCAGAATCGCCTGAAACACCAGCAGCAGCGTCGCGCCGACGAAGCCGAGCTCCTCGCCGGTGATCGCGAAGATGAAGTCGCTGTACTGGACGGGGAGGTAGTTGCCCTGGCTGAGCAGGCCGCGGGTCCAGCCGCGCCCGGTGAGCCCGCCCGAGCCGATCGCGGTGAGCGACTGCATGATGTTCCAGGCGCCCCCCTTCAGCTCCGGGTCGTACTTCAGCGGGTCGATGAAGACCAGCAGGCGGGTGCGCTGGTAGTCCTCCAGCACATAGTTCCAGCCGATGTAGGCGAGGGGCAGCGCGGCGACGCAGAGCGCGAGCAGCTGCCACCAGCGCATCCCCGCCACCCAGGCGATCGCCAGCCAGATCGCGCCGAACACCATCGCCGTGCCGAAGTCCGGCTGGATGAACACCAGCACCGTCGGCACGCCGATCAGCACGAGGCTGCCCAGCAGCACGCGCGTCGAGCCGGCGCTGCCCTCGAAGCGCGCCCAGTAGCCCGCCAGCACGACGATCATCAGCAGCTTGGCAGCCTCGGAGGGCTGGAAGGTGCGCAGGCCGAGGTCCAGCCAGCTCTGCGCGCCGGAGCTCACCCGGCCGACCACGAGCACGGCGGCGAGCACGGCGACGGTGCCGATGTAGAAGGGGACGACCCAGGCCTGCAGGGCGTGGTAGTCCAGCGCGGTGAGCAGGATCATCGCCACCGCGCCGACGATCAGGTTGACGATGTGGCGGCCGAAGTAGCCCTGGGTGAACGGGTCGCGCAGGGTGGCGCTGTAGACCATCGCCAGGCTGAAGCCGATCAGCACCAGGACGGAGCCGAGCAGCAGGTAGTTGTAGTCACGCCAGGCACGAGCCATATGGGAGCCTCCATCGGGGAGGGATTATACCATCTCGCAGTGGGGCGGCGCCCCCGCCGCGCCTGCGAGGGGCGCTCGTAGCTGCCGCGGCGGCCTCGACGCGGCGCATCGCCGCCCCGTGAGCGCGCCGCCAGTCTCACGCGTTATCTGGTATCATGATGCGCCGGGCGCGGCAACGGCGGCGCATACATCGAGGGATGGCAATGGACGACGCGCAGCAGACCAGCAGCCGGAAGCTTGACCACGTTCGCATCGTGCTCGACGAGGACGTCGCAGCAAAGGGCGTATACACCGGGTTCGCGGCCTACCGCCTGCCGCACGAGGCGGTCCCGGAGCTAGACCTAGCGGAGATCGACACCAGCACGACCTTCCTCGGGCGGCCGATGCGCGCCCCGCTGCTGGTCAGCTCGATGACCGGCGGCGCGCACGATGTCGCGCGCATCAACTACGCTATCGCTGAGGCCGCCCAGGCCCTCGGGCTGGGCATGGGAGTCGGCTCGCAGCGCTCCGCGGTCGATGACCCGCGGCTGGCCTACACCTACCAGGTGCGCCGGATCGCGCCGGACATCCCCCTGCTCGCCAACCTCGGCGCCGTGCAGCTCAACTACGGCTACGGGGTGGACGAGTGCCGCCGGGCGGTGGAGATGATCGAGGCCGACGCGCTGGTGCTGCACTTCAACGCGCTGCAGGAGGCCGTGCAGCCGGAGGGCAACACCAACTTCAAGGGCCTGCTGAGCAAGGTCGAGCAGGTCTGCGCCCGGGTCGGCGTGCCGGTGATCGCCAAGGAGGTGGGCAACGGGATCGGCCCGCGCGCGGCGAAGCGGCTGGTGGAGGCCGGCGTGTGGGCGATCGACGTCGCCGGCGCGGGCGGCACGAGCTGGAGCGAGGTCGAGCGCTACCGGCACACGACGGAGCCGGGCGCGCGCGTCGCGGGGGCGTTCGCCGGGTGGGGCCTGCCCACCGCCGAGGCCATCCGCCAGGTGCGCGCGGCGCTTCCGAACACCCCGATCATCGGCAGCGGCGGCGTCCGCAACGGGATCGACATCGCCAAGTGCATCGCGCTGGGGGCGAACCTGGCGGCCACCGCCCGGCCGGCGCTCGTCCCGGCCGTCAAGGAGCGCGGCGCCGAGGCGGTGATCGAGATCCTGCAGACGTTCCTCGGCGAGCTGCGCGTCGCCATGTTCTGCAGCGGCTGCGCCGATCTCGCAGCGCTCGGCCGGCTGGAGCTCGAGCGCTTGCAGTAGCCAGTAGCCATAGCCAGTGAGTCAGTAGTCAGTACTGACTACTGAACTGATATGAACGTCACCCACCTGAGCCTGCGCGACTTCCGCAACTACGCGCGCGCCGACCTCGCGCTGGACCCCGGCACGACGCTGTTCTACGGGCCGAACGCCGCGGGCAAGACGACGATCCTCGAGGCGCTGTACTTCCTCGCCACGACGCGCTCGCCGCGCGCGAGCGCCGACCGCGAGGTGGTGCGCTTCGACGCCCAGGGCGACATCGGGGTGCCGCCGTTTGCGCGGCTGGTGTGCGACGTCAAGCGCGCCGACGGCCGCGTGCGCCTCGAGGTGGTCGTGCAGCGGCGCGGCGACGAGGAGGGCGCGCGGGCGGCCACCGCCGGCGCCTCGGTCAAGACCGTGCGCGTGGACCGGCGCGCCGTCCGGGCGCTCGACCTGGTCGGCAACCTGCGCGTCGTGCTCTTCACGCCGTCGGACGTCGAGCTGGTGACCGGCACGCCGGCCGAGCGGCGCCGCTACCTCGACATCACCCTCTCGCAGCTGGACGGCCGCTACGTCCGCACGCTCTCCCACTACCAGAAGGTGGTCCAGCAGCGCAACAGCCTGCTGCGCTCCTGGCGCGAGAGCCGGCGCCTGCCACGCAACGCCGACGACGAGCTGGCCTTCTGGGACCGCGAGCTGGCGATCTCCGGCGCGTACGTGCTGCACGAGCGCCTGCGGGCGGTGAAGGAGCTCAACGCGCTCGCCGGCCCGATCTACTGCCAGGTCACCGCCCGCGACACGCCGCTGCGCGCCCACTACCAGAGCAGCGTCGTCGGCTTCTCCGAGGGCGCCAGCCCGCACGAGATCGAGAACGCGTTCCTGGAGCACCTGCTGCGCGTGCGGGACGAGGAGATCGGCCGGGCGCAGACGGTGCTCGGCCCGCACCGCGACGACCTGCTGCTCAGCGTGGGCGACGTGAGCGTCGGGACGTTCGGCTCGCGCGGGCAGCAGCGCAGCGCCACCCTGGCGCTCAAGCTCGGCGAGGCGGAGCTCATGCGCCTGCGCTCCGGCGATGCGCCGGTGCTGCTGCTCGACGACCTGCTCTCGGAGCTGGACGCCGAGCGGCGCGCGCACCTGCTGGCGGCGATCGACCGGCCGGATCAGCAGACCCTCGTCACCGCCACCGGCACCGAGGAGTTCGACGCCGCCTTCCTCAGGCGGGCGCGGAAGATCCGCGTGGAGGCGGGGAACCTCTACCCGGTCGCGTAGCGGCGCTGCTACAGCCACCGCCGCCAGCGGAAGAACAGGATCAGCCCGAGGCTTACCGCTGCCATGAGCCCCAGCGCCCAGAGGTAGCCGTAGGCCCAGCGCAGCTCCGGCATGACATCGAAGTTCATCCCGTAGATCCCGGCGATCAGCGCGTCGGACATGAGGATGATCGAGGCGATCGTCAGCGCCTTGACGATTTGGTTCAGCTGGTTGGACTGCACCGAGAGGAAGACGTCCAGCGCGCTCGCGAGCAGGTCGCGGTAGGTGTCGAGGCTGTCCGTCACCCGGATCAGGTGGTCGTACACATCCTGCAGGTAGACCACGATGTGGCGGTCGAAGATCGGCACCTCGCGCCTGATGAGCACGCTGAGCACATCGCGCTCGGGGGCGACGATGCGGCGGATGCTCAGCAGGTCGCGCTTGAGCGCGAAGACCTCCTGCAGCGCCGAGGGCTCGAAGCGCGCGAAGATCTGCTCCTCGATGCCCTCGACGCGCTCGGCCAGCTCGTCGATCACCGGGAAGTAGTCGTCCACGATCGGGTCGAGCAGCGCGTACAGCAGGCCGCCCGCCTCCCACCCGAGCCCCTCCTCGTTGCGCTGCCAGCGCTCGATCGTCTCGTCGATCACCGCCAGCGGGCCGCGGTGGACGCTGACGATATAGTTCGAGCCGATGAACAGGTTCAACGGCTGCGTCACCAGCCACCCGGACTCGCGGTCGTAGCTGATGGCGTAGAACACCAGCAGGTAGTATCCCTGGTAGAAGTCGACCTTCGGCCGCTCGTGGTGGCGCGTCGCGTCCTCGATCGCCAGCGGGTGGAAGCCGAACACCTCGCGCAGCAGCGCCTCGTCGTCCTCCTGCGGGTCCTGGATGTCGAGCCACACGAACTGCCCCGGCTGGCCGATCAGCTCGCCGATATCGGCCGGGTTGACCCGGTGTACGAAGCGGCCTTCCGTGCGGCACACGGCCACGCGGCGCGGGTCCGGCGGCTGCGGCGGCGCGATGAGCGGCGGCAGCGATGTCGTTCCGCGGCGCCTGGAGGGCGTCTCTGTCATCTCTGACCTACTGGAAGACTCGGGCGAGCGCGTCCTCGCGGCCGACGCGCGCCAGCGCGATCACCTGGTCGCCGGCCTGCACCAGCGTGTCGCCGGACGGGATGATCACCTCCTCGCTGCGCAGGATGGCGGCCAGGACGCACTCCGGCGGGAGCTGGAGCGCGGCGACCGGCCTGCCGACCGCCCCGGAGCTGGGCGCGACGGTGAACTCGATCAGCGTGACGCTCCCCTCGCGCAGCCGCAGCAGCTGCACCACGGTGCCCAGGTTGATGTCCGCCTCCAGGCTGCGCGCGAGCATCTGCGTATCGTCCACCGGCACGTCCACGCCCATGCGGGGCGTGAACAGCCAGGCGTTCTTCGGGTTGTTGACGCGCGCGAACACCCGGCGCACGCGGAACTCGCGCTTGCACAGCAGCGCCACCACCAGGTTGTCCTCGTCGTCGCCGGTCACCGCCGCGACGGCGTCCGCGCTCTCGGCGCCGGCCTCGCGCAGCGCCGTCGGGTCGCAGCCGTCGCCCTCGACGACGTTCACGCCCAGCAGCATGCCGAACAGCTCCGCGGCCACCTGCTCGTCCTTCTCAAGCAGCGTGATCGTGTGGCGCTCCTGCTCGAGGAGGAACTGCGCCAGGTTGCGCCCAACTTTGCCGCCGCCGACGATGAGGATGTTCATAGATCTGCCGCGTTCCTTTGCAGGGAGGTCTTCCTCAACTTCCAACGCGCAAGCGCTGTTGCCGGGCGACGCGCGCCCCCTAGCGGATCATCGACTCCAGCAGGCTCGCCGCCGTCGCCAGCACCGCGACGTGCAGCACGTCGCCGTCCTCGAGCGGCACGCCGGGCGTCGGCAGGAAGGCGCGCCCGCGCCGGACGATCGCCACCGGCAAAATCTCCCCCGGCACCGCCAGGTCGCGCACGTAGCGCCCGACCAGCCGCCCGCTGATCGGCACCTCGGTGATCTCGACCTCGCCGCTGCCGAACTGCAGCGCCGAGTCAAACTCGCTGCTGGTGAGGATGCGCTTGATGGTGTTGACGGCCCAGCTGGTGGAGCTGATGGTGCGGATGCCCAGCTCGCGGTAGATCGCGTCGCGCTGCGGGTCGTAGATGCGGGCGATCACCTGCGGCACGCGGAACACGTCGCGCGCGACGCTGGCGGTGATGTAGTTGGAGTTGTCGCCGTTGGTGACCGCCGCGAGCGCGTCGGCCCGCGCGACCCCCGCCTCGCGCAGCACGTCGCGGTCGAACCCGACGCCGGTGACGGTGCGGCCGGCGAACTCGCGCCCGAGGCGCTTGAACGCGTCGGGGTTCTTGTCCACCACAACCACGTCGTGCCCCTCGGCGCTCATCACGCGCGCCAGCAGGGCTCCCACCCGCCCGCAGCCGACGACGATCAGGCGCATTGTTGCCTCCATCCTAAACAGGGCTTATGCGGTGGCTCTGCCCCCGCTTCCCCTCGGAGGGGGTGGGGAGGCGAAGCCTCCCGATCCCTCTTTCCGCCGCTCTGCGGCGACTGTGTCGCCGCAGAGCGGCGGGAAAAACGTCCGTGGAGGGCCAGCGGCCCTCGCTACCCCCTGCGGAGAAGGAGTCCGTGGCAGGCCAGCGGC
>ERZ777003.3618-NODE-3618-length-14644-cov-6.380972_pt1 | contig 14644 bp, 13 predicted proteins | sample MGYA00374956_ERZ777003 | MGnify/ENA primary metagenome ERZ777003 (study PRJEB29302, sample SAMN06268252) | bioreactor metagenome | isolation source: Joint BioEnergy Institute, California, USA | place: USA:Joint BioEnergy Institute, California, USA | collected... | reverse complement strand
AGGAGGAATGGAGATGGGCAATTTCATCAAGAAGGATATCCTGATCCTCGTTCGCGACCGGAAGGAGCTGGCGATTCTCATCCTGATGCCGTTTATCCTGATCGCGATCCTTGGTTTCGCCCTGGGAAACATTATCAATGGCGACTCGGTCACGCTCGATCTGAATTTCGCGCTCGTGGTGGAGGATGATGAGGCGTCAGGCAGATCGAAGGTGCTGGAGGAGATCGATCAGTCCCAACTTCCTGGGGAAGTCAAGGCCCAACTGCTGCAAGCCGCCGCAGAGATACAACCGCAGGCGATGCTCAGGGGAGTGATCGACAGTGAGAAGTTTAGGCAGCTCGGGAGCTATCAGGAGTTGACACTGGAAGAGGGCAAGCGCGCTATTGAACAGGACGAAGCGGCCGTGCTGCTCATCGTGCCCGAGGATTACACCTACAACATGCTGCGCAAGATGCTGCTGGACAGCGGCGACGGAGCCCGGCTCCTGGTGGAAAGCTCATCGAAGTATCCCCTCAGCAGCGGCATCTTCCAGGATGTCATGGAGAGCTTCTCGCGCACGGTCAGCTATGAGACGGCTCTGGGGCAGATATCCGCCTCGAAGGGACAGATGGCTGTGGAGTGGCAAACGACCGAAAGCCCCGTCCACGGCGGTGTGGAGTTCATCCCATCATTCGACCCGATCCGGTCGATCCAGTATTACACCTTCGGCATGGCGGTGATGTTCATCATGTACGCAGCGACGTCCATCGCCAGCAGAGCCTACAACGAGAAGGAAAATGTCGCCTTCGACCGCATCGTCATCGCCGGCACGAACCCGCTTGCCTACCTTGCGGGCAAGGCGATCTCGGCAGCGATGCTGGTGTTCCTGCAGCTTATCGTCCTGTTCGGCATGTCTACGCTGTGCTTTGGTACGTTCGCCGGCAAGTCGCTGGAGTTCTGGCTGGCTCTGCTCCTGGTGATGGCCGTGCTGGCGATCTGCATGGGCGGGCTGGCGGCATTGTTAACTACATTAAATTTCCGTGCGGAAAATTACCGCTCCACCCAGATCTTCGGCGGGTTATTCGTCACGCTGTTGTCTTTCCTCGGAGGCAGTTTCTTCCCGACGTCAGCAATGTCCGAGGCCATCAGTTACCTGGGCGGATGGACGCCCAACGGCGCCGCCCTGAACGCGTTCGTTCAAATCACGCAAGGCGCCGGCATGGAACGATATCTCGACTTCATCGTGCGCCTGCTGTTCCTGTCCGGATCGATGTTCATCGTAAGCTTCTGGCTGTTCCCGAGAAGGAGGATGTTCTGAGATGTTGGCCGTCCTGAAAGTACAGTTGCAAAAATTGCTCAAAAATCCAGCCTCCGTGCTCATCATGATCGGCATGACGATCCTGTTCACCGTGATGCTGGGACTTAACTCCTACGGCAAAGTCACCGTTCATACGTATCACGATGCCTCCATCAGCCGGGAGGAAGCAGAGAGCTGGCTGGAGCTGCTGAACAAGTCCGACTCCTTCATCTTCTCGCTGACAGAGGAGAGCGCCGCGCTTGACAAGGTGACAGATGGCAAGGCCCAGTTCGTGCTCAAGCTGATCCAGGATGACTACCGCATCATCGCTTCCATGGAAGACATGAATACGTCGGCATTGGATGTGTATCTGCGAACCGTATACGACGAGGAGCTCAAGCTGAGATCGATCGAGGAGCAGATGCCGGGAGAGGATGTGCGCACAGAGCTGGAGCAGAAGCTGGCCCATCCGGTGCTGAGCATTCATGCCACCGAGGTGAAGGCGGAAGGCGACTATGAGTATGACAGCCGCATCCAGTCCCTGTTCGGCTTCTCGCTGTTCTTCTCGTTCTACACGATCGCCTATGCGGTGAATGAATTGCTGCAGGACAAGAAAAACGGCATCTGGGATCGCGTCATCCTGTCGCCGATCTCCAAGCTGTCCATGTACAGCGGTCATCTCGCCAACAGCTTCCTGATCGGATATCTGCAGATCGTGATCGTCTTCCTGCTGTTCCGCTATGGCTTCAGCTTCCCGCTCGGCGACAGCCTCGCGACGATCCTTCTCATCGCCGCAATCTACACCTTCGCCATCGTGGCGCTGGGCCTGCTGATGGCCGGTCTGGTCAAGACGCCGCAGCAGATGTCGGTGTTGATCCCGATCGTCGCGGTCAGTTCAGCCATGATCGGCGGCGCATATTGGCCCATCGAGATCGTGACCAACCCGATCCTGCTCCTGCTGTCGAAGATCGTGCCGATCACCTACGGGATGGAGGCGCTCAAAGGGGTCGCGTATTACGACTACGGTTGGTCTGAACTGCTGTATCCGCTGTCCGTCATGTGCCTGTTCGGCGTCGTGTGCATGGGCATCGGCATCAACCTGATCGAAAGAAGGGCGAGATAGGAGAGCTCGATCCCGGGGTACAGGCGCAAGAACGGGTCGAGTGACCATCTGCTCAATCGACTCCGCACATACGAAAGGGGCGACAGAAGTCAGACTGCGCTGACTGCCTGAGCGCCCCTTCGGGTATGTGCAGCAGATAGCGGGATCAGAGACAGCCGTAAACGGCCGCCCGAACGCGAAGATGGTGGTATTCCTCCATATGCGGGAAAGTCTGATGCATGTAGACGATCGACAAGCCTTCGTCCGGATCGATCGACGTCCATGTGCCCGCCATTCCGCTCCATCCGAACTCGCCGATCGAGCTGTTGGAGCCCGCGGCGGCCTTGTCCATCAGGGTTCGGACGCCCAGGCCGTAGCCGTAGCCGGCGTGATAGGGAGAGGAGCGGTATTGCTGAAGCTTGGCCTCGTCGAGATGATTGGTGCGCATCAGATCGATCGTCTTGCGTCCGATCAGCCGGTGGCCTTCATGGACGCCGCCGTTCGCCAGCATCTGCGCGAACTTCAGGTAATCGCTGGCTGTGGAGTACAAGCCGAAACCGCCGCCTTCAAACCTCGCGTTCGGATGATGGAGGATGTCAAAGGTCGGGATCGTCGCCTTGCGGCTCCCATCCTCGCCGAACTCATAGACGGTGGCCATGCGCTCCTGGATATTGCCCCGATAGCGATAGCCCGTATCCTTCATGCCGAGAGGCTCGAAGATTTCCTCCTTCAGGAACTGGCCGATCGTCTTGCCGGAGGCGGCTTCCACCAGTGCGGCGACCAGATCATGACCCAGCCCGTACATCCATCGGTCTCCGGGATCGAACTCCATCGGCACCCTGGCGACGGCCTTGATCAGGCTGTTCAGGTCCGCGTCTTCGCCCTGGCTTTGCGTCGGATCCATCAGCCTGGCCAGCTCGCGGGCGGTCGGAGTCTCGCTCCAGAAGGGAAGCGGGTAGCCTACGGACATGGTGAACGCGTCCCTGATCAGGATCGGCCTGCTTGCACGATCGACATAGTATTCGCCTTCCGGAGTCTTCCTGTAGACAAGCGCATCCCTGAACTCCGGGATATAGGCATGGAGAGGGTCGTGCAACAGGAAATGTCCGCGTTCGTAGAGCATCAGCGCCGCCGTGCAGATGATCACCTTCGTCATGGAATACAGCCGATAGACCGTATCCGGAGTGATCGGCGTCCGCGCTTCCAGATTGGCATAGCCGTGATATCCCTCATACAGGATCTTGCCATGCCGGGCAACCATGCAAGCGCAACCGGCGGGACCCGCTCCGGACTCCACGAACCTGGCCAGCAGCTTGTCCAGATGTTCAAATCGACTCATGTATGAATCATCATCCCTTCGTTATGTATATTCTAATATTAGCATATTCAACCTGTTTCTTGTATGATGGGGTTAGCGAGAATGGAAGACAGACAGATCGGGTGATGCAGATGGCGGAGAAAACCTATTTTGTGGCTGTGCCTCTACCTCCGGCGATGAAACATGCGCTGTATGAGTGGACGATGCGCGCAAGAGGGCCAGATGCCTTTCGCAAGTGGGTGTTTGAGGAAGATTACCACATTACGTTGAAATATCTGGGAGCCTGCGATGATGCGCGCCTCCAGGCAGTGAGGGATCAGCTGGAAGCGATCCCCGGGCTGGCGCCTTTCAGGCTGCGCCTGTCGGGGATCGGCCATTTCGGCAGACGGGAAGCCCCGCGCATCCTGTGGGCAGGAGTGGAAGGCGAGCTGGAGCGGCTGCATGAACTGCAGGCGCAGGTTGACCAGGCGATGACCGCTGTCGGCTTCGAAGCGGAGAATCGGCCCTATCGTCCGCATGTGACGATCGCCAAGAACTTTCAGGGCACGCACTTCGCGATGGATCGCTGGACAAGCCGTTGGTCAGAGGTGATGGGCTCCCAACCTGCATGGACAGCCGATTCGATCGTGCTGTATCGGACAGACCTCGGAAGCAAGCCGATGTATCAGGTGGAGGGCGTCTATCCGCTGCGGAATAAATGATTTTAGCCATTCTTTCACTGGAACGGAAGGATGAAATTGTGGCTTAATAGAGACAGTCGGCCGGCAATCCTGCAAGAAAGGAGATGATCGCAATGATTCAGCATGACGAGGTGATCTCCGTCTAGGAGATCACAGACGGCGGAGGCCTTCGGGCCTCCTTTTTGAATTGGCCCTCATGTTCTTGATCATCCGCCGGGATTGACATATAGTAGAATCAGGCATAACCAGTCAGGAAAGGAGGCGTTTCCTATGAAGAGATCTGTTGATGTGAAGCCATCTGTATCGTACCTGAAGTCAGAGTTCGGGTTTTCATGGGAGGGGATACGCCATCGGTTACAGGAACGGAAGGGAGGTTCTGCCGGCACGCCTGCTGGAAGAGCTGCAGGAGTACATCGCCGGTGAACTTGTCTATATCCCGAAGAAAGAAGAATCGCGCAAAGGCTGGGGGGAAGTCAATGGCACCCGTCAGGCGATCCGCCGGAGAAACGAGGAGATCCGCAGGCTCCATCGTGCCGGAGAGACGGTGCAAACCCTCGCCGAGAAGTATCATCTGTCCGAGGACAGCATACGCAAGATTGTGTTTTGCAAGGAAGCACGCGCAGGATCCCATCATGCTTGAACGACAGCAATCCGCGTCTGGCATCGCATAACAGACGTCGGATTGCTTTTTTGTTAGATTAAATTACACATGGACCGGATGATGTTATCTTATCACACCAGGCTGGCGTCGCTTGCCCCGTGACGATCCCGTCCAATCCAGGCACGTCGTCGGGTTATGCTTGTTCCTGATGTCAGGATGCAACTTCCAGCCCGTCGCCAGCGTATTAATGATCATCTTGACATGCAGGAGGAGAGTATCTTGCTGAAGCAGTTGAATGAACAGATCGCGTCGCTAAAGCTGGAGCTTCGTCACAAGCTGAATTGGCAGCAGCAGGTGCAGGCCCTCAGCAGGGAGTTGGAGTAGCAGAGAAGGAACAAGGAGCAATGGGCTGCGAGGCTGGAGAAGGAGAAGCGGGATGTGGAGCGACTGGAAGGGCTGTCGCTCGGCGCGCTTTTTTATACACTGACAGGCAGGAAAGAAGAGAAGCTCTCCAAGGAAGAAGCGGAGGTGCTTCAGGCGAAGCTCAGGTACGAGGAAGCCTCTGACACCGTCGCCGAGCTGGAGCAGGAAATCGCCGAGCTGAGACGGAAGCTGGCGAATCTGAAGCATGTGGAGGATGAATATAACCGGGCGATCCAGGAGAAGAGGCTGCTCATCGAGAGACTCCACCCTGCCCTGGCCGAGACCTTGCACGACCTGACCGGGCAGGAAGAAGAGATGCGGGCCAACGTGAAGGAGCTTCAGGAGGCGATCGCGGCCGGGCGCACGGCGAAGAACTCCCTGGGCCGGGCGGAGGTGCTACTGAACAAGGCCAAGGACTGGGGAACCTTCGACATGCTCGGGGGCGGCCTTCTGTCAACGGCGATGAAGCACACGCGCATCGATGAGGCGCGCACCGCGATTCATGAAGCGCAGCGCGATCTGCGAAGATTCCAGACGGAGCTGCTCGACGTGCGCCGCGATGTCAACATCGAGATTGAGTTGGGCAGTCTTCTCACCTTTGCGGACTATTTCTTCGACAATCTGATCACCGACTGGATGGTGCAGGGCCGCATCAAACGGGCGATCGAAGAACTGGAGAACAAGTCCTCGCACATCAATCATCTGATCAGGAAGCTGGAGGAGGAACGCAGGCAGGCGGAGGAGAGGATCCAGGAGCTTCAGCGTGAGAAGCTCAGCCTGATCGAGCAAGCGGAGTAAGAACAGGGCTGGATGATCGGAAGTGATCAGATAAGGCCAGGAAAAATAAAGCCGACGGCGGCTAGATGTCAGATACCCGGCATCCGGTCGTCGTCGGCTTCTCCAATAGGGAAGGGGATCGCGCAGATCAATAAGCATACATTCTGAAGGCTTCGCGCAGCTCGATGTCCTCCGCATCTGGCTCATACTCCGCATGCTCTGCGAAGCATTCCAGACATTTTTGCTCCGTTTCACACCGCTGAACATCGCTGCAATTGTAGCACATGCGAAGCAGTTTCTCGGTCACTTGCTCTGGCAGATGGGTGAAAGTCATGGTTCTCATCCTCCTTTTTTCATATTTTAGCAGAGGAAACGAACTGTGTATGTGAAAAAAATTCACATTAACAAATGTCATGCAATCTGCAGGAATCCGGAGGAGGGGGCATCATTCGGCTTCAGCTGCAAGTGATGGCTGACGAGCCTTTGTGCCCCTTTGTGCCTCCCTCATGCGCAGTGCCTCTTATGGCTTCCGCAAGATTTTGTCCATCGCCTTGCCCTTGGCCAGTTCGTCGATCAGCTTGTCCAGATAGCGGACCTCCCGCATCAGCGGATCTTCAATGTCCTCGATGCGAACGCCGCAGATCACGCCCTTGATGAGCGCGCGCGCCGGATTCAGATGGGGAGCCTGGGTGAAGAAGTCTTCGAAGTTCGTCCCGTTCTCCAGCTGCGCCTCCAATTCCTCCTGGGTGTAGCCCGTCAGCCAGCGGATGATCTCGTCGACTTCCTCTTTCGTGCGTCCTTTCTTGACCGCCTTCTGCACATAGTGCGGGTACACACCAGCAACGCTCATTCGATAGATCCGGTGTTTGTTCATCTGTTCATCATCCTCGGATATGGTTTGGAATCTCCTTGCAATGCCTGCTGATGCAGCGTCTCGATAGCATCACAGACGGGCTCAGTACGGAACATCATCCCAGGCGACCGGCGTCGTTCTGCCTTCAGCCCAGTCCTCGCGCAGGATCGCGTATCTGACGCTGTCGTAGACCGTGCCATCGGACTGGGGCCAGGCCCGGCGATGAACGCCTTCCTTGACGAAGCCGGCTTTCATGAACATCTTGCGCATCGCATGGTTGTCTCTCCTGGTATGTCCCTCGATGCGGGTCAGAGGTGAACACAAGCTCCGCCAAGGAGAGGTAACATCGTCATCATCTGCGGATATATGCATTATACAGGAAATTGCGCGTCATCACGATACCATGCCGCATACATGAAGGAAATAACCCGTCTGTGTCGAAAATGATATCATCTTGTTTCTTGCTGGAAGCTGACAAGATAATGGCATTTCGATCATCATGCGATTAATGGTATGATGAATCATATATACGCTTTCATTCAGGAATCTGGTTAGGAGAACAACATGCGATGAATTTGTTCGAAGTATTGCCGGAGCGATATTTTCAGCTGCTGACCGGTGCCAACAAGCGGTTATATGCGGAGGCGGTGCTGCTCATCCATGAACAGTCGCAGCGAGAGCGCTTCGGCATCCGTTATGATGTGATGCGCGACCTGCTGCAGGAGTTGATCGAAACACAGAGTGAGCTTGGCGTCAACTTCGCCATGGATGAGGAGGACCAACCCGCGCTTGAACATGGAAGCGAGTCCGAGCAGCAGATGACCCTGGAGGACATCGCCAGGGGACAGGCCAACTATATGCTGCGCAGGATGGAAACGCTGAAGTGGATCGACATTGAGGTTCGTGACCAGTTTCAGCGATACATCGTATTGCCGCATTATACGAGCCGCATGCTGGCGCTTTTCCGCGAGCTGTGCGACGCCCGCGCGGTGGAATACCAGCGTTTCGCTTTCTCGACCTATCAGATCTTGTCCGGTGAAGAGGCCAGGCTGCGTCCATGCTTTGCCGTTCGTGAGGCCAGGGAGATCACCCTGCAGTTTCGTCAGGAACTGATCACCCTTTACAACAATATGAAGCATCACATGGAGCAGGTCGTACAGAAGACCTCCATTCAGGAGGTGCTCGACCACCATTTCGATACGTACAAATCGCAGATCGTGGACAAGAGCTATCATCGCCTGAAGACGTCCGACCACGTATCGCGCTACCGCTTTCAGATCTTGCAGAAAGTTCAAAACTGGTTGCTGGACCAGGACCTGATCGAGCAGACGATCAACGATGGCTTGCAGAGCGATTTCTATCGCTCCCGCGAAGAAGCGGATTCGGATATCCGCGATGCGCTGCTGACGATCGAGGAGATCTACGCCGGGCTGGATGAGATCTTCTACCAGATCGATGTGCGGCATAATCAGTATCTGCGCTCTTCCTATGATCGGGCCCGTTACCTCAGCCAGCACCAATCCGGCGTCAGTCAGCAACTGGCGATATTGCTCGAGCATCTGATCGAACGCACCAGGTTGTCCTTTGTCCGACAGGATGCCGTGCTAACGGAAGCGGACATGGAAGCCATGAGCACAAGATTGATTCGTCTTCAGGCTGGCGAGCAGTTGACGGAAGGCTCTCTGTACACCCCGCGCCAACGCAGACAGCCGCACGAGCCGAAGCGGCATGTCGTGGTCGAGATCCCGGAAGAGTTGAAAGAGGAGCTGCGCCAGGCCAATCTGGACAGGCTTCGCCGTTCCGTGACGCGCAAGAAGGTGGAGCAATTCGTCCTGGACAAGCTGGGAGACCGGGACAGGATGGAGATGCGCGAGCTGGCTCCCGAGACCGTGGAGGAGTTCCTGATGCTGGCGCATGTGTACCTTTACGGTCAGGACGGCAGTTCGGCGTTTCGCATCAACCGAAGCGCCGATCGCGTGGTGGTGGAGATCGGGCCCTATCGCTTTCATAATCACGAGATCGTCCGCTCCAGGCGAAGTCAAACACTAGGATCTGGCGCGATATTCGCAGACATTCATAGAAAAGAGATGGAGTGAATCACAGATGTCAAACGGCAGTGTTTCCACCACCGGGATTGCGGCATTGGAACTGCTGGGAGAGGCAGACAGGCAGAAGATGAGCGCTGCTCTCAACCGGCTGCTGATGAATAACATCCTGATCAAGGAAAAAGATCGCGAAACCTACATGTTCATTCGACGCAACCGTGAATCGGCGCATGCGTTCTTCCGATTCCTGGGCTGGGATTTCGTGCTGGATGAGCGCCATGAGTGCATTTACGTGCAGAGTCCGGACAGCGGACTGCGCCGTTCGCTTACGCGCGATGAGACGTTGTGGATGCTCATCCTGCGGCTCATCTATCAAGAGAAGCGCGAAGGTTTGTCACTCAGCGAATTCCCGATGACAACCCTGTACGAGATTCGCTCCAAATACGAGACCTTCCGCATTCCCTGGCTGAATGTCACAACCCTGGACAGGATGATCCGCCTGTGCACCCGTTACCAGCTGCTGGATGCCCTTGATTCGGATATCCGCATGGATGATGCGAGATTTCGCCTGTTTCACAGTTGGATCTACGTGATCAACATGGATGAGGTGAAGGCGATCACCGAACGGATCGAGCGATATGTGATGAAGAAAGAGGGGGATCTGCTGGATGAAGTGGATGAAGAAGCTGCGGCTGATTAACTGGCATTATTTCGTCGATGAGACCCTGGAGTTCGGCAGGCAAACGCTCATCACCGGACAGAACGCCGCGGGCAAGTCCACGATCATCGATGCCATGCAGGTGTTGCTCGTCGCGGACCAGCGGCAGATCCGTTTCAATCCAGCCGCCCACGAGGAAGCGAAGCGGTCGATGATCAATTACCTGAAGGGCAAGATCGGCAGCGATGACCGAACCTTCGTCCGGGACGGCGATTTCACCACTTACATCGTCGCGGAGTTCCATGACGATGACAGGAAAGAATTCTTCGTCATCGGCGTCGTGATCGATGTCTTCCGCGATCAGCAATACGAGGAGGAATACTTCATCCTGGCCGATTGCCGCCTGGATGATCTCGATCTGATCAAGCCTTCGGGCCATCTTCGCAATCGCAGTGAGTTTCGGGACAGGCATGGCGGCGGGCTCACCGGACGCAATCGCGCCATCTTCGAACGCAACAAGACGCTGTATCAGAAGGCGCTGCTGCAGAGACTGGGCAGCCTGCAAGAGCGGTTCTTCTCCATTTTCCTCAAGGCGCTGTCGTTCAAGCCGATCCATAATGTGCGGGATTTTGTCTATGACTATATCCTCGACCGCCGCGAGCTGCAGCTGGACCTGATGAAACAGAACTTCGACATCCACGAGAGATACAAGCTTGAGCTTGAGCAGCTGCAGGTGCGCAAGGAGAAGCTCCAGGCGATCCACGCGCAGTATGAGCAATATGACAAGCTGCGCATCACGATTCAGGAACAGGACTATGTCATTCGCCGCCTGCAGCTCACGCTGGAGCAGGAACAGCTGGAACGTCTGCAGAACGAGTTGGCTGCGATGGAGCAGGATTCGAGGCAGCTCGAAGAAGAGCTTGCGTTGGCTGAACTGAAGCGTGAAGAGGCGAAGTCGGAGACCGAGCAAGCTTACATGCGGTGGAAGAGCCATGATGCGGTAAGGCGCCAGGAGGAGTTGAAGCTCCGCATCTCCGAATTAGAGGGTCTCGCCGACAAGCTCGAGCGGGAGCTGGCTTTCACCCGGCGTGCGCTGCATGAGGAACGGGCTGTGGTCGAACAGCTCGCGGCTTGGCCGGGCAACCTGCATTGGACCTGGAGTCAGGAGGAGCTGGAGCAGCTGAGGCAAGGCGCAGATGATATCACGCTGACGATTGGCGGTCTCGAACGCGGAGAGCTGCCGGCAGAGGCAGCCTCTCGGCTGTCCCGGCTGGGGATTCGGCTGAACGGGATCTACGAGCGAATGGTCATCGAACGCTCAAGAACCGAAGAACAGATCCGGAATGTCGAGACAATGATCGAGGAGCTGAAGCGGGTCATCCATGATCTCGAGCAGCAGAAGCGCACCTACCCGAGATCCGTCAGCTCGCTCAAGCATTTGCTGGAGGAAAGGCTCGGCGGACGGTCTCCGGTCTGGATCTTCTGTGAGGAGATGGAGGTGGAGGACGAGGATTGGCGCAATGCGGTGGAAGGCTACCTGAACACACAGCGCTTCGATCTGTTGGTGAAGCCGGAGGTGTTCGCGGAAGCGCTGGCGATCTATGAGCGGGAGAAATACGCCCTGCAGCTCGAAGGCGTGGGCCTGGTGGACACGGAGAAGGAGCGCAAGTACCTGGGCAGTTCCGAAAACGGATCGCTTGCGCGCGTGCTGAGAGCAGACAATCCGATCATCCGCGCGCATCTCGAGCATCTCCTGGGCCGGGTGATGAAAGCGGCCGATGAGCAGGAGCTCCGGAAGCATCGCACGGCAGTGACGCGCACATGCATGGTGTACCATAATTATGTCGCCAGGCAGATGAAGCGATCCCAGTATGAGTTCCCTTATATCGGAGTGAAGGCCATCGCCCGTCAACTTGAGCTGAAGAAGCGGGAGCTGGCGGAGGCCGAGCAGGAGATGGACACGCTGCGCCGGATCTGCGAGGATCTCGTCCATTGGACAGGGAAGCTGGATGGCAAGAGGGCCAGATTCGAGCGCCTGGGCGAGCAGCTCTCGCTCCTGCCTCAGTTGATGGAGGTGCGAGAGGAACTGCGGAACAGGCGACAGGAGCAGGACACCCTGGATCTCAGTCAGGCGCAGCAGTTGGAGGAAGCATACAAGCACTGGAGAGCCCAGGAGACGGAATGGGATCTTCGCTGGCAGAGACTGGGGCAGGAGAAAGCGAAGAAGGAAGTCGAACACAAGCATCTGACCGGACAGATCTATGTCCAGAGGAACAAGGTGGCCGATGCATCGGCCGCTTTCGAAAGCTGGAGCGCGGAGCATGATCCTGCGTTGCTGCAGGGTGCGCTGGCACGCTGGGCGGAGGCCGAGAAACAGGAGATTCCGACGGAGCGGAAGCTGGACAACTGGCGAGGCAATCTGACCGGCAATATCACCCGGCGGGACAATGCGTTCCGGGAACTGCAGCAGCTGAGGTCCGAGTTTAACAAGGATCATCTGTTCGACGGACCGGTGTTCGCTGAGGACAATGAGGTCTATGATACAGCGCTGAAGACCGTCGCGGATCTGAACATTCCGGAGTATCAGGCGAAGGTGGAACAAGCACTGAAGGATTCCGAGGAGGAGTTCAAGTCGCATTTCGTCTTCAAGCTGCGTGAAGCGATCGAGATGGCGCGCCGGGAGTTCCATGAATTGAACCATGCCTTGCGCCATTTCCCGTTCTCGCAGGACCGCTATCACTTCGAAGTGACGCCAAGCGAGAAGTATCGCCGTTTCTATGATGCGATTATGAATCCGCTGCTGGCGGAGAAGGGCTCGCTCTTCGAACTGACTGGCAACGATTCGGCCGAGACGCTGCACGAACTCTTCGAGATGCTGGTCAGAGGCGAGGCGGGGGATCTGGAGGAGTTCACGGATTATCGCAGGTACCTGGACTTCGATATCAAGGTGCACTCGCGGGATACGACGTACTCTTTCTCGAAGGTGCTCAAGGAGAAATCCGGCGGCGAAACACAGACTCCTTTCTATATCGCGATCCTGGCTTCTTTCTACCATCTGTACAGAAGCAACAAGACGGCGCGGCTGGTCATCTTTGACGAAGCGTTCAACAAGATGGACGAGCAGCGCATCCAGTCCAGCCTGAGGCTGATCAAACAGCTGAACCTGCAGCTCATCGCGGCTGTGCCGGACGAGAAAATGCAACATATGGCGCCGGAAGTGACCACAACACTGATCGTGACGAATCATAATTACCGGTGCTTCGTCGACATGCTGGATCGCGGGGACACACCGATTCCTGGTGTGGACGATGAAGCCGAGGATCAGGAGACATACGTGAAGCAAGAGGAATTGTTCTGATGCCAGGAGATGATCAACCGTGGATGAGATGGAGTTCAAACGCCAGTTTTCGCAGGAACTGCTCAGGCTGTTGCTTCGCAAGTACGAGAACAGCGCGGCTTTCAAAAGCGGTGAGCCAGCGCGACAACGGCCGCAGATCGCGATCGAGAACAGTCCGTTTCAGGATGACTACCATGACGAAATGGACTATCGCAAGAAGGAATGGATACACGAGGAGGTCGTGCGCCTCAGCGAGGAAGGCATCATCAGCCATACGTGGGTGAAGTTTCAGGAAGGCCGGCAGCTGAACAGGATCTACCTTGAGCCGGGCCGATTGGAGGACGCCTATACGCAGGCCGACATCACGCCGCGTGGCGCGAAGATGGAGCGGCTGCGGGCGGTGATCGCCCCGCTGGCCTCACATCCGTGGCCATGGGTGGCCGGCTGGGCGGCATCGGTACTGCTGGATCTGGGCGAGCGGCGTACCTCCGGGCTGGATCTGGACGATCCTGCCGGCTATGAACAGCTGGCCCTGGTGCTTCAGGAGCTGCCCAGGCTGGAGGAGGATATCCCGAAGCGCGTGCTGAGCCAGCGTCTGTTCCAGGATTCCAAGCGGTTCGAGCGCGATGTCGAGCGGCGTCTGGTGCATCTCATCCGCACGCATGCGGACATGGAGTTCCAATCGGATGGTGAAGCGCTGGAGAGCGTCGGCATCGTGGAGTATCCCCGCCGTGTCCTCGTGGCTGGTCCGCTGGCGATAAAGTGCGGCAACGGGGCAGTGGTGTCGCTGGACGCTTTTCCAGGAGGTGTCGGATTGTCTCATGACACCATTCGGGAACTGAAAGTGGTTCACTCGAAGGTGAAGCGCATCGTGCTGATTGAGAATCTGACGTCGTGGCATCAATGGGTGGCGGAACGCAGCGGGGAGCCGGAGATCGTCGTCTACACGGGCGGTTTCCCCAATCGAACGGTTCAGCTGCTGCTCAGGAAATTGCATGGTCTGGCGACCGTTTATCACTGGGGAGACATCGATGTCGGCGGCATTCGCATCTTCGAATATATCCGGGAACACCTCATTCCTGATCTCGTGCCGCTTGGCATGGATGTCGAGCATTATCTCCGCTACGCTGGGCATGGCATGGCGTTCAATCGCAACTACGCTCGCAAGATCCAGGCCATGCTTGAGGATGACCGTTTCGTCCGATGGCACGATCTGCTCCGACTGATGGAGTCCCGCGGGCTAAGGATCGAACAGGAGTCTGTCACGCAGCTTCCTGTTCCTGACGACGATGGATCGGAATCTGTATCCGGGAGTGCGTCATGATGATTCTCTTCGCTTATCTCTTGATCCTTAATCTGATCGGCTTCCTGTTCATGGGATTGGACAAATTCAAGGCGCGCAAGAGGCGCTGGCGCATCCCCGAGGCCAGGCTCTTCCTGCTCGCCGCCATAGGCGGCAGCCTGGGCATCTGGATGGGCATGAGCGTGTTTCGCCACAAGACGAAGCATCTGGCGTTTCAGCTTGGGATCCCGGGGATTTTGCTTGGCCAGGTGGTGTTGATCGTGGTTCTCCT
>ERZ777003.3615-NODE-3615-length-14654-cov-4.371395_pt1 | contig 14654 bp, 11 predicted proteins | sample MGYA00374956_ERZ777003 | MGnify/ENA primary metagenome ERZ777003 (study PRJEB29302, sample SAMN06268252) | bioreactor metagenome | isolation source: Joint BioEnergy Institute, California, USA | place: USA:Joint BioEnergy Institute, California, USA | collected... | reverse complement strand
TCCGATCTCGAGGAGAATGACCTGACTGTGGCCGCGGTCCTCTCCGGCAACCGCAATTTCGAAGCACGCATTCATCCGCAGGTCCGCGCTAACTACCTTTGTTCACCTCTTCTTGTCGTTGCTTTCGCGCTGGCGGGCCGGATCGATATCGATCTCACAAGCGAACCGATCGGGACAGACAGCGACGGCGACGAAGTTTACCTCAAGGAAATCTGGCCGACGCACGACGAGCTGCAACCACTCCTGCAGGCGCATGTAAACGCCGCCCAATTCTCGAGAAGCTATGGCGACGTCTTTACGGGCGATGCCAATTGGAGGTCTTTGCAGACGACGGACGACGTCTCTTACAAATGGGATCCCGATTCCACATACATCCAAAAGCCGCCTTTTCTTGAAAAAGACCTCATTGAGGTGAGCGCAAACCGCAAACCCATTCAAAACGCGCGCATTCTGGCGGTCTTCGGCGATTTCATCACCACCGACCACATTTCGCCGGCCGGTTCGATCTCGCCTCAAAGCCCGGCCGGTCAATACTTGATCTCGCTCGGAGTCGATCCCAAAGATTTCAACTCCTATGGCTCGCGCCGGGGCAACCACGAAGTCATGATGCGCGGAACGTTCGCTAACGTCCGAATCCGCAACCTTATGGTCGAACGGGAAGGTGGTTTCACGAAGCTGTATCCGGGCGGCACTGAGACCTCGATTTATGATGCGGCGATGGAGTACCGGAAAAACGGCGTCCCGCTCGTCGTCTTCGCGGGCCGCGAATACGGGTCCGGCTCCTCCCGCGACTGGGCGGCCAAAGGCCCCCGCCTTCTCGGCGTACGCGCCGTCGTCGCCGAAAGCTTCGAACGCATCCACCGTTCGAATCTCGTCGGCATGGGTATTTTGCCGCTTCAGTTCACCGACGGCTGCACCGTTTCGTCCCTGGGGCTGCGTGGAGATGAACTTGTGAGCGTAAACGGACTGGACATGCTCAAACCGGGCGCGATGCTCGATCTCGTGATCGACCACGCCGATGGGCGGAGGCAAACCGTGCCCGTACTCGCCCGCATCGATACACCGAACGAAGTCAAATATTACGATGCAGGCGGAATCCTGCCGTACATGCTCGGAAGACTTTCATAATCACGCGCTCAGTTTCCGGTCGCGCGGTACGGGCACGATGAGAACAGGCCGTGCCGCGCCGTAAATCACGTCCCGCGCCACACTTCCAAGAAACGCCTGTTCCACAGGACCCGCATACGTCGTCATGGCGACCAAGTCGGCGTTCTCATTTCTCTCAACATCGATGATGGTCTGACTAAGGCCGTCGCCCGAACTGATTGAAACGATCTTACACCTAACCCCCTGGTCTTCCGCGAGTTTTTCCCAGGCGGCCATCTTCTTGTTCTTTCTCTGCTGTTCTTCATTCCATGCTTCGGAAACAAGCAGCGGATCGAGGCTTACGCCCCAATCGCCCGCCAAAGTTAATGAGCGAAACGCCAAATCATTGACGTGGAAGACGACGACAGCAGCGCCGACTTTCTTCGCGATATCCAACAAATGACGGAAGACGATTTCGGAATCTTCGGAAAAATCCGTCGGAAACAAAATGCGTTCGATTTTTTCCGGCGGTTCCGTTTTCGGATTCACGACGACGATGGGCACGGTCGACGTCGCGATTAGATACTCGGTAAAACTTCCCAATCGGATTTGCTTCAGGCGGTCCGGTCCATGTGCCGCGACGACTATGGCGCTTGCTTTTTGTCGGTTCGCCTCTTCAACCAGAGCCCTCGCTTCCGAGCGCCGCGATCGCGTCACGTCTTCGCGAAATATAAGCCGCGGCTCCGCGATGTTCTTGACGTTCACCTTTGCAACCAAGCTACGGATGTTCCGGATCGCCACATCGGAAAGCACCTCTTTTAAAGGGACCGGAACTTTTCCGCTGAGCCACGTGAGATTCCGGTGCGAGATCACCGAGACGGGCGTTGCTTGCGTCTCGAGAGCCGAACTCCAAAGGGAAGCGACTTTCCCCACGCGCTGAGCGATTTCGAGATCTTGATCGGTCGGATCAACAGCCCAAAACACAACCATCTGGGGTCCCCTTTTCTTCGATCATAGCCCCAGGGTTCCTCGCGTCGCCTTACTCATTCGATCAAGATTTCTTTTCCTCCCCAATGACTCGGGCGCAGAAACTTGGTATTTTCGTCTCATGAGTCGGCTTTTTACACCCATTCAAATTCGCGATGTCAAAATCCGGAACCGGATTTTCATGTCGCCCATGTGTCAGTATTCCAGCGAAAACGGTTTTCCCAACGAGTGGCACCTCGTGCACCTCGGCGCTCGGGCGGCAGGCGGTGTCGGTCTCGTCATGGTGGAAGCGACGGCCGTGTCTCCCGAGGGACGTATTTCGCCCAACGACACGGGCTTGTGGTCGAAAGAGCACGCCGAGCGCTTTCGTCCCATAACGGATTTCATTAAAGCTCAAGGCGCCGTAGCGGCGATCCAACTCGCGCACGCGGGTCGGAAAGCCTCGACAGCCCGTCCTTGGGAGGGCGGTAAGCCTCTTTCACCCGAGAATGGCGGTTGGGAGTGCGTCGCTCCGAGCACCATTCCATTCGCCGAAGGTTGGCCGACGCCACGGGAGCTTTCGCTCGGGGATCTCGATCGTCTTGAAGACGCGTTTAGAGAGGCGGCACTCTTGTCGTTGCAAGCCGGATTCGACGTTGTCGAGATCCACATGGCGCACGGCTATCTCTTACACGAGTTCCTGTCTCCGCTTTCTAACCGACGCCAAGACGAATATGGCGGAAGCCTCGAAAACCGCATGCGCTTCCCCTTACGGGTCGCGAAAGCGGTTCGCGCCGTTTGGCCGCAGGATAAACCGGTTTTCGTGAGAATCTCCGGAACCGATTGGGCGGAAGGCGGCTGGGATGTCGTTCAGAGTTGCGAATTCTGTTCGCGTCTTAAAGAAATCGGTATCGATTTAATCGATTGCTCCAGCGGCGGCCTGGTCCCTCATGGAGTTCCCCAGGTAGCTCCCGGTTACCAAGTTCCAATCGCGGAAGCGATCCGTAAATCCTGCGGGATGTTGACCGGAGCCGTGGGACTCATTACTGAGCCCCACCAAGCCGAAGAAATTCTCACTTCCGGTCGCGCCGATGCGATCTTTATCGGACGGGAATTGCTCCGCGATCCTCAGTGGGCATTGAAGGCGGCGAAAGTCCTGGGCGACGATATTCCCTGGCCTCGCCAATACGAACGGGCGAAATAGAATTGAGACGACGGGCGGCTTCCGCGCTCTCATTTATCGCGCGCCGGCTGATCGCTGGCGTCGTCTCAAAGTAACCGAAAGCCCGAAGGTTACGGCTGTGCCATGGTCGTTCAGAGCCGCCCATTCCCGAGCCGCTTTGGCTCATATTAAAGCCTGCGTTCGCATAAGCTTCCTGTTCGAACAACGGAAGCGACAACGCGGGAAAATTTCTTTGACCGAAATCCACTGCAGCTTGAGCTACATGACAACTTACACAATCCATTGTACCGGACGAGTGCCTTTTTGGATTCTCCGCTGAATAGGCCGCCTTGAGGGCTGTGAGAATCTCCTCTTCGCCCACCGCGTTTTGGAGGAGCTTCTTACCTTTCAGGAAAAGGTCCCATCGTTCGCCCTGAGACGGAGCAGGCAAAAGCTTCGACTTGACGAAATCATCACCCGCCGACGAGGCGTTGATGAAACTCTGTTGGACCGCAGACTCACCTAAGCGCGGGATTCGAATCGGGATAATCTCCCCTTCCGAATCGATATCGAATCCGCCAAAGACCCAAAAGACGCTCGCCCCGGCGACGGTCATGAAGGTCAGTCGCGTCAAGTTCTCCCCGCCCGCGTATTGAAGGACCAACCTTTTGAGATGCACGGCAAACGGACCGTTCAAACCCTGATGCCTTAGTACCGGGTGTACCTGCAACGGAAAGCCTTTCAGCGAATAGCCGTAAAGGTCACGGATTTGTTCCAGTTCCTTAAGAAATCTCGCGAATTCTTCTTCCGTCAAATCGTAAAACGAATGAAGAGCCGCATCGATCGTCAAGACGCCACCGCTTGGCGAACGAATCACCGGCTGCCATGTCATACGAATCTGGCGCCGGCAGGCCGGAACGCGATCGCTGAAACACGGATCAAAACGCATCGCGATCACACGAAGAGAACGCCGTTCCTCCTCTTTACGCTGCAACTGACTAAGGGCCGGAATGCGGTCAAGATAACGAGCCGGGATAAGAGAATCGCCGCGGGCTTTATCAGCCAAACGAATCATGGCGTCGTTATCCGCCGAATCAGGCAATGGATAAAGCACCGAGACATCGTTCAAATCCCATTCGCTCGCCGCTCGTGTCTGCGAGGCTAGAGCGACCCAAATACAAATGAAGATGATATGAAGCGGAAACTGATACCGCATAGGTACGGAAAGTCATAATGGACCGGTGAAGAGTTGTCCAACCCGTCCCCATTTGAGCGCCCCGACCCAACTGAATTCGACTTGAGTTGAAAACGAATTGCGTCTTTAATGATTTAACACGACGCGCACATATAGTGCATTGAATCGCGAAGAGATCGATCCGGAGCGAGCCTTCATGGCCCATTCACCGCAAGAAAAACGCCCAATCATTCACTCGTTAACCTTGACCGCTTTAGGAATCGTGCTCGGGGATATCGGGACCAGTCCGCTCTACTCCATGCGCGAAGCTTTTCACGGCCCTCACAGCGTTCCAGTCACAGCCGAAAACGTTTACGGCGTTTTATCACTGATTTTTTGGGCGCTCGTTTTAATTATCTCGGTGAAATACCTCGCATTCGTCCTGAAAGCGGACAATAAGGGCGAAGGCGGAGTGTTGGCGCTGACGGCTCTGGCGACTCCCTTCCGTCTCACAAGGGAGACAAAGAAATACCAACGCTTCTTTCTTCTGCTCGGTCTTTTCGGCGCGTCTCTTCTTTTCGGCGACGGGGTGATCACACCCGCTATTTCCGTCATGAGCGCGATCGAAGGGCTACACGTCGCGACACCGTTATTCGATCCGTACGTCATTCCGCTCACACTGCTCATACTGGCCTTTCTTTTCTTCAATCAAAGGCATGGCACCGCGAGAATCGGTTCCGTTTTCGGACCCATTCTTCTTTTGTGGTTCACCACTCTCGGCGTACTCGGACTCTCCAGCATTTGGCGAAACCCGCACGTTCTCACCGCGATCAATCCGCAACACGCGCTTCATTTCTTCGCCGCGAACGGAATCCGCGGCTTCATCGTTCTCGGCGCCGTCTTCCTCGTCGTGACCGGGGGTGAAGCGCTTTACGCGGATATCGGGCATTTCGGCAAAAACCCGATCCGGCGCGCGTGGTTTTTCATCGCGCTTCCCGGTCTCCTCTTGAATTATTTCGGCCAGGGCGCGCTGCTACTTTCCGACCCAAGCGCGGCCGTGAACCCGTTTTTCCATCTCGCGCCGAGGTGGGCTTTGATTCCCCTCGTACTCCTTGCCATGGTGGCCACCGTAATCGCGTCCCAAGCGATGATCTCGGGAGTTTTCTCACTCACACGGCAGGCGACCCAGCTCGGCTTTGCACCCCGCTTCCGGATTGTCCACACCTCGAGCGAGGAGATCGGGCAGATTTACGTTCCCCACATCAATTGGGCGCTCTTCATTCTCGCTTCATGGCTGGTTTTGGAGTTCAGATCTTCAAGCCGTCTGGCCGCGGCCTACGGGATCGGCGTCTCCATGACCATGGTCATCACGACCGTACTCGCCTGCTCGATCGCGCCGCTCGTTCTGCGATGGAATAAGCTCCAAGCCGTTCTCGCCTTTATCTTCTTCCTATCCATCGACATAGTCTTTATGACCGCGAACCTGACAAAAATCTCCGACGGCGGTTGGTTTCCTCTCGTTTTGGCGGTCGCTGTTTTCACTCTCATGACGACATGGAAAAGAGGCCGCCAGATCCTCATGCAAAGAATCAAGGAAAGAACCGTTCCCTTTTCGAAGTTCCTTGAACAGATCCGCGTCAATCCACCGGTCCGCGTTCCCGGAACCGCCGTCTTCATGACCAGCGATCCAGAAGGCACCCCGATGGCGCTCGTTCATAATGTGCGCCATAACCGCGTCCTGCACACGAAGAACATCCTCCTAACCGTCATAACGGAAGAGGAACCCCACGTGCCGAAGGATCGGCGCGTGCAGATTAACGGTCTGAATGAGGCCTTCTACCGGATCACGGCGCATTACGGCTTTATGGAAACGCCGGACATCAAGGACATTATCAAGGCTTGCAAAAGAAAGAATTTTGAGCTGGAACTTTCGGAACTCACCTTCTTCCTCGGCCACGAAACGCTCTTTGCGTCTCGTAAGCCGGGAATGGCGATTTGGCGCGAGAAGCTTTTCGCGTTCATGTCCAAGAACGCAGAGAGGGCGACGAATTACTTCAACATTCCACCCAACCAGGTGATGGAGGTCGGGCTCCAAATCGAGCTTTAACCCCTATCACTTCGCTTGATAGACCACCTGGACGAGGTCACCCGGATACAGCGTGTATGACTGGACGATCCGGATGGAGTTATCCGTCACTTGGTAATTTTTCGGATTGACCGGGAATCCGTTGTGGAGGACGGAAACGACATCTTTGCCTTTAATCGAGTTCGGCAACGTGAAGACGTTTTCAATCCCTTTCTCCACGTGTTTCGCCAATGCATCGAACGTCGCCGTCCAATCGGTTTGACAGATATCGTAAACAGCACCCCCCGTCTTGGAAGCGAGGTCGACGTAGGCAGTACCGGTCGCGTCACCGCATTTCTTTCCGTTCGGAAGTTGCACGAAAGCGGAGACCATCGGCGTTTGCCCATTCAGGTTCTCCCGCGCGATCGCGAGGAATTTGTCGATGGGCCAGCTCGAGTTATCATCCGTAACGAAGACGAAGACTTTTTTCGAATGTTCATTTTTACTTAAGAAGGATCTCAAGCTGCCACGAATATTCTTCGAGTGTGCGATTTCCGTCGCGATCGGTTCGCTCGACGTCCGAGGTTTAAAAAGGCTCGCGTCGTCGATTTGTTTGCAGGTCGCCGACGGATTCGTCGTCGCGCACATCGACGAAGCCGCCAAGAGGACCGCATCCCAGCTCGTCACGTCTTGCTTGATATGGACATAGTCAGGACCCGAGGGCAGGTAAACTCCCGTCCCCGACGTTCCATATTTGGAAATCAAAGCCATACGCACGTTTGCCGATTTACCGACTTTATCGGCGAAGGCTTTGACGTTGTTGCGGACATGCGCCGCCTCAGCGCTCATAGAGCCGGAGTTATCAACCACCCAAACAATATCGACATACGCGTTCCGGTCGATGGACTGCACCATGAAATCGTACGTCTTTAACGTGCGGGGCGCGGGCGTGGAGCCGCCATTGCCGCCTCCACCGGGGTGATTCGGATACGAGCCCGAGAAGGAGTCGTCATCATCGAAATCCACACCGAATTGGGAGCCGGAGCTTGAATCCGAGAAAGCCCCGAACTGAGGACCACCGCAGTTTTGGAAGGAGAGCACCACGGTAACAAGCCCTACTAGTGCCAGAGGAACATTATATTTAATGAATTTGTTCATATGCCCCTCGCCCCTCAATTACTTCAAAGTCTACCAGATGAGAGGGGCAATTCCGATGCCACCCGAAAAAACCAAGACTTTTGTTTTCGCGTTAAACGCCTGTCTAAGGATTGGGCGCCATTTTTCGTTCTAATACGGTAATGCATTGAATTTACTTAGCTTTTTGACACATAGACCAAACTATAAGCATTGGTTTGAGGATAAACAGACGCGACGGCTCAAAAGTATACACATTTTTACCTTGTCATTCCCTGACAGCTTGGGAGACAACTCTGTCTGACAATTCAACACGCACCATATAAGCCACGAATTGGCGTGGCGTTTCTACCTGACACCGTAAATGTCAGACTATGGGGGGGATTATGAAAGCGGCTTTCACCGCTCTATTTGCTCTTCTTCTGTCCTTTTCGGCTCAAGCCGATATCCACGACGATTTCCAGGCTTTAAAAAACGTACGTAAGGATTACCAGGCGATCGGAACCATTTGCGAAGAAGTCGCCCGTCTGCAGCTCTCGCGACTGTACCAAGCGCCCTATTACAAAGTCGTCACCGGCATTGAGTACGGCAACTCAGGACGTACCATCGGCGAACTCGACGTGATTGTTTTTGAATCCCGTACAGGAGAAGCCATCAAAGTCGCCGAAGTGAAATGCTGGAAAGATATGGGCGCGGGACTCTCCAAAGCTCGCAAACAGCGCCAACGTTTCATTCAAGCTCTTCGTTCGTCGCAACGTTTGTACTTCTGGTCCAGCGCGACCCACGAACAATTCGATCGTGACCAGTTCGACTCGATCCAAGAATTCGCATCGATCGCCCAAAAAGGCGCGACTCATTACGGTTATGATGACGAACTTGAATACTCGCTCTCGGAGCTGATGACTCTGCGGGCGATGCTGATGGAGTGCCAGGACCGGGGCGAGTGCGCTCACCCCTAAACTGGCTCACTTCCGTGGTGATGCCGCTAAATAGCGGTTATGGTGCCGCTTTTAAACGTTAACGATTCATCCCCACGTTTGTGAGCCAGTTATAAGGACTTAAAGCGACTCTCCCATTTTGCTACGATGCCCGCGGAACTCGCCGGCGTCGGCTTCCAGAACGCCAGGGGCGTAGAGCATAATGACGGTGCTTCCCATATGGAAGGTTCCGAATTCTTCGCCCTTTTTGATCTCAACCGGCGGGTTATAAACTTTTTCGCGAACTTGACGTCCACTTCTTCTCACTGCCGTTGTAATCATCGGGTCGAAGTTCACCGTCATGTTCCCGACGTTGGTTGCGGCGACCATGACAAGAGCGGCAAACCCCTTGTCGGTTTCAATCACCGCGACGACTCGCTCATTCACCGAAAAGAGGTTAGGAATCTTCGAGACGCTCCACTCGTTCACGGGCCATAGCTCACCCGGAACATGGGCGCTCCAAACGATTTTTCCCGTCACCGGAGCGTGCACACGATGATAATCGGTCGGACAAAGGTAGTAGGTCAGGTACTGACCGCCCTCGAGCGCGTCGGCATAGAGCCGACTCCTTAATAGTTCGTCCACGCGATAGGTTCGGCCTTTCGCTTGAATGAGCGTCTGCCTTTCGATCTTCCCAGCTTCCGTGATCCGCGCATCTACCGGATGAATAACGGGCCCGTCACCGATCGGCCGCGCACCCGGCTTTAGGCGACGCGTGAAAAGCTCCCCGATCGTCTTATAGTGTTCGAGGGGGAACTCCGCTTCCCCCATATCGATCTTATAATACTTCGCGAACCAAGCCACCGAGAGCCCCGCAAACGGTTCCGGCAAACGCCGATGTGCCAGGCGTCCGACCCAATGGCTGAGTTCGTTCTTCGGTACAACCGGCATGAAGAGGTCAAATAGGATTCTTTTCATGAGGCTTCATCTCATCAATCCCCTGACGGGGAAGTCAACCGTCCCCGCTTGCGCAGCGAAGAAACCTTATGTTACGCTGCCGAGCCTCTTGGGCCCGCCCGCACCTAAGGATGAAGCATGAAAAGCTTCCGTGATTTAAAACTCGGTATCGACGAAGACCTCGAGGAGAAACTCGCGCGTCTTGTCCCTAACTTTTCGCAATATCGCGTTCGCAGAAAAAGTGTCGATGCCCGTCGAGGCTCCGACCCTCATTGGGTCATCTCTGTCGACGTCTATGAACCAGGTGAGACGCCACAAGACGAAACCTTTGAACTCGAGCGCATCGACTTTCCGAAATCGGTGCCCAAGCCTCTCATCATCGGCACAGGCCCTGCCGGATTATTCGCGGCCATCCGTTTGGTCGAGCGAGGTATTCCGAGCGTGATTCTTGAGCGCGGCTCGATCGGTTCCAAACGTATTCAAAGCATCAACCGTTTCTGGCGTTACGGAGAACTCGATCCCGACAATAACGTCTGCTTCGGAGAAGGTGGCGCGGGCTTGTATTCCGACGGTAAACTCATCACGCGCATCAAATCCCCGCATATTCCCTACGTTATGGACCGGCTCGTGCGGTTCGGAGCGCCCGAAGAAATCCGCTATCTCGCCAATCCTCATGTCGGCTCCGACCGCATTCGGCGCGTGATTCCGAAAATCCGCGAATTTCTCCTCGCCCACGGTTGCGAAATCCACTTCGACACGCCCATGACGAGGCTTTTGGTGGAAGGAAGCCGTGCCATCGGAGTCGAATCGCGCGACGGGCGGAAGTTCTACTCCCACCACATCGTCCTCGCCACGGGCCACTCGGCAGAAGACGTTCTCCGCCATCTTCACGAAATCGGCGTGGCGATGGAGGGGAAATCGTTCGCTCTCGGGTTACGCGTCGAACATCCACAAGCGTTGATCAACCGTATCCAATACCGGAAACACGCCGAACACCCGGCTCTCGGCGCTGCGAACTACCGTCTCGCCGATCACGACGCGAGAACCGGAATCGGCGTCTATAGCTTCTGCATGTGCCCCGGGGGATATGTTCTCTCGAGTGGAACCGAAGCCGACGGCGTCGTCAGCAATGGGATGAGCAACTACCATCGCAACTCACCGTTTGCGAATGCCGCCATCGTGGTTTCGATCGACCACAAGGCTCGTTTCGGAAACGACCTCTTCGGCGGTCTCGACTTCCGCCGTCGCCTCGAGCAAGCCGCGTATCAGGCCGTCCAAGCCGTGGGCGGAACGAAAGAACTTCCGGTGCAGAACATGCTGGCTTTCTTGAAAGGCCAAGACGGCCCGACCCTTAAATCCTCGTCTCCTTCAGGGGTCGTGCCGGCCCGTCTCGACCTCCTTTTGCCTCAGGACATTACGGAGCGCCTTCGGGCCTCGCTTGAAAAATTCAACCAACACATGCGCGGCTTCATCACAGGGGAAGCGCAACTGCACGGGGTTGAATCACGGACGAGTTGTCCCGTCCGCATCACGCGTGACCCGGAAACGCTTCAATCCATCTCGCATGCGGGCCTTTATCCGGCCGGGGAAGGAGCGGGATACGCGGGCGGCATCACTTCGGCAGCCTGCGACGGCGTCCGTATCGCCGAAGCGATCGTCAAAGAGCTCGCCAACGTGAACCCGTCCCCCACCGTCACGGCGTCATGAGTTTTTGACCCAAACCAGGAAGAATCCGACCGGCTCAGCCGCGCACATCTGCGCTTGCTGATTCCAGAGGTTCGTCGGTGACAAATTGAGCTTTGAAGGGCAGATCAGGAGGTCGGCCTTGTCGCGGACCAGACGGCAAGAAAGGGTCAAATTCGTGTCGGACGCCGAATGGCCGGATTGGCTTTTGACCAGAAAAGAAATTTGTGGCTCTTCCGAACGGTACTTATACGGACCTTGGTTGCCCAAAAAGTTCTGCGATTTGTAGCTCAAAACCTTCACTTGGCCGCCCGATGGCATATCCATGCCGTATTGCTCGAATACGAGTTCGGCAAACCGACCTTCCGTGAACACGATACCCTGCGGATCGTACTCATCTTCTTTGCCTTTAAGAACGAAGTTGCGGCAGCTTTCTTTCGCTCCGGCTCCGGCATATTTCCACTTTCCGACGAGATTCTCATCCGTCGGCTTCTGCCCCTGCTCCCAAAGAGCCTGCCAACCGTGAAACTTGGGGATCGGTTCCATAGGAAGAGGGTCCGCCGCACGGGCTTCATGACATATCCCAGTCATCGCGAGGGTGAAAACCGTAAGAATCAATTTTGACATCTGCAACATGCTCTACTCCCCTTAAACGGCATTCAAAGCCGCACGGGCTCGGCGATAAAAAACCGCCAGAAAGAGGTCAATTGATCTCACTTATGTTACGGAATCTCCACAAAGACGCGGCGATAAATCACTTTCTCGATACGAGTTTCGCTATTTTTTCCTCAAGCCACTTCGCATCGGCGAAAAGGAAGTAACCTGAAACCATGATCAGCGAGAAAAAGATCAAACCAACGCTTAAGGCAATCAGGCCGTGAAGGAGAACGCCGAAAGCCAAGACCCATTTGCGAACAGGGCGGATCCAAACCAAGGCCGGAAAATAAATTTCCCACAGCACCGTCGCATGTGTCGCCGCCGCGATAAGCAACGGGAAATGCTTCATCCAGGTCGCATCGAACATCATGATCTGCTGGTTGCCGAGAACGGCCCAGACCGCCGTTCCGTCCCACCAACTCGGGCCTTTGAGCTTTTCAAGCCCCGTATACCCGTAGATGATGCAAAGCTGGAGCTGCGCGAGTCGCACTCCCACTGTTGAAAACACCTCATTCACTTGCGAGGGCGCCGAGTCTTTCGCTTTGCGGACGAGGTTGAGAACGCTCAAACGCCGGCTGTTGTCCATGACAACGAGAGCGAAAAGAAAAAACGTTGCCACGATATCGGCGCCGTAAACGATCGCGTAGTTCCTCTGCATGAAGGCCAAATGCAGAACCAAGGCGAGGAAGGCCGAGAGCCGCCCGAAGATGCCGAGCGCGAGAGAAGCGAGCGCGCAAAGGAAAAGAAGGTGCAGGCTCCACGCCGCAAAATCCGAAACCGGATACCAAGCGAACACCGGGCGTAGAACATCCGGCAGGACTTCGAGCGCCTTGTCACCGCTTAGGTAGCCGTCGTCAGTGAAATAAAAACGCCAGTCGACGAAACGAAAGCTGTACATCACGAACAGTGTCGCGGAAAAAACAACGCGAAACACCGCCACAGGGAGCATCGGCAACGGCGCGAAAAAAAAGCGGTCCCAAGCGCCGATCAGCGCGCGCAAGAAAGCCGTCATACGCCCTCGCCTCCGTCTTTCTCCGGACAGGCGTATTCCTGGCTCGGAAGATCCACTCGGACCGTGCTCTCGCTCAAGTCGCTCCTCATCCCGACCCGCTCGAGATCCTCGACCTGATCGATCACGGATCGGATGTTGATCGCGATGGCCCCTTCGTATTGTCGGCAAAGAAAAGGAACAAAGAATCTTTCCATGTAACCGGGATGGAGGGCGAAAAACCGCATCCCGAAAAGCCGCCGGTTCCAGCTATCGCTCCAAGCGAACCCCTCCCGCTTGGGTGGATACGAAAACGGCCCGCTGTCAGGCTCATCGTCATAATTGTAGACGGGCTCGTACTCGAGATAAAACATCGGACTGGGACCTGGCGAGAAGAACTGCCAGGTCGTATTGAACCCCAAAGTATTGGCGTAAGCGCTGAAATACCGGGAAAGTTTTCGGCCCGTCAGCGACGAGCCGTTCGGCATCAGCAAGACCGTCGCCAGATGATAAAGCAGAAAAGCGCTGAGAGCGATTTTTAAAGCTTTCAGTTCAAGCTTCCTTTTCCGAATCGTCATCCCAATCCGGGAGCGCGCTCAAATCATCCTCATCATCGTCGACATCTTCCTCGATATTCGTGAAATCGACGAGGAAGTCCTCGCCGTCGGCGTCGAGCGCCTTCTCATCCGGGGATTCAACCGGCGCCTCAGAGGCCGTATCGACGCCTGCGCATTCACCCGATTCAGCCGCTTCAGACGCCTCACCGGCGACATCAGCTGCCTCAACGCCGTTCTCTTGAGATTCGGCGGCCTGCAATTTGGCCTCGTAGCGCTCAAGCCAACGCCGATCCTTTTCATCGACCTCTTCACCCAAGAGTAGGCGTTCACGAATATCTTGAGCTCTTTCTCGGTCGCGGCGCTCGCGTTCACGCTGCTTTTCCTGTTCGAAGAACTCGGTCGTCGTATCGACGGCTTTGAGCTGCTCGGTGATTTTCGCGAGTTCCTCCTCGCCCTCGGAATACGTAGCCGCAAGCTCGTTGGACATCTTTTCGGTGATATCCGAAAGTGTCTCCTTTTCTTCCTCGTCCCCGATTCCTTCAGGCAAGAGCTCATCAATTTCTCGAAGCGTCGGCAGCTCACGGATATTGCGGAGTCCGAACGTTTCGAGGAATTTGCGCGTCGTAAGATAGGTCATGGGCTTCCCAGGCAAATCGCTCTTCTCACCGAAAGCAACCAGCCCGCGTTCCATCAAGGCCCGTAAAAGGTGTCCGCTCTCAACGCCGCGGATCTCGTCGATCTGGTGCTTCGTGATCGGCTGTTTATACGCCACGATCGCCAAGACTTCGAGAGCCGGTCCCGATAGGCGGAACGGACGCGTTTTCACCAAACGGCGCAAGTACTCGGCATTGTCGGACTTTGTCCGCAGCTGGTAGCCGCCGTTGATTTCCTCAAGCGTGACCCCGCGAGCCGGCGAAGCGTACTCGCTCGCCAATTCTTCAATGGCGCGCTTGATGTCCTTGGTACGGATATTCGTTCCTCTGAAAATCTGCTTGATCGAGCCGAGCGAAACCGGCCGGTCCGATGCGAAAAGCAAGCTTTCGATAATCGAAAGAAGCTGCGACTGCTCGATAAATTCAGTCGGTTCAGACTCTTCTTCCTCGTCACTTTCCGCGTCTTCTGTCTCCTCACCGGCCTGAGGCATTTCTCCAATAACGCCCTTCAACTCCATCTGTTCGGTCGGAGCGGCATCCGGCTCCTCGGACGCCTCTTTGGCCACCGCACCTTCTTCTTCAACGTCCGTTTCTTCGGCCTCGGCGATCTCGGCAGCCTCCATTTCGAAATTCGGATCCGAATGGACGTCCGCGA
>ERZ777003.3612-NODE-3612-length-14672-cov-6.159198_pt1 | contig 14672 bp, 12 predicted proteins | sample MGYA00374956_ERZ777003 | MGnify/ENA primary metagenome ERZ777003 (study PRJEB29302, sample SAMN06268252) | bioreactor metagenome | isolation source: Joint BioEnergy Institute, California, USA | place: USA:Joint BioEnergy Institute, California, USA | collected... | reverse complement strand
GGCCGCCTCAGTACGGCATTGACCGCGCCCGGCGGTCGGTCGAGTTTCCGGCGCCATGCCCGACGACGCCACTCCCGCCCCGCCCGTGCCCGCCGGCCTGCTCGATGCGCTGCGCGCCGCCCTCGGCCCGCGCGGCGTACTGACCGAGCCCGCCGACCTCGCCCCCCACCTCGCCGACTGGCGCGGCCTCTACCGCGGCGCGACGCCCTGCGTGCTGCGCCCGGCAAGCACGGAGGAGCTGGCCCAGGCGGTCCGGCTCTGCGCGGAGGCCGGCGTGGCGATGGTGCCACAGGGCGGCAACACCTCCATGGTCGGCGGCGCCACCCCCGACGAATCGGGTCGCCAGGTCGTGATCTCCCTCGCCCGGATGAATCGCATCCGCGACATCGACCCGGTGGACATGACCATGACCGCCGAGGCCGGCGTGGTGGTCAAGGCCGCGCAGGACGCCGCCGCCGCGGCTGGCTGCCTCTTCCCGCTGAGCTTCGGCGGCGAGGGCACCGCGATGATCGGCGGCGTGCTCTCCACCAATGCCGGCGGCAACACCACCGTGCGCTACGGCAATGCGCGCGAGCTGATGCTGGGCATCGAGGCCGTGCTGCCGGACGGCCAGATCTGGAACGGGCTGCGCCGGCTGCGCAAGGACAACACGGGCTATGCGCTGCGCCACCTCCTCGTCGGCGGCGAGGGCACGCTCGGCATCATCACCGCCGCCGTGCTGCGCCTCTTCCCCCGCCCGCGCGAGACGGAGGTGGCGTTCTGCGCCGTGCGCGACGAGGACGCCGCCCTCGCCCTGTTCCGCCGCTTCCGCGATCGCGACGAATCCGCCGTGCGCGCCTTCGAGTACATGTCCGGCACCGGCGTGGACCTCGCCGTGAAGCACATCGAGGGCGTCACGCACCCCCTCGCGACCCGCGCCGACCACTACGCGCTCGTGGACCTCGCCTCCTCGCGCCCCGATGCCGGCCTGCGGCGGCTGATGGAGGCCGTGCTGGAGGCGGCGCTCGAGGCCGGCGAGGTGCTGGACGCCGCGATCGCCGAGAGCGAGGCGCAGCGCGCCGCCCTCTGGCGCATCCGCGAGGAGCACCCGGAGGCGCAGAAGCGCGAGGGCGCCTCGGTGAAGAACGACGTCTCCGTTCCCGTCAGCAAGGTGCCGGAGCTGATCCGCCGCTGCTCCGCCGCGCTCGCCGCACTGATCCCCGGCAGCCGCCCGGTCCCCTTCGGCCACATGGGCGACGGCAACATCCACATGAACCTGATGCAGCCCGAGGGGATGGACCCCGCGGCCTTCCTCGCCCGCAGCGACGACATCATGGACGCCGTGAACGCCGTGGTGCGCGACCTCGACGGCAGCTTCTCCGCCGAGCACGGCATCGGCCGGCTCAAGACCGACATGATGGAGGACTGGCGCGGCGGGGCCGAGCTCGACATGATGCGCCGCATCAAGGCGGCGGTGGACCCGCGCGGCCTGATGAACCCGGGCAAGGTGCTGCCCTGAGCGGGCGCGGCGCGGGGGGCGAATTCGGCCGCGGCTCGCCCCCTGGGTTCGCCCGCGCACCGAAGGCGCCGGCCCTTTGCCGCCGCCCTCCCCCCGCTGGTAGGGTGCGCTCCCCCGCGCCATGACCCGCATAGATCGTTACATCTTCCGCCAGCTCGCGCTCGCCCTCCTCGCCGTCACCTTCGGCCTGGCGGCGCTGGTGTGGCTGGTCCAGTCGCTCCGCTTCATCGAGCTGGTGCTGGAGCGCGGCCTCTCGCTCGGGGTCTTCATCGGTCTGACCGGCCTGCTGCTGCCCAATTTCATCGCCGTCATCCTGCCGATCACCACCTTCGTCGTGGTGCTCTTCGTCTATGTCCGGCTCGGCCTCGACCGCGAGCTGGTGGTGCTGCGCGCCGCCGGGCTCTCGCAATGGCGCCTGGCGCGGCCGGCGATGGTCCTCGCGCTCCTCTCGGCGGGGATTGTGCTCTGGCTCAACCTCCACCTGATGCCGATCAGCCAGGCCGCCTTCCGCAAGTGGCAGTTCGAGATCCGCAACGAGGTGGCCGCGGTGCTGCTGCAGGAGGGCGTGTTCAGCTCCGTCGGCGACGACCTCACCGTCTATGTGCGCGAGCGCGGGCCCGACGGCGCCCTGCGCGGCATCCTGGTGCACGATTCGCGCGAGCGCGGCGCGCCGGTCACCATCCTCGCCCGCGAGGGCCGCATCGTGAACACGCCGCAGGGCCCGCGCGTCTCCCTCCTGGACGGGGTGCGCCAGCAGATCGAGCGGTCCGGCCCGCCCGGCAGCCCGCCGCGGCTGGCCGTGCTCAGCTTCAGCCAGAACAGCGTTGACCTCGCCCGCGCCACCCGCTCGGAGGAGACCCGCACCCGCGACTCGCGCGAGCGGAGCCTTTCGGAGCTGCTCCACCCCGACCCCGCCGAGGGGCTGCCGCCGCGCCTCATCACGCGCTTCCGCGCCGAGGCGCATCAGCGGCTCGCGAGCCCGGTCACTGCCCTCTCCTTCGCCCTGATCGCAATGGCCTCGGCGCTGACGGGCCAGTTCCGCCGGCATGGCGGCGGGCTCAGGATGACCGTCGGCATCGGCGCCATGGTCGCGCTGCTGGCGATCGGGCTCATGGTGAACAACCTCGCCGCGCGCGATTCGGCGGCGATCCCGCTGGTCTGGGTGCATGCCGTCGCCCCGGGCCTGATCGCCGCCTGGTGGTTGGCCGGCGCGCCGGGCCTGCCGCGCCGCGCGCCGCCGCGTGTCAGCGCCGCCGCCGCCGCACCCGCCCGCCCCGCGCCGGCGGGCGGCCGCGGGGGGGACGAGGACCGATCGACGGCAGCGCACGCCTCACCGTGACCTTTCCGCTCACGCTCTCGGCCTATGTGGCGCGGCGCTTCGCGTCCATGGTGCTCGCCCTGCTCGTCGCGCTGACCCTGCTCGTGGCGCTGTTCGACCTGATCGAGCTGCAGCGCCGCGCCTCGACGCGCCCCGACGTCACCTTCGGCATGGTGGCCGAGATCGCCGGGCTCAGGCTGCCCTTCGTGATGCTCCAGATCCTGCCTTTCGCGGTGCTGCTCGGCGGCATCGTCGCGTTCTGGCGGCTGACGCGCAGCTCGGAGCTGATCGTGGCGCGCGCCGCCGGCGTCTCGGCCTGGGGCTTCCTTGCCGGGCCGGTCGCGGTGGCCCTGCTGCTCGGCGTGACCGGGACCGTGGCAATCTCGCCGCTCTCCTCGATGCTGTTCGCCCGGGCGGAGCGACTGGATCAGGCCTATCTGCGCAACACCGGGGGGATGACCGCGCTGGCCGGCGGACGGCTCTGGCTGCGGCAGGCGGATCGCGAGCTGGACCCGCGCGGCGTGGCGATCCTCTCCGGCCGGCCGGTGGTCGCCGGATCCGCCCGCGGCGGCGGCGGCGCGGCAGCGCTGGCGGCGGCGGGAACGCCCCCGGACACGGCGCAGTTCCGGCTGTCCGAGGTCTCGGTCTGGCGGCTCTCCGCCGAGGACAGGCCGCTTGCGCGAATCGAGGCGCCGGCGGCCCGGCTCGAGCCCGGGCGCTGGGTGCTGGATCAGGCGGTCGTGTTCGGGCCCGACCGCGTCCCCGCCCCGCCGCGCCGCCTCGAACTGCCGACCGAACTCACCCCTTCGCGCATCGAGGACAGCTTCGCCTCGCCCGACACGCTCGGCTTCTGGAGCCTGCCGGCCTTCATCGAGATCCTCGAGCAGGCCGGATTCTCGGCCATCCGCCACCGGCTGCACTTCCACGGCCTGCTCGCCCTGCCGCTGCTCTGCGCGGTGATGGCCCTGGTCGCCGCCGGCTTCTCGATGCGCCCGGCACGGCGCGGCGGGGTGGCCCGCATGATCGCCGGCGGCGTCACGGCGGGTTTCGCGCTCTTCGTGCTGGACCGGATCACCGCGGAGCTGGGCGAGGCCGGCACCCTGCCCGTGGTGTTCGCCGCCTGGGCACCCGCCGCCGCCGGGCTGCTCCTCGCGCTCGGGCTGCTGCTGCACCTCGAAGACGGCTAGAAGGGGAGCGAGCGGGCCGGAACGGTCCGGAGGACGGTCAGGGGCGTGGAGGACGCATGAGAGGAGCACACGCGGTCGCAACGGCCGCCGCGGCAGCGGTGCTGGTGCTGGCCGGGCCCGTCCCCGGCCCGGCCGGGCCGCAGCCCGCGGCGGCGCAGGCCGTCCTCGGCCAAGCGGCCCCTGAGGGGAGCGAGGCACTGCCCAATCCCGTGCTGCCGCCGGCCGCGCCCGCGTCCCCCACCGGGCAGGGTGCCGCCGCTCCGTCGGCCGCCCCAAGGGGAGCGCCGCCGCCGGCACCCGCCGGGGGGCTCGGGGCCCTCGGGGGGCAGCGGGGCATCGACCGCAGCGCGCCCGTCACCTTCACCGCCGACGAGGTCGAGTACGACCAGGAACGCGGCATCGTCACCGCCCGCGGCCGGGTCGAGGCCTGGCAGGGCGAGCGCATTCTGCGCGCCGACGAGTTCACCTACAACCGCAACACCGGCGTCGCCACGGCAAGCGGCAACGTGCAGCTCCTGGAGCCCGACGGGCAGGTGCTGTTCGCCGACCGCGTCGAGCTCTCCAACGAGTTCCGCGACGGCGTGCTGGAGGGGCTGCGCGGGCTGCTCGCCGCCGGCGGCCGCGTCGCGGCGACCGGGGCGCGGCGCACGGGCGGCACCTTCTTCGACCTCGCCCGCGTCGTCTATTCGGCCTGCGAGCCCTGCGCGAGCGACCCGCTCGCCCCGCCGATCTGGCAGCTCCGCTCGCGCATCGCCACCCTCGACCAGCAGGCGCATCAGGTCCGCTACCGCGACGCGAGCCTGGTGCTGGCCGGCGTGCCGGTGTTCTACACGCCCTACTTCGCGCATCCCGACGGCACGACCCCGCGCCAGTCCGGCTTCCTCACGCCCTATATCGGCGTGACCCGCTTCCTCGGCCCCTTCGTCGAGCTTCCCTACTACTGGGCCATTGACGAGAGCCAGGACCTGACGGTCACGCCGGTGATCGCGACCCGGCAGGTGCCCAATCTCGGCCTCGAATACCGGCGCCGGTTCAATTTCGGCGAGATCGAGGCGCGCGGCTCCCTCGGCTACCTGGCCCGCGGCGACGCGCATGACGAGCGCGGCTTCGGCTACCACATCTTCTCGCGCGGGCGGTTCTCGATCGACGAGAACTGGCGCGCCGGCTTCGACTTCAACCGCGCCTCCAGCGAGCTCTACCTCCGCACCTACCGCTTCGGGGTGCGGCGCTACCTCCCCTCGCTCGCCTTCACGGAGGGATTCTGGGGCACCGAGGGCTACGCGCGGATGGACCTGCGCGCCTACCAGGGCCTGCGCCCGACCGACGAGACCGGCGTGATTCCCTATGTGCTGCCGAACACCTATGCGGAGTGGTCGCCGGGCCGCGACGCGCTCGGCGGCTATCTCACCCTCGACACCTGGAATTTCGTCATCACCCGCGATCAGGGCACGAGCACCCGCCGCCTCGCCGCGCGCGCCTACTACGAGCTGCCGCGCACCGACTCCTTCGGTTCGGTCTGGACCTTCCGCAGCCAGATCGACACCATCGCCTGGTCCTGGGACGACCTGAACCTCGCGCCGAATTTCGCCGTCGGCGGCGGCAGCGGGACCGAGGCGCGGGCGAACCTGCGCGTCGCGCTCGACTGGCGTCTGCCGCTGGTCCGCTCGGCCGGCGCATGGGGCAGCCAGCTCATCGAGCCGCGCGTGCAGTTCGTCACCGGACCGAATGTCGGCTCCTACGCGATGCTGCCGAACGAGGACAGCATCGACTTCGAGTTCACCGACGCCAACCTGTTCGCGCTCAACCGCTTCTACGGCCGCGACCGGCAGGAGGGCGGCACGCGCGTGGACGCCGCGCTGCGCGGCGCCTGGTACTTCCCGAACGGCGGGCTGGTGGAGGGCCTGGTCGGGAAGTCCTTCCGCTTCATCCAGGACTCCAATTTCCCCGCCGACAGCGGGCTTCAGGACCGCGCCTCCGACTGGGTCGGGCGGGTGCGCGTCTCGCCGGTGCCGTGGCTCGAGGTGATCGGCCGGACGCGGCTCGACAAGGACACGGGGCGGTTCAACATGGCCGACGTCACGGGCGTGCTGAACCTCGGCCCGGTCTCCCTCTCGGCCGGCTATCTCTACAGCGTCCCCACGCCCGGCCTGCAGCCGCCGAGCACGCGGGAGGAGGTCTCCGCCGGCGTGAACGCGCGGCTCGGCGAATACTGGCGCGTCGGCGCCTTCGCCCGCTACGACATCAACATCAACCGCCCGGTGCTGTACGCCGCCTCGGTCGCATACGAGGACGAGTGCTTCCTGCTCGAGGGGCGGTTCGTGCGCAACTACGCCGAGGACCCGTCCACCCAGGGCCTCTATCCGTCGAACACGATCGTCCTGTTGCGCATCGGGCTGAAGACGGTGGCCGATTTCGGATTCCGTGCGATCTGATCGGCACGGCCCCTTGATGCGGGAGGGGCCGCCGTCATCTCTCCGTATCGAACCGACCGGAGAGCGCCCCCTGCATGGACGCCGAGACGATCGTCGCCCTCCTGACCCTGATCGGCATGGAGGTGGTGCTCGGGATCGACAATCTCGTCTTCATTGCGATCCTCACCAACCGCCTGCCGGCGCATCTGCGGGTTTCCGCGCGGCGGATCGGGCTCGGGCTCGCGATCCTGCTGCGCTTCGCGATGCTCGCCGGCGCCTCTTGGCTGCTGTCGCTGGAATGGACGCTGTTCACGGTCGGGCCGTGGGAGGCCTCAGGCAAGGACCTCATCCTGCTCGCCGGCGGGCTGTTCCTGATCGGCAAGGCGACGATCGAGATCCACCACCGGGTGGACCCCTTCGCGCAGGAACAGTCGCATGCGCGTGACACCCACGTCGCACGCTACTGGCCGACGGTGGTCCAGATCCTGCTACTCGACATGGTGTTCTCCGTGGACTCCATCCTCGCCGCCGTGGCGCTGACTCGGGAGTTCTGGATCATCGCCGTGGCGATCGTCGTCGCGGTCGGCGCGATGCTGGTCTCGATGGACAAGCTTTCGGACTTCATCGAGCGCAACCCGACGGTGGTGATGCTGGCGCTCGCCTTCCTGGTGATGATCGGCATGGTGCTGGTGGCCGAGGCCTTCGACGTGCACGTGCCGAAGGGCTTCATCTACACCGCGATGGCCTTCGCGGCGGCGGTGGAGGCGCTCAACCAGCTCGCCCATCGCGCGGCGCGGCGGCGGCGCGAGCGCCAGGACGCAGGCACGGGCGCGAGGCCGCACGACTGACGGCCCGGTGAGGGGCCGGCCGGCTGGCCCGCTGCGCGCGGGCCGTTCCCGCTCCGCCCCCCCGCCGCTCGACCTTCCGCCCTGGCTCATGCCACGCTGCGCCGGATCCGGGAGGCGCGTCGCCGCCGATTCGCTCGCCGGCGCGGCCTCGCACGAGGAGGACGCCGCGTCATGGACCAGCAAGCGACCGAGAGCAGGCGCGCCGTAACCGCCGCGACCGTCGGCAACGTGCTCGAGTGGTACGACTTCAGCGTCTACGCCTACTTCGCCGGCACGATCGGGCGGAAGTTCTTCCCCTCCGGCGACCCGACGGCCGAGCTGCTCGCCACCTTCCTCGTCTTTGGCCTCGGCTTCATCGTCCGCCCGCTCGGCGGGATCGTCATTGGGCGCATCGGGGACACGCACGGGCGGCGCACCGCGCTCGTGCTGACCATCCTGCTGATGGCGGTCGGCACGGCGATGATCGGCCTGCTGCCCACCTATGCGCAGATCGGGATCGCCGCGCCGCTGCTGCTGCTCGTCGCGCGCCTGCTGCAGGGCTTCTCCGCCGGCGGCGAGTGGGGCGGCAGCACCGCCTTCATGGTGGAGTGGGCGCCGCCGGGCCGGCGAGGCTGGACCGGCAGCTTCCAGCAGATGTCGGTGGCCGGCGGGCTGCTGCTCGGCTCGGCGATCGGCGCGTTCCTCAGCACCGTGGTGCCGGCCGAGACGATGGAAGCCTGGGGCTGGCGCGTGCCCTTCCTGTTCGGCGCCGTGCTCGGATTCGTCGGCCAGTACCTCCGCCGCAACGTGGAGGAGACGCCGGCCTACCGCGCCGCCGCGCAGCAGGAGGCGAAGCCGGAAGCCGAGGAAGGGACGAGCAACTGGTCGCTCGCGCTCCGGGCCTTCCTGTTTACCGTCCACTGGACGGTCAGCTACTACATCGTGCTCACCTACCTCCAGAGCTTCACCCAGACCCAGCTGGGGCTCGGCCGCGCCGCCGCGCTCTGGGCGAACGCGATCGGCCTCGTCGTCCTCATCGCGCTGATCCCGCTCGCGGGCCGGATGTCGGACAGCATCGGGCGCAAGCCGCTGATGCTGGCCTCCTGCGCCGCCTTCGTGGTTCTGCCCTGGCCGCTGTTCAAGTGGATGCTGGGGGCCCCCGGCTTCGGCACGGTGGTGGCCGTGCACGTCATCCTGTCCATAGGGATCGCGCTGTTCTCCGGCCCGGGCCCTGCGGCGATCGCCGAGATCTTCCCGACGCGCAGCCGCAGCCTCTGGATGACCGCGAGCTACGCGCTGGCGGTCGCGATCTTCGGCGGCTTCGCGCCCTACATCGCGACTTGGTTGATCGCCAATACCGGCGATCCGGTCTCGCCGACCTGGTACGTGATCGTGGCGGCCATCGTCTCCGGACTCACGATCGCCCGACTGCCGGAGACCGCGCACCGCCCCCTGGCCTAGGACTCAGCCCGGCGGCGCGTCGGGCGATGCCCCAGGCGGCGCCTCGGCCGCCGCCTTGGCCGGCAGGCGCGCGAACACCGCCGCGCGCAGCCGCGGCGGCAGCGCGCCGATCAGCCGCGCGCCGAGATAGGTCGGCCAGGGATAGGCGATCCGCACGCGCCCGCGCGCGATGCCGCGCAGGGTCCGCCGCGCCGCCTCCTCGGCGTCCATCAGGAAGGGCATCGGGAACTGGTTGTGCGCCGTCATCGGCGTCCGGACGTAGCCCGGGCAGACGGCATGGAAGCGGACGCCGCGGCGCGCGCGCTCCACCCCGTCCATCGCCTCCGCCCAGGCCTGCACCGCCGCCTTGGAGGCGCAGTAGGCCGGCGCGCCAGGCGCGGCGACGAAGGCGGCGAGCGAGGCGATCACCGCGATCCGCCCGCGCACCCCATCCGGGCCCGGCGGCTGCGCCGCCATCGCCTCCAGCGCGGGGAGGGCGGTGTTCAGCACGCCCGTCACGTTGGTCTCGAAGATCGCGCGGGCCTGCGCCGCCGGCTCAATGGCGCCGCCGGTGCCGCCGGAGATGCCGGCATTGGCGAAGAGCAGCTCGATCCGCCCGGCGCCGGCGATCCAGCGCGCGCAGGCCTCGGCGTCGCGCACGTCGAGCGGCGCCGTCTCGGCCACCTCCGCCCCGCGCGCCCGGCAGGCCGCGGCGACGGCGGCGAGCCGCCCGGCGTCGCGCCCGGTGAGGTGGAGGACCACGCCCGGCGCGGCGCAGGCCTCCGCGAGCGCCCGCCCGATCCCCGAGGAGGCCCCGGTGATCGCCACGCTCCTCCACGGCCATCTTTCGTTGCCGCCGCCGCCCGCCATCGCTTGCATCCCCTGCCCCGCCGCGGGAGAAGGCGCGCCATGTCCGCCGCCGCCCCTCCCCTGCTCGCCTCGATGACCGGCTTCGCGCGCGCCGAAGGCACGCTGCCGGACGGAACCTCCTTCCTGTGGGAGTTGCGCAGCGTCAACGGGCGGGGCCTGGACCTACGGTTGCGCCTGCCGAACGGCCTCGACCCGCTGGAGCCCGCCCTGCGCGAGATGACCGCCGGGCGGCTGCGGCGCGGCAACGTCTCGGCCACCCTCACCCTCCGGCGCGAGGAGCGCGCGGCGGGCGGCGGCCCGCGCCTGGTCCCCGACCCGGCGGCGCTGGAGCAGGCCCTGGCCCTCGCCCTCGACCTCGCCAGGCGCATTCCCGGCGCCCCGCCGCCGCGCGCCGAGGCACTGCTCGCCCTGCCCGGAGTGCTGCGCGCCGAAGCCCCGGCCGAGGAGGACGAGGCGACGCGGGAGGCGAAGCACGCCGCCCTGCTCGACGGCTTTGCCCGCGCACTCGACGGGCTGGTGGAGGCGCGGAGGGCGGAGGGCGCGAAGCTTGCCGCCATCCTCGGCGCCCTGATCGACGAGATCGCGGCGCTGCGCGAGGCCGCCGCCGCGCTCGCCGCGAGCCAGCCGGAGGTGCAGCAGGCGCGGCTGCGGGCGCAGCTCGCCGCCCTGCTCGACGGGCCCGACGGCGCCGCGGTGAGCCGCCGCGTGCCGGAGGACCGGCTCGCCGCCGAGGTAGCGCTGCTCGCCACCCGCTCCGACGTGCGCGAGGAGCTGGACCGGCTGGGCGCGCATATCGAACAGGCGCGGGCGCTGCTCCGCGCCGGCGAGGCGGTCGGGCGGAGGCTCGACTTCCTCACCCAGGAGTTCGGGCGCGAGGCCAACACGCTCTGCGCCAAGTCGGCGACCACGGCGCTGACCCGCACCGGCCTCGAGCTGAAGGCCGCGATCGAGCGGCTGCGCGAGCAAGTGGCGAACGTCGAATGAGCCCCGCCGGCGCCACCCCCCCGCCGCCGATGCGCCGCCGCGGCCTCTGCCTCGTCCTCGCCGCGCCCTCCGGCGGCGGCAAGTCCTCCATCGCCCGCGCGCTGCTGGAGGCCGAGGCGCCTGCGCTCTCGCTCTCCATCAGCGCCACCACCCGCCCGGCGCGGCCGGGCGAGGAGGAGGGCGTCCACTACTTCTTCCGCTCGCCGGAGCAGTTCGAGGCGATGGTCCAGGCCGGCGAGCTGCTTGAGCACGCGACCGTGCACGGCCGCCGCTACGGCACGCCGCGCGCGCCGGTGGAGGCAGCGCTCGCCGAGGGGCGCGACGTGCTGTTCGACATCGACTGGCAGGGCCACCGCCAGCTCCGCGCCTGCCTGCCCGGCGACGTGGTCGGGGTGTTCCTCCTGCCGCCGAGCCTCGCCGAGCTCGAGCGCCGGCTGCGCGGCCGCGGCACGGACGGCGAGGAGGAGATCGCGCGGCGCATGCGGGCCGCGCGTGAGGAACTCGCCCATTGGGCGGACTTCGACCACGTGGTGGTCAACAGCGACTTCGACCGCAGCGTGGCCGAGGTGCGCGCCATCCTGCACGCCGCGCGCAGCACGCGGGCGCGCCAGCCCGGCCTGGCGGAGTTCGTCGCGGCGCTGCTCCGCCAGGGATGAGGGGCAGCGCGCCCTCCTCGGTCCATGGCATGCCCGGGCGGCGGTGGAGGGGGGCCGCGCCCGTAGCGCCGCCCCCCTGCCCTCACGCCGCCCGGCGTCAGGCGGCGGCGTCCGCGATCGGATCGAGGCCGAGCGCGACGCGCCCGGTGAAGCGGTGCTGGCGCTCGGCCGACAGCGGATGGAACCGCACGCCCTGCGCGTCCCGCAGCAGCCGTTCGAGCCCCATCCCGCGGTAGAAGCCGGCGCCGCCCGCCACCTCCAGCGCCTTCCCGGCGGTCGCCAGGACGTGCTCGGCGACGATCGTCTTGCGCGTCAGGATCGCGCTGGTCAGGTCCAGGCTCATCGTGAAGTCGAGGTCGCGCGCCAGGCGGACCATGTCGTCCACGGCGAGCTGCGCCGTCGTCAGGTGGTTGCCGAGCTCGCCCAGCAGGTGGGGCAGGGTCGGATCGCCCTGCCGCCGCTTCGCCTGCTCCCAGGCGATCTTCGCCGCGGCCTCCGCCACGCCGACATAGACCGACATGATCAGCGGCATCGCCACCGTCAGGATGACGTTCCAGGCGGGGTGGAACCGGCCGCGCGGCCGCCGCAGGGCGATGGCCGCATCCGGCACGAAGACGCCGTCGAGGATCATGGTCTGCGAGCCGGTCGCCCTCATGCCGAGGGTGTGCCAGTCGTCCGCGAGCGAGACTCCCTGCGCGGAGAAGGGCACCGGGAAGTGCAGGACCTGCCAGCCCTCCGCCGGGTCCTCGTAGGGCGCTGAGGTGACCAGCACGCCGCCCGCCGGCGCGCCGCTGCAGAACGGCTTCCTGGCGCTGACCCGGAACCCGCCCTCGACGCGTTCCATCGTGCCGTTCGACTCCATCCAGTCGCCGGCGCCTGTCGAGACGAGCACGACCTCGCCCGCCGCGACCCGTTCCAGCAGCGCGCGGCCCGGCCGCCCGTTGCGGTCGTTGTACACCGCCGCCGCAACGAGATGCTGGTGCATCGACAGCGCGAGGGCCGTCGAAGGACAGTAGTGCGCGAGCCGGCGGAGGAAGGCGCACATCGCGCTGTGGCGCACGCCGCCGCCGCCGAGCTCCACGGGCACCAGGGCGGAGAACAGCTTGTGCTGCTTCAGGATGTCGTAGTGCTCGGCGACGAAGACGTCGCCGGCGTCGCGCTCGGCCGCTCCCTCGGCGAAGCGCGGCCCGAGGACGTCGACAAGCGCCTGCAGATCGAGACGATCGGTCATGGCTGTAGCTCCCGGTTCGAGCCCCCGCCTGGAAGGGTCGCTCCGGCGCGGCGGGACAACAACTTCAACATGTGAAGTGGCGGTGGCGCCTGTCGCTGGTAACCTTCGGCCGCATGACCGGGACGCCGCGCGGATACGGCCAGTTCTGCCCCGTCGCCATCGCCGCCGAGGTGCTGGCGGAACGGTGGACGCCGCTCGTGATCCGCGAGCTCCTGCTCGGCAGCGTCCGCTTCAACGACCTGCAGCGCGGCGTGCCGCGCATGTCCTCCTCGCTCCTCGCGCGCCGCCTGAAGGAACTGGAGTTCGCCGGCATCGTGGAGCGGCGGCCGGGAGCGAAAGGCGGACCGGAGTACCACCTGACCCCGGCCGGGCGCGACCTTCTCCCGGTGATCGAGGGGATGGGCCTCTGGGCGCAGCGCTGGATGCGCCATGACCTGGTCGCGACCGAGAATCTCGATCCCGACCTGCTGATGTGGGACATCCGCCGCAACGTGATGAGCCGGGGCCGCCTCGGCGACCGGAGGCTCGTGACGGAGTTCCACCTCGCCGGCGCGACGACGCGGAAGCAGCGCTGGTGGCTCGTCTTCGACGCGGATGTCGTGGACCTCTGCTACCGGGATCCGGGTTTCGAGGTCGGCCTTTTCGTCAGGACCAGCCTGCGTGCCCTGACCGAGATCTGGCTCGGCCATGTCAGCATCGACCAGGCAATGCGTGAGGGCCGGCTGCGCCTCGACGGATCGCGCAAGGACGTGGCCGCGTTCCGCTCCTGGTTCGTGCTCAGCAGCCTCGCGTCGACCCGCGCGGCGTCGATCGGATCCGCCGCGGACGCGGTGTGAGTGCGCGCTTCGCGCCGGTCCCACTACGCGCGCACGCGCGTGTCATCTGGCCTCCGGGAAGCGGCCAGCCAGGAGGACGGGGCACGACGATCCCGTATCGATGTAGACACGGGCGCACCGAGTGGCTGGATCGGCCTGTCGCACAACGAGGCGCGCCTTTCCCGCCAGTGGGGCCGATCGTGGCGCTCACGAAATCTTGGCGACGCCCTTCCTTGCCCCAAACGCGGCCACGAGGTCTCATTCCGCGCCGCCCCGGGGGCGCTGCCCCGTGCCAGTCCTCCCGCGCGCGCGATCCCCTTACGTCGTTGGTGGACCGGGAAGAGGCATGCCGACCTACCTGCTCATCCCGCGCGAAGGCGCCCTGGATGATCCCGACTGGGAAGCGAGCCTGCACATCGGCCCCTGCACCGTCGTCGCGGCGGACGAACGGACGGCGCGGCGCTACGCCGACGGCGCGTTCTGCCGTGCGGTGATGGAGCGCCGGCCCGAACGGCCGCGCCTTCCGGTTTCGCCCTGGTCGCAGCCCCGCCTCGTGCGCGCGGAGGCGATCGCAGACCCGCCGCTTCCGCCCGGCACGGCGGCAGCGCCGGAAGGGACCGTGCTGGCGCACCCGGGACCGAGCCGCTCCAGCGCGGCCTTCAAGGGGTACGACCCGACTGCCTCGGCCGCTGCGTGAGCCGGCCGGCACCGCCACCGGCCGCGCCTGCTTCGCGGTCGCGCGCAAGCAGCGCCCGGGCCAGGCGGTCGAATTCCGCCACGCTTAGCGTCTCCGCCCGGCGATCGCCCGCGATGCCGGCCGCCTCAAGCAGCGCCTCCGCGTCGCCGAGCGGGCGCAGCGCGCCGCGCAGCATCTTGCGGCGCTGGCCGAAGGCGGCCGCCGTCAGCCGTTCCATCGCCGCGAACAGTGCCGGGCCAGGGTCCTCGGCGCGCGGCACCAGCCCGACCACGGCCGACCACACCTTGGGCGGCGGCGAGAAGGCACCGGGCGGCAGGCGCATCAGCACCCGCGCCTCCGCGCAGCGCCACTGCGCCAGCACGCCGAGCCGGCCATAGGCGGGCGTGTCCGGCGCGGCGGCGATGCGCTCCGCCACCTCCTGCTGGAACATCAGGGTCATGCCCTCGAGCGCGGCGGCGCCGCGCAGCCAGCGCAGCAGCAGCGGCGTCGCGACGTTGTAGGGCAGGTTGGCGACGATGCGCCGCGGCTCGGGACCCGGCAGGAGCGCCGCCGGATCCATCTCCAGCGCGTCGCCCTCCACCACCTGGAGCCGCCCCGGATGCGCCGCCGCGAGCGGCGCGAGCGCGGCGACCGCACGGCGGTCCAGCTCCACCGCCACGACCCGCGCCGCGGGCGTGGCGAGCAGCGCCCGCGTCAGCCCGCCCGGACCCGGCCCGACCTCCAGCACCTGCCGCCCCG
>ERZ777003.3611-NODE-3611-length-14672-cov-14.018198_pt1 | contig 14672 bp, 11 predicted proteins | sample MGYA00374956_ERZ777003 | MGnify/ENA primary metagenome ERZ777003 (study PRJEB29302, sample SAMN06268252) | bioreactor metagenome | isolation source: Joint BioEnergy Institute, California, USA | place: USA:Joint BioEnergy Institute, California, USA | collected... | reverse complement strand
GGTGCTGCACACGACCGATCGGATCGGCCAGCCGAAGGTCGAGTCGGCCAAGCAGGCGATCACGGACCTCAATCCGGACGTGAACGTCATCGAGCATCCCGTGCGCCTCACCAAGGAGAACGCGCTCGACATCATCGCCGGCTACGATCTCGTCATCGACGGCGCGGACAACTTCCCGACCCGCTACCTGATCAACGATGCCTGCGTCCTGCTCGGCAAGCCGAACATCCACGCCGGTGTCGAGCGCTTCTCCGGTCAGGTCACGATCTTCGGCGGCGAAGGGCCGTGCTACCGCTGCCTCTTCCGTGAGCCGCCTCCCCCCGGCCTCGCGCTCAACTGCGCCGAAGCCGGCGTCCTCGGCGTCTTGCCTGGCCTGCTCGGCCTCCTGCAAGCGGTGGAGGCGATCAAGCTGATCCTCGGAATCGGCGAGCCGCTGGTCGGTCAACTGCTCACCTACGATGCCCTGAGCATGACCTTCCGCAAGGTCCGCATCCCGCGCGACCCGGCCTGCCCGATGTGCGGCCCGGATCGCCCTGACTCGCTCGACGACATCGAGTACACGGACGTCTCCTGCGCCATCCCGAGCCCGGCCGCGGCATAAGCGACCGGGCCTACCATTTCCCCTCCGCGCCGCCGGCAGCGAAGGTCGCCAAGGCGACCCTCACGTCCGCATGCCCGCGCCGAGCGGAGTGCTCCCCTCCCCCATCACACCATCCGTGCCTCCGCCTCATGCGTAGTAAGCGTGAGTGCCAACACGCGGCCGGACCGATCGCTATCAGGAGGGGAGCAGATGAAGCGATTCCTCGTCGTACTCGTGTCAATGCTCACCGTATTCGCGGCGATGACGGCCGTCGCCCAGGAGAGCGCGACACTAACGGTGAGAGAAGATCCGGTCTACGGCTCCTACCTCGCCGATGCTGACGGCATGACCCTCTACATGTACACCCGCGATCTGCCGAACCAGAGCAACTGCTACGACCAATGCGCGGAGGCGTGGCCGCCGTTCACTGTCGAGGGCGAGCTCAGCCTACCCGAGGATGTCCCCGGCACGCTCGGCACGATCACGCGGGACGATGGCACGACCCAAGTGACCTACAACGAGATGCCCCTGTACTACTGGCAGGCCGACACCCAGCCAGGCGACACCACCGGTCAAGGCGTCGGCGGCGTCTGGTTCATCGTCGCGCCGGGCGCCGACTTCCCCAGCTTCGGCGTCATGCCGCAAGCGACGCCAATGGCGAGCCCCGGTCCTGAAACAGCCGGCACCGTCCTCCTCATTCGCCGCAGCCCGGAGCTCGGTGACTTCCTCATCGACTCCAACGGCATGACCCTCTACCTGTTTACCCGCGACGAGACCCCGGGTGAGAGCGCCTGTTACGACGATTGCGCCACGCGCTGGCCGCCGCTGACGACGACCGGTCCCGTCAGCCTGGCGCCCGGTATCCCCGGCGAAGTCGGGACGATCACCCGCACCGACGGCACGATGCAGGTGACCTACAACGGCATGCCGCTCTACTACTACGCCGACGACACGGAGGCCGGCGACACCAACGGCCAAGGCGCCGGCGATGTCTGGTTCGTCGTGCAAGTCGTCCCCCCCGCTAGCACGCCGGAAGCCGGCACGCCGATGTCGGGCTAATCGCACCCCAGCGGCATGGCGATGCGGCGCCCGAGGCTCCCCGACCCGGGCGCCGCATTCGCTCTTAGGACCACGATCGGGAAAACACGCTGAAAAGCGCTCGGCCGAGGGTCACCCCGTCCCGCCTTCACCCTCGGCCGAGCCACGAGGACGAGCCGGCACCTCACCCGGCTCGGGCGTCGTCACCAGCGCCGCCCGCACGACCAGCCGCTCACGATACGTCCCGGCCGCCGCGTCCCAAGCCCCTGCGCAAGTGATCAGCGTCACGACCTCGCCATCCGTCGGCCCGGTCAACTCGACCCACGTCGCGCTGCGCTCCGCCGAGTACGCGCGCGCCCACATGACCCGATAGCGATAACGCTTCCCGCCCCTGCAGAGGACGATCACCTCATCGCCGCGCCGCAGCTCGCCAAGGCGCGCGAAGATCGCGGGCTCGCCCTCGGGCGTGGAGACATGCCCGGCGAAAACCGCGTTGCTGCCAGTCCCCGGCGGAGCCGAGTCGTCGTACCACGCCACGATCCACGGCGTCGTCGGGTCCTGCATCTTGCCGTCAACCGTGGTGAGGACCTCGACCCGCGCAACGATATCGATCGCCGCGATCGCGAGCGCGATCGGTCGCTCGCCCGCCGCCTCCGCGTCGTCCTGCCGGCGCGCAAGCAATCCGCTCAACGCGGCGAGTCCGGCTCCGATCAGGCGGCGACGCGGCAGCGATGGGGATCTCAAGCAGTCGTCTCCTCGACGCGGCAACAAACGAGCCGCAAGGGTACGCGGACATGTCAGCCAGCACAACCTCCATCGCCGCTAATCGGCCAGCATTTCCCATTCACTCTGGCAAACGAAGACCCGCGAGCCGCTTACGTCAGTCCAGCGACTCGCGGGATTTCACTTGGATAAGGACGGCGCGCCTGCCGCCCCGCCCCTCACCCGCTTTGCTTAGCGTGCCGCGCGATTACCGGCGTGTCCGCAACCCGGCGGTGCTCCCCGTGCCCGTATTCGGCAGCTCTGTCACACCGCCGACTTCGTCCGTGTAGTCTTCTTCGGGCTCTTCCGGCGCCGGCAGGATGTCGTACCAGTCGCAGACAACCTGCTCGCCCGCCTCGAGCTCGAGCGTCACCACGCCGCCGGTGTCCGTCGCGCTGTCGTCGTAGAGCACTTCGTCGTCGGTGAAGTCCCGGCAATAGACATAGGCGCCCAGGTACGCGGAGAAGACCGCCGGATCCTCGGTGATCGTCACCGTGCCCGGCGGGCCGAAGAACGCGACGTAGCCAAACTCGTCGGTTATGCCGATCGCGCCGTTGACATCGAACGTCACCCCTTCAACCGCATTCTGGTGACATTCCTCATAGATGTCCGGCCCAACGCCCGTGTGGCACTCCGCCTTGTGGATCTCCAGCGTCGCATCGTCCTGACTTGCTCCGACTCCCGCGACGTAGAAGCTGCCATCCGTTTGCGCCGCTCCCCCGTCCGCTGCCGCCACGATTAGGCCAATCGCCATCGCGACGACAATCGCCAGCCGTCCAAGTCTCGTCAGTCGTCGCATCTCCCGTGGACCTCCCCTTCTATCCGCATGGCACGACGCGGACTCCCTCTCAGCGCCCGGCGGATCGGGTCGCATTGGCGCGGGGCGTACGTACGCGGGTTATCAACGGGGATGCGTGCATCATAGCGCCCGGAGGCTGGCATTGCAAGCGCGACCGCGCCCCGGCGGAATCGGCAGCGCGCTCGGGCGCTCACCCGCGCATCGCCCCAACCCCGCGCGGGATGCCCGCCGCCGCTGGAAACACTCAATTGCAGCTGGGAAATGCTGACGTCGAGTGACGCCCGGCTTAGAGGGGCATTGACAGGGTGGATCTATCGCCAGCCAGGCCAGCGCGGCGCCATCGCGAACGCCTCGGCCCGCCGGGCCGCCAGCTCGCGCGTGCCGATCGCCTTGGCGAGGAGCCGTCGCACCGCCACCTCGGTCTCCTCCGCCTCTTGCGGCCGCGCCAGATAGTGACCCTGGGCCTGCGTGAAGCCGAGCTCGCGCAGCTGGGCATATTGATCGGCCGTCTCGATCCCCTCGCCAGCCACATCCATCCCGAGCACGCGCCCCAAGCCGACGATGGATTGAGCGATCAGCGCATCCTTCGCGCTCCCGCCCAACCCTCTGACGAACGACTTGTCGATCTTGATGACGTCGATCGGCAGCCGCTTGAGATGGCTCAGACTCGAATAGCCAGTGCCGAAATCATCGAGCGCGAGCCGCACGCCCAGCTCATGCAGGCGCTGGAGCGTCGCCAGCGCCCCATCCACGTCGTCCATCAGCACCGACTCCGTGATCTCCAGCTGGAGCAAGCTCGCATCGAGTCCGGACGCCTGCAGCGTCGCGGTGACGTCCTTGAGAAGCTCCGGGTGATGGAACTGCCTGACCGAGAGATTGACGCTGACCACGAGCGGTGGGTTGATCCCCGCGTGCTCCTGCCAGATCCGCGCCTGCCGGCACGCCTCGCTCAGCACCCACTTGCCGATCGGCAAGATCAGCCCGATCTCCTCCGCCAGCGGCACGAACTCGTGAGGCAGAACGATTCCCCGCTCGGGATGCCGCCAGCGAACGAGCGCCTCGACCCCCACCGGAGCACCAGACGGCAGCGCGACGATCGGCTGGTAATAGACGACGAACTCCTCTCGCTCGACCGCCCGCCGCAAGTCCTGCTCCAGGCTCAGGCGCTTGCCGAGCACTTCATCAATCGCCGGATCGAAGGTCCGCACACTCCCCTTGCCCGCCCGCTTCGCCTGGTACATCGCCACGTCCGCCTCGCGAAGCAGGTCTGACGAGCTCTTTTGGCCTCCCTCCCCGATCGCGATGCCGACGCTGGCGCCCGTGTAGACCTCGCGCCCCGCCACGTCGAATGGCGCGGCAAAGGAGCGCACAACCCGCTGGGCGAGACTGACCGCCTCCATCGGATCGCGCACGTCCTCCATCACGATCGTGAACTCGTCCCCGCCCAAGCGCGCGATGGTGTCCCCGGCCCGCACGATCCGGGTCAGCCGCTTCGCCACGGCGACGAGCAGCGCGTCTCCTGCGTCGTGGCCGAGCGAGTCATTGACCACCTTGAAGTTGTCCAAGTCGAAGAAGAGCACCGCCACCGAGCTCTGCTGGCGCTGGCTGCGGAGAATGGCGCGCTCGAGCCGGTCGGAGAACAGCGCGCGGTTCGGCAGCCCCGTCAGCGGATCGTGGAATGCTTGGTACTGGAGCTTGGCCGCCAGCGCCTTGCTCTCGGTCAGGTCGATGAGCACGCCCTGCCAGTGCTGCGGCCCGCTGACGTCATCCGACAGCCGCGTGGCCTCATCGCGCAGCCACACCCATCGCTCATCCTTCGTCCGCACCCGGTACTCGGAGCGATCGGTCAGGCCGGAGATGCCCGCCAGGCGCAATCTCCCGTAAGCACGATCGCGGTCGTCCGGATGGATCAGCTCCACCCAGCGCTCCAGCTCCATTCCCAAGAAGGTGGCCGGATCGTAGCCGAGAATCGTCGCGATCTGAGGGCTTACATACGTGAAGCGCTCGACGCCGTCCTCCACGGTCGTCGTGTAGGTGATCGCCGGAATCTGCTCGATCAGCGCGCGATACTTCGCCTCCGCTTCCTTCTGCGGCGTCAGGTCGAACATCACGCCGTGCCAAGTTGGCGGCGCGCCGGAGCCATCAACCACCACACCGGCGTCGCAGCGGAGCCAGACGTACGCGCCGTCTTTCGCCCGGTGCCGAAACTCCGCGTGGAAGGCCGTCAAGCTGTCGGCGGATCGTTCGAGATTCGCCAGGAACTGGGCGCGATCGTCTGGATGGATCAGATCGACATACTCCGCCGAACTCCAGCGGGCGACGATCTGCTCCGCCTCATAACCCAGAATGCTGGTGACCTGCGGACCTATGTACGTGACTCGGTACTCGCCATCGACCACCGCGATGGAGAACGGGATTGCCGGGATCTGCTCGACGAGCGCCCGGTATCGCGCTTCCGCCGCCCGCAGTAGCGCCTCTGCCCGAACCCGCTCCGTCATGATGCGCGCCACGCCGACGATCCCGACGATCTCCCCCCGCCGGTTGCGCAGAGGGGATTTGGTCGTCAGCACCCAGGCGGGCGAATCCTCGTCCTCGCGGCACTCGAGCTGGTCGCAAATCGGTTCGCCCGTCATCAGCACGCGGATCTCATCGTCTCGGTACTTCCGAGCGAGCTCCGGCGGGAAGAAGTCGAAGTCGGTCCGCCCGATCACTTCGGACGGGTCGGATACGCCGAGATATGCCGCCACGGCCGCGTTCGCGCGGATGAAGCGCGACTCCCGGTCCTTCACGTAGAGAAGATCAGGCGCGCTCTCAATGACCGCCTGGAAGAGATCGCGCTCGGTCGCCAGCGCGTCTTCGACGTCCTGCTTGGCGCGATTCGCGGCGAGCTGAGCCCGCCACCGGGCAGCGCGCGCCTCGGCGAGCTCCAGGCGCGCCGCGAGTGCCTGGAGGCGGCTCCCGCGGCACACCAGATCGTCGAATCCGACCGTCGCGGCATCCACCGCCCGGTTGGCCGGGTCGGTCGCCAGCGCGATGAGGATGATGCGATCGCCCTCAGGTTGTGCCCGCAGCTCCCGGCCGTACGCCAGCGCGTCCCAAGCCGGATCATCCAGATCCAGCACGACCAGCGCGGGCAGTTCGCCGGCGGGATCGGGCAGCGATTGGGCCGGGATCTGCGCGGTGACATCGTAACCACGTCGCTCCAACACGCTGACGAGTTTCGAGCGCGCGCTCGCGTCGCCGGTGACTATGAGTGCTTTCATTGCGCCGCCTATCTGCCATGGCCTGTCCGACGTCAGCGTCTCTCCGGACCGGCCGCGATGCGCGGAAAAATCCCCGCCTGGCCAGTATGAGGCTGACAGTCGGACAGCCCAAGCGGCGCAGTTAGCAGGATGGTCCTGAAATGAATACAGATCCCGACGATGTGCTACCGTCAGCGCGGATGGAGCCGCCGCTTATCAACCTCCGGCGCCACCTCCCTTGATCCCCGGCTCGGTCAGCGCCGTCGGATCGAGCAGGCGATCCAGCTCCTCCGCCGAGAGATTCGTCATTTCGGCGGCCACTTCCTTGACGCGCCGCCCCTCGGCGTAGGCGCGCTTGGCGATCGCCGCCGCCGCGTCGTAGCCGATGATCGGGTTGAGCGCCGTCACCATGATCGGGTTCTTCTCGACCAACTCGGCCAGCCGCTCCCGGTTGACGGTGAAGCCGGCGATCGCCTTGTCGGTCAGGACCGTCGAGACACTCGCCAAGAGCTCGATCGATTGCAGCAGGTTGTGAGCGATCACCGGCAACATGACGTTCAGCTCGAAATTGCCATGCTGCGCCGCGACCATGACCGTCACGTCGTTCCCCATCACCTGGGCGCAGACCATCATCGTCGCCTCGGGGATCACCGGGTTGATCTTCCCCGGCATGATCGACGATCCGGGTTGCAGCGCCGGCAAGACGATCTCCGCCAATCCCGCCTGCGGACCGCTGTTCATCCACCGCAGGTCATTCGCGATCTTCATCAACGCCACCGCGTACGCACGCAGCGCCCCGCTCACCTCGACAGCGGTCTCCTGCGCCGCCTGCGCCGCGAAGTGATTCGTCGCCTCGGTGAACGGAAGCCCTGTCCGTTCAGCCAGCGCCCGTGCGACGCGTCCGCCGAACTCCGGATGTGCGTTCAGTCCCGTCCCGACCGCCGTTCCGCCGATCGCCAGCTGCAGGAGTCGCGGCATCGTCGCCTCCAGCCGCTCCCGCGCCAGCGCCACCTGCGCGGCCCAGCCGCTGATTTCCTGCCCGAGCCGGATCGGCGTCGCGTCCATCAGGTGTGTCCGGCCAGTCTTGACGACATCGTTCAGCTCCGCGGCCCGCCGCTCCAGCGTCTCCTGCAGCCGCCGCATCGCCGGTAGCAACCGTTCGTGCACTTCGAGCGCGGCGGCGACATGGATCGTGGATGGGATGACGTCATTGGAGCTCTGCCCCATGTTGACGTCGTCGTTCGGATGCACGACCCGCTGCCCCGCGCCCGCGATCTGCGAGGCGCGCGCGGCAATCACCTCGTTCGCGTTCATGTTGGTCGAGGTCCCGGATCCAGTCTGGAAAATGTCGATCGGGAACTCCCCGTCCCAGGCGCCGGCCGCGACCTCCTCCGCCGCCTGCTTGATCCACGCGGCTTTCTCCGCCGGCAACAATCCGAGCGCCGCGTTCACCTCCGCCGCCGCGAGCTTGATGAGGCCAAGCGCGCGCAAGAACGACCGGCCAAATCGCAGTCCGCTTATGGGAAAATTCTCAACCGCCCGCGCGGTCGTCGCCCCGTATAACGCGTTCGCCGGGACGCGCATCTCGCCCATGCTGTCCCGCTCGATCCGGAATCCTTCTTCCGTCATCGCTCCCATCCCTTCTGCGTGCTCGCGGTGCGTCACTCACGTCCAGCCGCGGGGATTGTAGCGACCAGCGAGCGTCGCTCGCGACAACATGGGCTTGCGTACATCATCAATCTCCCGGCCGCGCCAGCTCGGCTTCAGGGCCGGAAAGGATCTCAACGCATGTTGTCTCGCGTCGGTCTCCACCACCCTCGACAACAATTTTCTTGACAACGCAAGCGAACCTCGCGCACTCGCTATTGTCGCAAACAACGGAGTAAGCTGAACCAAGGAAATTCTCTTGAATCTTGCGCGATGTTCCACATTTGGAATTACGAATCACAATACCATCTTGCTACCTATTGACGGTCAGTTTCTCTCTGCGCTACAGTTATCCGCAGACCAGGAAGGGCAGCGATGCGACACACGGAGGGTTCAGGGTAGTCGGGCTCTTCGTGCGTGTCGTACTCTGCCTCTCCGCCGGCGCGAGGGTGTGGGGGCTCGCGCGGCCCGGCTGTTTCGACTTACGTCAAGGGGATAGGGGAATGCCGTCGCTGCTCCTCCGCTGCTGCGCGACATGCCGCTTTCACCGCGAAGGCGTCACCGGGACGACCGGAACGTGCAAGCATCCGGATCGTCAACCCATCGTGGGCCTGACGCCCTTCGTCCGTGATCTCGAGCTACCTTGCCGCATGGGCTGGGGCAGCGATCTTTGGGAGCCGCGAGACCCTGATGAGCAGCTGCCGTTCGTCGTCGGCCTGCGCGTCTGGGGCCCCTTCCCCGACGACGACACTCCCCTCGACAATCTGCCTGGCGACCTCCTGAGCTTCTTGCTCCGGTCGGCGGACGCCCTCTAATCGCTCATCGGACGTAGCCGGAGACGACCAGGAGCAGCTTCACAAACCGCGCGCCTATCCCCGGCTTATTCGGGAGCAGCGAACCCCTGAAGACGACTCGCGGCCGAGAGCCCGAATAGCCCTCGGCCGCGGCGCGAGATCGCTCGCTTCCCACCCGGTGGGCGCGCTCAACCCATAGAGGTCGTGCGCACCGGTCGGACCACGACCACGACGCGCTCGTCACCCGGCTGGTGCCACATATACTTCTCGACGCCCAGATACTTCTGCGCCATCTTGTCGATGAACGTCTTCTCCGGGTCCGGCTCGATCCGCTCGACGACACCCCGAATCTCCAAATAGCGACCCGGATTCTGCGGATCGACGATCGAAAGGGCGATCCGCCCCTCGCGCTGAAGATTCTTATACTTCTGGCGCGCCGTCGTTAGGCTGAACTTGACGTACTCCCCATCCCAATCGAACCACACGGGGTTCACCTGTGGCTCGCCTTTCGGCCCTATCGTGGCGACATGCGCCAACGCCTTGGACTCCAGCAAATCGCGGTGCTTCTCCGGAATAACGGTTTGAGTCACGGACATCCCCGAACGACCCCTCCTGACTACGAGCGCGCCACGGTGACGCCCCTTGTTACGAAGTATAAGCGTATAACGAGGAGTAAGTACACTTCGCCACGCAAGGACAACCGACCGGCACGCCTCGGGCGGCACGTTCCGCCCGGCACGCCGGTCCCAGCGCCCTGATACAGTCGCTCGCTCTCCCAAATGGGCAGATGGCTATGGCACGGTTGGAAACGGAGGAAAATCGCTCAATTTACGGATAGCCAATGGCTACCCTGGCATCCCGCCCGAAGAGCCGCCAATCGCCACGCCCCCATACTCATCCGGCGCCGCGCAGCCGCGGAATGAGCCGCCCCATCGCCCGTAGCGCCCGGACCTCGAGCCGCACACTCCCCTTCCGGAGAACGCCGCGCGGAGACCTCACCATCCAATCCGGCGCGAGCACGCCGCCCCGCCGCGCCGCCTCCACCAACCGGCCAGCCTCCGCATCCCGAAGGAGGTCCTGACGACGCTGCTCCGCGGCTTGGATCTCGCGCATGATGTACATGCCTTTTCTCCTTCGGGCACACCGCGCCGTCCACCGCTCCGACCTCTCCCGGTACCTCCGAGCCTACCGCTCCTGCTCCGGCGTCGCGTCCTGCAAATGGCAGACACTGCTCGAGCAAAGCCGCCCAGCACCTTCGCCCGTTTTTCGGTACCCTCTCGCTGGCGGGCAACCGCCACGTCGCATGACGATCGCCGAGATCGAACGAAAGGCAGCCGATGGAACTGCGATTGGAGGGTAAGGTCGCCCTGGTCACGGGCAGCGACAGCGGCATCGGGCGAGGCATCGCGGAGTGCTTCGCGGCCAGTGGCGCCGACGTGACGGTCACCTTTTTCTCAGATCGCGACGGAGCGGAACAGACAGCAGCGGCCGTACGCGGTCACGGACGGCGCGCGCACGTCGTTCAAGTCGACGTCGGCCAGCCGGAGCAGGTCGAGCGCCTCTTCTCCGCGCACGACGCCGAATTCGGACGCCTCGACATCCTCGTCAACTGCGCCGGCATCCACATCGAAGGGCTCATCCACGAGCAGCCCTTCAGCGATTGGGAGCGCGTCATCCGCACCAACCTGCACGGGCCGTTTCTCTGCTCCCAGCAGGCAGCCCGGCGCATGATCGCGCAGGGCCAAGGCGGCCGCATCATCAACATCAGCTCCGTCCACGAGGAAGCGTGCTGGCCCGGCGCCGCCGCCTATTGCGCCGCCAAGGCCGGACTGCGCAACCTCACGCGCACGCAGGCGATCGAGCTCGGCCCCCACGGCATCACCGTCAACGACATCGCCCCCGGCATGATCCTGACGCCGATGAACGCCCGCGCCGAGCAAGACCCGGAATATCTTCGCCAAGCCGAGGCCCAGATCGTCCTCCGCCGCGCCGGCCTCCCCAACGATGTCGCCCAAATGGCGCTCTTCCTCGCCTCCGATGCCGGGAGCTACTGCACTGGCGCCACGTTTTATGTCGATGGCGGCTGGATGCTGACCTGGCCGCCGGTCTGATCCTCGTGCCGGCTTCCCTCGTGCCCCGGTACACTCACAGAGCACGAGGGCCGCGCTCGGGAACGCTCGTCCGTTTCCAGCCGGACCTGCCGACCAAGCTCGATCGTGGAGGATTGGATGGCTGATCTCGATGCAATCAAGGCACGCCAGAAGCAGGTCTGGGGCGCGGGCAACTACAGCGTCATCGCGACCGCGCTCTACTCGACCGCTGAGGTGCTTTGTGAGGACGTCAACGTCCCGGCAGGAGCGCGCGTGCTCGATATCGCCTGCGGCAGTGGCAATGTCGCTCTGGCCGCCGCCCGCCGGCGCGCCGAGGTCGTTGGGATCGACTTCGTGCCATCCCTGCTCGACCACGCCCGCGAGCGCGCCGCCGCCGAATGGCTCGAGGTCGACTTCCGCGAAGCGGATGCCGAGGCGCTCCCCTTCCCGGACGCCAGCTTTGACGTCGTCCTCTCCGCGTTCGGCGTCATGTTCGCCACGGATGCCGAGCGAGCGGCCCAAGAGATGATCCGCGTCTGCCGGCCCGGCGGCCGCATCGGCCTCGCCAACTGGACGCCGGCCAGCGCCGTCACTGAGATCTTCCAGCTCGCCGCGCGCTATCTCCCGCCGCCCGGCAATCCCTCGGCGCCGAGCGAATGGGGCACCGCCGAGCGCCTGCGCGAGCTCTTCGGCGATCGCGCTCGCTCGATGCGCCTACGCGACCACGTCTGGCTCGACCGCGCCGTCTCCGTCGACCACCTCGTCGATCTCTATCGCACCTATCTCGGCCCGATCGCCGAGGCCGTCACCGAGCTCGACGAGACGCGCGCCGGCGAGCTTCAGGACGGCCTCCGCGCAATCGTTCAGCGGCACAACCGGGCGACCGACGGCACCGCCGCGATGGCCTGCCAGTACGTGACCGTCGTCATCGATCTGTAACCACCCGCGCCAGCGGAGATCGGGCGCTACTCCCCGCCCTGCTCCGCCGGCGCACACCCGGTGAAGAAGTAGATCCGGATATCGACCTGCCCATCCGGCGGAGTGACATCAATGAAGTTCTCGAACGCCGAACCCTCGAACACCGCCGGATACAAGTCGCGCAGCTGCGCATTGGTCACCGCCGAAAGCTGAACCGCTTGGTTGACCTGCTGCGCATGCCCGAAGGTCAGCACGACCCCGGCGCGGCAACCAGCGTCCGCATACGGCTGGAGCGCGTCAGTTAGCTCTTCGCGAAGGTCTTCGATCGCGTCGTCAACGCCAGCCACGACTAGCTCGCGGTTCGCCATAACCGAAATCTGCACGTAGTTCGGGTTGAGCGACACCGTCGCCCGCTGCCCGAGTTCCGCCGCCTGAGTCGCAAGCGCCGCAATCGTCGCCGTCGCCGCCTGCCGCTCATTGGCGACCGTCGCGGCCTCCGCGGTGGCCGTCGCCGCCGTTTGCGCCGCCGCCGTCGCCTGAGCGGAGATCGTCGCCACCAGCGACTCCTCGAATGCCAGGTGCGCCTGAGTCGTCGCGGCGGCTTCCCCGGCCACCCGCGTCCCCTCGGCGCCCTGCAACGCGACCGCCGTTTCATAGGCGGCGCTCGTCGCGGCAGCCGCCACTTGCGCTTCCGCGCCCGCCGTGCTCTGCGCCGCGATCGTCGCGGCCGCCTCCGTCGCCGCGGCTCCAGCCGTCGCCTCGACGGCTGCCAGATTCGCCAGCGTCTCCGCCTGCGCCGTCTGCAGCGCCACGATGGTCGCCGCTCCCGCCGCGGCCTCCTCCTGCACCGCCGCTCCCTGAGCCTCTGCCGTCGCTTGCGCCGCGCGCGTCTCAGTTAGGGCCGTACTCTGCGCCGCTAGAGTCGCCCGCAGATTGGCTTGCTCGGTCGCCGCGGCCGCGATCTCCGCTTCCTGCGCCGTCACCGTCCCTTGAATTTGCGCAACCTGAGTCGTCGCCGCGTCCTCGGCCGCCGCCGCCGACGCCCTGATCTCCGCCTCGCGCGTCGCCATCGCGGCCGACTCCGCCGTCGCGGTCGCCTCCACCGCCGCGCGGGCCGTGGCGAGCGCTTCCGCCGTCGAGCGCGCCGACTCATTCGCCGCCTCGGCTGCCTGCAACGCGCTCTCTCGCTCCGCGAGCGCCGTCGCCTGCGCCTCGGTCGTCGCCTGCGCCGTCGCGGCCCCGGCCTCAGCCGCGCCCAGCTGCGCCTCGCTCTCCGCAACGGCCGTCGAGAGCGCTTGCGCGGTACCCTGCGCCGCCGCCAGCTCCGCTTCGGCCGTCTGCCGGGCAGCGTCAGCCCCGGCAATCGCCGTCTCAGCCGCCGCGGCAGTGGCATCTGCCGCTCCGCGCGCCTCGGCGATCTCCGTCCCTTGCGCGGCAATCTGAGTCACCTGCGCGCCGACGGTCGCCAGGCTCGTTGCCTGCTCCGACTCCGACCGCGCCAGCGCCGTTTGTAGCGCGACAACCGTCGCCTCGGTCTCCCCCTGAACTGCCGTCCCTTGAGCCTCAACCGTAGCCAGCGCCGCCCGCGCTCCTGCCAGCGCCGTCTCCTGCGCTTCGATCGTCGCCGCCAGCCGCTCCTGCTCACCAGCGAGGACCGTGGCCGTCGCCGCGAAATCTGGACCAGGCGTCGGAGTCGGCGCGGTCGCGCCAGCCGCCGGCTCGGGGAGAATCCCGATCAGCAGCGCCGTCGCCGGCTCGGTGCCAGGATTCTCCGCCCGCACCGCGTTTAGCGCGAAAACCACCAGGCTCCCGCCCGCGCCGAGCCGAACCGGACCGCCATCCGGCCCCTCGGCCTGAAGCTCACCCGATTCGACGGCAATCCCGATCGGCCCCGGAAAGACCTGCCGGCCCGTGTCAGCGCCCGGCGCAAGCGTCACCCGCGCGATGAAGAGCGTCGCATTCCGCACTGGCAGTCGCGAAACCTCGCCACGAATCAGGACCGTCGGCACGCTCTCGGCGCTGGGCGTCCCCATCGGCGATGCGACCGGCGACGCGCCTACCGCCTCGGCGCCTACCCGGAACTGCAAGAAGACCGTCCCACTCCCGCCGGCGGTGATCGTCGCGGCAGCCTCGGCCGGCAGGAAGACGTTCGCGCCTTCGCCGTGGTGCGTCACCGTCCCCTCGACCTCGGCGAGCAAGTCCCCACGCTCGATGGCGATGAGGCGCGGCGCATCGCCTACGCTTTGGAACCGCTCACCGGGAGAGAGCGAAACCCGCTCCAGGGTCAATACCGCTGGCCCCGCCGGGAAACTGGGGACCGCCGCGCTCGCCAGCAGCTGGAGCGTGACCCCCTCCGGCAAGTCGGCGCCAATCGTCGGCGCTGGCGCCTCCGGCGTCGCCTGCAGCCGCGGCGCGCCGATACTCGCCGGTACGGCCCGCGTCGGCAACAGAGCATGCATCAAGAGGAGCACGGCGATCGCGACGACGGGAACGGGGACCACACGCCGGAGCATCATCCTCCCTCCTCCACTCGGTGCCGAGACAGGCCATGCAACGGGGAAAACCACGGCCCGTCGCCGCGTTGCGCTCGACCCTCTCCCGGCGAAATGCTTCGTTCTCGACCGGCAGTCTGCCGCCGAGCAGCGTCTATCTCGTGGTGATGACGACACTCATCATACCGCGCCTGTGACACGTCGTCATCAGGCAACGGCGTTTCCGCGTATGTCCCGGCGAATCGTTGGCAGAAAGAATCGCGGCCCCGCTCCGTGCGAGACCGCGAACCTTTCGTCGGGACGGAACCTG
>ERZ777003.3609-NODE-3609-length-14679-cov-4.257317_pt1 | contig 14679 bp, 14 predicted proteins | sample MGYA00374956_ERZ777003 | MGnify/ENA primary metagenome ERZ777003 (study PRJEB29302, sample SAMN06268252) | bioreactor metagenome | isolation source: Joint BioEnergy Institute, California, USA | place: USA:Joint BioEnergy Institute, California, USA | collected... | reverse complement strand
GGGGGACCAGCCCGTGGCGTGCGGCCGCCCGCTCGCTCGCCAGGATCAGCGCAGCGGCGCCGTCGTTGACGCCCGACGCGTTGCCGGCGGTGACGGTGCCGCCTGCGCGGAACGGGGTCGGCAGCTTCGCCAGCGCCTCCAGCGTCGTGTCCGGTCGCGGGTGCTCGTCGGCCGCGACCACCACCGGGTCGCCCTTCCGCTGCGGGATCGTCACCGGCGCGATCTCGCGCGCAAGCCTTCCATTCGCCAACGCCCTGCCCGCCCGCTGCTGGGAGCGCAGCGCGAAGGCATCCTGGTCGGTGCGGCTGACCTGGAACTCCTCCGCCACGTTCTCGCCGGTCTCGGGCATCGAATCGACGCCGTAGCGCTCCTTCATCAGCCGGTTTACGAAGCGCCAGCCGATGGTGGTGTCGAAGATCTCGGCAGTGCGGGCGAAGGCCGTCTCCGCCTTGGGCATCACGAAGGGCGCGCGCGACATGCTCTCGACGCCGCCCGCGACCATTAGCTCGGCCTCGCCCGCGCGGATGGCGCGCGCCGCCGTCCCCACCGCGTCCAGCCCGGAGCCGCACAGCCGGTTGACCGTGCTGCCGGTCACTCCGGGCGGCATCCCCGCGAGCAGCAGCGCCATGCGCGCGACGTTGCGGTTGTCCTCGCCCGCCTGGTTGGCGCAGCCGAGGATGACGTCGTCCACGGCCGCCCAGTCCACCGCGGCGTTCCGCTCCATCAGCGCGCGCAGCACATGGGCGGCGAGGTCGTCGGGCCGCACGCCGGCGAGCGCCCCGCCGTAACGCCCGATTGGTGTGCGGACGGCGTCGCAGATGAAGGCGTCGGTCATGCCTGTTGCTCCTTCTCGACGATCAGGCGGCGCCTGACCGGAAACAGCTCCACGCCCGCGCGCTCGGCGACCAGCCCCCACAGGCCCTGTGGTGCGGCGAGCATCACGGCGACGGCAAGCAGGCCGAGCACGATGAGGTAGATGGCGCCGAGGTCGGCAAGGAATGCGCGCAGCACGAAGAAGACGATGGTGCCGACGATCGGCCCCTCGATCCGGCCGACCCCGCCGATGACGACGATGAAGATGACGTAGGCCGTCCAGTCCACGACACTGAACGCGGCGTCCGGCGAGATGCGCAGCTTGGAGAGAAAGACCAGCGCGCCGACCATGCCGGTAACGAAGGCGGCGGCAATGTAGACCAGCCAGCGCGTGCGCGCATTGTCGATGCCGACGCTCTCCGCGGCCGGCTCGGAGTCGCGGATGGCGGTAAGCGCCAGCCCGTGGCGCGTGCGGAGCAGGCCGTAGACCAGGCCCGTCGCCCCCACCGCCAGCGCCAGCGCGCACCAGTAGATCAGCGCATCGCGCCCGCCGGCGTCCTCCGCGATCCCGCGCACCACATCGGCGGGCAGGCTCATCCCCGAGCCGCCGCCGAGCGCCGACACCTGGGCGAAGGAAAGCATGTAGACCTCCGCCACCACCCAGGTGCCGATGGCGAAGTAGGCGGCGCGCAGGCGAAACACCAGGGCTGCGGTCGGGATCGCGAACAGGGCGGCGGCCAGCCCGGCGAGCGGGATGCAGACCAGCGGGTTGAGGCCGAGGAAGATGCCGCCGACGAACAGCGCATAGCCGCCGAGGCCGAGGAAAGCCTGCTGGCCGACGGAGACGAGGCCGGCATAGCCCGCGAGCAGGTTCCACATCTGCGCCAGCGCCAGCATCGAGCCGATCTCGACCGCGAGCCGCATGTCGCCGCGCCCGAGCCACCACGGGCCGGCGGCAAGGCCGGCGAGCAGGACCAGCAGCACGACACCGCCTGCGCGGCTGGTACGGGTTGCGGTGACAACGGTGAAGCGGTTCGCCATCTCAGTCCCTCAGCCGCGGGAACAGGCCCTGCGGCCGCACCGCCAGCACGGCAAGAAAGGCGATGTGCCCGGCCAGGATCTGCACGCCCGGATGGATCTGGGCGCCGATCGCCTGGGCGACGCCGAGGATGATGCCGCCGGCGAGCGTGCCCCACAGGCTGCCCAGCCCGCCGATGATGACGGCCTCGAAGGCGAACAGCAGCCGGGCGGGGCCGATGGTCGGCGTGAAGTTGGTGCGGATCGCCATCAGGATGCCGGCGACGGCGCACACGGCGAGGGCCAGCGCCATCGCCAGCGCGAACACGTGGCGGTGGTTCACCCCCATCAGCCGCGCCACCGCCGGGTTGTCGGAGGTGGCGCGGAAGATGCGGCCGATCTTCGTGCGGTAGAACACGAGCTGCAGCCCGCCGATCACCGCGACCGCGAGCAGCAGCACGATCAGCGGCAGCCAGCCGATGGAGATGCCGCCGGCGAGCTCGATGCTCGCCGTCTCCAGGGCGCCCGCCTGCAGGCGGCGGGTGTCGGCGGAGAAGGTCTCGAGCAGCACGTTCTGGATCACGATCGACAGGCCGAAGGTGACGAGGAGCGGCGGCAGGATGTCGCCGCCGAGGGTGAGGTTGAGCAGTCCGCGCTGCAGGCCGTATCCGAGCAGCGCCATCGCCGGGACCACGATCACGAGAGTCACCAGCGGATGCAGCCCCAGCCCCTCGACCACCGCCACGCCCAGGAAGGCCGCGAGCACGATCAGGTCGCCGTGGGCGAGGTTCACCAGCCGCATCACGCCGAAGATCAGCGACAGCCCGGTCGCGAACAGCGCAAACAGCCCGCCCAGCATCACCCCCTGGACGACGGCGTTGACCCACTCCATCAGTGGGCCCTCCACGATCCACCTCTCCCCCCGCGGGAGAGGTCGACGCGCGCGGCGCGGCGGGTGAGGGGGTGCGGCTCAGCACGATGGGCTTCGTGCACGCCCGGACAAGAAACCTCCGTGCCCTCGAACCATGCCGGGACGGACCGACAGCGCCACCCCCTCGCCCACCCGCCGGCGAGGCGCTGACGGGCCCCTCCCTCTCCCGCAAGGGGAGAGGGGTGGCCAAGGCGCGCCATGTCGATCCTCCTCATCGCCTCACATCCCGAAATAGGCCTGGGTGATCTGGTCGAGGGTGAGGTCGGCGGGGCGGCCGGAAAGGGACACGTGGCCTTCCTGGAAGCAGTAGACACGGTCGGCGACAGCCATCGCCTGGCGGATGTCCTGCTCCACCACCAGCACCGCGGTTCCCCCGGCGCGGATCGCGGGGACGGCGGCGTAGATGTCGCGGATGACGATGGGGGCGAGGCCGAGGCTGATCTCGTCGCACAGCAGCAGCCGCGGGTTCGCCATCAGCGCGCGCCCGATCGCCACCATCTGCTGCTGGCCGCCGGAGAGCGCGGTGCCCGGCGCCGAGCGCCGCTCGCGCAGCACCGGGAACAGCTCGTAGACGGTCTGCAGCGTCCAGTGGCCGGTGCGGCCGACGCAGGCGCCCATCAGCAGGTTCTCCTCGACCGTCAGCGAGGGGAACAGCTGGCGGCCCTCCGGCACCAGCGCGATGCCGCGGCGGACGATGTGGTGCGGGGCCTCGCCGCCGATCGGCCGGCCGTCGTAGACGACCGCGTCCGGCGCCGCCGCGAGCTGCCCGGTGACCGCCTTGAGGAAGGTGGACTTGCCGGCACCGTTGGCGCCGATGATCGCCACCGTCTCCCCCGCCGCGATGTCCAGGTCGATGCCGAACAGCGCCTGGAAGTCGCCGTAGCGGGCAGTGAGGCCGCGGACTGCAAGCAGGCTCATTCCGCCGCCAGCCCCATGTAGACCTCGCGCACCTTCGGGTCGGCCATCACGCGGCGCGGCTCGCCCTCGGCCAGAAGCTGGCCGAAGTTGATGACGACCAGCCGGTCAACCACCGACAGCAGCGCGTGCACCACATGCTCGATCCAGATGATCGAAACCCCCTCGTCGCGAATGGCGGTGATCGTCTTGACCAGTGCATGGCATTCGGCCTCGGTGAGGCCGCCGGCGATCTCGTCGAGCAGCAGCGCCCGCGGCCGGGTGGCGAGCGCGCGGGCGAGCTCCAGCCGCTTGCGCTCAAGGAGCGTCAGCCGGCCGGCAGGGACGTTGGCCTTGGCGAGCAGCCCGGTGCGCTCCAGCACGGCGGCGCAGTGACCGTGGACGGCGCGCTCGGGCTCGCCGGCGCCGAAGGCGGCGGCGACCAGCAGGTTCTCGAACACGGTCATCTTCGCGAAGGGGTGGGGGATCTGGTAGCTGCGCCCGATCCCCATCCGGCAGCGGCTGTGCGGCGACAGCCGGGTGATGTCGCGCCCGTCGAACCAGATCCGGCCGGAGTCCGGCCGGAGGCCGCCGGTGATCAGGTTGAACATGGTGGACTTGCCGGCCCCGTTCGGCCCGAGCACCCCCACCGCCTCGCCCTCGGCGAGGTGCAGGTCGAGCCCGTCGGCGACGGTGAGCGCACCGAAGCGCTTGGTCACGCCCTCGAGCCGGATCAGCATGACGGATCCGCCGCCGGTTCGTCGGCCTCCATGGCCGGGACGAGCCGGCAGCCGCCGCGCCCGGCCGCGAGCCGGGCATCCACGCCTGCGCGTCGGCAGGCCAACGGCGGGGATGGTCGGTACGCGTCCGACCACGACGGGCTGGGAGTGTCTTCGAGCACGGTGTCAGAGCCCGGTGCGGCGAGCCGGCCACGGCCGGGCAGGCCCGGCCGCGGCGTGCCCCGGAGCGGGCGTCCTAACGATCAGCCGATCGCCTCCATCTCGCCGCCGACCGGGATCTCCGGCGCGGTCTCGTTGGAGGTGATGACGATGTCGTAGCGGTGCTTGCCACCCTCGGTGAGCCGCCACTGGCCGCCGACGAGCGGGGTCTTGGCGACGTTGGGGACGGGGCCGGCGGTCCAGTCGAGCGGGCCGACGATGGTGTCGGCCTTGAGCCCCGCCACCGCGGCGACCAGCGCCTCGGGATCGCCGGGGCCTCCGGCCGCCTGCAGCGCGGCGACCGCCACCTCGAACAGCGCGTGGACGAAGCCGATGGGCTGGGTCCACTGCTTGCCGGTCTCCTCCTCGAAGGCAGCGGCGAGCTCGGCCGCGGTCTGGCCGGTCAGCGAGGAGCCGAAGGGGTGGCTCGGCGTCCACCACACCTCGGAGGAGAGGTTGTGGCCCTGGTCGCCCAGCGCCTCCACCGCCACCGGGAACAGGATCGCCTTGCCGACCGACGCCACCTTCGGCGTGAAGCCCTGCTGCTTCGCCTGGGTCCAGAAGGTGGTGAAGTCGGGCGGGATCATCACGCCGGTGATGACCTCGCAGCCGGCGTCCTTGAACGCGGCGATGTACGAGGAGAAGTCGTCGGTGAGGTTCTGGTAGCGGCCGGGATCGGTGAGCGTGTAGCCCTGCGCGGTCAGCACCGGGGGGAAGCCGATCTCCGGGTCACCCCAGGCGTTGCCGTCGCCGTCGTTGGGGAACAGGCCGCCGACCTGCCTGTTGGTCTCCACCTTGTTCCACATGTTGGTGAAGACGGCGATGACGTCCTCCAGCCCCCAGAAGAAGTGATAGGTGTACTGGAACGGCACCTCCGGGTTGCCGCCGCGGGTGAAGAACCACGGCTGCCACGGCGCCACCGTGGAGATGCAGGGCACCCCGTTCAGCTCGCACTGGTCGGAGACGGGGTTGGTGGTCTCCGGCGTCGAGGCGACCAGCATCAGGTCGACCTCGTCGTCAAGGATCAGCTCCGCCGCGACCTCAGCCGCGCGGTTGGGGTTGGACTGGCTGTCCTTGTCGATGATCTCCACCGCATAGGTCGACTCGCCGATGGTGAGGCCGTCGGCGAGCAGCGCCCGCATCTGGCCGAGGACAAAGCTGTCCGCCTCGCCGAACGGCGCCAGCGGGCCGGTCTGCGGACTGACGTAGCCGATGCGGATGGTCCCGTCCTGCGCCCGCGCCGGCCGCGGCAACCGGGTCGCCAGCGCCATGCCGCCGCCCACCACGGCCGAGGACTGGATGAAGCGCCGGCGACTGAGGCCGCTGCGGATGGTTGTGGTCATTGCGTCCCTCCCGTTCCTGTCTCTTCTGTTCGTCGTGCCCGGTCCCGCTCCGGGCTGCGTGCCGCCGGCGCTCCCGCCCCGGAGGCCGGCCCGCCGTCACGGCGGATCTCCCTCCTACGGAGCCGGCGGCTCCCCCGCCCATGCGCGCGCGATGAGCGCCCGGATGGCGGCGCGCTCGATCGGCCGCGGATTGGCGTAGGGGCTCTTCACCGCCAGGTCCGCCGCCGCATCGATGCCGGCCTCCGGCATCCCCAGCTCGCGCAGGGACTTCGGCGCGTCGAGGCGCTGCGCCAGGGCGTGCAGCGCCTCCGGCGCATCCGTGGCGCTGAGCGCGCGCGCCACGCGCATCATAGCCTCCGGGGCCGCCGGAGCATTGTACGCCGCGGCATGCGGAAGGACGATGGCGTGTGTTTCCGCATGCGGCAGGTCGAAGGTGCCGCCCAGCGTGTGGCAGAGCTTGTGGTGGAGCGCCATGGCGCTGCTGCCGAGCGCGATTCCGCACAGCCAGGCACCGTAAAGGGCGTCGCCGCGGGCGTCGCGGTCGTCGGGCGCTGCCATCAGCCGCGGCAGCGCCCCGCCGAGGGCGCGGATCCCTTCCTCCGCCATCAGCACGATCACCGGATTGCGGTCCTCGGCGTAGAGCGCCTCGACGGCGTGGGCGATGGCGTTCATGCCGCTGGTGCCGGTGAGCCCGCGCGGCAGGGTGAGCGTGAGGTCCACGTCGTAGATCACGACCTCCGGCTGCACCGCCGGGCTGCGCAGCGTGGTCTTCACCCCGTCCTCGGTCTGGCCGAGGATGTCGGTCATCTCGGAGCCGGCATAGGTGGTGGGGATCACGATCTGGTCGAGGCCGGTACGGAGCGCGATCGCCTTGCCGAGGCCGGTGGTGGACCCGCCGCCGATGGCGACGGTGCAGTCGGCCTCCGTCTCCGCCGCGACGGCCAGCGCCCGTTCCGTCACCTCGACCGGCGTGTGCATGGTCGCATCCGTGAACAGGCCGGCCGCGCGGTCGCCGATCAGCGCCTGCACCCGCTCCGCCTGGTCCACCTGCTGCGGGGTTGACAGGACCAGTGCCCGGCGCCGCCCCATCCGCTCCAGCTCCGCCGGCAGGCGCGCAAGCGTGCCTCTGCCGAAGACGACCCGCGCCGGCAGCCCCTTGAACACGAACGGCTGCATCGTCAGGCGCCCGCGTGCGCCCGCGCCGTGCGCTCGTTCAGCGCGCGCAGCGCGGCCAGTTCGTCCGCAGTCGGCGGCGGGCTGTCGGCGGGCGCAGCAGCGAAGCGCACCGGCCACCCGGTTGCCGCCGTGATCTGCTCGCGGGTGACGCCGGGGTGAATGGCGGTCACGGTGAGCTCCCGGCTCTCCGGATCGGGCTCCATGACGCAGAGGTCGGTCACCACCAGCGTCGGCCCCTTCGTCCGCGCGCCGGCTTCCGCCCGGCTGTTGCCGCCGGTGCCGTGGCCCATCGAGGTCATGAAGTCGATCCGCTCGACGAAGCTGCGGCTGGACTGGCGCATGATGATGAATATCTCGCCGCTCTCGGTCGCGATCTCGGGCGCGCCGCCGCCGCCCGGCAGCCGCACCTTCGGGTTGTCGTAGCTGCCAATGACGGTGGTGTTCAGGTTGGCGAAGCGGTCGATCTGCGCGGCGCCGAGGAAGCCGACGTCGACGCGCCCCCCCTGCAGCCAGTAGCGGAACATCTCCGGCACCGTGACGGTGGTGAGCGCCGTCTCGCACAGCTCGCCGTCGCCGATGGAGAGCGGCAGCACGTCCGGCCTGGTCTCGATGGTGCCGGACTCGTAGATCAGCACCACGTTCGGCGCGTGGGTCAGCCGTGCCAGGTTGGCGGCGGCGCTGGGCAGGCCGATGCCGACGAAGCAGACCTGCCCGTCCCGCAGCGCGCGGGCCGCGGCCACCGTCATCATTTCCTCGGCGGTGTAGTCGGTCATGGCTCTGCCCGCTTCTCGATCTCGACATGCCCGGACCCGGGCCGGGGGCCTCTCTCCCCGAGCCCACCGGCGGGAGATGGCCGGGACTCCCACGGCCATGACGCGCACCCGACCGGCATCATGACGCCCTCCGCAGCGGCTCGCGGCGGTTGAGGACGTTGTCGGTCATCCAGGCGAGGAAGCTGTCCCGGTCGCGGGCGATGGTGTCCCACGCCTTGTAGAAGGCGTTGTCGCGCTTGTAGTAGCCGTGGGCATAGCTGGGGTAGGCGCCGCCCTGCACCTGGGCTACCGCGGTCACCGTCCAGCTCGGCAGCACCACCGCATTCGGGCCGCCGCCGAGCTCGTCGACGATCTCCTCGACGGTGACGATCGACCGCTTCGCGCCGAGGACCGCCTCCTTCTGGACGCCGACGATGCCTTCCATCAGCACGTTGCCGCGACGGTCGGCCTTCTGGGCATGGACGATGGCGACGTCCAGCTTCAGCGCCGGGACCGCGGCCAGCCGTTCGCCGGTGAACGGGCAGGTGATGAAGCGGATGTCCGGGTTCACCTTCGGCAGATCGACGCCGACATAGCCGCGGAACACGGCGCAGGGCATGCCGGCGGCCGCCGCCTCGTAGGCGTTGGCCATCGCGGCATGGCTGTGCTCCGTCAGCTCCAGCGGCCGCGGCCAGCCCTGCTCCACCGCGTCGCGCATCCGGTGCAGCGAGCCCACCCCCGGGTTGCCGCCCCAGGAGAAGATCAGCCGCCGGGCGCAGCCCATGCCGATCATCTGGTCGTAGACCAGGTCCGGCGTCATGCGGACCAGCGTCAGGTCGCGCCGCTGCTGGCGGATGATCTCGTGGCCGGCGGCGAAGGGAATGAGGTGGGTGAAGCCCTCCAGCGCGATCGTGTCCCCGTCGCGCACGTTCTCGGCGATGGCCGCTTCCAGGCTGGTGATCTCGGCCATCGGCTCACCTCTTGTAGAAGGGGGGAATCCTGGCGTCGACGTTCACCCAGACCGACTTCGGCTGGGTGTATTCGCGCATCGCCTCGAAGCCCATCTCGCGGCCGTAGCCGGACTCGCCGAAGCCGCCGAAGGGCGAGCCGGGATGGACCCGCTTGTAGCAGTTGATCCAGACCATGCCGGCGTGGATGCCGCGGGCGAAGCGATGGGCGCGCTGAAGGTCCCGCGTCCACAGCCCCGCGCCGAGCCCGTAGCGGGTGTTGTTGGCGAGGGCTAGCGCCTCCGCGTCGTCCCGGAAGGTGAAGACCGAGGCGAACGGGCCGAACACCTCCTCATGGGCCACCCGGTCCTGCGGCCGGGCGCGGACCACCGTCGGCTCGACGAAGCAGCCGCGGACGAGCGCCGGATCGTCCGGCGCCTTGCCGCCGGTGAGGATCTCGCCGCCCTCCTGCTTCGCGATCGCCGCATAGTTCAGCACCCGCTCCTGATGCATCTTCGAGGTGAGCGGTCCCATCTCGGTCTCGGGATCGCGCGGGTCGCCGAGTCGGATCGACTTCGCCAGCGCGACGAACCGGTCGAGGAACTCGTCCGCGATCTTCTCGTGCAGCAGGATGCGCGAGCCGGCGATGCAGGCTTGGCCCTGGTTGTGGAAGATCGCCCAGGCGGAGCCGCCGACGGCGGCGGGAAGGTCCGCATCCTCGAACACGATGTTCGGGCCCTTGCCGCCGAGCTCGAGCTGCACCTTCTTCAGGTTGCCTGCCGAGGCCTGGACGATCCGGCGCCCGGTGGCGGTGGAGCCGGTGAAGGCGATCTTGCCGATGTCCGGATGCTCGGCGATGCGCTGGCCGGCCTCGCTGCCGTAGCCCGGCACGATGTTGACCACGCCGGGCGGGATTCCGACCTCCAGCATCAGCTCGCCGATGCGCAGGGTGGACAGCGGCGTCAGCTCCGACGGCTTGATCACCACCGTGTTCCCGGCAGCGAGCGCCGGGCCCATCTTCCAGCTGGTGAACATCAGCGGGAAGTTCCACGGCACGATCTGGCCGACCACGCCGATCGGCTCGCGCTCCACCCAGTTGAGGAAGCCGGCGTCGACCGGGATCACCGAACCTTCCAGCTTGTCGGCCATGCCGCCGAAGTAGCGGAAGCAGAGCACCGTCCGCGGCACGTCGAGCATCAGGCAGTCGCGGATCGGGTGGCCCGTGTCCATCGACTCCAGGCGCGCGAGCGCCTCGGTCTCCTGCTCGATCCGGTCGGCGAGCTTCAGCAGCAGCCGGCCGCGCTCATGCGCCGGCAGCGCGGCCCAGGCCGGGAACGCCGCCTTCGCGGCTGCGACCGCCGCGTCGACGTCCGCCGCCCGCGCCTCGGCAACCTCGCAGATGACGCTGTTGTCGTAGGGATTGTGGACCGGAATCGTCGTGCCGGCCTTGCCGTCCACCCATGCGCCGCCGATCAGGAGCTTCGTCTGCAGCGCCCGCGGCGCCCCTGTGCCTTCCATGGTGCCCTCGGCCATTCTGTCGTGCCCGGGCTGGTCCCGGGCATCCATGCCGGCCCGTACCCCTGCTTCGGGGAGATGGCCGGTGCGGACGCCGGCCATGACGGGCCGGTGGGAAAGAGGAAGAGGCTCTAGAACTGCACCGGGACGACCGGTGCCTCGCCGTTGCGGATCATCTCCGGGATCCGCGGGCTCGCGTTCTCCCACACCAGCAGCATCGAGCGCTTTGGCGAGTAGCCCTGGTGGCGGATGTCGGCCGGCATGGCGGCGACGTCGCCGGCGCGCATGGTGACCTTCGCCCGCGGGCGCCCGGTCTCCTTGCTCTTCACGTCCCAGATGATCTCGTCGGAGAGCTGCAGGAACCACTCGACGCGGTCGTTGCCGTGCTCCACCGGCAGGATGAATTCCTCGGTCGTCGGGCAGTAGAGGCTGTCCTTCACCACCGAACAAACGCTGGGGTTCCAGGTGACGTCGGAGCGGGAGAGGTAGGCGAAGAGGTTGAACGCGGCCACCTCGCCCTCGAAGCCCGGCTCGACCTCGACCTCGGGCTCGTCCTGCGGCACGTCGGCGAACATCCGGTTGACCGGATAGCCGTTGGCGTCGCTCCGCTTCGGCGCGTCGCCGGGCAGGCCGACCATGCGCCTGGCGACAACCCGCTTGCGGGTGACCGCAGGATCGTTGTCGCCGTTCTTGCGCCCCCACGGCGTCTGCGTCTCCTGCGGCGCCGCGAACGGGTCATAGCCGTCGTTGGTCCAGTCGCTGATCATCTCCTTGAAGATCTTCATCAGATCCCCGGAGTCGAACCGCTCCTGCCAGTCGGTGCCGCCGCTGCGATAGGCGTCGTTGTAGCGGCCGGCGAACATGTCCACCTGGCCATAGAGGTTGGTCGTGCCGAACACGGCGTCGAAGTTGACGGTGCCGTAGAAGAAGCCCCAGGCGACGTCGCGCATCAGCGCGCGCAGGAACATGTCCGCGGCCATCACGTGGCGGCCCTTCGGCCAGGTGATGTGCACGAAGTACTCGTCGCGGCGGAATTCGAACGAGCCGGCCCTGAAGGCGCGATAGCCCGTCTCGTTGTCCGCCGGGCGGATCTCGAAGGACTTCTGGATGTCGATGATCTCGGTCATGACGGCGCTCCCGTATCGGGCGATCCCTGCGTTCGTCCTCCCCCGGCCTGTCCCGGGATCGTTCGCCGGCCGAGCCGGCCGTGGGTGACGACGCCCGCGGCTATTCGGTCTGGCAGATCTCGGCCCACTTCTCGACGCTCTCGGGGCCGAGGATGGTCTGGATGGTGATGACGCCGGGCTGGTCCGACGCAAAGCGGTAGACGCTGCCCGCGGGCAGGAGGCCCATGTGGCCCCGGCGCAGGCGCAGCCGCCCCATCTTGCGCCCCGCCGGCGGCTCCTCCAGGCGGCGGGCGCCCTCGGAGCCCTCCTCCACCACCGGCGCATCCGGCTTCAGCAGATGCACCTCGACGGCGCCGTCCATGCACAGCGCGAACTCGTCGTGGGCGCAGGCGTACCAGGGCGAAAGGCCTTCCGCCCGGACCGCCTCGATCACGTACTCCATGTTCTTCGCCACCACGATCCGCTCGTAGGGCGCGGCCTTCGAGGCCACCTCGAACACGTTGGAGAAGACGTAGTTGCGGGGGTCGTCCTCGATCACCTCGACCCCGCCCTTCCGGTAGTCGGCGAGCGAGCCGAACACCGTCCTGTACTCGTGGCGGTCGGAAACGGTCCGATCGCCGGCGACGGCCGCATGTGTCGACGTCATAGGCACCCTCCCAATCTGCCCGCGCCCGTGGCGCGGCGCCTTTCGGCGCCGGTTGTTGTCCCTCAGGCTAGGAGTGCCCGCTCCGTTGCGTCAACGGTGCAGTTCGTATTACAAACACTTGTTCGTATAGCGCACACAATGGGAGGAAGAGGAATGTCGGCGCCCGTGTCCAGAGACCGCTCCGGCGATTTCGTCACCTCCCTGGCGCGGGGACTCGCCGTCATCCAGGCGTTCAGCGCCGACGCCGGCCGCATGACGCTGACCGAGGTGGCCGAGCGGACGAACCTGACGCGCGCCGCCGCACGCCGCTTCCTGCTGACGCTGCACGCGCTCGGATTCGTCACCTATGACGGGAAGTACTTCGCGCTGACGCCGCGGGTGCTGTGCCTTGGCTACGCCTACCTGTCGTCGCTGGACTTCTGGGAGGCGACGCGGCCCTACCTCGAGGAGGTGACCCACGCGCTGAACGAGTCCTGCTCCGCGGCGGTGCTGGACGGGGCCGACGTCGTCTACGTGGCCCGCTCCGCCGCCCGCCACCGGCTGATGTCGGTGACGTTGCGGGTCGGCACGCGGCTGCCGGCGCACGCGACCTCGATGGGACAGGTCCTGCTGGGCGGGCTGAACGAGCGGGAGTGGCAGGCCTATCTCCGCGAGGCGAAGCTGACACGCTACACCTCGCGCACGCTTGTCGAGCCGGAGGCGCTGCTGACGCGGGTGCGGGCGGTGCGCGAGCACGGCTACGCGCTCGTCGATCAGGAGCTGGAAGAGGGCCTGCGCTCGCTGGCGGTGCCGGTGTTCGACGGCAAGGGCGTGCTGCGGGCCGCGATCAATCTCAGCGCCCACGCCGCCCGCGTGTCGAAGGCGACCCTGCTGCGGGACTATCTGCCCCAGCTGCGTGCGGCGGCGGCCCGGATCAGCGCCGCGATGACCTGAGCCGGACCGTCAGCCGAACAACTGTGTGAAGGCGCCGCTGAGATCGACCTCCTCGGTCGCGGTGCTGCGCATGATCCAGGTGGCGTAGAAGCCGTAGTTCTCGGCGTTCTCGATCGCGAAGTTCGGGAAGCGGTCGGCGAGAAGCCGCGCGGCATCGCGGCCGTAGAAGGTGAAACCGGCGGGAGCGTCGGTGATCGGCGCACCGCCCAGGTGATTCTGCGCGATGTCGTTGGTATTGCCGACGATATGCGACAGCTCGTGGATGAAGGTGCCGGTGCGGCTCTGCCGGTCCTGCGCGTCCTGCGGCATCGCGCCGAAGAAGCGGGGGCAGAGCGAGATGCGGAAGGTCCCGGACTGCAGGGTTTCCTTCAGCTTCGCGGTCTTCCAGCCATGGGTGGGCGTGAACGCGACCGCGTTGGTCGTGGCGCCGCAGCCCTGGTTGTACTCGAAGGTGATCCGACCGGAGTTGAGGGCGAAATCCATCAGCCCGATCACCTCGGTCACGCGCGCCAGGTTCTTCGGACCGAAGGTGCCGAACCAGCGCTCGTAGTCCGCAATCAGCGTCCCCGCGACGCCCTTGCGCTGGAGCGCGAGCATGTTCTTGTAGGCCTTGTCGAGGGCGGCCTGCGCCTGCAGCACGCAGGTCTCAACGGTTTTGCGCTGGCTGGGAAGGAAGTTGTAGGTATGGGCCATTCGTCTCTCCTCGCGGCTGGAGACGACGGGCCATCGACGAGTCGACTGTCGATCCCGTCATGAAGCGTTCAGGATACTACACATGCCACCACCCCGGATCAATCGCCGGGGGCGTCGGTCCGGATCGAATACGACTTTCACGTGCGTGTTGGTACCCCGACTGCCGCAAGACCCGGAGTGACTGATGGACCGGATCATCCTGTCGAACATGGCCTTCTTCGCCTACCACGGGGTGGCGCCCCAGGAGCGGCGGCTCGGCCAGCGCTTCTTCGTTGACGTGGACTGCCTCCTCGACGTCCGCCCGGCGGCGGAAGCAGACGATTACCGGCAGGCGGTCTGCTACGCGGCGGTCTACGACGTGGTAAGCGCGGTGATGACCGGCGAGCCCGCGAACCTGATCGAGACGCTGGCCGAGCGGATCGCGCGCACCGTGCTGGAGCGGTTCCCGCGGCTGGAGGGCGTCCGCGTCGCCATCCGCAAGCCCAGCGCGCCGGTGAAGGGCGTGCTGGACTACGCCGGCGTCGAGATCACCCGCCGGCGTGGAGACTACGGAACCGAACCCATCGGCTTCATGCCGCATCGCGATTGACCCGGGGCGCGCGCCGTCGCTACGGTCGCACGCCTGCAACGGAATGCGCGATGTCCGGAACCACTGATACCACCCTCGGTCGCTTCGACTACGTCATCGTCGGCGGCGGCTCCGCCGGATGTGTCCTGGCCAACCGCTTGAGCGCGGACCCGAAGGTTTCTGTGCTGCTGCTCGAGGCCGGCGGGCGCGACAACTACATCTGGATCAAGATCCCGGTCGGCTACCTCTACTGCATCGGCAACCCGCGCACCGACTGGCGATTCAGGACCGCCGCGGAGCCGGGACTCAACGGCCGCAGCCTCGCCTATCCCCGCGGGCGCGTGCTCGGTGGCTGCTCGTCGATCAACGGCATGATCTACATGCGC
>ERZ777003.3607-NODE-3607-length-14687-cov-13.848551_pt1 | contig 14687 bp, 12 predicted proteins | sample MGYA00374956_ERZ777003 | MGnify/ENA primary metagenome ERZ777003 (study PRJEB29302, sample SAMN06268252) | bioreactor metagenome | isolation source: Joint BioEnergy Institute, California, USA | place: USA:Joint BioEnergy Institute, California, USA | collected... | reverse complement strand
GCGAACCCGGAGGTGTTCGACGTGCCGGAGGGGACCGACCTGCACGGCCACTAGGCATCGGCTGAGCGAAACGGATGGACCGGCGGGGCAAGCCTCCGCCGGTCCGTCTTCGTGTGGAAGGGCTGCGCCTCAGCGCGCGCGCGCCCGCCCCTGCCGGACCGCCGCACCGACCTCGGCCGCCGCCGCCTCCGCCCGCTCGGCCAGGAACGCCTCGACATCGGCGCGGCTGGGGATTCCGGCCTGGCCGCCGGGCGCAGTCGCCTTGAGCGCCGCCGCCGCCGCCGCGAAGCGGATGCGCTCCGGGGCGTCCAGGCCGTGGGCCAGCGCCGCGGCGTAGGCGCCGTGGAACACATCGCCGCAGCCGGTGGTGTCGACCGTCTCGACCGGGAAGGCCGGCTGGTGCCACGCCGCCTCAGGCGCATCGCGCTCCACCCACCACACGCCATCCACGCCGCAGGTCACGGCCACCAGCGCGCGCCGCTCGCTCCAGAGGGCGCGCGCCGCCGCCGCGGGATCGTCCTCCCCGCTCAGCTCCGCCGCAAACGCGGCCGGCAGAATGAGGTGATTCACCAGGCCGAGCAGCTCCTCGAACTCCGGCGCCGAGACGTACTCGAAGTCCGCAATGACCGGGATGCCGGCGCTGCTCGCCAGGCGCGCCGCCCGCAGCGACCGCGCGCAGTCGAGGTGGTCGACGTACAGCGCGCGCGCCGACAGGATCGCCTCCTCGGGCGGCCAGTCCGGCAGCGCCCCGAGCGCGCCCTCCAGGTCGTAGAAGATCGTGCGCGTCTGGCGCCGCTGCTCGACCACGATCACCGAGTGGATGACCCGCGCCGCCGGCGCGCGCGCCATCCAGCGGGTCGACACGCCCATGCGCTCGAGCTGCTCGGCCACAGTGTCCGAGAGCTCATCGGTGCCGACGACGCCCGCGAAGCAGCAGCGGGCGCCGGCGCGCGCCGCGGCCACCAGCGCGGTGCCGGTGAGGCCACCGCACTGGCGCACCCGCCGCAGCACGCGCGTCTTCGAGTCCGGCGGCGGGTACTCGGCCACATACAGCAGGTCGTCCACCGCCACCGACCCGACGCCGATGATATCGTACTGCCAGCCGGTCATTGGTCCTCCAGCTCAGTCAAGAGCGCCACGAACTGCTCGGTCAGCTCGCGCTGGAAGCGCTGGAGCTCGGCCGGCGGCAGCGCGGCGCCCGGCGGCAGGTTGTACGGCCGCTCGCCGCGCCCCTGGTTGTCGCGGCTGAGCGTGCCCTGGCCCTGCGCCAGGACGGCCCCGGCCGCGTAGTAGTTCACGCTGTTCCCCACGATGCTGTTCCCGGCGCCGCGCTCGTCCTCCCAGACGCCGTAGCGCAGCGGCGGCGCGACGCCCCAGTTGAAGATTGTGTTCCCGCTGATCTGGTAGCCGCTCGCGCCGTACAGCGCGATCCCGTCGCGGAGCGCCGCGCCCGACGCGTCGGGCGCCTCGCCGCTGCCGGTGTCCACGATCTGGTTGCCGGTGACCGCGCCCCAGGCCGAGTCGCGCACCACGATCCCGCAGCCGCCGTGCCAGCACAGCGTGTTGCCGCTGAGGGTCAGCTCGTCGGAGCGCTCCACGACGACCGCATCGCCGCCGATCTGGTACGAGCGCGAGCCGACCAGCGCCCCGCCGTTGCTGCGCGTGTGGAAGTGGTAGGCCGGGCCGCGGCTCTGGTGCACCACGCAGCCGGTGATGTTCACGGCGACCGCCCGGCGGCACTCGATCCCCGCGCCGCCGGCGTAGCAGGTGCAGCCGCTGACGAGGTTGGGCACGTAGCTGCCGTACGGCCCGCTGCGCAGCTCCTCGAGCAGCAGGTTGGCGCGGGCGTTGCCGGCCAGGCTGCACCCGCGGACCCGGCACAGGAACGAGCTGCCGCGCAGCCACACCCCGCACTGCCCGAAGCCGGCGCAGAACAGGTCGCGCGCCTCGCTGTCGCCGCAGCCGTCGAGCACGACGCCGGCCACGCCCGCCTGCCACTCCGCCGGGCGCAGCGCCATGTCGGACACCACCGCCCCGTGCGCCCCGGACGCCAGCACCCCGATGCCCTCCGCGTTGTCCGCGGCGACCACCAGGCGCGTCGCGCGGCCGCTGCCGCGCAGCCAGACGCGGCTCGCCAGCCGGACGGGCGCGCGCAGGTCGAACCGGCCGCGGCCCAGCGTGACCGTGCCGCCCGCGGCGCCCAGCGCGTCGATCGCGGTCTGGATCGCCGCCGCAGCGTCGTGCGACTCGCCGATCAGCTCGTGGGTGAGGTCGGTCAGCGCCCGGTAGACGGAGCCGGCCTGTATGACAAGGGCGTTCTGCATCATCGGCGGCCGTGTGTTCGCTACCCGTGAGGAATCCGCGGCGGTGCGGTGGCCGTATGTGCCATGAGTGCTTCGGGATACGCGCAGTATACGCCCCCGCGGCGCGCGCCGTCAAGGGTGTTGGTGCGCGCCAGCGTACGGCCCGCCGCCCGACAACTCAGTCTTTCCTCGGTGCTATACTGGTTCTGCAACCGGCGCAGTGGCTCGCCGGTCGCCGCAAGACCGTGCAGAGGAACAACAGGGACCGCCGTGCCTACCACAGAAGACCGCTCCGATGCCGCCCGCGCGGCGGCGCTCGCGGCCTGGATCCGCCAGCTGGCTATCGGACGCCGGATCCGCAGCGCGCTGCTGCGCGACCTGCGGCTCGTCACGGATTCGTCCGCCGCCGAGGAGTCGCAGCTCCGCGGCCTCGACCCGGCCTCGTTCGTGAGCCAGCTGCACGACGCGGACGGCGGCGCGGTGGCCAGGGTGAAGGGCATCGGCGACGCCTCGCTCGCTGCGCTGCGGCGCGCCATTCCGGCTGAGTTGGACGCCCCGCCGCCCGCGGAGACATCTGCCGAAGAAACCGAGCCGCCTGCTGAAGAGCCTGAATTGTCTGCTGAAGAAATCGAGCCGCAGGAAGGAACGCCCGCCGCGGACGCCCCGCCGCCCGCGGAGACATCTGCCGAAGAGACCGCATTGTCCGCCGAAGAAGCCGAGCCGTCGTCTGCGAACGGTGGCGATACGCCCGAGCCGCAGGAAGGAACGCCTGCCGCTGAAGAGACTGAGCCGCCGCCTGCTGAAGAGCCTGAATTGTCCGCCGAAGAGACCGAGCCGTCGTCTGCGAACGGTGGCGATACGCCCGAGCCGCAGGAAGGAACGCCTGCCGCTGAAGAGACTGAGCCGCCGCCTGCTGAAGAGCCTGAATTGTCTGCTGAAGAAACCGAGCCGTCGTCTGCGAACGGCGGCGATACGCCCGAGCCGCAGGAAGGAACGCCCGCCGCTGAAGAGACCGAGCCGCCGCCTGCCCAAGAGACCGCGCCGGCGGACGACACGCTCGCCGAGATCGCCGCGGCCGCCGACGGCCTGCTCGTGCCGAGCGAGAGCGACTACCCGCTCGAGCCGTTCCGCTGGCAGGGCGAGGGGCCGCTGACGCCCGACTCGCTGCGCGCCCACCTGGAGCTCCCGCCCGACGCCCCGGTCGAGACGCGCACGCTCGACGCCTTCTTCGGCCCGCTCGCACGCGTCGCCGACTGGATGGACGAGGAGCAGCGCGAGCAGGCGGCCCGCTTCGCCGCGCTGCGCGATCTGATCGCCGCCCGCCTGCGCGACGTGGCCGTCTACTACGCCGGCCGGGTCCAGGTCACCGTCGTCATCGCCGGCCAGGACCCCGCGGGCGCCACCGTCGGCCTGCGCACCACTTTGATCCAGACATAGGAGTCCTCGCTATGCCCCGGCAACGCCGCACGTCTCGCCGCCGACGCACTTCCCGGCGTCGCCTCATCGTGCAGCTGATCGTGATCCTTCTGGTGCTGGCCGTGGTGGCGTTCATCCTGAGCCGCACGGACCTGGTGCAGCCCTCGACGACGCAGGCGCCCACCGCCGCGCCCAGCACGCCGCAGAGGCAGACCACCGCGCCGGCGGCACGACAGAGCGACGACGACCATCTCATGCTCGGCAACCCGAGCGGGGCCGTCAGCGACCCCAACCAGCCGGACAACTACCTCATCAGCCGCCCGCAGTACGCGCTCGGCTACGACCGCAGCCGCGGCACGGCCATCTGGGCCAGCTGGCACCTCTCCGCATCCGACATGGGCTCCGTCGAGCGCTACTCCGGCCCGTTCATCACCGACACCTCGCTGCCGGAGGGCTGGTACCGGGCGCAGCACCGCGACTACACCGGCAGCGGCTACGACCGCGGCCACCTGGTGCCCTCGGCCGACCGCACCGCCAGCCCGGCCGACAACGAGGCGACCTTCATCCTCACCAACATCGTGCCGCAGGCGCCCGCCAACAACCAGGGGCCCTGGGCCGATCTGGAGGAGCACCTGCGCAGCGTCGTGCGCGACGGCAATGAGGCGTACATCATCGCCGGGCCGCAGGGCGCCGCCGGGACGATCGCCAACGGCGCGATCACCGTGCCCGCGGCGGTCTGGAAGGTGGCCGTGGTGCTGCCCGACGGCCAGGGCGACCTGGCGCGCATCACCGGGGACACGACGGTGATCGCGGTGCTGATGCCCAACGACGCGTCGGTGGCGGGCCGGCGCTGGACGGAGTTCGCCACCACTGTCAGCTGTATCGAGTCGCTCACTGGCCTGGACCTGCTGGCCGAGCTCCCCGACACGGTGGAGGCCGCGCTGAGCGGCGAGGGCTGCGCGCCCGGCGCCGGAGGCGGCGGGTCCGCCCCGGCCCAGGCGGCGCAGGGGGCCGGCGTGCGGATCGTGACGGTCGAGTACAACCCGCCGGGCGACGACCTCGCGGGCGAGTACGTGCTGCTGCAGAACGCGGGCTCCGCGCCCGTCACGATGACCGGCTGGACGCTGGCGGACGCGTCCGGGGCGACCTACAGGTTCCCCGAGTTCACGCTCGCGCCGGGCGCCGAGGTGCGCGTCTGGGTGCGGGCCGGCGCCGACACCGCCACCGATCTCTACTGGGGCCGCTCGCAGCCGGTGTGGAACAACAGCGGCGACACGGCCGTCCTTAGAGATGCAGCCGGCGCAGAGGTGAGCCGCTTCGTCTACCCGTAGAAGTATCGATCCGCTGCGCCCGCCGAGCCGCCTCCGAAGCGAGTGGAGCTGCGGCGAGTTCGCCACCCGCGAGCCAGGGACGCTCGTGGCGCAGAGTCTGCTGTCCTCACCGAAGGGCCGCATCTCCTGCCGCGCGGCGGGGGCGGCGGCCCGCGCGTTCTTCCCCACGCCCCTCTCGCCGATCAGCACTGGCAGATTCCCCGGCATGTCGCCGGCGGTGGCGCCTCTCTCGCCGGGTAGCACCACGCGCACAGGGGCGCCAGGCGCGCGATGAGCGGGCTGCGTGGCACGCACGGACCTGAGAAGGATGGAGCGACAACATGCGTGATCGATACACGGCGATAGCGCCCTACGGCCCGCCGCTCGCCCTGCTGGCGCTGCTCGCCGGCGCCCTGCTGGCGCTGCTGCCGGCCCGCCCCGGCGGCGCCCAGAGCAACGACCAGTTCTTCCCCGAGACGGGCCACACGGTGTCGGGCGCGTTCCTCGATACCTGGCGGCGCGGCGGCGGACTGCCGATCTTCGGCTACCCGATCTCCGACGTGCGGACGCAGCAGGACCCGGCGACCGGCCGGGAGCTGCAGGTGCAGTGGTTCGAGCGCGCCCGCTTCGAGCTGCACCCCGAGCTGCCGGCCGGCTCGCAGGTGCTGCTCGGGCGGCTGGGCAGCGAGGTCACCCAGGGGCGCGAGGGCGAGCCGCCCTTCCAGCCGGTCGGCGCCCCGGCCGACCCGGGCATCGAGTACTTCCCGCAGACCGGCCACACGCTCGGGCGCGGCTTCCTCAGCTTCTGGAGGCAGAACGGCGGGCTGCCGATCTTCGGCTACCCGATCAGCGAGGAGTTCCAGGAGGTCAGCCCGACCGACGGCCGAACCTACACGGTGCAGTACTTCGAGCGCGCCCGCTTCGAGTACCACCCGGAGCTGCCGCCCGGCAGCCAGGTGCTGCTCGGGCTGCTCGGCACGCAGCTGCTCGGCGAGCAGGACCGCCTGCGGATCGAGATCGCCGCGGCGCCGGATCCGATCGCGATCGAGCCGGGCCAGACGGCGCTGGTGCCGCGGGACACCAAGGGCCTCACGGTCTCGCTCCGGTTCCCGCAGCCGGTGGACCCGGGCGCGCTCCAGGTGCAGCTGCGCCAGCTCTCCGGCCCGCCTCCGTGGCAGCTCGCGCCCGCCGGCCCGCAGCCGGGCCGCAACGTGTTCCAGTTCGGCCTCGCCGGCGCCGCCGGTAGCCCCGACTACCTGCAGGTGCAGGTGACGCGCGGGCCGGACCAGCCGCCGATCGTCTTCGGCGTGCAGGTCGCGAGCGGCCTGAGCGGCCCGCCGCTCGTCGCGAACTGGAGCGACCCGGTGGCGCTGGTGAACTCCTACTACAACGCGATCAACCGGCGCGAGTACCAGCGCGCCTACAGCTACTGGGAGCAGCCGGGCCGGCCCGGCGCCGTGCCGGCCAGCTACCAGGAGTTCGCCGCGGGCTACCGCGACACCGCCTCGGTCGCGATCACGACCGGCACCGTCACGAGCGACGCCGGCGCCGGCAGCGTCTACTACGGCGTGCCGGTGGTCATCGCCGCGACCCAGAGCGACGGCTCGGTCCAGCGCTTCTACGGCTGCTACGCCGTCCACCGCGTGAACGTGCCGGTCGGCGACTCGGCCCCGCCGTACCCGCTCCAGCTCAGCACGGCCAACGTCGCGCAGGCCGCGGCGGACGCAGATCCGGGCGCTCTGCTCGCGCAGGCGAACGCGCTCGCGGAGGCCAGGCAGTGCGGGCAGTAGCCGCGCGGGCGTGACGCCAGCCGGCATCGCGGCAGTGGAGGCTGCCGCTCACGGTCACGGGGAGCGCCGCGCGTTCCCCGTGACCGCTTCGTACAGCGCGCCCGAGTCACAGGTCCGCCACAGCGGGGATGACCTCGCGGCCGATCACCTCCAGCGGGGTGATCCGCTCCACGCCCGGAACCGCGCCGAAGACCGTCTGGATGCCCTGCTGAGCCAGCGAGCGCAGCTGCTCGACGAGCTGGCCGACCTTCGAGCCGTCCTCCCCGACGTCGAAGTAGTACGCGCAGGTCTTCTCGATCGCGTCGTAGTCGCGCCCCTCGGCCTCGCAGTGGCGGCGCAGCACATCCAGCTTCCGCGGGATCTGCGGCCCGAACGGGAGGTTGCACGCATCGGCGTAGCGCGCGACCAGGCGCAGCGTCTTCTGCTCGCCGCCGCCGGCGATCAAGATCGGCGGGCGCGGCCGGTCGGGGCGCGGCGGCAGCTGCGGCGTGTTGAGCGCGCGCTGGAGCTGGAAGTGCCTGCCGTGGAAGGGCTGGCCGTCGCCGTGCTGGCCGCTCCACATGCGCAGGCAGATCTGCACCGTCTCCTCCAGCATCTCGAAGCGCTCCGCGACCGGCGGGTAGGGCATCCCCAGCCCGATCGCCTCGTCCGCGTAGTCGCCCGCGCCGGCGCCGAGCCAGGCCCGCCCGCCGGACAGCACGTCCAGCGTGGAGACCATCTTGGCCAGCAGCGCCGGGGCGCGGAAGTGCGGCGGCGTCGCGAGGGCGATCAGCTCGACGCGCTTCGTGCTGGCCGCCAGGTACGCGAGCGTCGTGTAGCACTCCGGCAGCTGGTCCTCGTGCGAGCCCATCCAGGGCGGGATCGCCCACAGGTGATCGACGACGGCGATGCGGCTGAAGCCCCACTCGTCGGCGGCCTGCGCGATCGCGGACAGCGTGGCGCCCAGCCGGGGCGGGCCGCCCTCCCAGACGTAGTTATTGAGCTGAAGCGCGAGTTTCATCTCTCCCTCCATCCCGGCCGATCCGAGGATCAGCGAGCATCCTGCGGATTCGTCCGGCGCGACGGCTCAGGGCAGCGCCCGTAGCCGCGGCACGACCTCCTGCAGAAACAGCTCGATCCCGGCGGTGGCCGGGAAGTCCAGCACCCGCACGATCAGATAGTCGACCCCCAGGTCGGTGAAGGCGCGCAGCTGCTGCGCCACCTGCTCCGGCGTGCCGACGATCGCGTCCTGCCCGGCGTAGGGCGAGGCCGCGGCGATCCGGCGCGCCTCCGCCTCGGTCTCGGCGACCGCGATCGCCTCGGCCGACCAGGTCTTGCGGATGTCCTCGAAGCGCCGGCCAACGGCCGCGCAGTGCCGGCGCAGCACGTCGAGCTTGCGGGCGTAGTTCGCCGCGCTCCCGCCGGGGATGTTCCACCAGTCCGCGTGCTTCGCCACCACGCGCAGCGTGAGCTGCTCGCCGCCCCCGCCGACCAGGATCGGCGGGATGGGGTTCGGGCGCGGCTCGCAGTAGGCGTTGTCGACCCGGTAGTGGGCGCCGTGGAAGCTGGCCGGCGCCTCCGTCCAGAGCAGCCGCACGATCTGGATGGTCTCCTCGAGCTGGGCGACGCGCACCGCCGGCGGCGGGAAGGGGTAGTTGTAGGCGCGGTACTCCTCCTCCATCCAGCCGGCGCCGATCCCGAACAGGAACCGCCCGCCAGTCAGCAGCTGCAGGTTGGCCGCCATCTTCGCCAGCAGGCCCGGGTTGCGGTACGACTGGCAGAGGACGCTGGCGCCGAAGCGGAGCGTCGGGTAGGCGGCGGAGAACGAGGCGATCGTGGTGAGGCACTCCAGGTACGGGGTGTCGTTCGGCTGCCAGCGCGCCCACGGCATCAGGTGGTCGTCCACCCAGACCGAGTCGATGTGCGGGTGGATGCGCTCCAGCGTGCGGTGGATCTGGCCGATGAAGGCCGGCCCGTCGCTCCCGTCCACCGGGAACGACGGCATGTGCCAGCCGATCTGCAGCTCAGGCATCGCGGGTCTCCCTTCTCTGCACGGACCGGGGCAGTATACCCTACGCTCGCGGAAGGGCCGCCGGGGCGGCCGCGCAGCTCTCGCCGGAGTTCGGGTAGACTGAGCGCAGCGCACGCCCGCGCCGATACACCATCTGGAGGAGCCGCCAATGCACGACCGCGCCATCCGCCTGTCGCTCGGCGACCCGCAGCGCCCGATGCGGGTCTTCGACCTCGAGCAGCCGCGCACCGATCGCATGCCCATTCACCCGGCCCACCGGCCCGGCTACAGCTATGTGCTCCACCGCCGCCACCAGGACACCTACGGCCAGGACGGGCCGCGCAGCAGCGCCTCGGGGATGATCGTCTGCATAGAGCATACCGGCACGCACATCGACGCGCTCTGCCACCAGGCCGCCGACCTCACGCTGTGCGGCGGCGTGCCGGTCGACGCGCAGGTGCAGTCGTCGGGCGGCTTCAGCGTGCACGGCGTCGAGCAGATCCCGCCGATCGTCGCGCCGGGCGTGCTGCTGGACATGCCGGCCTTCTTCGGCACAGACGCGCTGCCGGCCGGGTACGCGATCAGCGCCGCCGAGCTGCGGGCCTGCTGCGAGCGCCAGGGCCTCACCATCGCGCCCGGCGACGTCGCCCTGGTCTACACCGGCAACGAGCAGGCCTGGGACGACCCCGAGCGCTACCTGGCCGGCCCCGGAGTCGCCGCCGACGGCTCGCGCTGGCTGGCGGACCAGGGGGTGGTCGCGGTCGGCGCGGACACGATGGCCTGGGACGTCATCGGGCTGCGCGACGCGGAGCTGGGCTGCACGCTGCCGGGGCACCTGATCCTGCTCGCCCAGCGCGGCGTCTACATCATCGAGAACATGCGGCTGGGCGAGCTCGCCGCGACGGGCGCGCACCGCTTCGCGTTCGTCTGCACGCCGCTGAAGTTCGTCGGGGCCACCGGATCGCCCGTGCGCCCGCTCGCCCTGGTGGCCGCGTAAGCAGAGGAGAGAGCATGAGCGTCGAAACGCGCCCGCTGCCGCCCGAGCCGCTGCGCGTGGCGGCGGTGCAGATGGAGAGCAGCGCCGGGGACAAGCGGGCCAACCTGGAGAAGATCGCCGCCCTCACGGCGCAGGCGGCCGGCCGGGGCGCGCAGCTGGTCGTCTTCCCCGAGTGCTGCGTCACCGGCTACTGGTTCCTGCGCAAGCTCGCCCCCGAGGAGCTGGACGCGCTCGCCGAGCCGGTGCCCGACGGCCCGAGCACCGCGCGGCTCGTGGCCCTCGCCCGCCAGCACGGCCTGAGCGTCGGCGCCGGGCTGGTCGAGCGCAGCGCGCCCGGCGTCTACCACAACACCTACGTGGTCGCCCTGCCGGACGGGAGCGTCCGCCGCCACCGCAAGCTGCACGCCTTCGAGCACCCGCTCGTCCAGAGCGGCTCGGACTACACCGTCTTCGACCTGCCGCAGGGCTGGCGGGCCGGCGTGCTGATCTGCTACGACACCAACATCATCGAGAACGTGCGCATCACCGCCCTGCTCGGCGCCGATGTGCTCCTCGCGCCGCACCAGACCGGCGGCTGCCGCACGCGCAACCCGCACCTGATGGGCGTCATCGACCGGCGGCTGTGGGAGAACCGCCGCGCCGACCCGCAGGCGATCGAGGCCGAGCTGCGCGGCGACAAGGGGCGCGGGTGGCTGATGCGCTGGCTGCCCAGCCGCGCGCACGACAACGGGGTGTTCCTGGTGTTCGCCAACGGCGTCGGGGTGGACGACGACGAGATTCGCACCGGCAACGCGATGGTGCTGGACCCCTACGGCCGCATTCTGGCCGAGACCTGGGTCGCGGACGACGCGCTGGTGGTGGCGGACCTGGAGCCGGCACTGCTCGAGCAGGCGACCGGCCGCTCCTGGATCGCCGCGCGCCGCCCCGAGCTGTACCGGCTCCTGACCGAGCGGACCGGGCGCGAGCGCGACGCGCGCGAGCTGAAATTCGAGGAGTGAGTGCCGCCGCCCGGCTACCAGTCGGCCACGCTGCCGTCGGACGGGTGGTAGAACTCGCCGCCGAGCTCCTCGACGTACTCCGTGCGCTGCTGCTCGGCCTCGCGGGCGTTGATCTCGAACCCCAGCCCGGGGCGGGTCGGCAGCTCGATGTACCCGTCCACCACCTGCCAGGGCTCCTCCAGCAGCCCGTCGCCCAGGCTCTGGTCGATCTGCTCCTGGATCAGGAAGTTCGGGACCACCGCGTCCACATGCAGCGCCGCGGCGAGCGCCACCGGCCCGATCGCGCAGTGCGGCGCCAGGTGCATGTAGTACAGCTCGGCCTGGTGGGCGACCTTCTTCAGCTCAGTGATGCCGCCGACGTGCGACACATCGGGCTGGAGGTAGGCGGCGGCCTGGCGCTCGCAGACCTCGCGGAAGCCCCAGCGCGTCAGCAGCCGCTCGCCGGTCGCGATCGGCACCGGCACGGCGTCCGCCACCCGCTTGAGGGCGTCCACGTTCTCCTGGGGCACCGGCTCTTCGACGAACAGCGGCCGCATGCCGCGCAGCTCGTGGCAGATCTCGATCGCCAGCGCCGGCGTCAGCTTGCCGTGGAAGTCGAAGGCCAGCTCCACATCGGGGCCGACCCACTCGCGCATCAGGTAGGCGCGGCGCACGAAGGCGTCCACCACCGCCGGCGGCTCGTGGCCGCGCCACGCCCCGCCGGGCCCGCTCTTGAACGCCGTGTAGCCGGCGGCCCGCAGCCGCTCCAGCCGCGCCCGCGCCGCCTCCAGCCCGGCCTCGGACAGATCGTGGATGCCCCAGTGGGCGTAGACCCGCACCCGCTCGCGGACCGCGCCGCCGAGCAGCTGGTAGACCGGCACGCCGAAGTACTTGCCGGCGATGTCCCACAGCGCCTGGTCGATGCCCGAGAGCGCCGTCATGAGCACCGGGCCGCCGCGGAAGAAGGCCGAGCGGTAGATGTGCTGCCAGTGGTGCTCGATTCGCAGCGGGTCCTTGCCGATCAGGTAGTCGGCCAGCTCGTCCACCGCGGCGGTGACGCTGCGCGGCTTGCCCTCCAGCGTCGTCTCGCCCCAGCCGACGATCCCGGTGTCGGTGGTGATCTTCACCAGGCGCGTGCGCACCCGCGGGAAGAACTGCTCGATGCGGACGATCTTCATCTGCACCTCCGCTCGGGCGCAGGGGCCCCGGTCACCCGCGCGACGCGCCGGCCTCCTGCGCCAGGGTGCCCTATCGTAGCACAGCGCCGCGCCCCGCGAGTCACCGCGTGGGCCGCGGCGCGGGCCAGGTGCGGAAGCGCTCCGGCACCGCCTCGGCGAGCGCCGCGTCGCGCGGGTGCAGGAGCACCAGCGGTATCTCGCGATCGGTGCGGGCCTGGTAGCGGGCGTAGGGCGGGTAGAGCTGCAGCAGCAGCGGCCAGTAGCGCCGCCGCTCGTCCGGCGTGGCCGTGGAGGCGCGGGCCAGCCCGCGGGCCGGGCCGATCTGCACCAGCGCCTCGGGGTTGGCCTGCAGGTTGAACCACCAGGTGGGGGAGACGCGCGCGCCGCCGTTCGAGGCCACCAGCACGAAGACGCCGTCGACCGGCAGGTACAGCAGCGGCGCGGTGCGCAGCCTCCCCGTGCGCCGCCCGACCGTGGTGAGCAGCAGCATGGGCATGCCGAGCAGCGTGGTGCCGAGCCGCCCGCCGCTCAGGCGGTACGCCAGCGTGTGGGTCGTGGTCAGCACCGACTGCCAGCGCGCGGCGCGGCGCGGGTAGGGGCGGCCGTATGTTCCGGAGCTGGTGCGCATCGCGTGACCCTTTCAGAATCCTGCCTGGCTAGCATACCATGTGCCGCCAGTCATCCTGAGAGCCCGCAGCGCCCGAAGAATCTCCCCTCGCCAACACCCGAGAGATGCTTCGCCGCTGCGCGGCTCAGCATGACAACGCACGGCCCGACATACCATGTCTCGAGGGCAGCGGGGAGGTTCGGAGGGCCGCAGGCCCTCCGAGGTCCTTTTCTTCCCGCCGCTCTGCGGCGACACAGTCGCTGCAGAGCGGCGGGAGAGTCGGGAGGCGCTGCCTCCCAGATCCATCCGAGGAGTGCGGGGCGAGGCCCCGCGCACATCACCCATATGAGGAGCTGACATGAACGAGACCCACGAGCACCTGTTCGACGACCGCCGCCCGTTCGCGTCCTGTCACGCGGCGACGGTCGCCGCCCTGCCGGACGGCCGCCTCGTCGCCGCGTGGTTCGGCGGCACGCAGGAGGGCCACCCCGACACCGCGATCTGGGGCGCGACCCGCACCGCGGCCGGGTGGTCCCCGCCCCGCCGGCTGGCGAAGGTGGCGGATGTGGCCCACTGGAACCCGGTGCTGCTCCAGGCGCCGGACGGCGCGCTGCACCTGTGGTGGAAGGTCGGCGACTCGCCGCGCACCTGGGCCACCTGGACGATGGTCTCGGCCGACGGCGGCGAGCGGTGGTCGGCGCCGCGCGAGCTGGTGCCCGGCGACGTCGGCGGGCGCGGGCCGGTCAAGAACCGGCCGCTCGTACTCGGCGACGGCACGTGGCTGGCGCCGGCCTCGCGCGAGACCAGCGAGCGCTGGGAGGTGTTCGTCGACCGCAGCGAGGACGGCGGGCGCACCTGGGCCGCCGGCGCCCCGCTCCCGGTCGACCAGGCCGTGACCGGGCTGGGCGTCATCCAGCCGGCGCTGTGGGAGTCGCGCCCGGGGCACGTCCACATGCTCACCCGCAGCACCTGCGGCCGCGTGTGCCGCAGCGACTCGACGGACGGCGGGCGCAGCTGGTCGCCGCTGGCGCCCACGGAGCTGCCGAACAACAACAGCGGGCTGGACCTGGCGCGCCTCCCGGATGGGCGGCTGGTGCTGGCCTGCAACCCGGTGGCCGGCAACTGGGCCGCCCGCACCCCGCTCTCGCTGCTGCTCTCCGAGGACAACGGCGCGACCTGGCGCCGCTGGCGCGACCTGGAGGACGGGCCGGGGGAGTACTCCTACCCGTCGGTCATCCCCGTCCCCGGCGGCGTGGCGGTGGTCTACACGTGGCGGCGCGAGCGCATCGCCTGCTGGGCCGGGCCGCTGCCGTAGCTCGCTGGGGAGCGCGCCGCAGATCGTTTGGGGCAGCCCACATTTGTGTCCTGGCCTCGTTGCTATTATCATTGGGGAATGTAACCGTTATGCGGCCGGCGGCGGTATCTGATTGACGAGTGACGCAGGGTGAGGGCGGAGCCGCCGCGTGCGATGTGCCGCTCGTGAGCGCGCCCCGCCCTGCGGAGTACGGCCCGGCCCGTGTTTCTCTAGACCGCTGCTCCCGTGTGGGTTGCTACGAGGAACTGTTATGTCGAGTAATACCTTCGACGCCGCGCTCGCCGCGCTGCGCTGCTGGTGCGCTGCCGTCACCGGCGACGCGCCCCCGCCGCTCGCAGAGCCGGTGCGCCGCGCGGCGTGGCTGGCAGCCGGCCAGCCGCCTGCGGCAGGGCTCCCCACGATCGACCTGGACAAGCCGCTGGCCTCGGTCTTCTCCCGGGTGATGCGGCAGGACGGCGGTGAGCCGCCCGAGATCTACGTGCGCCGGGCGCCGCTGGCGCTCGACAACACGACGCTGTTTCCGGCGACAAGCCCGGATGAGGCGGCGGGGGAGATCCCGGCGGCGGCCCTGCGCGAGGCCCTGGCGCAGCTCGACCCGCGCCTGCTGCCCCCGGCGCAGGTCGAAGGGCTCCTGTTCGCGCTTCAGCGCCACGCCTGGTGCCTGCCGTCGCCGCTCCCCGGCGTCTCGCTGTACGACTACGCGCGCGTCCACGCCGCGCTCGCCGCCGCGCTCGCGGACAGCCCGGACGGCGACCTCTTCCTGCTCGGCGGCGATCTCTCGGGCGTGCAGCGGTTCATCTACAC
>ERZ777003.3605-NODE-3605-length-14695-cov-3.852596_pt1 | contig 14695 bp, 6 predicted proteins | sample MGYA00374956_ERZ777003 | MGnify/ENA primary metagenome ERZ777003 (study PRJEB29302, sample SAMN06268252) | bioreactor metagenome | isolation source: Joint BioEnergy Institute, California, USA | place: USA:Joint BioEnergy Institute, California, USA | collected... | reverse complement strand
CAGCGCTGCTGACCGGCTTGCGCCCAACCAGCCTCAGATTCTGCGGCTGCTGGCACAGGCCTACCTGCGTTCGGGTGTACGGTCGCGCGGGGCGCAGTACCTGGCGCAGGTGGTGCAGCTGGATCGTTCGGATGTGGTCAGCCTCTTTCACCTGGGTCGCCACGCCCTGGAGCAGGGACAGTGGAACGATGCGATTGTCACCTTCGCCTATGCCCTGCAGCGCCGGCCGCAAATCGACCGGGCCGACCCGGGCATCTGGCCGCTGCTGCACTTTTTCCTCGCCAGCGCGCTGGAGCACGAGCGTTACGACCAGGCCGCTCTGGAGCAGTTCCACGCCTTCACCGCGATCAATTCGGAGAACCTGAACTCCCGATTCGCCGGTGAGTTGCGTGTCCTGCAGCGGCAGGCAATGGCGATGTGGATGACCGTGGGCGATGCCTCGTGCCGCCTGGGTGATCTGGAAGCAGCCCTGGAAGCCTACCTTTTGGCCCGGCAGGCAGGCGGACGTGACGATCTGGACCTGCTGCGTCGGACCGTCTACGTGCAGTTGCGGCTCGGTCACGATGACGACGCGGTTCAGACGCTGCTCACCGCCACGGAACCGAACGATATCAGCCCCGATGTGCTGGACCTGATGCGCTACGCAGCGAGCAACGGCATCAACACTGGTCCGTTTCTGGATCGACTGCGGCAGATCTATGACGCGGGCAACCGCAACGCGAACATCACGCTCGCCATCGTCGATCTGCTGCCGCTGGAGGAAGCGGACGACTTCCTGCTCGCCCACATTCGCCGCAACCCGCACGACGATGTCGCCTTCGAGCGTGCCCTGGAGATGGAGCTGCGGGCGGGGGTAACGGATCAAACGCTGGTGCGGGCGGCGCTGGCGACACTGGCCGCCCGGGAGAACGCCCCGCATCGAGTGGCGCAACGTCACGTGGGCAGGCTCTTCGATGTCGTCGGCAATCTGGACACCCTTCTGACAGCTTTGGATTCCGCTGACTCAGCCACACGCGATACGTTGCAGCCCATCCGAGCGTTGGCGCTGGTACGACTGGGCCGGACTGATGAAGCCCAGGCAGTTTATGAGACGATTCTCGCGGCCAGGCCGGACGCACAGCGGGAACGTGTGGAACTGGCGGAACTGCTGCTCTCCCAGAAGCGTTACGACGAGGCACTGGCGACACTGGAGCCGTTGGCCAAGACATCTGACCCAGCCGTGGTGCTGGTGCGTGCCCGCGCGTTGACACAGGTGGGCCAGGATCTGCAAGCGCTGATGCTGGTCGAAGCCGCCCTGGCGGAGAACAGCCGCGATGCCGACCTGATCGTGCAGAAAGGCGACATTCTCATGCGTCGGGGCGACTATACCGCCGCCGAGCGAGCGCTGGTTCAGGCGCTGAACGAACGGCCAGACGCCGAAGTGATCTACCTCAAGTTGTCGGAGATCTACCAGAGCGGCCGCCTGCGCGACTCGGAGGTGAAGGAGCGCTGGCTCAACGAAAAGGCCCTGCGCACGATCCCACACAGCCGCATGGCCCGCTACGTGCAGGTCGACCAGTACATGAGCAGCCGCCCACCCCGCGTCGAACAGGCGGTTCGCCTCCTGAAGGAGCTGGTTGAGGAGGACCCCGACGATGAACGCGCCTTCGGCACGCTCATCGGCATCTACCTCGCGACCGAGCAACTCGAAGAAGGCAACCAGCTTGTCGAAAAGCAGCTCAGCCGTCGGCCCAATCATCAGCGGTGGAACGAGCTGGCTGCTTACTACTACACCGAAACACAGCAGTATCTGCCGCTGGCTCGGTTGCTGGGCCGAATGCTCGAAAACAGACAGCTCACCGACCCGGTCATGGGGCTGCGGCGGTATCTGCTGGCCATGCGCGAGGTCGGCCAGCTCGAAGAGGCGGACCGTTTCGCCAGGGGGCTGGTCGCGGTCTACCCCAATCTGGCAGCCGACATCACCTACTACCGCAGCTCCCTCTTCGCCCATCAGGACCCGGCCCGGTACGAGGCGATTCTGCTCGAAGCATTGCAGCACGACCCCAAACACGCGCCGACGAACAACGATCTGGGCTACATCTGGGCCGATCGGGGCGAGAACCTCGACAAGGCGCTGCAGATGGTACAAACCGCGCTGGAGGCCGAGCCGGACAACGCCAACTACCGCGACTCGCTGGGGTGGGTGTATTACAAGCTGGGCCGGTTTGAGGAGGCGATCGCCGAACTGACGAAGGCGTCGAACGACCCCAAGGGGGGCAGCCCGGTGATCGTGGAGCATCTGGGCGATGCGCTCTACCGGGCCGGCCGCACCGACGAAGCCGCCCAGGTCTGGCGACGGACGCTCAACGAGATCAACCAGCTCTACAACCTGGACCCCTCGCTGCGCCGCGATGAGGAGCTGCGCGAGTGTGCCGACCGCATTCGCCAGAAGCTGACCGACATCGCCGCCCAGCGGGAGCCGCGCCTACCCGATGTACCGGGACTCGATGGCAGCAAGTGACAGCCCACCGCTGTGGGAACAGCCATGATCGCTCCGTGGGTGAAACAGCCGTCCCGGCTATCATTGTTCCGCAAACCCAGCCGCAAGAGGGTGTATCTCTAATCCGTTCCAACCGCCCCTCCTCCGCCGCCAACAGTCCGGTTTTCACCGCAAGATATCGACAGGAAGCCACGCTGGCGATGCGGGAAGGCAGGTGGTGAGAACGGCCGTGGCGTGCTATAATTTACAGCTTAAGAACGATGTGAAATTCAGTCTTTCACCGCCGCCTCTAAACGCTTCCGGCAGTGCGGGTTAAACCCAGCAAAGCAACTACATGGAACAGACGCCACCGACAACGACCGCCTCGGCCCCGCCACGCTATTCCGAGGAGAGTATCAAGGTTCTCGAAGGGCTCCAGGCCGTCCGCAAACGCCCGGGCATGTACATCGGGGACACCACGACCCGAGGCCTGCACCACCTGGTCTACGAGATCACCGACAACTCGATCGACGAACACATGGCCGGGCACTGCTCGACCATCTCGGTCAAGATCAACGCCGACGGGTCGATCACGGTCATCGATGATGGTCGCGGCATCCCCGTGGGCCCCTATCGCCACGAGAACCCGATGCTCAACGGTCGGCCGACCGTCGAGATCGTCATGACCGTCCTGCACGCTGGCGGCAAGTTCGACCATAACACCTACAAGGTGTCCGGCGGGCTGCACGGCGTGGGGGCCTCGGTCGTCAACGCGCTGTCCGAGTGGATGGAGATCGAAATCGCCCGCGACGGCAAGCTCCACGCCATCAGCTTCGAGCGTGGCGAGGTCGCCCAGAAACTGCACATTATCGGTGAACGGTCCCGCACCGGCACCAAGGTTACGTTCAAGCCCGACAACGAAATCTTCCCCGATGTCGAGTTCCGCTACGACACGCTCGCCTCGCGCTTCCGCGAGCTGGCCTACCTCAACCCGGGGCTGACCATCTCCATCGAGGACGAGCGCACCGGCAAGGCTGAGACGTTCCACTTCCCCGATGGGCTGCAGGCGTTCGTGCGCCAGCTCAGCGAAGGCAAGAACGTGCTCACCGAGCCGATCTATTTCAAGGTCGAGGATGAAGCGCAGAACCTCGTCTGCGAAATCGCGATGCAGTACAACGACAGCTACAACGAAATGCTGCTGTCGTTCGCGAACAACATCAACACCATCGAAGGCGGGGCGCACCTGTCCGGGTTCAAGACAGCCCTGACGCGCACGCTCAACCAGTACGCGCGCAGCAACAACATCCTCAAGGATGATCTGACGCCAACGGGCGACGATGTGCGCGAAGGGCTGGTCGCGGTCGTCAGCGTGAAGGTACCCGACCCGCAGTTCGAAGGGCAGACCAAAACCAAGCTGGGTAACGCCGAGGTGGAAAGCTTCGTGAACTCGGCTGTGGGCTCTCGCCTGGCAACCTGGCTGGAGGAGCATCCGGCCGATGCGAAACGCATCTGCATGAAGGGCATCATGGCGGCCCAGGCGCGCGAGGCGGCTCGCAAGGCGCGCGAACTGACCCGCCGTAAGGGCGCGTTCGACAGCGGCGGGCTGCCCGGCAAGCTCTACGACTGCACCAGCAAAAACATCGAGGAATCCGAACTCTACCTCGTCGAGGGTGACTCGGCCGGTGGCAGCGCCAAGGGCGGACGCGACAGCCGCACCCAGGCGATCCTGCCCCTCAAGGGCAAGATTCTCAACGTCGAAAAGGCGCGGCTGGACAAGATCCTGGGCTTCGAGGAAATCCGCACCATCATCCAGGCGCTGGCGTGCGGCATCGGCGCGGACGACTTTGATATCAGCAAACTGCGATACGGCAAGATCATCATCATGACCGACGCCGACGTGGACGGCTCGCACATCCGTACGCTGCTGCTGACGTTCTTTTTCCGGCAGATGCCCGAGCTGATCCGTCAAGGCCGCATCTACATCGCCCAGCCGCCGCTCTATCAGGTGACGCGAGGCAAGAAGAGCGAGTACGTCCTCAACGAGAAGCGCATGCGCGAGACGCTGGGGACGCTTGGGCTGGCCGGTTCGGCACTGGTGATCTATGACGAGAACCGCAACGTGAAGCAGCGCCTCGGTGAAGCGGAGCTGCGCACGATTTTCGACCTGCTGAACCAGCTTGCTGAGCTGATCGAGGTGGTGGAACGCCGGGGGATCAACTTCGAGCATCTGCTGTCGCTGCGGCAGCACGATCCGGAGGGTCGCGGCCGCCTGCCGATCATTCGTCTGCAGGTTCCCACGGCCCGCGGCATGGAGGATCATTACCTCTGGAGCGAAGAGCAGGAAGAAGCATTCCGTGCCGAACGCCGACTGAGCGAGACGGACCCGGACCTGGACCGCGTGATCGGCGAGGAGGAAGAGGCGGTCAAAACCCAGCCCACAGCGATCCGCAAGGAGCTGCACGAGACGAAGGATCTGGAGCGTCTCTTCGCCCGGTTGCGCGAGTTCGGCATCGCCATCGAGGATTACTTCCATCGGCCCGAGGAGTCGCCCAGCGGTGAACGGCCGCCGGCACGCTTCGAGCTGATCGTCCACGAGGGCCAGGAGAACCAGCGGGTAATCGCGCTGGACAATCTGGCGGAACTCGTCTCGGCGGTGCTGGACGCGGGCAAGCACGGCATGGAAATCAAGCGTTTCAAGGGGCTGGGCGAAATGGACGCTGAGCAGCTCTGGGAAACGACGATGAACCCGGAAAACCGCGTGCTGCTTCGCGTCACCTGGGACGCCGCCAGCGAAGCGGAGAAGCTGTTCAGCATCCTGATGGGCGAAGACGTCGAACCCCGTCGCCAGTTCATCGAGGAACACGCGCTGGAAGTGAAGTATCTGGACGTGTGATACACGCGGGGGGACGTCACGCACGACGTGGACGTGACCCCGCCCTTCGGCGGCGCCTCAGGGACGGGCGTTAAGATTTGTTAACGCCCGCTATGAGCAGCGCGAAGGACGGGGTCTTCGCGTGATCTCAGTCGAAGTTCCCCAGCACCATGTCGTCCACCGATTTGCCCGCGGGCATCATCGGGTAGACGTGTTCGTGCTTTTCCACGAGCGCTTCGAGGACAGCGGGGCCTTCGTAGGCGAGGAAGTCTGCCATGACTTTGGGCAGGTCCGCCTTCCTGGTGCAGCGGAAGCCCTTGCAGTTCATGGCATTGGCCAGCGCGACGAAATCGGGGTTGTGCATTTCGGTGTGGCTGTAGCGTTCCTCGTAGAAGAGGTCCTGCCACTGCTTGACCATGCCCTGGAAGTCGTTGTTGAGGATGATCGTCTTGGCGGCGATGCCGTACTGGGCGGCGGTGACCATTTCCATGGCGGTCATGCAGAAGGAGCCGTCGCCGTCGATATTGATGACCATCTTGTCCGGGCAGGCAATTTTCGCGCCGATGCTGGCGGGCACGCCGAAGCCCATGGTGCCAAGGCCACCGGAAGTGATGAGCTGCCGCGGGTACTTGTAGCGGTAGAACTGGGCCGCCCACATCTGGTGCTGCCCCACACCGGTGGTGAGGATCGCCTCGCCGTTGGTCTGGCGATACAGCTCCTCGATCACCGCCTGCGGCTTGATGTGGAACTCACGCTCATCGTCCTTGTAACGGAAGGGCTGCTGCTTCTTCCATGCGTCGAGCTGCGCCAGCCATTCGCTGCGGTCACGCGATTCGAGCATGGGCAACAGCAACTCCAGGTTCTTGCGGGCATCGCCCTCGATGCCCAGCGTCACGGGCACCGACTTGTTGATGTTCTCCGGCGCGATGTCGAAGTGAATGAACCCACCGCGGCCTTCGCGCTCCGCCTGTCGGGCGGCCGGGGCGAAGGCGGAAACCTTACCCGTGACGCGATCATCAAACCGCGCCCCCACCGCGATTACACAATCGGCATCGCGCATCGCCCAGTTGGCGTACGCAGCCCCGTGCATGCCCAGCATGTGCAGGCTCAGCGGTGAATTCTCATCGAAAGCACCCAGCCCCTGCAGCGTCGTCGTCACCGGGATATTCGCCTTCTCGGCACACTGGCGCAGCACCTCATGCGCACCGGAGAGGATTACCCCCTGCCCCACATAGAAGAGCGGCTTTTTCGCGCGGTTGATCATTTCGGCCGCCCGGGCGATCTCGCTGGAGGTGCCGGCCTCGCGGATGTCGTAGCCGATCAGTTGCGGCTCGGTACACACCGGCTCGCGCAGCACACTGGCGGTCACGTCCTTGGGCAGGTCGACGAGCACGGGGCCGGGTCGACCGGTAGTGGCGATGTGGAACGCCTCGTTGATGCGCCGGGGCAGGTCGCGCACATCCTTCACCAGCACGTTCCACTTGGTGCAGGGACGGGTGATGCCGGTCACGTCCGCTTCCTGGAATGCGTCGGTGCCGATGGCGCTGGTAGCGACCTGACCGGAGAAGACGATGATGGGCGTGCCGTCCATCAGGGCGTCCTGCAGCGGGGTGACGGTGTTGGTCGCTCCCGGACCGCTGGTCACCAGCACGACGCCCACCTTGCCCGAGGCGCGGGCGTAGCCCTCTGCCATGTGCCCAGCGCCCTGCTCGTGGCGGCTGAGGTAGAACTTGAAGTGCGGCGACTGGTAGATCGCGTCGAAGACGGGCAGGATCGCCCCGCCCGGATAGCCGAACATCACCTCCACTTTGTGCTCGCGCATCAGCTCGTGGAAGATCTGGGCTCCGGTCATGCCCACGTATTTGTCGGTTTTGCGGGCGGTTCCGTTGGCGGTGATGTCCGTGGCACTGAGGTTCTTGCGATGCATGGGTTCGGTCTCGGTTGCTGAGTGCTTGGTTGCAGCCGTGCTCGGATGCGGTCGATCAGGCGCCGACGGGCGGTGCATTGGCACAGCCACAACAAGGGCACGGCAAGGATATTTTCGGGATCGAAACGGGGAAACGCGGGTGCTTCAGGGTCGGATCATGCGGGTCCGCCGCTCACCTAACGCGGACCGGCACGCATACCGCGACAGGGCGTAGCCGCGGTAGCACCAGCGATAGTAGAATGGCAATCAGTGATTTCATGACCTTGGGAGTATAAAGCACGTCAGCCAGCGGCGTCAAGAAAAAAGTGCGGGGGATAACGGGGGAAGAAGCGGGACGCGACGGGTGAAATCACGACAGGTCACGTCGTTTCGTGGAAATCCGGCGTGCCCCTTCCCCGGCCCGCGCCCCGGCAGCCTTCCCGCGTTATAATGACTGTCTCACGTCCGCGTAGCTCAATTGGATAGAGCGTCGGCCTCCGGAGCCGAAGGTTAGAGGTTCAAGCCCTCTCGCGGACGTTTGTCGGCGGGCAAAGCCCCTCGCCGCCATGTTTCCCACGCCGTTGCGACCGGCCGGACCCGGGTCTACAATCTGGCGCCTCCCCGGCCGCGTGCCCGAGTGGACTAAGGGAGCGGATTGCAAATCCGTTATTCGTGGGTTCGAATCCCACCGCGGCCTTCCCCTCCGGCGGTTCTCCCCTGAAACAATTCACCCAACGTTTTGCGGCGTGGATGTCGCGCCATTGGCGTAGCGCTGAGGAGTCGGTCGGACGTTGGCGGGTGACTCAGCGGGACGGACGGAAAGGCTCGCGCGGACGCCCTGCCCCGGATCGGACCGCACCTGGAACTGAATGCCCATCAGGTCCAGGCGATGCCGCAGGTGGATCGACGCCAGAGCCTCGGTCTCAGCCTTGCGATCGGCCTGCTCCTGTGTCGGCTGATCCTCATGGGCAACCACGACCACGATACGGCCGGCCCGCGACCGGCTCACCACCAGACTGGCCTGACGCACACCGTGGTCAGCCATGTTGCGCAGCAGCTCACGCACCGCCTCGAACAACATCGTGCGCACATCCTCGTTGTCCGGCTCGGCATCGGGTTCGATCGCCAGCGAGACGTGCAGCGCGTGGCTGTCCAGCATCATCTGCGCCAGCCAGCGCAGTGCGGGAGCCAGTCCGGCCTCATGAAGAATCGGCGGACAAAGCTGAGCGCTGAGTGACCGCGAGACCTGCAACGCCTGGTGCAGCCATTCATCCACCCGGCAGGCAGCGTCGCGGGCAACCTGATCTTCGCTGCGATTGCGCAGGGCGTTCACCCCAAGCTTTGCCGCCACGAGGATTTGCTGCAGATGATCGTGCAGGGTGTGGGCCAGGCGTCGCCGTTCGCGCTGCTCCGCCTGCGCCAGCTGCGATGCCAGTCGCCGCAGATGATCCACCTGACGCTGAGTCGCGGCGGTGCGTTCAGCCACACGTTGCTCGAGCGTCTGGTGCAATGCTGCAAGCTGCTCGGTCACCGTGCACTGCTCGGTGACATCGATCGCCGCTACGGTCAGGCCGGTAATGGCCCCCTCCTCATCGCGCAGCGGCTCAATGGAGAGGTCAAAGTGGCGTGTCCCGCCCTTATTTGAGAGCGTCAGCCGATGTCGTGCCGCGTCACCTTCGGCAAGCACTTTCCGTTTCAGCGCGGTGAGCAATCGTCCGGTCTCAGGGCCGAACAGTTCTTCATCGGTGCGACCGAGAAAATCCGCATGGCTGATGATCGAGGTGTTGTGGGCCCAGGTGTAGCGCAGGTCGCGGTTCTGCTGCATCACAGCCACACGGGCATACCGCAGCGTGGCGGCCAGCCGCTCCTCGCTCAGGCGCATCGCGTTCTGGGCCATCACACGGTCGGTGATATCCACGAACGCTCCCATGCAACCACGAACCTCGCCATCCTCATTCAACAACGGCACGGCAGTTCCATACATCCAGCGCACCTGACCGTCGCGACAACGCAGTTCCATCTCGCGAGCGCAGGCAGGTTTGCCGGTGGCAACCGCTCTGCGCATGGGCAGATCATCGAGCGATGCGGGTGCTCCGTCGATCCAGACCTCGTAGCACGGATGAGGCGCGTTGAGGGTGAAATTCGTGCCCGGCTCCATTCCCATCAGGGCATAAGCCGCCTCGTTGCCGGTGACGTAGTTGAACTGCGGATCGTGGGCGATGAAGACAGGCGTGTCGAGGATGTCCATGAGCGCCTGCAGTTCGTGTCCGCGAGCGCGGTGCATCGCTTCAACCAGGCGAAGTGTTTCCTGTGTTGCCTCGCGTGATCGTTCGCTTTGCTGGATGTGCATGCGGGCGCGGTCGATGCGCATGCTCATGAGCATCAGACCACTGCCAACCAGCAGGAAGGTGGCCAGTTGAATGTGTCCGCGCGGATCCGTTTCGATGAGGAGGCTCTCCGTGGGCAGAATGGACGACTCGATCCACCCGATGCCGCCGATCATCGCCAGCATGGTCGGCCCCGGCCCCAGCTTCCACGCGCAGACGATGATCGCTGGATAAAAGAGTGTCAGTGGCGAATGGGCTTCCACGATGGGCCACAGGAGCGCCGATGCCGCGGCTCCTGCCGTCACAAGCGCCATAGCTGCCGGGTACCTCACCCAGGCCGTTTGTCGAGGCTGAAACACTGATCGCTACCTTGTTTGAAGGACTCTCAATTCCCCTCGATGTCGGGGCTCCTCCCGGTGATCGCCCGCGACGATCAAGCCGCATGGAAGATAACGCACTTCTAAACGCAGTGAAATGACTCGCAAGACTTACAAATGAAGATTCAGCGATGTCATGAGGCATGGTTCAGGTTTTCCCCGATGCGCGCATCAGCAATCCATACATCCTTTCGGTGTGAATTCGGTATTCGACTACGCTGATCAGCGAATATGCGCCGGCAGGATGGGTCGAAAATTTCAAACGACCTGCAATTTCTCAAATGACAGGTTATCCAAGAAAAACAGGGGTGAATGTGGAAATCCGAGGGTGAACTGAAAGCTGGAAATCGGCGCTCGAAATCCGAAATCCAAGCGAGGGCCGGGCTTCGGAGCCACCGCAGCGCCGGGACGCTTGCGTCGCATGGGCCGACCGCTACGCTGTGCGCCCATGCGCATCCTCCTTACCACGACGAGTTTTCAGGACACACCGGGTCAGCACCATGAGCGGCTGGCGGCAAGCGGCTTTGAGGTGGTTCGTGCACGCGGACCGCTGACTGAAGCACAGATGCTGGAACTGATCGCCGCGCCGGATGCACAGGGCCGGTCGGGCTTTGACGGGCTGCTCAACGGGGACGACGCGATCACCGCGAAGGTGATCGATGCGGCTCTGGCGGCCGACCGCCCGCTACGGGTCATCGCCAAGTATGGCATCGGGCTGGACTCGATCGACGTCGCCCACGCAACACAGCGGAAGGTGCCGGTGCTCTTTACGCCGGGTGTCAACCACACCACGGTGGCCGAGCACACCATCGGGCTGATGATCGCACTGGCCAAGCATTTCGGGCCGCACCTGGCTGCAACGCGGCAGGGCCAGTGGAAGCGCATCACCGGCCGGGAACTGGCGGGCAAGACGATCGCGGTGCTGGGCGGCAAGGGCCGCATCGGTCAGGAGGTGATCAAGCGGGTGCAGGTGTTCGGCATGACGGTGGTGGGCCACGACCTGCGCTGGTCCCGGCCGATCAACGACCCGGCGTGCATCGATGTGCTGCGACGGGCGGACATCATCTCGCTGCACCTGCCCCTGCGGGACCAGACGCGGCACCTGATCGACGCGGCAGCGATTGAACTGATGAAGGATGGCGCGATGGTGGTGAACACCGGCCGGGGCGGGCTGGTCGACGAAACAGCCATCGCCGAAGCCTGCCGCAGCGGCAAGCTGTACGGGTACGCCACCGACGTACTGGACGTGGAGCCGATGCAGACGCCACACCCGTTCCAGGGGATCGACAACATCATCATCACCCCCCACGTGGGCAGCCGCACCTTTGAAAGCGTCGAGCGCCAGGCGATGCGTGCCGTGCTGAACCTGGTGAACTATCTGACAGGTGATCCGGACTACATCCAGGCGAACGCGTGGTGAACGACAAACGGGTTGGTAAACTGGCCCACCTAAGCTGCGCTACGGAGTCCAAATTCAAATGAGCGAACGCAACGCTTCGGCCGACATCGGCCTCATCGGTCTGGCTGTCATGGGGCAGAACCTTGTTCTGAACATGGCGGACCATGGTTTCAAGGTGGCCGTCTACAACCGCACGACCGAGACGATGGAAAAGTTCATCGCGGAGAACCCCGACACGCCCGGGGGGCTGGTGGGTTGTCGCACGGTGGAGGACTTTGTCAAGGCGATCAAGCGGCCACGCAAGATCGTGATCCTGGTGAAGGCGGGCAGCCCGGTGGATGCGGTGATCGATCAGCTCGTGCCGCTGCTGGACAAGGGCGACATCATCATCGACGGGGGCAACAGCCTGTGGACCGACACGATCCGGCGGGAAAAGGAGCTGGCTGCCCGCGGATTGCATTTCGTGGGGTCTGGCGTCTCCGGCGGTGAGGAGGGCGCGCGGTTCGGCCCGTCGCTGATGCCCGGCGGCACGTGGGAGGCGTGGCAGGCGATCAAGCCGATCTGGGAGGCCATCGCGGCGAAGGTGGATGCGAAAACGGGCCGACCACTGGAAGGCGCTGCGCCGGGTAAACCGGTGACCGGCGGCGTGCCGTGCACGACGTACATCGGCCCCAACGGCGCGGGCCACTACGTCAAGATGGTCCACAACGGCATCGAATATGGCGACATGCAGCTCATCTGCGAAGCGTACATGCTCATGAAGAATCTGCTGGGCATGAAGCCGGATGAGATGAGCAAGGTGTTCGCGGAATGGAACGAAGGCGATCTGGATTCATTCCTCATCGAGATCACTGCGGACATCCTGCAGCAGCGCGACCCGGTGAACAAGCGCAGGTTCCTCGTCGATATGGTGCTCGACACGGCGGGTCAGAAGGGCACGGGCAAGTGGACGAGCGTAAACGCGCTGGACATGGGTGTGCCCGCGCCGTCGATCGCGGAGGCGGTCTTCGCCCGCTGCATGAGCGCCCAGAAGGAGAAACGCGTCGCAGCGAGCAAGGTGCTCAAGGCGGAGAAATACCAGTACAAGGGTTCCAGGCGCAAGCTGATCGAGGCGATCCGCGATGCGCTGTATTGCTCCAAGATCTGCAGCTATGCCCAGGGCTTTGACCTGATGGCAGAGGCGCAGAAGGAATACAACTGGAAGCTGAACTTCGGCGAGATCGCGATGATCTGGCGTGGCGGGTGCATCATCCGTGCCCGCTTCCTGCAGAAGATCAAGGAAGCCTACGACGCGGAGCCCGAGCTGGCGAATCTGCTGCTGGCCCCCTACTTCCGCAAGAAGATCAAGGCGGGCCAGGCGAACTGGCGCAAGGTGGTGGCGCTGGCGGCGGAGGCGGGTGTGCCCTGCCCGCAGTTCATGTCGTCGCTGGCCTACTACGACAGCTATCGCACGGCTGTGCTGCCCGCCAACCTGCTGCAGGCCCAGCGCGACTACTTCGGCGCCCACACGTTCGAACGCGTCGACGCCCCACGCGGCAAGTTCTTCCACGTCGACTGGCCCCACCCGGACCGACCGATGGTGGAGGCGTGAGCGGAAGGCGATCGACCCGAAACGCGCAAGACCGGCTGAGCATCCATGCCTCCCCTGTCCACACGATATCTGGCCGTTCCATTGATGCTGCTACTGGCCCTCGCGGGGACTGCCGCCGGCTGGCATCAGCGGGGGCATGAAGCGCTGTCGCGGTGGGCGGTCGCACTTCTGCCTGAGGATGTGCCTGCGTTTGTGCGGGATGGTGCGGATGTGATCGCGCACGTCACCGTCGATCCGGATGTGCATCGGCATCGTAAGTTTGCCCAGCTTCGGGCGACGGAGGGGGCGGAGCATTTCATCGATCTGGAGCTGATGAAGGGCGCACCGCTGCCGCGCACGCGGTATGAACTGCTGCGGTGGTGTGCGGCCAATGATGTCGATCCGCAACGGCTGGGGATGGTGCCCTACGCGGTAACGGAGGCGACGCAGCGGCTGACGATCGCCTTCGCGGAGCACCGCCGCTGGCCCGACAACGACGTGATCCGGCAAAAGTGCCTGGTCTACGCGGGGCTGCTGGCCCACTATGCGCAGGACCTGTGCATGCCGCTGCACACAACGGTCCATTTCGACGGGCGGCTGGATGCCGAGGGTCGATCACCACGATCGGGCATCCACAGTCGCGTGGACGCCCTGCCGGGCAAGCTGACGCTGCCGGACGATGCCTTCGAGGCTGTCCGCCCGCTCAAACCTTTCGACGATGTCTTCGCAGCGGTGCTGGCGGAGCTACAAACCTCGCACGCTCTGGTGGATACCGTGTACGCGCTGGAGCCGAACCTTCCTGCCGATGCCGACCCCATCACCGATGAGGCGGTGCTGCATTTCGCCCGGTCGCGCAGCATTGCGACCGCGACGTTCACCGCCCGGCTGATCCTCACCGCCTGGCGCGATTCAGCGACGGTCGAACTGGACGACTGGCTGCAGCGCTAGCCATTTCTGTGAATCTGGGTAACCCGGCCAATCCGGAAAAGCGTTAGTAACCATATTTCTCAGCAGTAAATAGAAAAACCTATTGTTTTGCGGCGTTGGCGTGGTAACTTATGGTGACCACTATCAAGGGTGGGGTTTAGACATTCGTTCTGGAGGAACTCACATGCAAGCGCGCGCATCCCTTTTCGCGGTCGCTCTGGCGGCCGGTACTTTCGCCGTTGCCGCCCCGGCTCAGGCCAACTGGTCGGATAACTTTGATGACGGTGACACGGCAGGTTGGATGTTCCTGGGAAATGCCGGTACACCGAAATCGGACATCAGCGTGGTTGGCGGTGAACTCATCATGCGCCAGTCTTCGTACGTCAACCCGTTGGGCTCGGATTTCGATCAGTGGGTCACGGGTGTCCAGGTGTCGGAAACGTTCACCGATGTTGTTGTGCGAGCAACCATCACGCCGCAGCAACAGGTGACACTGTTCAACAACACAAGTCAGTCCAACAACTACGTCTTCGTGGCCGCCCGTACCGACACGAACGGCAACGGCTATCTGCTGGCGTTTGACTGGGGTGAGCGCGATCTAAACCTCTTCCGGGCTGAAAACGGTGTTCCGTACGATCCGGCTGAATTCGATCCGTCGACGCCCGCTGCCACGCGGCTTCACGGAATCGATCTGACCCAGACCTACGTGTTGGAACTGACCATCGTGGGTAACAACCTGACCGGCCGTTTCTACGATGCGACCGGCACGACGCTGATCGGTGAGGTGACCTGGACAGACAATGCTTACACGCAGGGATACGCCGGCGTCGGTGCTGCAATTAACCCCACGATGGTTGAA
>ERZ777003.3600-NODE-3600-length-14706-cov-6.584806_pt1 | contig 14706 bp, 8 predicted proteins | sample MGYA00374956_ERZ777003 | MGnify/ENA primary metagenome ERZ777003 (study PRJEB29302, sample SAMN06268252) | bioreactor metagenome | isolation source: Joint BioEnergy Institute, California, USA | place: USA:Joint BioEnergy Institute, California, USA | collected... | reverse complement strand
ACCACCCGTACGAGTTGTCTCTGGCGCTCAACGACATCGAGCATCGACGGACCAAAGTCAATCGGCCACTGACGAACGGGTTCGTGGAGCGTTTCCAGAAGACGGTGGGGGATGAGTTCTTCAGTGTGAGGCTTGAGAAGAAGCTCTCCACCTCAGTCCGAGAGTTCCAGCACGACCTGGACGTGTGGCTGGTGTACGACAACGCCGAGCTGCTCCATCAGGGCTATTGCAATATGGGCAAGCGACCGATCAAGACGGTGAACGCCTATCTGTAGGAGAGTGCGCTGAGTGAAGTGGCACACAAACTCCTGACACAACCTGTCAGCCAGGAAGGTTAAGAGTATAGTGTCAGGAAAGGAGGACATGGCATTGACCGCATTCCTGCGCCTTCAGACGGCGGAGGAATGCGGTCGTTTCAAAGGCAATCCCCCAAAGAGGCTCCGCGATGCTAGCTCAGGCGGCATCGCCGAGTTGTAAACGTCACGTGGCACGCGCTCTGACGAGCTACTCGGCGTGGTCGCCGCTCAGCACCCGCTCAGCCGGGTCACTGTTCGTCACCAGCTCGGCCGCATCACCGTCCGTCACCGGCTCGACAGGCTCTCCCTCCTCGGCCTGCACCTCAATCGCCGCCGCCTCGGCAGCGGCACGGCGGCGAGGACGGGCGGAGGGCGTGAGGCCTGCCCCGGCGGCCTCCACCGCCACCTCAGCGCCCCGGCGCGTCGCGCTGAGCCGGCGCGCCTGCGCCCGCGCGTTCATCTGCTGGCGCAGCTCCTGGGACTCGCCGAGCGACAGCGGCTCGCCGTCCAGCAGCTCGATGTAGCCCACGACGACCGTGGCCCGCGCGGCCTCGGTCAGCTGGCGGTAGCGGGCGCGGAAGCGCCGCTGCTGCCGCCGCCGCTCGTCCTCGCTCACGGCCCGCTCCATCGCCACGGCGTGCTCCCGCTCCAGCCGGGCCACCGCCGCGCTCACCGCCTCGTCCCGCTGCGGGATCATCGCCATCTCGAGCGCACCCTCGAGGCGCACCCTGTTGCCGGGCCGGTACAGCGCCTCGGCGCCCTCCATCGTCACCGGCACGGCCACGCTCACCTCGACCGTCTCGCGGATCCTCGCCCGGCTGCCCGGGTAGCTCGACTGCTTCTCCATCACCATCTGCACGATGGTCGTCGCGAGCTCGAGCGCGGCCACCGAGCGGTGGCGCACGATGCGCGGCGGGGTGGCGACCACGCCCTCGAGCCACACCTGCGAGACGCCGGCCGGCTCGTCCTCGCGCCTCTCGCGCACCGCCGTCACGCTCAGCCTGGTCTCCCGCACCCGCCGGCCGGGGTCGCGCTCGCTCTCGGCGTAGCGGCCGTCGAACGAGATCACCCGCGAGAGCTCGCCCTCGACCACGATCGGCTTGCCGATATGCTCCCTCGTCAGCAGCTCGCTGCCGGGGCCGTCGGCCTGGGCGGTCAGCTGGAGCGCGAAGGGCTCGCCGAACGGCGAGCGGACCTGGATGGCGAACTGCTCGATCTTGCCGCGCTGCGCGTTGCGCCGCTCCACGAGCGGCGCGTCCTTGCCGCGCGAGCGGACGGTGTCCAGCGTGCCGATCACGATCGCCCTGTTCACGAACTGGCTCTGCGATGTCATGGGTCTACAATGCTCCTTGTGCTACGACGCTTGCTACGATGTGACAGAGCGCCGCCTCCCTCAGCGGCGTTCAGCTTGCTCGCCCGGCATCACCCCCTTTCCAGCGCCTGGGGCTGGTGCGCCCCGCATATGTCCCAGATAGCTATCCGCCCGCCCACCCCGCCGGCGGCAAGACGCGCCCCGTCAGGGCTGAACGCAAGCGCGCTCAGCGGCTGCCCCAGGCGGGCTGAGCCGACACACGTCGCCCCGCCCGCGCCGGCGGACCATATCCGGACAGCGCCGTCCGCGTGCCCGGCGGCGAGCGCGGAGCCGCCGGCGTCGAGAGCGATTGCTCCAACGGGGGAGCCCCCCACGCCCGAGCAAGCCCAGGCCCGCCTCCCGGTCGCGACCTCCCAGACGGCGAGCGGCCCGCCCGCCGTCGCCACCGCGGCCACCCGCGCGCCGTCCCCGCTGACGGCCATGCCCCGCACCGGGCCGCCGTGCGCCATCGACTGGCGGCGCGCGTGCGTCCGCGCATCCCAGGCCAGGAGCGCGCCGTCCGCGCCGGCGCTGAGGAGCCGGTCGCCGGCGTAGGCCAGCGCGGTCACGGGCCCGCAGTGCGCCCGCAGCGTGCCGCAGAGCGCCCCCTCGCGGGCGTCCCAGACGTGGATCGCCCCGTCCTCGCACCCCGCCGCAAGCAGCTCGCCAGCGGCCGAGAGCGCCAGACACCGGATCTCGCCGCGCGCGACCGTGAAGCGGCGCAGCCGCTGCGCGCCCGGCAGCCGCCACAGCCACGCGCTGAGACCGCCGCCGCCGCTCACGCCCACCCGGCCGCTACGGCTCACCGCCAGGCGCTCCCGCGGGCCCGCGTGCCTGAGCAGCGCCCGCTCCATCCGCCCGCTCGTCGCCGACCACCAGCGGGCGCGCCCGCCCGCCACATCCGCTAGCACCGAGCCCCCGTCCTCGCTGAAGGCCAGGCCCGTCACCGCCGCCGCCTCGGGGAGCTGGAGGACCAGCGCCCGCCTCAGCCCTCGCCTGTTCTGCCGCCCGTCTCCCGCCGCTGGTATCATCGTCGTCTCACGTTATGTCAAACTTTCGCCACAAGCCCCCGCCGCCGCTTCGCGCGGAGGCGCGCCGCCCTTGCCCGCGCCCGGACCTCCCTGCCGCTGCGCAGGCTGAGCCGCCCGGCGGGGTGCGGCGTGCGCGCTGGGCGCGGCGCGCGCTTGATCTCTGTCCGCCGCGCCTAGGGCGTCCTGGCGCCCCGGAGGCGCCCGCCAGCGCGCGCCGTTTTTGCGCCGATGTTGGGCGGTTTTGGAGACACATCAACATCCCCCCGTTTTTGAGAACACCGTGTCGATCTGCTCCAGGGAGCCCTCGGCCGCTACGCCCCGGCCTCGTCCGGCGGCGTTACTCGCCCGCGCAGCCACTCCTCCAGGGTGAACAGGGGCTTGAAGTAGATGTCGTGCTCGGCGTTGACCTCGAGCCCCGTGAGCAGCGGGTAGAACACGACATCCGGCGGGTGGTGTGCCATCATCGTGTCCGGCGAGAGCGCGCTGTACTTGCCCCACAGCGGCCCGTACAGCGCGTGGCGCGCCGAGCGCACCGTCCCGATCGCGGCGATCCCGCCCGGCCAGCCGATGCTCAGCTCGCGCTCGATCTTCCGCGCCCGCTCCACCGACGGGGCGATGAACACCGGGACCACCGGCCCGCCGAGCAGCTTGCCGTAGGTGTTGTTGTAGGTGAGCGCCCCATAGGTCGCCCCCTTCGCCGCGATCATCAGGCCGTGCTCGGTGTCCCGGTCCCACTCCAGGGAGAGCCGGATCTCGTCCTCGTCCTCGCGCCGGTCCATGCCGTCGTGCCACGGGATCGATCGCCCGATCTCGCCGCGCTGGCGCGGGAAGCGCTTGCTGAAGCGCGCGACGAGGACGGCGTCGATGCGCTGGCCGAAGGCGCCGCCGATCGTGGTGTACTCCATCTGCACGAAGACGCGGGTGCAGAAGCGGTTCCACATCAGCTCGCGCACCATGTAGACCACCCACCAGGCGGCCCCCAAGTCGTGCGGCGTCGTGATCTTCGACGGCCGCCGGTCGGCGGCGCGGGCGCGCAGCACCCGCTCGTAGGTCCGCTCGTCGACCTCGATGTCCCGCACCTCGTCCCGCAGAAAGGCCCGCCCCGCCTCGGTGAGGAACACCACCTTCGGGTAGGTGTCGGGGATCGGCTGGGCCGCCTCGATCACCGGGTAGTCGCGCGGGTAGCGCAGGGGGATGTCGCGCACCGAGCCGATGAGCCCCTCCCGCTCGAGGTAGCGCAGGTCGGTCATCAGCGTGTCGTAGCTCAGGCCGGCGTGCGTCGTGCGGCGCAGGAAGTGCTCGACGGCGAACTCCAGCCGGCCGATCAGCCGCAGCGCCTCGATCATCCGCCGGCCCCGCCCGTCGATCGGGAGCGCTGGGGGCTCGACGCCGCTGAGCCGCGCCGAGCGAGGCGACGAGCCGGGCGCGTGCCTGCGCGACGGCCGCTCCGCTCGCCCCGTGTGCCCGTCACCCTGCCCTTCAGAGGGGGGAACGTGCCTGTCCCGCGCCGGCACACGCACCTCCCCCTCGGCGGTGAGCTCGACGCCCAGGAACGCCGGCTCGACGAGCGCCGCCCAGTAGGAGCGCGGCCCCCGCCGGACGCGCGCGATCCCGTCGCCCCACCCGCGCGACTCGCTGACGATCGCCCCCCGCTCCGCGAGCCCCCGCCACAGCGCGCTCGGGCGGTAGTCGATCGGCTGGGCGGCCGGGTCGTCGCGGCACCAGGCCCACACGGCCCTGTACGCCGCCGTGAGCAGGAGCGCCACCGCCTGGTGGTGCACAAAGCCGATCACCCCCGGCGCCTGGAGGTCCGCGGGGTCAGCCGCCCCGCGACGGGCGCGCGGCAGGATGCAGGCCGGGTCGCGCTGCACCAGCGTCCGCAGGCCGGCGATCGCCACGTCCACGTCGCTGACGTCCGGGTGTGGTCCCCGCGCGCTCACGGCTGGTACGCCCCCCGGCGCCTGCTGCGGCGCCGCTGTTGCTCTGGCATGCTGTCGTCTCCGAACCTGTGCCGGCGGCTACTCCAGGTCGTCCGCGCCGGCGCGCCGCGTGGCGGACGGGTCCTGCTGCTCGTCCGCGTCCTGTGCCGGCCCCTCCCTCTCCGCCGCGGGCGGCGCATCGCCGGACTCGAGCGTGCTCGCGCTGCCCGGATCGGTGCGGGGCGGCGTGTCGCCTGCCGCGTCGCGCCGGTCGCGCAGCTCGTCCGCCGGCGCCGGCGCGCCCGTCGCCCGCCCCGCCTCAGGAGGGGAGGGCTGCGCAGCCGGGTCGGGCGACACGCCGGCCACCTCCGCGCCCTCGGCCGTCCTCGGCCCGCCGGGCTGCCCGGCCTTCCTGTCGCCGCCCTTGTCCGCCTCCCTGCCCCTGCGCCTGCCGCCGCCCGTGTCCCGCTCCTCCCCGGCCTGATCCGCGTCCGGCGCGGCCATCCCCAGCGCCGTGCGCGTGCGCAGGAAGAGCGCCTCGGCGAAGAGGCGCGGGATGGCGTAGCCCAGGCGGCTCAGCCAGCGCACCCGCTCGCCGCGGTCCGGGATGCAGCCGGGGTTCGCAGCGATGTGGCGGCGCTGCTCCTCCGCGATCTGCTGCCAGCGCAGCAGCAGGACGAAGAACCAGTCCTCCGGGTAGGAGGCCAGCTCCCGGGCGGTCGCGAGCCGGTACGGCTCGATGTAGACCAGGTGCACGATCTCGCGGTCCAGCTCCGCAAGCCAGGGGCTCTCGGCCGGCGGCGTGACGAGCTGCCAGGCCTCGCCGCGATACTCGTCGACGGCCGGCGGGCGCGGCTCGGGCCAGGGCAGCGGGATGATCGAGCACGGCGGGACGATCCGCTTCCCGACCACGAACCGCGCGTACTGGTGCTCGCGCGGCTCCTGCCCCGCGATGTCGGCCGCGCTCAGCCCCGACGCCGGGTACTGGCGGGCGTAGGCGCTCGCGTCCGGCTCCTGCGTTCGCATCATGACGCGGTTCTCGGCGTTGATCAGCATCATCGCCTGCAGCTCGCCCAGCTGCGGCAGGCCCTGGTGGGCGTAGATCGCCGGCACGCCCAGCGACCGCAGCTGCGTGATCGCCGCGTTCACGTCGCGCACCGCGCCGCTCTCCAGCACCACCTGGAACTCGTCGACGATCAGCGGGTAGTCGTCGCGGGTCATCGCCGAGCCCGGGCGCTCGAACGCCGCGCGCATGAACGCCTGGAACATCAGCATCGCCGCCGTCGGCGCGATCTCGGTGTAGCGCTGGCCGGGGATCGGGATGAGCACGATCTGCCGCTCCTCGATCGCCCGCGTGAAGCTGAAGCGCGGCGCCGGCTGCGCCACCATCAGGCGCAGGAGGTCGGCGACCAGGAAGTTGTCGAAGCGCCGGAACAGCGCGTCGCGGCTGGCCTTCTGGCCCTCGCCGGTCCTGGGGTAGATCACCCCCCAGAAGGTCAGCACCTCGACGTTGGTGCACCTGGCCAGCAGCCGGTCCCGGTACGCGTCATCCGTCAGCGCCTGCTTGACGTGCGCGAGCGTCGGCAGGCGCTCCCCCTCGCACACCAGGCGCGTGGCCATCTCCAGGTACTGCCGCATCCCGGGGCTCTGATCCCAGTTGGCGTCCACCGCGGCGAAGATCGCCGACACCCGGCTCATGAGGATGTCGACCGCCCCCGGCGTGCTCGGGTCCACGCCCGCGAGCGGGTTGAGGCCGATCGGCCAGTCGCCGTCGTCGGGGTCGATCATCACCACGCGCGCCTCGTCCTCCGGGCGCAGGTAGCCGATGACCGTCTCGGTCAGGTTGCCGTCGTCGTCGCCCTTACCGTCCAGCAGCGTGAAGCCGGTGTCGAGCAGCTGCGTGCAGATGTTGGCGAGGAGCTGGCTCTTCCCGGTCCCCATCGGGCCGGTGCAGTGCATGATCGTCCGCAGGCCGTCCAGCGTGGGGCCGACCGGCCCGAGCGAGCCGTCGGAGCGGCGCGCCAGCCCGATCACGATCCGCCTGTCGCCGGGACGCTGCGGCTGCGGCTGGCCGCCCTCGACGAACGCGAAGTCGGGGGCCTCGATGAGGCGGCACGGCAGCCAGCGCGCCAGCCGCCCGAGCGACGCCGAGGGCAGGTGCCAGATGCCGCCCAGCTCCCCTGCGCTCATGATGCCCGGCGACCGCCAGAGGCCCGGCACGGTGACGCCGCGCGCCGGGAGCAGCCGCGGCGCGCGCGCGAGCGCGTGCCTGATGCGCGCTGCGTCCAGCGCCCCCGCAGCCGACTGGACGCACCGCGTGACCCACAGCCCGCCCGCAAGGCCGATCGCCCAGGGCAGCAGCGCCGCCGAGACGGAGGAGGCGCCGGGCGGGACGTCCAGCAGCGGCGGGACGGTCGCGGCCGCGCCGCCGATCCCCGTTGCGGCGAGCCCCTGGAGGATCACCGCGAGCACAAGGGCCACGCCCCCGCCCGCGGCCCACGGCCGCGCAAGGGCGAGGCGCCGCACTCGAACCGCCAGCGGCTCCCGCAGGGCCGCTCGCCCAGCGGCCGCGCTCCCGCCGGCGCCCGCCGTCACCACGACGCCCTCGGCAGCCGCCCCGCGCGCCGGCGCGCTGTACGCCGGCGTCGTCCCACGCGGGGCGAGCGCAGTGCCCGGCCCGAGCAGGCGCGAGGGCGCGGGGAGGCCCGCCCCGAGCAGCCCCCGGCGCGCGTGCTGCGCGCCCGCCCACGCCGGCAGGGCTGGCCGCTGCGGCGGCGCCGGCTCGGGCGGCAGCACCACCTCGCCTGAGCGCACCTCGTCGGGGTCCGCGCGGATCAGCTCGGGGTCGACGGGGAGCCGCGCCGCGCCGCCGCCGGCCCTGCTCAGGTACTGCGCGCGGCTGCCGCTGCGGGCCGCGTGCGCGCCGAGCGTGCTGCCGATGCGCCGCAGCAGCTCGTTCGCCTGCGCGCGCGTGTCGGCGACGATCACCACGCGCAGGACGACCGTGTAGGCCGGGCTGTCAAGCTTCTCCTCGAGCGCGCGGGCGTCGGCGGCGAGGCCGGACAGGCTCTTCGCGCGGAGCAGGCGCGCCCGGCGCAGCACCTTGGCGCGCCAGGGCGAGGCCAGCAGGCTCCAATCGTGGCGCGGCTGGGCGATAACCTGGGCCTCGGCGTAGCGCGCCACGCCCTTCGGCGGGCGCAGCGCGGCAGCCAGCGGGCCGATGAGGTCCGCGGCGGCGTCATCGGGGAAGCGCAGCGGGTAGGACGGCGGCTGGCGGGGCACGAAGTCGGCCCACACCAGGGCGCCGCTCCGCTCCTGCCCGCGGGCCTCCTCGATCGCCGCGAGCAGCGGGTCGGGCGGCATGTCGACGTCCGCCTCGGAGTTGTGGCCGATGACCAGCTGCCGCAGCGACGCCGCCCAACCGCGGCGCTCCTCCGCCGTGCCGCCGCCGACGAGCGCGCCGAAGGTCACGGGCTCATCCGGCCGGGCGCTCATCGTGAGGGCCAGCCACGGCGCGCCGGAGTGGTGGGCCGGCAGCACCCGGTGCGCGGCGTGGAGCAGGTCGTAGCCGCTGGCCGGGTTCTCACCGAGCCTGCTGCGGGCCAGCAGCGGGTTGGGCGTGCGGATGCGCAGGTACGTGGCCGCGGAGCGCTGGAAGGCCACGGTGGCGCGCACGATCTGCCAGGCGCCGTAGGCCAGCTCGGCGAGCACCGCGCCGAGCGCGAGTGCGGCGCACAGGCGCAGCCAGGAGACGCCGGGCGGCAGGAACAGGCCGCGGATGAGCGAGGCGAGTGCCGGCGGCAGGTCCTGCTGCGCCCGCCCCCAGGCCGCGACGGGCTCGCTGGCCCACACGAGGAGCACAAGCAGCACGACGCCGAGCCGGAGGAGCCACAGCGGCGTATCGGGGTCCGGCGGGATGCCCGCCCCGCGCGCGGGAGCCTGCTCCCCGGCCGCGGCGATGGGCGGGATACCGGACGGCGGTGTGGTGCGGGTCATGACAGCTCCTGCTCGGTCATGTGCCAAAGGCCGCGGCGATCGCCTCAGCGCTGGGGAGCGGCGTTGCGCGCAGCCGCGCGGCGATCGCCTGCGGGTCCAGGTCGAGGAGCGGGCGCGGGCTCACCCACGGGCGGTCCGGGTGGTACGGGTCCGCGATGACGTGCGCGGCGTCGAACCACACCAGGAGCGCGCGCGCGAGGTCGGGGGTGACGCCCGGGAGCTGCTCGAGCCGCCGCCGGGTGAGGCCGATCTGGCTCGCCTGCTGGCCGGCGGTGAGCACGGGGCTCGCGACCATCCGCTCCACCAGCTCCCTGAGCGCCTGAGGGTGCAGCGCCCCTGGGCCGTGTGGCCACGGGCTGCCGTCGCGCTCAGGCGCGGCGCTGTGGCCCTCCGGCTCGCCCCCGCCAGCCTCGCCAGCCTCGCCCTGAGCGCCCGCATATAGCGTGGCGGGGAGCGCGGCTGTGTCACGCGCCGGGCGGGCCTCCTCGGGAGGCCTGCCGCCCCCGGCCGCATGAGCTGCCGGCTCAGTCCGCCGCCTGCGCAGCGCGCCAGCGATCGCCCCCGCAAGACGCGGCGACAGCCGGTACACCACCGGGCCGTAGCAGTAGCTGAGCGCGTCAGCCGCCCGCGGCTCGCGGCCGTCGACGGCATCACGCGCGGCCGCCTCTGCGCTCGCAGCGCTCTCGGCCGCGTCTGCGCTCACGGCGCTCGCAGCGCTCTCTGCCGCGTCTGTGCTCACGGCGCTCGCGAACAGCAGCGCAGGAGCGCCGCGCCAGGGGCGCCGAACCGGGATTGGGCGCGGCACCGGGGGCGCCGCGACGCGCCCGATGAGCGGCGCCGGGACCTGGGGCGCCAGCCAGCCGAACGAGGCGAGCACCTGCGCCGGGTCAGGCCCGTCGGCGCTCACCGCAAGCACCCCGGCGACGGCAACGCCCCCGCGGGCGGCCGCGCTCCAGTGGAGCGTCAGCCGCGCCTCCTCCCAGCCGGCGAGCGCCGACGCGGGGAGATAGCGCGCCCGCGCCGCCGGCCACGCGAGCACGGCGCGGCGGTAGGGCCGCGCGGCCAGGCCGGAGGAGGCGGCCAGGCTGCTCCCCGGTACGGTGGCGGCGATCAGCCGCCGGAGCAGCTCGCCATAGCAGCCCGCCTCGCAGCGGTCCTCGGCGCACCCGCGGCAGCCGCGGGTTGCGACGAAGGCGCGCTGGTGGGCGCCCACCTGGATCAGCGTGGTGAGAAGCGGCGCGTGCTGCGCGTGCAGGCGCAGGCCGTCGGCGAGCCGGTCCGGCCTGGTGACACACTCGGCGGTCGCGTGCTCGAGCCGCCAGAGGACAAGCTGGTGCATACCATCACCCATTGGGAGGCTGGGGGCGCGCTGCGCAGGCAGCCTCGCTGGAGGCAGACTCCCCTCAGGCGCTCACGACCCACGCAGGTGGCGCAGCTCGTAGCGATTCGCCTCGACGTTCATGAAGTACACGTCGTTGCCGAACACGGCGACGCACTGGCCCGGGCCGGCCTCGCTCAGGAACGAGAGGTGGCCGTCCGTCAGATCGCCGACCGCCTCGCCGATCGCGCGCGCCGGCAGGTCGTCCAGGTGGAACAGCACCTTGGCGGCCGCGTTCTCGAAGATCTCGCGCCCCGTCTGCGACCCAAGAAAGGTCGCGGGGTTCTGGTCGACGGCCAGCAGGCCGATGCCGTACTTGCGCGCCACCTTGCAGATGTCGGCCGCCAGGCGCCCCACCGACTCGACCTGGGAGGCCAGCCCGAACTCATCGATGATGAGCAGCGTCCTGCGGCTGCCGTCGCGCCGCGGGTCGCGCATAAAGCGGTTGATGGCGCCGACGGCCTGCGCGTAGTAGAACGGCAGCCACTGGCTCGGCACCTCGGAGAAGTCGAAGCAGTTGATGTCGTAGGCGAAGCGCCAGTCGACGGCCGTCGGCGCGTTGAAGGCCCTGCCCTGCTGCGTGAGCGTCCTGCCCCTGAGCGAGCCGTAGATGAGGTAGCGCAGCTCCTGCGCGAGCGCGGTCGCGGCCGGCTCGGCCAGCGCCTCGAGCCCGGCGATCAGGTCGCTCAGCAGCGGCATCAGCACCGGCGGGGCCTGGGGGTCGACGGCCGCGTAGAGCTCCGTGAGCGCCAGGTCCAGCACGCCGCGCTCGGCGATCGTCAGCGCGCGCGGGACGTAGGTCTTTCTCCCGTCCGCGCCCTCGCCCGGCGTGCCGAGCAGCAGCGAGAGCTGGCTGATGACGTGCTGCACCTGGCGGGGTATCCAGCCGCCCTCGGTGGCCTCGTCGAACACCACGTCCAGGATGTTGATCGGCGTCGTGATCCCGATCCAGTTGATCCGCACGCCGGCGCCCGCCGCCGCCTCCAGGCGCTGCGCGTTCTTGAACGCGTCGATCGTGATGACCCGGTAGCCGAGCAGCGCCGCGGCCCGCAGCGCGACCATGTTGATGAAGAAGGTCTTGCCGAAGCCCGTCTTGCCCAGCACAACCATGTGCGCCGCCTGGTTGCCCGCGAACAGGTCGTAGAACAGCGGCGCCCGGCGCATGCCGTCGATGCCCCACAGCAGGCCGCTGGTGCCCGACGGCCGGTGGTAGCCGATCACCCCCATGAGGCAGCCGAGGCCGTCCGAGAGCATCGCGCGCCGCTTCGACGGGATGTCGATCCGGCTGCTGGGCGTGGCGCTCCACAGCTTGAGGAGCTCGCGCTGCGCGCCCTCGACGCGCATCAGGCGCAGCCGCGAGCCGAGGAGGTCGCGGACCTCGGCGACGTGGACGTCGAGCTCCTCCGCCGTCGCCCCGGTGACCAGCACCGCGATCTGGACCTGGTGCAGCCGGCTCGTGGTGAGCTCGTGCATCACGCGCTCGGCGTCGCCGATCACCCGCTCCGCGCGCGCGTCCTTGATGCCCACCGTCGCGAGCTGGACGCTGGAGGTGTTGTAGGCGCCCTCGGCGAGCGCCATCCCGCGCTGGCGCGAGTAGGTCCTGACGTCAACAGCGATGGCCACGTCGTAGGGCAGCGCCATCAGCTGATGCAGGACGGTCACGTCCCACGTCCCGCGCGCGTCGTACGACATCAGCGCTGCGATCCAGGGCTGGCCGGGCTGCTCGGGACGGAGCCGCCCGCCCTCCTCGATATAGCTGCAGCGGATGACCGGCGGGAGATCGGCGACGGCCTCGGCGGGCCGGCCGCAGGCCTGCCCCAGGGTCGCCCGGATGGCATCCCCCGAGACCTCGGGCGGCGCCCAGGTGAGCAGCAGGTACTCGGCGCTGCGAACGAACCCCTGGCGCAGATGCTCGTAGAAGGCGAGCGTCTCTTTCATCAGCGGGGCCGGCCACGTCTGGGAGCGGACGGCATCCGCCAGGAGCGGCCAGGCCTCGGCCGGCACCGGCCGGCCCTCCCGAGCATCGGCGATCGCCGCCAGGACGGGCTCGACCCCTTCGAACCAGCGCTCCAGCAGCGCCTGCTCGCCGGCGGGCATCTGCTGGAGGGCGAGGGCGGGGTCCGCGCCCGCGGCGCCCGCCGCCAGCGCGGCGATCTCGTCCACGAGGCCGCGGGTGGCCTGCTCGAGCGCGGCGATCGGGCGCAGGTCGCGCCGGAGCGCCCGCACCAGCTCCGAGGTGTCGAACGAGCGAGAGTAGGCGAGCAGGCGCGCGCTGTAGTCGTTCCCCACGAACCACTCGGCCAGACGGCGCTCGAGGCGCTCGGAGAGCGCCTCCTGCTCGATGGGGAAGCTCCCCAGCCGGCACACGTGCATCGTCGTTCTCCTCTGTCAGGCCGCCGCAGCCCGATCGCGCCCGGCGGTGCGCTCAAGGCGCGGGGGAATACGGCGGGCGGGGCGCGCGCTTGCGGCCAGCGGGGCGATGGGCGAGTCCTCGGAGAGCACGCTCACGGCGGCGGCCGCGTGGGGGACGCCGGGGAGATCCTCGGGGCGAACGCGCGCGCCGCTCGCCCAGCGGCGCGCGGCCCCGCGCACGCGCCACGCGACGCGCTCGTAGAACGCCATCCCGCGCACCTCGACGGTGCAGGCAAAGCCCAGCACGGCGCCGAGCAGCACGATGGCCACACGCGGCACAAAGGGGTAGTCCACCGTTGCGGCGAACAGGGGCCCGGCGACGAACAGCACGCCCGCCAGGTTGCCGAGCGTGATGAACGACGCCACCTTCTCGCTCCCGCGCTCGCCGATGTTCTCAATATGCTCGTAGGGCACTGTGACACCTCTGCTTCCGGGAAGGGCGGGGTGAGACCCGCCGCCCTCCCCCTATCACGACCGAACCGCCCGGGCGCTACGCGCCCAGAGCGCCCGCCCTCGTTGTCGCTGCCAGCACCTCGGACACGGCCCCGGACTTCGGCGCCGACCGCGAGCCGCCCAGGCTGTAGAGGCCGTTCACGAGCGTCGCCGCAAAGCTGATGACCACCAGGACGATGCAGGCCCGCTGGAAGTAGCCCTTCATCGACTGGGCCCAGTCGGGGATGATCGGCGCGAGCAGCTGCGCCAGGCCCCACAGGACCAGGCCGATGATGCCCGCCGGGACGACGAACTGCATCAGGTTGTCACGGAAGCTGTTGATGGCGGTGAGGATTTCGTTCACTGCGATGTCCTCCTGAATTCACTGCTGCACGGAATCGATGGTGTCTGCCAGGCGATCGCGCGTCTATCTCGATGCTCACCACCCCCTCTCAGGAGGCGCGACCTCGTACCGCTGCGCGCCGACGATGAGCGTGGCCGGCCTGGGGCCGAGGTCCGGCAGCGGGACCGTCAGCGTGCGCCGCTCGCCGGGCGCGAGCGCGTCTTGCAGCTCGGCCAGCTCGGCGAGCGGCAGCTGCGCCTCCCCCTGCACAAGCTCGATGTCATTCGTCACCAGCTGGATCGGGCCGGCGGCCACGTTCGTGAGCGTGACCCTCAGCACTGGGAGGCCGAGGCCGTCCACGCCGGCGACGACCTCCTCGACCCGGATCGCGCTCTGGACGACCGTGAGCCTATTGGGGGCGGGCGGCAGCGTGGTGCGCCACCGCAGCAGCTCGCCGCTGGCCGCGGTCAGATTGAAGGCCGCCTCAACGGGCTCGCGGTGCAGCGGTATCAGAAACTGCAGCAGCGCCGTCCCCTCGCCCGCCTCGGCCCGCGGCGCCTCGCTCGTCGTCCCGTCGGCGAGCAGCAGGCGCGGGGAGAGCGCCGGGAGGTCGAGCCGGCGCGTGTCGGACACCTCCAGGCTGACGAGCACGCGCGCCTGGCCGGGCGGCAGCGAGATATCCTCGCCCGGGCCGACGACGGCCACGCCCGTCACCCTGACCGTCGCCCCCGACGGCAGCGCGCCCGCGTCCCCCACCTCGAGCGAGGCCGGGGCAGCGGTTGACTCCAGCGAGCCGTAGAGGGTCGATGCGCCCGCCTCCCCGCCGCAGGTCTCGATCGACAGGTCGTAGCCGCCCTCGCCACTCGCCCGCAGCGCGTAGACGCGGTCGGGCGCATCGCCGGCGCTGATAAGGCGCGCGGAGACGGCGCCTTCGCGCGCGCCGGCCGGGACGCAGAGGCGAACGGGGGCGACGACGTCGGGCCACCAGGCCCCGACCGCATCGCCCGCAGCCGCCGCGGGCAGGCTGCTCCCCTCCGCCGCCAGCAGCACAACGCTGCGGGACGCGCCGTCCGCGCCGGTCAGCACGAGCTCACGCGGCCTCCACACGGCCTGGGCGACGCCGTTCACGCTCGGCTGAGCGGGCGTCCCGGCCTCAGCCGTCTCCGGCGCCCCGCGCCCGGCGAACCACCACGCCAGGAACAGCGCCAGGCCGGCGAGGAGCAGCCCGGCGATGACCAGGCGCTGCCGCGCGTCGCTCTCGCCGGCGCCGCCCGCGCTGTAGGCTTCGGCCCCGGGCTCGGCGAGGATGGCCTCGACGTCAACCCGGTAGACGCGATCCGGCATGGGCACGCGCCCCCAGCCCTCACAGCCCGGCGCGCTCCCCTCCGCCTCGTCGATCAGCTCCCTGAGCGTGGTCAGGTCGACCAGGTCGGGGTCAACCGGCTGGGCGCGGCCGCCGCGGGCGCGCGCCTCGGCCTCCAGCCGGGCCTGCACCTCCGCACGGCGCCCCGCGCGGTAGCGGTCGAACACCGCCCGCCGCTGCGGCTC
>ERZ777003.3598-NODE-3598-length-14708-cov-11.853955_pt1 | contig 14708 bp, 10 predicted proteins | sample MGYA00374956_ERZ777003 | MGnify/ENA primary metagenome ERZ777003 (study PRJEB29302, sample SAMN06268252) | bioreactor metagenome | isolation source: Joint BioEnergy Institute, California, USA | place: USA:Joint BioEnergy Institute, California, USA | collected... | reverse complement strand
CGTCACCGGCGCAGCCGTGCTGAGCTTTCCGCTGGAGGTAGCGATCGCCGTCGCGTCAGCCCTTTCAGGAACACAGTTGAAATCACTGAACCAGGACTGCGTCGATGCCCTGGGCGAGATCGCCAACATGGTCGCCGGCGGCGCCAAGGCGCAGATGCCCGGCACGGGAAACAAGCTGTCGCTGCCAAATGTCGTCCTCGGCCAGCATCGTGTGGCGTTTCCGCGCGGCGTGCCGATCATCGTGATCCCGTTCGACACGCCGGCAGGACGCTTCATCCTCGAGATCGCATTCAAGGCTGTTGCGGTCCCGGCGCAACAAGCGGCGGCTTGATCCGGGATCAGCCGCCGCTTAGTGGGGAGGGGGGGGTCTGATGGTCTGCTTAGCCGATCGGTCCGCCGCTGACGGCGGGAGGATGCGCTGGATGCCGCATTTCGACGGGATCGATCGGCCAACGGCTAGGGAGCATCAGGCTGTGGGGTCATTTCGTTGCGCAGGACGCCGTTCAGGCGGTACTGGTACATGTGCTCGCCGACCTGCCGGGCGGCTTGCCACATCTCCTCGTACGGGATGTCCGTGACATCGACAAAGCCGATTTGATAGGCCTCGCCATCGCCGCGGCCGGTGAGCGGCTGATCGCGGTACTGGAAGTAGTGCGCCCCGACGATCTTCGGATGCACCAGCGCGCCCTGCATGAAGCGGATGTACGCGTGCGCCCGGTCCTCCGGCGTCGCCCCCGCCCAGCACAGGCTCGGGCGGAACATGCCCCGCTGGAGGAGCCCGAAGTGAAACTCGCCGATCAGCACCGGCACATCCGGGAACTCCTCCATCGGAAACCCAGCCGGGCTGAACGAGTAGATGTTCACCGACAGCACATCGACGTGCCGCGCGGCGACGTTGTACAGATCAGGTCGCACCGCATCGGTGCTGATGAAACGCGCGCCAAGGTACAGCCGATGCGGCGCGACAGACTTGATCGCCTCGCGGGCCAGCGAGAAGTACCGATCCACCATCTTCTCGAAGAACGCGACCGCGTCGGCTTCGTAGGCCTTGTTCTGCGGCACATCGGTCGCCAGCAGCATGGCTTCCCAGCTTGCGTGATTGGTGCCCCAGGCCTCGTTCAGCCGCTCGATCGTCTGGTACTTCTGGCGCATTGCGTCGACCAGCGCCTGCTTGGCGGCCTGCTCGGGCGGGCAGCGCAGGATGTCGTCGACGATCCTGGGCCGGCCGCCGCGATTGCCGAAATCCAGCTCATTGTCGATGAAGTAGCCGATGCACATCGGGTCGTTGATCGACCGGGCATAGATCGGATGCTTCTGCATCTGCTCGGCAAACAGCGACTTCATCCACGTCTCATAGGCGGGATCGAACACGTCGTAGAACTTCACCTTCGACGCCGCCAGACGCGGCATCCGCCAGTTGAAGTCGGTCAGTTGCAGCGTGTATGGCGTTGTGCCCAGCTCCATCAGCTCCGGGCGAGACCAGTTGCCGATCGTGTTCATGCCCCATGCCTCAAGCCGCCGGGAAACCGTGCGGAAGTAGGCTGACTGGTACTGCGATGTGCCGTACTTCTCGCGCAGGGCGCGTTCGGTCGGCTGATAGGCATTGGTGACGTCATCGGGCAGCTCGGCAAACCATTTGCGATTCTCGGCTGTGACGCGCAGCGCGTCGTTGTAAGCCGAGATCACGTCCAGCCCGTGTGAAAAGAACAACCGCCCTTCCGGATCGACCAGGTACCACTTGCCCTCGTACTTTTCCGTACGGAAGGCGCCAGTGGCTTCGAGCTGCGGCCCATCCGCCCAGCCGCCGAAGCGGTTCCACGCCGCCGGCCGCTTGGACTCAGCCAGAAGCGCCAGCTCGGCTGCATGCGCCTTGCGCAGGTCCTCGGCTGAGCGAACCTTCCCCGGCCAGTCTTCGTGCATGAACTGGCCGTAGGCATCGATGAAGGGGAAATACTGATCCAGATACGCCGGCCGTTGGGGCGTAACCGGCCCTTCCAGCCGCAGATTGCTCAGCCGGCAGTAGACCAGGTCCTTGCGCGCCGGCTCATACGGCCACTGCATCTGGAAGCTGATGGCCGAGATCCGGCTGGTGTCGAGCGTGCGGATGCCCGGCACGCCCTGCGGCGCGGCATACTTCCACTCATGCGGCAACGGCATGCGGATCGTCCGCTTTTCGCCAGGGTTCAGGCCGATCCCAACCGTCGCCTCGCGCAGATTGCGCTCCTGCCATGTCCCCGTGGCGATGAACATGTTGAGGCGCATCTGCGATTTCGGCGACAGATTCTCGATGTCCAAGGCGAGAACCTCCGCGCGCGACAGATCCCAATGCGCCTGGCCGCGCGGCGGCGCGATCGACAGCGCCGCGTTGCCGCGGGGATCATCCATGCGGAGAATGATCGCCCCGTTCACAAACTCGTAACGGAGACTCCCTCCCCCCTGCTTGCTCAGTTGAGCAGAAGACAACGGAAGCGGCTGCGCCAAACCGATCGCCGCCAGTGCGAGCAACCCCAGGCAGAACGACACACTCTGCTTCAGACGCAACATGACAACCCTCAGTTCAACGCAGCCGCTCAGGACTCCTCAACGACACTGTAGCCACTATCGATTGCGGCCAAGCCGCGTCGACAGCACCATCAGTCCGCCCAGCATCAGCCCGACGGACGCAGGCTCGGGCACAACCGTCAACGTGCCCGAACCGGAAAACACAGCCTGCACCGACTGGAACCCGGTTGGAGCCGTCGTCGCACTGTAGACACCGCCGGGAAGCAGCTCGCCGTCGATGCGAAGCTCCGCGATCGTCAGATCCGCATCCAGCACGATGCTCCCCTCCTGCGGGGAGATCAGCGACAGGATGGTCGACGACGACAGCGCCGTCTCGCTGGCCAGTTGCAGGATCGCCCCGCTCTCGACCGTGACGGCTTCGCCACTGAGCGATCCGCTGACCACCAGCCGGCCTTCGCGGACGACGGTCGGGCCGGTGTAAGTGTTGGCGCCGCTCAGCGTCGTGATGCCGTTACCGATCTTGATGAACCCGCTGCCGGGCGTGCTTTCGCCGATGACGGCTGCGATGTTCAGATTGCCGTCACCGCCGATGTAGTTGTTGGTGCCCGACAGGGTGATCGACGACAGCACCGCCGTTGCCACGGCATTGCCGGCGCCTTCGCCGTTGTTCAGGACGACCGTTGGAGCCGAGGTATACCCGCTGCCCGGGGCCGTCATGTGCACATGGCTGACACCGGCAGCGCTGTTGCCGCTCTTCCAGACGCGAACAGCCGCGCCGCTGCCGCCGCCACCGGTGATCGTCGCCGTCACCTTATCCCAGCCGAGGCTGCCATAGTCCGAGCCGCCGTTGCTCAGCACGATCGCGGCGATACCGTTGTCGACCGTGGCTGTGCTGCCGGCGACGCTGTTGATCAGCGACGCGCCATGCGTCGAGCCGTCCAGGACGATCGGCTCGTTCACGGTGATGTTGCCCGCCAGATCGATCGCCGCTGCCGCGACCGCGCCGCTGGCGATCGTCTTGCCGGCTTCACGGCCGACCGTGTACTGCCCGCCATATCCCAATGCCCAGTCGCTGGTTGCGCGCACCGTGCCGCCATCGATGCGGACATCGCCGCTGTAGACGTTGGCGCTGTGGCTGAGCGTCAGCGTGCCGCTGCCTTCCTTGTGGATATGGAACAGGCCGTTGCTCTGATACAGGTTTTCCGTGTTGCGGATGAGATTGTGGGCCGTCCAGTCGCCCGAGCCGTTGAACCGCAGCGTATGCGTGCCGGCGCCGCCGCCGTTGAACACGATGTCGCTGTTGATCGTGGCGAGGTTGGACGAATGGTTGGTGAAAACATGCGTCTGGCCACTGGCATTGCCGACACCATACGCCACAGCCGATCCCTCGCCATCGCCCAGAGAAAACGCGCCGGCACCTTCTGCGACGAGGATGGCTGTGCCGCTGGCAAAACGCAGCAGTGACTGCGTCGAGTCGATCGTGATCGCCTTGGGTGAGGTAATCTGCACCAGAATGCCCGGGCCCGCGGCGCCGGTCACATCGCCGCTGTTGGACAGCCGCAGGACCAGCTCCGCATCATCCGAGCCGGAGCCGTCGAACACCATCGTGTCGCCGGCTGCGCTGCTGGGGACGCCATTGGGCGACCAGTTCTGCGGCGAGTTCACATCACCCGCCAAGCCGCCGATCCAGGTGTAGCTGGCTGCGTCCGCCGCCTGGCCCCAGGCGAGCAGCGCCGCGCCGGCTGCCGCCAGGGCCGCCCGCTGGATCGCATGCCTGTAGTTCTTCCGTTTTGCAATAGACATTGCAGCAGTCTCCTCTCTCTTGTTTGTGGCAAGCGCCCCTCCGGACCGCTCGCCGGGGTTTGAAGTGCGATGTGACACGCTCAACCCGATGCCGGCTGGCTATTGCAGCCGGACCATCGTGCTGAAATTAAACCGATAGGGATCGGACTTCTCCGTGAAGGCCCACCAGCCGTAGTAGTTCACCGGCGACCAGTAGTTCCTCACGTCGCGAAGCTGTTCCACCGTCAGCGTCTCGACACGGCCATCCAGGAACGCCGCGTTGGAACGCAGGTTGTGGCGCGCCGAGATCGGATAGATGTACTGGTGCGACGAGACGATCGGATCCACCGGCCAGATGATCAGCGCCGTCGGATTGATGCGGCCAGCCATGTTGCGCTTGGCCATGATCGGCGCCGCCGCGTCGGGCACCGACTCGCCGAAGACGATGCAATTGTTGCCGTTGGGCTTGCGGGCGACCTCCGTCACCTTGGTCATCGGCGACTGGCTGTCCTTCAGGCTCGACGAGTTGCCCACCAGTGTCGAGTTCAGCCCGTACGAGATCGACTTCTCGTTGTATGCCGCCAGCGGCTCCGACGGACACAGGAACACGTTGTCCGAGGGCACATAGCCGCGATTGCGCAGGACGCGGAACCAGCGGTTGATGCTCGTATCCGAGTCATCATGCGTGATCAGCGCCAGGTTCCAGCCGTTGTTGTCGTTCTGGTACATCGTGTGCCCCAGCGCGATCTGGCGCAGGTTGGAGGCACAGGCGATGATGTTCGCACTCTCGCGGGCCTTCTGAAGTGCCGGCAGCAAGATCGCGACGAGCAACGCGATGATGCCGATCACCACGAGCAGCTCGACCAGAGTGAACCCTGACTTATGACGGGACGCTGTGAGTTGAAGATGTGTATGAGTCATGGCACGCGTACTCCTTGTAGACCTAGATATAGCACGGGAAAACAGGGAAAACAGCACCGTATTGCGACAAACTTGTTCTGTATTGCGACGCGCCAGGCACCCGCGGAGACCCCCCTCCGAATGGCCGCGAAATGGGCGGTTGAAGTGGCATTGTTTAGCCGAATTATAGGCTGAAATTCAGTGTCCAGGTGGCGGGACAAGGCCCCGGATCGGATATAACCATCGTGGCTGTGTGAGATACCGCACGTATCCATTCGCGAACGGCGTTGGTAATCTGGTCGATGTATAACCTTTGAGGCGACTATGCGATCTGCGCGGCGGGACAACGTGGGCGTCTTTGTCGATCCGATCGGCGCGTTTGGCCGAGGCGTCACGCGCGGCGTCCTGGCTTACCAGCGATATCGCCGCTGGGAAATCTCCCTCATGCGCACATGGGTCTTTCAGCCCATGACTTACCTCGACCACTGGCGCGGCGACGGCTTGATCGCCATGGTCTCCAGCCCGGAGATCATGCGGGCGATCGACCGACACGGAAAACCGTTCGTCTGCGTGTCGTCCCTCCTGCCTGATGTGCACCCGGTCTCCGTCCTGCCCGATGACGTCGCGGTTGGCGCGCTGGTGGCGCGGCATTTCATCGACCGGGGTTTTCGCAATTTTGCCTTCTGCGCGCAGTGCGATTCGTCGTACGTGCCGGCGTTCATCCGCGAACGCGAAAAGGGCTTCCGGCAAACGGTTGTCGAGGCGGGGTTTACTGTGCGAAGCGCGATGCGCTACGAGGCATTCCCCGATCTGCTCAAATCGATCAGCCCCCCGTGCGGGCTGTTCGCAGCCAATGACGAAGTCGGCATCCGCGTCATCGAGATGGCTGAGGAAATGAGCCTGCGCGTGCCCGAGCAAATCTCCGTCATCGGTGTGGATGACGACGATCTGCTGGTCGATTCCGTCGAGGTCTCCCTCTCGAGCGTCGCATTGCCGACATTTCAGATCGGATTTGAGGCCGCTGCCCTCCTCGATCGCATCATGCGCGGCGAGCAGCCGGAGCAGACGCTCATCCGCATGCAGCCGCTGGGCATCACCTCGCGCCAGTCCAGCGACCTGTTCGCCATCCCCGACCCCGCCGTCACCGCCGCCCTCGCCTACATCCGCAAGCACGCGGCTGAGCCGATCAATGTGGCCTCGGTCGTCGCGGAAATTCCCGTCTCGCGCCGCGTGCTCGAGCGGCGATTCCAGCAGTACCTTCAGCGGTCGATCCTCGACGAGATCCTGCGAACCCGCATTGAGCGCGCCAAGAGCCTGCTCATCGACACAAACCTCCGCGTTGATGACGTCATGCGCGCCTGCGGCTTCACCAGCCGATCACGCTTCTTCACCGCGTTCACCCAGGCGACGGGCATGACGCCCAAGTCCTTCCGCCGCCAGTACCGCGGCAAGTCCGGCTTGAGCCGAGCCGCCATCAAAGGCTTCGCGTGATCGCTCTTGCCACAAATGCGATGCAGATGATCTTCCTAATGACGGACACACATCACGCCGGATACGGATCCAGCGGGCGGTAGTTGATGTTCTGCGCCTTCAGCCGCGCCAGGTGCGGGACCAGCCGCTGGCGAAACTCGCCAAAGTCCCGCCCTTCCGGCTGGCTCCACATCACTTCCGACAGCGCGCACGCACGCGGGAAGATCATGTATTCCGCGTGCGACGGCTCGGCGATGTACTCGGTCCAGAGCTGCGCCTGCAGGCCGAGGATGTGGCGCGCCTGCTCGGCTGTCAGTTCCGGCGGAATCGGATCGAATGCGTAGGCCTTCTCCAGCGGCGTAAACCCGTGGATCGCCAGCGGCTCGGTCTCCGGCGGACCCTGGTAGTGGTCCAGATAGGTGTACTTGGTGTGAGCCATCACCACGTCATGCCCGCTGCGGGCGCCCTCGATCGCCCCCTCGGGCCCGCGCCAGCTCATCACCACCGCGCCGGCAGCCAGCCCGCCCTCGCGAATCTCATCCCATCCGACCAGCCGCCGCCCGCGGTCGGTCAGGAACTCATCCATCTGCCGGATGAACCACGCCTGCAGCTCATGCTCATCCTTCAGCCCAAGCTCACGGATGCGCGACTGGATGCGCGGATTGTTGACCCAGAAATCCTTGTTGGCTTCATCGCCGCCGATATGGATGAACTTCGACGGAAACAGCTCCACCACCTCCGCCAGCACATCCTGGAAGAAGCGAATGGTGCTGTCGTCGGCATTGACGGTGTTCTCGCCGGAGATGCCCCACAGCGTCCACGGCTCCAGCGGGTAGTCGACGCATCCCAGCTCCGGATACGCGGCGATGGCGGCGCGGGCATGCCCGGGCATTTCGATCTCCGGCATGACGTTGATGTAGCGATCGGCTGCGTACGCGACGATCTCGCGGATCTGCTCCTGCGTGTAGAAGCCGCCATGGCGCTGGCCGTCAAACCGCCGCGGCTCATCCTTCAGATGCCCCACCAGCGACTCGCGCCGCCAGGCGCCGATCTCCGTCAGCCTGGGATACTTGCGGATCTCGATCCTCCAGCCCTGATCGTCCGTCAGATGCCAGTGAAAACTGTTCATCCGATGCATCGCGATCAGGTCGATGAACCGCTTGACAAACGACAGCGGCCAAAAGTGCCGGCAGCAGTCGAGCATCATGCCGCGCCATGCGAAGCGCGGGCGGTCTTCGATCTCAACACACGGAATCTGCCAGCCGCTCGAGCCAGCCGATAGATCCGCCGGCAACAGTTGCCGCAGGGTCTGGATTGCATAGAACGCCCCCGCCGGCTGGGCCGAGATCACGCACACGCCCTGCGCGGTAACGCTCAGCCGATACCCCTCGCGCCCCAGCGCATTTTCCTGAGCAGCATCCACCTCGATGCGAATCCCCGCCGAACCCTGCGCCAGCGGCAGCGGCAAGTTCAGCGTCGATCGCGCAGCCGAGCTCAGACGGCGAACGTCTTCGCTGCCGGATGTCTGGATCGACAACTGCGTCGTTGCATCAACGCGATACGAGCCTTCGCGGCGCTCAGCACGAATAGGCTTGGGAAGAAGCGGAAGGGATTCAGCCTGCGTCATGTGATTTCTTTCTAGCTGCCTGGCCGGATCACGGCGATTTCGACATGGCGAAGATCCTGCCCATCAGCGGCGTAGAGCGTAGCGGAAAATTCCCGGCTCGCCATACGTCGCGCCAGCCATCGCATCGCCGCCAAATATTTCGAATTACTGCTGCGGCGACAACACTTCCGACAACCGCCCCACCGAGCGGAGCAGCGCCAGGTAGTTCGCCTTCTCATCGAACTGCCGATCGATCAGGCTCAGCTCAGCCGTCAGCAGGTTGTCCCGCTGGATCAGGCGATTGAGGTTGGATTCGGCTCCGAGGCGATAGGCGCGCTCGGCGAGATCGACCGCCCGCCGCGCGGCATCGACCTGGATCTGCAGAAGCCGCACCTCCTCGCGGCTGGCGATCAGGCTCGTGTACGCCTGCGTGACCTCATCCAGCACAGAGCGCCGCGTCCGCTGCTCCGCCAGGCCCGCCTGGCGATACGCGCTCCACGCGCGGCGGATCTCGGCTTCGATCCGCATCGCCGAAAAGATCGGCACGTTCAGCGACACGCCCGCTGTCCAGTCGCGCGACGAATCCGGATCGCTGTAAAGGAAGTAGTCGAAATTGATCCCAGCCGACGGGAAGTACTGGCGGATGGCGGCTTCGACATTCTCGCGCGCCGCTTCGACCGCCCGGGCCGCAGCCGCCAGATCCTGCCGCTGCTGCAGCGCCTGCTGACGCCATGCATCCAGCTCATCGCCGTCATCCGGCGGCGAAAACTCATCCGTCAACGGCCCGGCCACCGCATCCACGCCCATCAGCACCGCCAGCGCGCTTCGCGCGTTGGCGGCGGCTGTCCGCGCCTGCGACAGCGATACCTGTGTCGCCGCCAGATCGGCCTGGCTTTGCGCAAGATCCAGCGGGCGGGCATTGCCCACGCGCAGGCGCTCTTCCTGATCGCGCACCTGCTCTTCCCGCACCGCGACGCTGCTGCGCAGCACCTCCACCTGCTTCTCGCGCCGGAGCACTTCGTAGTACGCCTGCACAACCTGCAGCAGGACGGTCTCGCGCGTATCCAGCAGGAGCTGCCTTCGCTGCTCGACCACGCGATCGGCTGCGCGAATGCTGGACACATCCGACAGCGACCCGGAGGCTGATGCACTTGCGGTGACGGATGTCGACTCGCGCCGGCTGCCGCTGCCGGCCCCGCCGCCGATGCCGCTGAAGCTCGTCCCGCCGCTGTCGCTGATGGTGTAGGAGGGCGACAGCGTCAGGGTCGGCAGGAACGTGCCGGCCTGGCGCATCTTGTCAGCCAATGCCTGGATGTAGTCCTCGCCGCTGGAAGCGATCGTCTCGTTGTCGGCATTGGCGATCCGCAGCGCCGCGATCAGCGACAGCGGCGCATCGGCGTCATACGCCGGCCGCATCGACGGCTGGACTGTGTCGAGCACCTGCCGATAGCGATCGACATCGCTCGACCAGTTCACACAGCCGCCCACGCAGCAGCCGGCGATCAGCACGATAGCCACTTTCAGCTTACTCATAGCGCAGCGCCTCGATCGGATCCAGCCGGGCCGCCCGTCGAGCCGGGTAGTAACCAAAGAAGACTCCAACGCACAGCGAGAACCCCACCGCCAGCAGCACGCTCTCCGGCTGAACGATGAACACAAACCGATCCTGCACCTTCGTCAGCACAGCCGACGTTCCGAAGGCGACCACCAGCCCGATCATCCCGCCCAATCCGCTCATCACCAGCGCTTCGATCAGGAACTGCGTGAGGATGTCGCGCTGCCGCGCTCCCAGCGCCTTGCGCACGCCGATCTCCCGCGTCCGCTCCGCCACCGACACCAGCATGATGTTCATGATCCCGATGCCCCCCACCAGCAGCGAGATGCCGGCGATTCCGCCCAGCACGGCCGACATGATCATCGAAACGCTGTTGGCTGTGCTGATCGCATCCGCCTGGTTGCGGACGTTGAAGTCATTTTCCGCATCCTCGCGCAGGCGATGACGCTTGCGCAGAAGCTGCGTCACCTTCTCCTGCACAGCCGCAAGTTGCGATTCGTCATGCGCCCGAATGTTGATCTCATTGACCGTCGTCACCCCCAGCACGCGCTTCATCGCCGTCGTGTAGGGGATGATGATCTGGTTGTCGGGGTTGAACCAGCCCTGATCGCCCTTGGCTTCGAGCAGACCGACCACCCGATACCGCACGCCCTTGACCTGGATCGACTCGCCGACGCACCAAGTGTAATCTTCGCCGAAGAGATTGGCTGCCGTCGTCGGGCCGATCACGGCGACGCGCGCAGCCGAGTCGATGTCGGCATCCGTCAGCGGCCGGCCATACTCGACAACGAACGACCGGATCGTGAAGTACGTCGGCGCCGTGCCGACCAGCGTCGTCGACGTGTTGCGGTTGAGGTACTTGGCCTGCACGTTGCCGCGCACCACCGGCGCCACATGCGACACCTCGGGGATCGCCAGCAGCGCCGCGGCATCCTCCACCTTCAGGTTCTGATACGTCCCGCTCATCACGCCGCCAATGTTGCGCTGCGCGGGCGTGACCATCAGCAGGTTCGTCCCCATCGACGAGATCCGATTCATGATCGACTGCCGCGCGCCAGCCGCCAGGGCCAGCGCCGAAATCACCGACCAGACGGCGATGATGATGCCCAGCATCGCCAGCAGCGAGCGCAGCTTGTTGGCTGCCAGGCTTTTCATCGAGACCTTGACGGTGGTCCAGAAGAGCATCAGCCCCTCCCTCCCGCCACGGCTGCCGCCTCGGGCGGCGGCGTGATGCGGCCATCGCGAAGATAGATCTCGCGCGGGCAGTGCCGCGCCACCGACAGGTCATGCGTGACGATCAGGATCGTGCGGCCTTCGGCATTGAGCTCCTTGAACAGCTCCAGCACCTCTTCGCCGGTGCGCGTGTCGAGCGCGCCGGTCGGCTCATCGGCGAGGATGATGTCCGGATCATTGACCAGCGCCCGCGCGATGGCGACACGCTGCCGCTGGCCGCCGGAAAGCTGATTGGGCTCGTGGTGCATGCGATCCCCCAGCCCCACGCGATGCAGCGCCTCCGCCGCCCGCTCGCGCGCGCCGCGGCCGCCGGCATACTGGATCGGCAGCTCGACATTCTCCAGCGCGCTCATCCGCGGCAGCAGGTTGAACGCCTGAAACACAAAGCCGATCCGCCGGTTGCGCACGCGCGCCTGCTGGTCGGGCGTCATCTCCGAAACATCCTCCCCGCCCAGCACATATCGCCCTTCATCCGGCCGATCGAGGCAGCCGAGGATATTCATCAGCGTGCTCTTGCCCGAACCGCTGGGGCCGCGGATCGCCAGCATCTCCCCCGCCTCGACGCTCATGCTCACGCCGTCGAGCGCATGGATGATCTGACCACCCAGCTCGTACGACTTGCGAAGTTGTTCGGCAACGATGATCGGCATAGCGCAGGCCCGTCGCGGAGAAGATCGATGCGGCAGCGGCGGATTAGTGCGGTGGTGGATGCGGCGGGCCTGAATCGCGCTGATTGCGCCAGCGGCTGGGCTGATCGATCAGATTCGCCAGCACGCTTTCGCCTTCGCGCAAGCCGGAGACGATCTCGACGTGCTCGGCCCCTTCGACGCCCAGCTCCACAGCCCGCAGCTCGCCCGAAGGCAGCTTCACGAATGCCTTGCCCTCGCGCCGCTGGATGGCTGCCGTCGGCAGCATCAGCACATCGTCGCGCTCGGCTTCGATGATCGAGACATTGGCCGTCATCTGCGGCTTGAGCAGGCCCTTGCGTTCGTCGGTGACTTCGACCTTGACCTCGAACGTCACGACGTTGGACGACTCCACGCCCTTCACCGCGACGCGGACGACCTTGCCCTCGAAGATCAGATCGGGATAGCTGTCGACCATCACGCGCGCCCGCTGGCCGACGCGAACGCCGCCGATGTCGGCTTCATCCACCTTGGCTTCAACGAAGATGCGCGACAGGTCCGCCAGCGTCATGAGCGTCGTGCCGCCGCTGACATTGTTGATCCCCGAAGCCACGATCGTGCCGACCTGCACATCCAGGCTCGAGACTGTGCCGTCGATCGGCGCGACGACGGTGGTGTACTGCAGTTCCTTTTTCTGCTGATCCAGCGCGATCTGCGCCGCACGCAGGTCGGCTTCGGCCAGGATCACATCCTGCCGGCGCGTTTCGAGCGCAACCTCCTGCTGGCGAATCTCTTCGACAGCCACCTCCGCCGCCCGCAGCGCCGCCAGCGCATTGGCGGCTTCGCTCTCAGCCGCCTCATACTCTTCCTGCGATGTAAGCTGATGCGCCAGCAGCTCTTTCTGCCGATCAGCCCGCGCGCGGGCGTGCGCCGCCTGCACCCTGGCAGACTCCAGATCCGACGCCGTCTTCTTTCGCGATGTCTCCAGGTTCAGCGTGGCCTGCTCGAGCGTCGCCTTCGCCTGCGCCAATCGCGCCTGCGCCTGTGCGACGACGACCTCAGCCGATCGCACATCCAGTTCCTCGTCCGTCGGGTCGAGCTGCACCAGCAGATCCCCCTTGCGGACGCTCTGGCTGATGTCGACCGGAAGCTGCGTCACTTCGCCGCTGGCGCGGCTCTTGATCTCGACCTCCAGATTCGCCGCCACCGTGCCGGTCGATTCGACAACCCGCTCGACGCGCCCGCGCGCCACCGGGATCGTCGAGTCCTGCTGCGATGCCTGCAGCGCCGCTGCCTGATCCGCGCGCGACCACCAGAACACCAGGCCCACGATCCCAACGCCGACCACGACCGACACGACGCTCCACCGCTTCAGCCGCCCCGACCGCCGGCGCGCCGATGCTCCACTCGCCCGGCTTGCGCCGGCGTTCGAAACGCCTGTTTCGCTGTTTGACACACGGGTCATGATCTTATTATTGGCGATGCGTTGCCGGACGACCACGCATCACAAGTCCATATTTGTTGCGTATCCGTCCAACCGGAAAAGACATGCTATAATTCCGACATGCGCGACTCCCCAACGGCCTCCGCCGCCGCTGGCCACCCGACCAAGGTGTCCATCCCGCTGCGCACGATGGACCCGCTGTCAGCCGTCCTGGAGGGCGTGTCGCTCCGTGGCGTCGTGCCAGGCATCTTCGAGATGCGCGCCCCGTGGGGCATCGAGTTCGGCTTGGCCAACACCGAAGACTTCCGCCGCCATCTCGAAACGCTCGGCATCGAACCGCCGCCGGCCCATCGTCCGCCGCGGATGGTCGGTGCCTTTTTCGCCATCGTCCGAGGATCATGTTACCTGCAGATCCCGGCTCAGCCCCAGCCTCTGCCACTGGCTGGCGGAGATTTCCTCCTGGTCAACCGCCCCGGCCCATACGTGCTGCACGACGATCCGCAGACCCCCGCCAAGCCGTTTCACGCGATGCTCACGCGCGCTTCGTTCGAAGGCGGCGAGAACTTCTCCGGCGGCGGCGACGGACCGGTGACGCGATTCGTTCACGGCGTGTATCTCTCACGCGACGACCAGGCCGATCGGCCGCTGCTGGCCTCTTTGCCGCCAGTCATCCATCTGCCCGGCGACCAGCCCGGCGCAGCCGAGCGCATCCAGGAGACCGTCCGATTCCTCTGCCATGAACTGACCGACCGCCAGCCGGGCGGACGCGGCATCGTCCATCATCTGGCCCATGTGCTCTACCTGACGGCGCTGCGCGCCTATTTTGCGGATCACGCCCCCACCGGCGAAGCCAACTGGTTCCGCGGCTTGCTCGATCCGGACATCGGCCATGCCCTGGGGCTGATGCATTTCCATCCGGAAGAGCCCTGGACAGTCGCATCGCTGGCTGAGCGATTGAACATAAGCCGCAGCGCTTTTGCTGCGCGTTTCATGGCTGTGGTGGGGATGGGGCCAGTCCAGCATCTTACGCACTGCCGCATGCGCCGCGCGCAGGCTCTGCTGCGTGATACGCGGCTGGGGCTGAAGGAGATCGCGGCCCGCGTCGGCTATGCCAATCAGGCTGCCTTCAGCAACGCCTTCCGCCGCTACACGGGCACCTCCCCCGGCGCCTACCGCCGCACCGAGCGCCGCTGATCCCCGCGCTCGGCGTGGATCTCACACGAAGGCACGAAACACGCGAAGGAAGCGCAAAGATCCCCAAGCCCCTAAAGACCGCAAACCATCACTCACTCTGTGCCACGGACTACCAGCCCGTGCTCTCACGAAGCTCCTCTGCGTCTCCGCGTCTCTGCGGTAAACAACACCGTGGCGCGGGCGTCCCCGCCCGCGCTTCCTCCAGCCGCGTGTCAGATGCCGCGGCAGAGAGACTACCGATGCGCGCGGAAAGAGGGCACATGGCCATGTGCCCCTACAGAAAAGGCCCTGCCAACAGCCCTGTAGAGTGGACACCGCCCACCATTTCCCCTCCGCCCCTTCGCGTAAGATTTTTCCTTGACGCCGCCCATGAGTTAGGTTATTATTAGGCAGTCA